>Ga0207716_100190_pt1 | contig 45130 bp, 30 predicted proteins | sample TtaePargueraPR_FD_187739 | JGI IMG/M metagenome (GOLD analysis project Ga0207716, IMG submission 187739) | Aerobic enrichment media microbial communities from Bioluminiscent Bay, La Parguera, Puerto Rico - Tt and P2 (5) (SPAdes) | ecosystem: Environmental > Aquatic > Marine > Unclassified ... | reverse complement strand
TGCAGGGGGCGACGATCGACCGTCAGGTGACCACGGACGTCAACCTGATCTACCACTTCGGCGATGCCACGACCTTCTCGCTGACGGCGCTGAACGTCACCGACGAGGATCCGAGCCTGGCCCGCCTCGACTACAACTACGATCCGTTCACGGGCAATCCGCTCGGCCGGGTCTTCCGCCTCGGTGTGAATACCGAGTTCTAGACGGATCGAACCTGAATGCAGAAGGGCCCCGGTCTGGCGACCGGGGCCCTTTTTTGTGCGGCAATGGCGCTGACCGGATCAGGTTTTCGGCGGCGGCGAGAACAGGCCGTAGGCCAGGGTCGAGGCGTAGTAGGCGAAGGCCTGGGCCGGCGGAACGGGTTCGATCCAGCCGCGCAGGTCGTAGGCGGAATTGAGCGCGCCCATGACGGCCTGGCTGGCGATCAGCGGATCGACCGGCTTGACCGAGCCTTCCGTGATGCCGTCGATCATCATGCCGGCGAAGCGGCGGGCCATGCGGTTGGAGCGGTCGATCACATCGTTGCGCAACTCCGTGGGCAGGGCCTGGAGGGCCGTCGTGCGCACCAGCGGGAATTCGGAATAGAGCTGGATGTTGAGCAGGGTCGCGATCGAGGAGGCGAGCTGCTGCCAGTGGCTGCCGCCGGCGCGCGTCGCGGCGCGCTGGACCAGGGAGACCCGGCCATAGCTGCGCCGGAAGCATTCCAGCACCAGCTCGTCCTTGGCTTCCAGGTGGTGGTAGAAGCTGCCCTTGGTGACGTTGAGTTCCGAGGCGATCTGTTCGACGGAAGCGCCGCGATAGCCGCGCTCATTGATCAGGAAGGTGGCGGCGCGCGCGAAATTGCCCGGCATGCCCTCGATCCCGACTTTCAGCGAGGACTCGTCGATCTCCAGAAGCTGCGGCTCCCAGCCCGCGCCGGCCGGCGCGAAACCGGTCTCGAAGAGTTCGATCAGCCGCTTGCAGACGCGATCATAGTCGCCGGAGGAATATTGCGAGATCCAGGCCGGCAGCCAGAACATGTTCTGCACCAGCACGTGGGCGCGGATCGTGCCGAGGATCTTCTCCTGGTCGTTGCGCGGCGGGTCGAAGAAGGTGCGCAGCTTGCGGAAGACCTGGACGTAGCGTGCCGTCAGATCGCTGTTGTAGGGCTCGTTCAGGGCGCGGATGTCCGAAAGCACCGCGACGGGGCGCTCTTCCTGCGCGTTGATGCCGGCCTGCAGATCGAAATTGCTGCGGATGTAGCGCGCGATCCGTTCCTGCGGGGTCTTGCCCTGGCCGGCATCCTCGATCAGGGCCTCGATGCGTTCCAGCGAACGTTCCAGCACGGCCGCGGCCAGCAATTCCTTGCGCTTGAAGTAATAGGTGATGCTGGTCGTGTTCAGATCCACGAGCTGCGCCACGTCGACAAAGGTCATGCCGCGCACGCCGTGCCGGTTGATCAGGGTCGCGGCCGCGTCGAGGATCCGCTCGCGCTTTTGCTGGAACCGGCGCGTTTTCGCGCTGTCCACGGTATCAGAGGTCGCATTCATATCATTCGCTTAGCAGAGTTCGTGTTTATCGTCACGCGAGCGGCAGACTGTTCTGTCATTCCTCCAGACTATGCATCATAGCAGAAACGGTATGGAGGTGTGCAGAAATCTCGCATCGGGCTTATTCTCAGAATGTATGCGGATTTTCCGGTCATGAATGGATGGATGCCATACGCGGTGAATGCATTTACCGAGTATTCGGTATGCTGTAGCGTTGCGTTCGATCCGGAAGCGGAAAAGGGATGAGCGGATGGGTGCTGCAGCGGGAGAGACGAAACCGGTCGAGGATATCGATCTCGCACGGCTCGAGGGCTGGCTGGCGGCGTCCGTGGACGGTTTCAGCGGGCCGGCGAGCCTGACCAAGTTTCCCGGCGGTCAGTCCAATCCGACCTATCGTGTCGATGCGGGCGGCCGGTCCTATGTGCTGCGCCGCAAACCCTTCGGTCCCACCCTGCCGTCGGCTCATGCGGTGGACCGGGAATACCGGCTGATCTCGGCGCTTCATCCGACCGGCTTTCCTGTCGCACGCCCCTATGCTCTGTGCGAGGACGAGAGCGTCATCGGCTCGATCTTCTACGTCATGGAACGGGTCGACGGCCGTACCCTCGCCAATGGCTCGCTGCCCGACCAGACGCCGCAGGAGCGCGGCGCGATGTACCGCAATCTGGTGGAGACGCTGGCGCAGCTGCATTCCATCGACCCGGCCGCGGTCGGGCTGGGCGATTACGGCAAGCCGGGCAATTACTTCGTTCGCCAGGTCGGACGCTGGACCAAGCAGTATCGTGCTTCCCAGACCGACACCGTTCCCGAGGTCGAAAAGCTGATCGAGTATCTGCCCGAGACCGTGCCGGAGCAGACCCGGACCTCCATCATTCACGGCGACTATCGCATCGACAATGCGATGTTCGCCCGCGAGGGCACCGATATCCTGGCCGTGCTGGACTGGGAGTTGTCGACCCTGGGCGATCCGCTCGCCGACTTTACCTATCTGGCCATGCAGTGGGAATTGCCGGCCGGTGCGGGCGCCGGTCTCAAGGGTATCGATTTCGACGCGTCGGGCATCCCTTCGCTGGAGGAGACAGTCGGGCTCTATTGCGAGCTGACCGGGCGCGACGGGCTGCCGGGGCTGGACTGGTATTTCGCCTACAACCTCTTCCGCCTCGTCGGGATCGTGCAGGGCATCAAGAAACGCATCATCGACGGCAACGCCTCGAGCGACCAGGCCGAGGCCGCGGCGGCCCGCCTGGTTCCGCTCGCCGAGGCGGCCTGGGAATTCGCCCGCAAGGCGGGCGCGCGCTAGATCCGGAAGGGAGAGGACATGTCCTTGTTCAGCCTCGAGGGCCGCACGGCCGTCATTACCGGCTCCTCGCGCGGCATCGGCCGCGCGATCGCCGAGGAATTTGCCGCCCACGGCGCCAATGTCGTGATTTCAAGCCGCAAGGCGCCGGCCTGCGAGGACGTCGCCGAGGCGATCAACGCCCGGGGCGCCGGCAAGGCGATCGCCGTGCCTGCATCCATCTCGGAAAAAGCGGAGCTCGAGGCGCTGGTTGCGAAGACCCGCGAGGCCTTCGGCGGGGTCGATATCTGCGTGTGCAACGCGGCGACCAACCCCCAATATGGCCCGATCGGCGAGATCACGGACGAGCAGTTCCGCAAGATCCTGGACAACAACATCCTGTCCAATCACTGGCTGATGCAGATGGCCCTGCCGGACATGATCGAGCGCGGGCAGGGGGCGATGATCATCGTCTCCTCCATCGGCGGGCTTCGCGGCTCGTCGACCATCGGTGCCTACAATGTCTCCAAGGCTGCCGACTTCCAGCTCGCGCGCAACTATGCCGTCGAATACGGGCAGCACAATGTGCGCACCAACTGCATCGCGCCGGGCCTGATCCGCACCGACTTCGCCAAGGCGCTCTGGCAGAACCCGGAGGCCGAGAAGGCCTTCAACACCTCCCATCCCATGCGCCGCATGGGCGATCCGCGCGATCTCGCAGGCACGGCCGTTTTCCTGGCCTCCGACGCGGCCGCTTATGTGAACGGCCAGATGATCGTCGTTGATGGCGGGAGCACGATATGAGCGCGCGGGATCTGTCGCTTGAGGGCAAGGTCGCGCTCATCACCGGGGCGGCCTCGGGCATTGGCCGGGCGGCGGCCATCATGTTTGCCGAAGCCGGCGCCAAGGTCGTCGCGGCCGACCGGGCCGAGGACGTCGCCGAGACAATCGAGACGGTCCGTCGGGCTGGCGGCGAAGGCGTCGCCCTGACGCTGGATGCGGGCGAGGAAGCCGATGTGATCCGCGCCGTCGAGACGGCAGTCTCCGAATTCGGCGGGCTCGACGTGGTGTTCGCCAATGCCGGCATCACAGGCGGGCTGCGCAACTTCTTCGAAGGTACGCCGGAGGTCTGGGCCGAAGTGCTGCGGGTCAACCTGATCGGCCCCTTCCTGGCGATCAAGCACGCGGTCCCGGAACTGCTCAAGCGTGGCGGCGGCTCGATCGTCTGCACCGCCTCGGTCGCCGGGCTGCGCTCCGGGGCCGGGCCGGCCCAGTATTCCGCCTCCAAGGCCGGCGTCATCAATCTCGTCCAGACCGCCTGCCAGAGCCTGGCGGGCAGCGGGATCCGCGTGAACGCGGTCTGTCCAGGCCTCACCGAAACCGGCATGACCAAGCCGGCCTACGACATGGCCCGCGCCGCCGGCAAGGAACACAAGATCGGCCAGCTCAACCCGCTGCGCCGCGGCGGGCAGGCCGAGGAGATCGCCGCGACGGCGCTCTTCCTGGCGTCCGATGCGGCCAGCTACATCAACGGACAGGCGATCGCGGTGGATGGCGGCCTGTCCTCCTCGCACCCGCTCTCGCCAATGGATTCCAAGGCCGCCGACGCGCTGGTGGCCAGCCTGAAGGAGACGACGTCATGACGGTCTATGTGATCGCCCAGCTCGAATTCACCGACGAGGCCCGGTACCGCACCTACCAGGCGGCCGCGACCAAGCTCTTCATGGAGAAAGGCATTCGCGTCCTGGCCGCGGACGAGGCGCCGGTCCTGCTGGAAGGCGACACGTCGCCGGACAAGGTCGTGGTGATGGCGTTCGACGACGAAGCGTCGGCCCGCGAATTCCTCGAAGGGCCCGACTATCAGGCGATATCCGAGGACCGCCGGGCCGGGGCCCGCACCGCGTCCGTCATGATCAAGGGGTTTTAGGCCATGCAGTACAGACAGCTCGGCGACAGCGACCTGACAGTCTCCGAAATCTCGCTCGGGACCTGGCTGACCTTCGGGGTCGGCATCGAGCGGGAGAAGGCGATCGCCAGTCTCGACCAGGCTTTCGACCTGGGTATCAATTTCATCGACACGGCCAATGCCTACGGCTATGGCGCCGCGGAAAGCCTGCTCGGCGAGGCGCTGAAGGACCGGCCGCGCGACAGCTATGTGCTGGGCACCAAGGTCTTCGTGCCGATGAGCGAGACCGATTACGGCCTCTCGCGCGCCCAGATCGAGAAACAGCTCGATGCGTCCCTGAAGCGCCTCAACACCGACTATGTCGATCTCTACCAATGTCACCGCTATGACGTCGAGACGCCCCTGGACGAGACGATGGAGGCGCTCACCGCTGCGGTGAAGGCCGGCAAGGTCCGCTATATCGGTTTCTCCGAATGGTCGCCCCAGCAGATCCAGGATTCCCTGGATCTTGAGGGCGTGGAGAAATTCGTCTCCAGCCAGCCGCAATACTCCCTGCTCTGGCGGCGGCCGGAAAAGGCGGTCATTCCGCTGTGTGCCGAGAACGGGATTTCCCAGATCGTCTGGTCGCCGCTGGCCCAGGGCGTGCTGTCCGGCAAGTATGTCCCCGGCGACACGCCGCCGGACGACAGCCGTGCCTCCAGCGACAAGATGAACCGCCAGATGGGCCACTGGAACCGGCCGGAAGTCGTCGAGGCCGTGCACCGAATGAAGCCGTTGGCCGAGGAGGCCGGTGTCTCCATGGCGCAATTCGCCCTTGCCTGGGTGCTGCGCGAACCCAATGTTACCTCGGCGATTGTCGGTGTCAGCCGGCCCGAACAGCTGGCTGCCAATGCGGCGGCTTCGGGCCTGAAGATCGACCCGGCCCTGTTCGAGAAGGCAGAAGCCATAGCCGCGGAGATACCGAGAGCGTGAGTCTGGTCGATATTCTTGCTGCTGCCGAAATGGGGGATGACACCCTGACGGCGGTCCTCCCCGATACCTGGATGCAGGGCCGCACCGCCTATGGCGGTCTCACTGCCGCGATTGCCCTGGAGGCCGCCAGGCGCTCCCAGGACGATCTGCCGCCGCTGCGTTCTGCCCAGATCGCCTTCGTCGGGCCGCTGGCCGGCGCGGTGACGGTTGAGACGCGCCTGCTGCGACGCGGGCGCACGGCGGCGTATATCGAGGCCAATGTCTTCAGCGAGGGCAAGCTGGGCCTCAAGGCGCTGTTCGTCTTCATGACGGCGCTCGATTCGGCGATCGACTATGCCGACACGGCCCGGCCGGACGTGCCGGATCCGGAAGATGCCGCGCCGGCCATGGCCAATCCGGATCCGACATTCTTCACCAATAATCTGGAATACCGTCACGCCCTGCCGATCGAGGAACGCCACACGCCGGACTTCATGCGCTGGGTGCGTCTGAAGGAACGCGAGGGGCTCGATCCGATGGTCGAGCTGGTGGCGATCGGCGACGCGTTGCCGCCGGCAGCCATGGCGCTGTTCGACAAGCCCGGGCCGATCAGTTCGATGACCTGGATGCTGAACCTGCTGAGCGCCGAACCGGTGACGCGCGATGGCTGGTGGCTGTCGCGCTCGACGGCGGATCTCGTCCGGGACGGCTCGTCCAGCCAGACGATGCAGATGTGGAATGCCGACCTGCGGCCTGTCATCACCGGCATGCAAAGCGTGGCGATCTTCGTGTAGAAAAAGGGCGGACCCGAGGGTCCGCCCTGTTGCGCCGGAGGGGAGTGGGGCGCCTATTCCTCGTGGGCCGCGGCCTGGCTCTCCACAAGATCGATCAGGTCGGCCTGGGCAATGCCCACATCGAGCAGGTGAAGGCCCCAGTCGGCCAGAACCTCGTCATTGGCGATCACGTCGCCGACAATGTCGTCCGTGCGCGGATCCTCCGGATCGCCATGCACGGTGACCGAGAAGTAGTGGCCGGCCGCATTGTTGACGCACTGGCCGGTCAGCAGTCCGGGAACGCGGACATAGTCCGTTTCGATCTCCGCGCCGCCCTCGATCCAGGGACCGGCTTCCGCCGATGAGGTGAAGGCGCCGCCGGTGGCCAGGTAGGCGCCCAGCGGGGCGTCCGAATTGCCGGCGAGGTCGGCCGGATTGGTGCAGGCGACCTCAAGCGCGGGATCGGCCACCTTGCCGAAGCGCGAGCCTTCCGGCGGCGGTGCGTCGGCGCGGAAGGTGACATAGCCGATGAAGCAGCCTGTATCTTCCGGCGAGGCGCAGGGCGCCACGTTGTCGAAGGACCCGCCGAGCGTCTCGCCGGCCGGTGTGGTGATGTTGAAACCGATCATCATGGCGGAGAGCATCTGGTCCTGGACCGGTTCGCCGTCGATGACGGCGGCGACCAGGAGCTCCAGCATGCGCGCGCCCTGGGAGTGGCCGATCAGCACGAAGGGGCGGCCGTCATTGTCGTGTTCCATGTAGTGGGCGAAGGCCGAGCGCACGTCCATATAGCCCAGCGGCTCGTTGATCGAGACATCGCCCTGGCCGGCCATCATCTGGCGCAGCGCGGTCAGCGTGACCTGGCGGTACATCGGCGCGAAGGTGCGGCAGACCGATCCGAAGCGGGCGAACTGGGCGGCGATCACCCGGTTTTCCTCGTCATTGGCTTCCAGGTCGCTATTCCCGCCGGGGTCGTTCGAGACCGTGGGGTAGACGTAGAAGCAATCGACGGCCGGGTCCTCGGCGGCTTCATATGTCTCGATTTCCGTGGATCCGTCGGCATGGACGATCGTGGTGTCCAGATCGATCGTGCAGGCGTCTTCGCGGCCGGGTCGGCAGAGCCAGTTGTCCGCGGCGTCATAGTCCGGCGGCGTATAGCCGGCCGGTTGGGCCAGGCTGGCGGCGCCGGCCAGCGCAAGTGTCGTGATCAGCATGGATGTCTCCCCTAGACGGCCTCTGCGGCCTCCTTGTCGTTTTCGAACAGCGGTTTCAGCTCGGTCTTGACGATCTTGCCGTTGGCGTTGCGTGGCAGGGTCTCGTCGGAGAAGAGGATGCGCACCGGCGTCTTGAAGCCGGCCAGATGCTGGCGCACCCAGTCCTTGAGCTCCTGTTCGCTCGCCGACATGCCCGGCGCGAGATGCACCACGGCGGCCGGTTCCTCGCCCAGCGTGCGGTGCGGAAGGCCGACCAGGGCGGCATCGGTGACGGCCGGATGGTCGTAGAGAACGTTCTCCACCTCGCTGGAATAGATGTTCTCCCCGCCACGGATGATGATGTCCTTGGCGCGGTCGACGATGTAGCAGAAGCCCTCCTCGTCGACGCGGGCGAGATCGCCGGTCTTGATCCATCCGTCCACGAAGGTCTCCGCCGTGGCCTCCGGATTGTTCCAGTAGCCGGACACGATCTGCGGTCCCTTGGCCCACAGCTCGCCGACCTCGCCGGCCGGCAGTTCGCGTGTGCCCTCGGCATTCATGATCTTGATGTCGGACACGGCGACCGGCGTGCCGCAGCTGTCGGGCCGGTTGAGATAGTCCTCGGAAGCGTGATGGGTGACCGTGGCCGAGGTCTCGGTCATGCCCCATCCATTGCCGGGCAAGGCGCCGAACACGGACTTGATCTTGCGCACCAGGTCCGGCGCGGAGGGCGCGCCGCCATAGGCGATCGCTTCCAGCGAGGAGAGGTCGTATTTCTCCCGGTCCGGATGTTCCAGCAGCTGCCAGGCGATGGTCGGTACGCCGCCGGTGACGTTCACCTTCTCGCGTTCGATGATCCTGAAGGCTTCGACCGGATCCCATTTGTGCATGAAGATCATCGTGTTGCCGGCAAAGATCGTGCCCATCAGCGAGGCGTTGCAGGCGGTCACGTGGAAGAGCGGAATGACCGTCAGCGACACTTTGGGGGTCGGGGCCGGCGGCACTTCGCCCCGGCGTGCGAAGGTGCGGGCGCCGGAATAGGCCGAGGACATGATGTTGGTGAGGATGTTGCGGTGCGTGCCCAGCGCCCCCTTGGGGTGGCCCGTCGTGCCGCTGGTATAGAAGATTGTCGCCGGATCGTCCGGATGGATCTCGACCTCGGGCAATTCGCTCTCGCGCAGGCCGGCATAGTGGGGCGGGGCGCTGATCACGTCCTCGAGCCGGCGGGCCGGCGGGGCGAGCGGCGCATCGGAGCGGCTGACCAGCACGGTCTCGAGGTCCGGAAGGTCATCGAGCGAGGGAGCGATCCGTTCCCAGCGCTCGGCGTCGCAGATCAGCCCCTTCGCGCCGGAATTGGTGAGGCCGTAGGCCAGTTCCGCGCCGGTCCACCAGGCATTGAGCGGGACCGCGATGGCGCCCAGGCTGGTGATGGCGAAGAAGGCGACGGGCCATTCCGGCAGGTTGCGCATGGACAGGGCGACGCGGTCGCCCTTGGCGATGCCGGCATCCGCGAGCTCCGCGGCGAGCGCCGCGGTGGCCCGGAACCAGGCATCATAGGTGACGCGCTCGTCCTGGTAGACGGTGAATTCCCGCTCGCCATGGGTGCGGGCATGCCGCGCCAGTTCGGTCAGGTTTGGCAGGGCGTTCTTCCATGTGCGGGTGGGCACGCCCCTTATGTCGACCGCCTCCATCTCGAAGCGCGCGCCCGGTGCGCAGAGCGCGGCCTCGATCGCCTTGATCGATGCGGCGGGCCAGTTCTCCGGCAGCCAGTCTTCGGGCAATTGGTATGCTGACGCCTCCGCAGGCGCCTCGGTTTCCTTGTCCATCCCCGGCAATCCTGTTTTCGGTTTGCGATTATCTTTGTTGCCTGAACGATACTGTTGATCCGCATATGGCACAAGACCTAAGCTTCGAGGCGGTCGAATGCGCCGGTTGCCTTCAATATAGAATACAGGGTATGCATTCTTCCGGATCGGATCCATGCGGGGCAGCGCAGGATCGAACATCGCGAGTCAAGCAACACAGGGCAGGCCGGCGAAGCCAAACCTGGCCACCGGCCCGAAACAGGAGACAGGAATGTCCGTGATCACCACACGCAAGGATGGCGAGGTTCTGGTCGTGACCTCCAACAATCCGCCGGTCAACGCGCTGGGCCAGGCCGTGCGCGCCGGGCTGGCGGACGCCATGGCGGAAGCGGCAGCCGACAATGATATCAAGGCGGTCGTGATCTGCTGCGAAGGCCGGACCTTCTTCGCCGGGGCAGACATCACCGAATTCGGCAAGCCGCCGGTCGGCCCCTCCCTGCCCGAAGTCATCGACACCATCGAGGCGAGCGAAAAGCCCGTCATCGCCGCGATCCACGGCACCGCGCTCGGCGGTGGCCTGGAGGTCGCGCTGGGGTGTCACTACCGGATCGCCGTCGCCTCTGCCAAGCTTGGACTCCCAGAGGTCAAGCTGGGCATCCTCCCCGGCGCCGGCGGTACCCAAAGACTGCCGCGTGTGGTCGGTGTCGCCGAGGCGCTGCCGATGATCGTCACCGGCAATCCCGTCCCCGCCGCCAAGGCGGAAAAGATCGGCCTGGTCGACAAGCTGGTCGCCGAGGACGGCTTGGAAGCCTCCGGCATTGCCCATGCCCGCGAGGTGATCGGCAAGTCGGACCATCCGGTCTCCTCGCGCCGGACCGACAAGATCGGCGAGACCCCCTCCGACAGCGAGTTCTTCGACGAGTTCCGCAAGACGCAGATGCGCCGGCTGAAGGGGTTCGAGGCCCCGGAAGCGTGCATCGAGGCCGTCAAGGCGGCCATCGACCTGCCCTTCGAGGAGGGTGTGAAGAAGGAGCGCGAACTGTTCGGCAAGCTGATCGCCGGCACCCAGTCGAAAGCCCTGCGCCATGTTTTCTTCGCTGAGCGCGCGGCCGCCAAGATCGACGACATTCCGAAGGACACGCCGCTGATCCCGATCAAGAAGGTCGGCATTCTCGGTGCCGGCACGATGGGCGGCGGCATCGCCATGAACTTCCTGACCGCCGGCTACCCCGTCACCATTCTGGAACGCGAGCAGGAGGCGCTCGACCGCGGTGTTTCCATCATCCGCAAGAATTACGAGCGATCCGCGGCCAAGGGACGGTTCACGGCCGACCAGGTCGAGCGCGCCATGGGGCTTCTCACCCCGACGCTCGAGATGGAGGATCTCGCCGATTGCGACCTGGTCATCGAGGCCGTGTTCGAGAACATGGACGTGAAGAAGGACGTCTTCCGCAAGCTCGACAGTATCGTGAAGGAGGGGGCGATCCTGGCGTCCAACACCTCCTATCTCAATGTCGACGAGATGGCGGCGGAGACGAAGCGTCCCGGCTCGGTGCTCGGCCTGCACTTCTTCTCGCCGGCCAATGTCATGCGCCTGCTGGAGATCGTCCGTGCGGCCAAGACCGAGCCGTCCGTGCTCAAGACGGCGATGGACCTGTCCAAGAAGATCGGCAAGGTGGCGGTCGTTTCCGGCGTGTGCTTCGGCTTCATCGGCAACCGCATGCTCTCGCCGCGCCAGCGCGCCGCCCAGGCCATGTTGCTGCAGGGCGCCAAGCCCTGGGATGTCGACAAGGCGCTGACCGATTTCGGCATGCCGATGGGACCCTTCCAGATGTCCGATCTCGCCGGGCTCGACCTGGGCTGGGACAAGGCGAATTCGAAGGGCGAGACCATTCGCGACGTGCTGTGCGAGCGCGACCGCCGCGGCCAGAAGACCGGCAAGGGTTTCTACGACTACGACGAGAACCGGCGACCATCCCCCTCCAAGGAGGTCGAGGCGATCATCGACGAATTCGCCGCCAAATCCGGTCTGGAGCAGCGGGTCTTCTCCCAGGAGGAAATCCGCGAGCGCCTGCTCTTCCCGATGATCAATGAGGGCGCGAAAATTCTCGAAGAAGGCATGGCCCAGCGTGCCTCCGATATCGATACGGTGTGGATCAACGGCTATGGCTGGCCGGCCTTTACCGGCGGGCCGATGTTCTGGGCCGACACGATCGGACTCGACAAGGTTGTCGCCGGGCTGAAGGCGCACGCCGAATCCGCCGGTGCCGAGCCGGACATCTCGAAGCTTCTCGAAGAGAAGGCGGCCAAGGGCGAGACCTTCAACTAGGTCTCGTACGCCGAGCCGGAACGGACCCACCCACTCCCCGGGTCCGTTCCGGTCTCAACGGCCGGCCACGGCCGGAACGGACGCTCTCCCGATGCGTTGAAAGAACAAGCAACGCACGAAAGGAGACCGCGATGAATGCCACGCAGCTCAAGGGCAAGTGGGAGCAGCTGACCGGCGATGCGAAGCGCCAGTGGGGCAAGCTGACCGATGACGACATGGCCGTGGTCGGCGGCGATGCCGACAAGCTGGCCGGCAAGATCCGCGAGCGCTACGGCAAGGACAAGGAAGACGCCGAGCGCGAAGTGAAGGACTGGATCGACAGTCTCTAGTTCCAGCCGCGCGATACGGTCGTGACACAGGATGGCCGGGCGCCCCGGAAAGGGCCCCGGCCATTGTCGTTTCCGGCGCTAGTCGGACGTGCCGCCGCGTCCCAGCTCGTCGAGAATTTCCTCCGTGTGCTCGCCCAGTCCCGGCGAGCGGCCCGTCTCGCCGACCGGGGCGCCGGACATGCGGATCGGGCTGCGAATGCCGGGAATGCCATCGCGATCGATGCGCACGCCGCGCTCGGCGACGTGCGGATCCTTGAGCGCTTCCTCCACCGAATTGATCGGCCCCGCGGGAATGCCCGCCGCCTCGAGCGCCTCGAGCCAGTAGGCCCGGCTTTCGTGCTGCATCAGATCGGCAATGTGCGCCGTGAGGCTCTCCCGGTTCTCCACGCGCTGGGCGTTGGTGCGGTTGTCGGCGATTTCCTGCGCGTCCAGTCCGAGAAGACCGGCGAGGCGTTCGAACTGGCCGTCATTGCCGCAGGCGATGATGATATGCCCGTCCGCGCAGGGAAACTCCTGGTAGGGCACGATCGAGGGGTGGGCATTGCCGATCCGCTTCGGCGTCCGGCCCGTGGCCAGATAATTCATCGCCTGATTGCCCAGGACGCCGATCATCGAGTCCAGCAGGCCCATGTCGATATATTGGCCCTGGCCGGTCTTTTCGCGCTGCAGCAACGCGGCTTCGATGGCGATCGTGCCGTAGAGGCCGGTGAAGACATCGGCAAAGGCGACGCCGAGGCGCTGGGGCGGACCGTCCGGCTCGCCGGTCAGGTCCATCACGCCGCTCATCGCCTGGATGGCCAGGTCGTAGCCGGCGCGGCTGGCATAGGGGCCGTCCTGACCGAAGCCGGTCACCGAGCAGTAGACCAGGCGCGGGTGAGCATCCTTGAGGCTTTCATAGTCCAGGCCGTACTTCTTCAGCCCGCCCACCTTGAAGTTCTCGATCACGACATCGGCTGTGGCGATCAGCGCCCGCACGGTCTCCAGGTCTTCCCGCTTGCGGAAGTCGGCGACGATCGAGCGCTTGCCGCGATTGCAGGAATGATAGTAGGCGGCCGAACGCCCGCTGGGATGGTCGATCCAGGGCGGACCCCAGCTGCGCGTGTCGTCGCCGGCGGGACTTTCCACCTTGATGACGTCCGCACCGAGGTCGGCCAGCGTCTGGCCGATCCAGGGGCCGGCCAGGATACGCGCGAGCTCGACGACGCGCAGGCCCGCCAGCGCGCCCTGCGGTCCCGTTTCGCTCATCGGCCGATCTCGCCGGTATCCAGGAAGGGCGACGCGTCCAGATCCTCGGCGTCCATGAGCTCCGCGATGCGCTGCAGCGACGCGATCAGCATGTTCTGCTCCCAGGGCTGCAGCTTGCGGAAGGAGCGCAGGAAGCCCGCCTGAAGCAGTTCCGGGGAGTTTGAGGAGGCGTCGAGACCCTTCTCGGTCAGTCTTGCGAGGACGACGCGCTTGTCCTTCTCGCTTTTCACGCGCTCCACCAGGCCCGCATGGGTCAGCCGGTCGAGAATCGAGGTGATCGTCGCCTGGCTGAGCGATACGGCGCGGGCGATCGCGCTGGGCGACAATTCTCCGCCCTTGTGCAGGGTGTCGATGACGACAAGTTGCGGTGCGGTCAGCCCGGTCGCCTTCACGAGGCGTTTGGACTGCAGGTCGATGGCGCGGGTGATCCGGCGCAGGGCAATGAGAATTTCGTCGTGGTCGCTCATTCGTCCAACCGTCAGTGAAAGGCGAATTCGATGTATAGCCGCCCGCGGACCATTCCAACCGCTAAAGCCCGCCCGCAAGTCAATCTCTTTTGAATACATAAATTCGAGACGGCGCGCATATCGAAGGTCGCGTATGGTGAATTGGGTTGCAACTGTCGCATCTATGTCACGGTCGTAAAAATCGTCATAAAAATCAAGAAGAAAACATTTTGTTGCGACGCAATACGCCGTTGGCGGGTGTGCGGGGTGTTGATTTCAGTTCAAAGCAAGTCTGGCCAACTCGCAACCGACCCTCTAAACCCGGCCCAAATCCATCTATTAACGAAATCGAGGGGGCTTTCACGCGTCATGCTGAAGCAACGTGCACTCACAACTACGGTTCTGTCCGCCGCCGCGCTGTCCATCGCCGGCACCGCCCACGCCCAGGTTGACGTCATCACGGTGACCGCCACCAAGCGCGAGAGCTCCACCCAGGACATTCCGGTTGCCGTCAACGCCATGAGCGGCGAGACGCTCGAGCAACTCGGCGTCAATGTCTTCACCGATTATCTCCAGCAGATGCCCGGCGTCACCGCCGGCGGTGGCGGCCCTGGCCAGAACACCATCTACATCCGCGGTCTGGCGTCCACCACGCCGAACCTGACGGTGGCCGGTGTGGCCGGTCTCGCGCCCAACGTGGCCTTCTACCTCGACGAACAGCCGCTGGCGCAGCCGGGCCGCAACCTCGATGTCTACGCGGTCGACCTGCAGCGCGTGGAGGTCCTGCCGGGACCGCAAGGCACGCTCTTCGGCGCCAGCTCCCAGGCCGGTACCGTGCGGATGATCACCAACAAGCCGGTGCTGGGCGAATATGAAGCCTATGCCAATTTCGATGTGTCCTTCACGGATGGCGGCGAGCGCAGCCAGAGCGTGGAAGCGGTCGTGAACCTGCCGATCGGCGACAACTTCGCCCTGCGCGGCGTGGCCTTCGTCGACGACCGCGGCGGTTTCATCGACAACGTGCATGGCACGCGCACGCAGGAAGAATCGGCCCGTTACCGTTCCGCCGGCACGGTCCGCGACAACGGTCTGCCGGTCGCACCGCGCCGCGAGGGCTTCCAGGCCAATGACGACCTGTCGAACGTCAACTTCGTCGCCGCCGACAACAGCGCGCTGGTCGAGGAAGACTTCAACGACACCACCTATACCGGTTTCCGCGTTGCCGGCCGCTACGAGTTCAACGCCGACTGGCGTGCGACCGTGTCCGTCATGCAGCAGACGCTGGAAAGCGAAGGCGTCTTCTTCCAGGATCCGGAACTCGATGACTACGAAATCCAGCGCTACCAGCCGGACGATCTGGACGACGAGTTCACCAACTTCGCGTGGACGGTCGAAGGTCGCATCGGCATGCTGGAAACGGTCTACACCGGCGCCTACACGGACCGCGAGACCGACCAGGTCATCGACTACACGGACTACATGTTCGTCGGCCAGTACTTCCCGGTCTACACCTGCGACAGCACGGTGAGCTATCCCGGCGGCGGTCTGGATCCGTACGGTACCTGTCACGCCCCGACGTCGAACGTGACGTCGCACAGCGAAACCACGGTCGAGAGCCACGAGTTCCGCTTCAACACGCCGGAAGACAATCGCTGGCGCATCACCGCGGGCGTCTTCTACTCGAAGACCGAGCTCGCCGAGCGTAACAATTTCAACTACTACGGCTCCATGGACCGTGTGAATGCCGATGGTTCGGTCGGCATCAACGCGCTGGGCATCGATCAGTATCCGCTGACCAACGGTGCAGCGACCGCGGGCGAGATCGGCAACGAGACCCAGGGTTATTTCAGCGATCCGGGCCCGATCCTGGCGCCGACCATCTTCCGCAATGACGTCCTGCGCACGGATGAGCAGCTCGGCTACTTCGGTGAGTTCAGCTTCGACCTCGTTCCGAATGTCTTCGAAGTGGTGCTCGGCGCCCGGGCCTACGATGTCGAAGTCGATCTGGAAGGTAGCGCCAACTCGGTCTACGACATCCTGTATCCGCTGACCGACGCCAACGGCGATCCGGTCGACGCCCAGTCCTATGGCACGAACATCTCGCGTCAGTTCGGCCCCAACGGTCCGGCCGGCGCGCCGCAGGTCTCGTCCAGCGAAGGCACGATCTACAAGGTGACCGGTAACTGGACGCCGAACGATACGATGCTGTTCTATGCGACCTATTCGGAAGGTTTCCGTCCGGGGCTGCTGAACCGTCCGGGCGGTATCACGCCGGCCAGCGTCCCCGGCTACACCACGCCGTACGCGATCGAAACGGACGAAGTGAAGAACTACGAACTGGGCTGGAAGCTCGACCTGTTCGACCAGCAGCTTCGCTTCAACGGTAATGCCTTCATGGTCGAGATCGAGGGTCTGCAGACGACGATCTTCGATCCGGAAATCACCAACCTGTTCTTCTCGGATAATGCTGCGGACGCCGAAATCCGCGGTGTCGAGGGCGACCTGACCTACGCGCCGATCGACATGCCGGGTCTGACGGTGGCGGGTGCCTTCTCGATCCTCGATACCGAGATCACCGAAGTCCTGACGCCGACCGATGACGTGGTTCTGGGCTCCGAACTGGCCTTCGCGCCGGAATTCCAGATGAACGTCCGCGCCCGTTACGAGTGGCAGGCCTTCAACGACATGACGGCGCACGTGCAAGGCCAGGTCGTCCATACCGGCGACAGCCGCACCGATATCATCGAGATCAACTCGATGGATCTGGACGGCTACACCACGCTGGGCGTGACGACCGGTGTGCGGTCCGATCAGTGGAATGTCGAGCTCTACGTCAACAACCTCACCAATGAAGTCGCCGAACTGTCCGGCAGCTTCGTCTTCGACCGCGCGCGCGTAAACGTCACGCGTCCGCGTACGATCGGTGTGCGCGTGGGCATGCGGTACTAGGTCGGAACCGGAGACGGTTTTCTTGACCTGACGATACGTGTAACCGGAAAGCGTCCCGCCGGCCGGCGGGGCGCTTTTCTTTCTTTGTCCTTCGTGACCGGAGCAAGGTGTGGCTGACTCGGACGTGTCCGAACTGCTCAATTCCGCCCAGGCCGACATGTATGCCGGGCGGTTCGAGGGCGCGCTGGAGCATCTCCAGAATGTGCTTCGGAACGACCCGCACCATGTCGACGCGCTCTACATGAAGGCGGTCTGCCTGCGCTATCTCAAACAGACCGAGGCCGCGCGGACGGCCCTGGCCGAACTCAAGCAGGTCGCGCCGGATTTCGGTCGCGCCCTGCAGGAGGAAGGCCATCTCTATCGCGATGCCGGAGACGATCGTGGCGCAATCGCGGCCTACCGGGCTGCAACCATCGCGAATCCGGCGCTTCAGGCCGCATGGTCGGCGCTGGCCGACGGGCTTGAACGCAATGGCGAGCCGGCGGAGGCGCGGCAGTGCCGGGCCCAGGCCGAGGCCCTTTCGCGCCTGCCCAAACCGCTTCTGGCGGCCTCCCACCATCTTTACGAAAACCGCGTGCACAAGGCCGAAGGCCTGGCGCGCAGCTTCCTGCAGAAGCATCCGCGGCATGTCGAAGGCATGCGCATTCTCGCGGAGATCGGCAAGCGTTTCGGCGTGCTCGACGATGCCGAATTCCTGCTCGAGAGCGCAGCCGAATTCGAGCCCGACAATATTGCCGTCCGGCTCGACTATATCGAGATACTTCGCAAGCGTCAGAAGCACGAAGCGGCGCTGGAACAGGCGAATGCCCTGCTTTCGCGCGATCCGGGAAACCCGGTCTTCCTGTCGCGCCATGCCGTAGAGTCTCTGGCCGTCGGGGATTACGAGACGGCCCTGGCCGGCTTCGACCGGGTCCTGGCGGCCCTGCCGGAAGATGCCGGCACGCACGCTGCGCGAGCCCATGCGCTCAAGACGATGGGCCGGACCGACGAGGCGGTTGACGCCTATCGCCGCGCCTACGAGGCGCGGGCCGATTATGGCGAGGCCTGGTACGGGCTGGCCAATCTGAAGACCTATCGTTTCACCGACGACGAAATCGACCGCATGCGGGCACAGGAAGCCGCCGTCGGGCTGCGCACCCATGACCGGGTGCATCTGTGTTTCGCGCTCGGCAAGGCGTACGAGGACCGGGACGATTACGACCGCGCCTTCGAATACTATGAGCGTGGCAATGATTTGAAACGGACCCAGACGCGTTATACCTCTGACATCATGGACCAGGAGCTTCAGGCCCAGGCCGATGTATGCACCGCAGAGCTGTTCAGCGCGCAGGCGGGCAAGGGCTGCACGGCGCCCGACCCGATCTTCATCCTCGGCCTGCCGCGGGCCGGGTCGACCCTGCTGGAGCAGATCCTGGCGTCACACAGCCAGGTGGACGGTACGCTGGAGCTGCCCGACATACTGGCAACGGCGCACCGGCTTCGGGGCCGCAACCGGGGCGACGGGGCGGGCCGCTATCCGCAGATCCTGCACGAGCTCAGCGCCGAGCAGCTGCGCGAGCTGGGCGAGGACTATATCGAGAACACGCGGATCCACCGCGCGGACGCGCCCTTCTTCACCGACAAGATGCCGAACAATTTCCGGCATATCGGCCTGATCAAGCTGATCCTGCCGAACGCGAAGATCATCGATGCGCGCCGCGAGCCGATGGCCTGCTGCTTCTCCGGCTTCAAGCAATTGTTCGCCGAAGGCCAGGAATTCACCTACGGTCTCGACGAGATCGGCCGCTATTATCGCGGCTATGTCGAACTGATGGACCACTGGGACCGCGTCCTGCCCGGCGAGATCCTGCGCGTCCAGTACGAGGATGTCGTGGCCGACCTGGAGACCCAGGTTCGCCGTATTCTCGATTTCTGCGGCCTGCCCTTCGAGCAGGCCTGCCTGGATTTCCATGCCACCGACCGGGCAGTGCGGACCGCGAGTTCCGAACAGGTGCGCCAACCCATTTATGACAGCGGCGTCGAGCAGTGGCGGCATTTCGAACGCCATCTCGATCCGCTGAAGTCGGCTCTGGGCCCCGCGCTCGAGGGCTATCGTTCCGGAGCCTGACAAACGCCGCGAAAGCGAGGACACGTTCCATGCGTAGAATTGAACCAGCAGTCTTCTTCCCCGCCGCCATCCTGGTGTTCGTGGGCGTGGTCTACGCCATCATGGCGGGGGACCAGGCCGAAGCGATCTTCACCGGTCTTCGGATCACCATCACCGAGACCACGGGCTGGATCTACACGGTCGGGGTCGGCTTCTTCCTCGTCGCACTGATGATCGTGGCGTTTTCCGACTGGGGCCGGATCCGGCTCGGGCCGGACGACAGCGAACCGGAATTCGGCTTCGCGCCCTGGTTCGCCATGCTGTTCTCCGCGGGCATGGGCATCGGCCTGATGTTTTTCGGGGTCGCCGAGCCGCTGACCCACTACATCTTCCCGCCCGAAGGCGACCCGGAAACCCTGGAGGCAGCGCGCCATGCCATGGTGCTCACCTTCTTCCACTGGGGTGTGCATGCCTGGGGCATCTATGTCGTGGTCGGCCTGTCGCTGGCCTATTTCACCTACCGGCACGGCCTGCCGCTGACCATCCGGTCCGCTTTGTATCCGCTGATCGGCGACCGGATCTACGGTCCGATCGGGCATTTCGTCGACACGATCGCCGTGCTGGGCACGCTGTTCGGCGTCGCGACCTCGCTGGGCTTCGGCGTGACCCAGATCAATGCCGGCCTCCACCAGCTGTTCGACATTCCGATCTCCACCAATGTCCAGCTGATCCTGATCGCCGCGATCACGGCGCTGGCCACCCTCTCGGTGATCGCCGGGCTGGATGCCGGTATCCGGCGTCTGTCGGAGTGGAATCTCTATCTGGCCATCGCGCTGATCGGCTTCGTGCTGATCTCCGGTCCGACCCTCTTCCTGATCTCCGCCTATGTGCAGAATATCGGCGAGTATCTCGACCAGCTGGCCACCCTGACCTTCAATCTCGACGCCTATGGCGACGGGCAGTGGGTGACCGACTGGACGCTCTTCTACTGGGGCTGGTGGATTTCCTGGTCGCCGTTCGTGGGCATGTTCATCGCGCGGATCTCGCGCGGCCGGACGATCCGCGAATTCATCTTCGGCGTCCTGCTCGGCCCGACGGCCTTCACCTTCTTCTGGATGACGGTCTATGGCGACAGCGCGCTGCGCCTGGCCCTGGCCGGCGTTGCCGACGAGCTGGTCAATGTCGTGCGGGACGGCAATAGCGAGCTGGCCCTGTTCGCCTTCCTGGAACACCTGCCGCTGACCTCGATCACCTCGGTGCTGGCGATCATCCTGGTGGCGACCTTCTTCGTGACCTCGTCGGACTCCGGCTCGCTGGTGAAGTCCACCCTGGCCTCCGGCGGCAGCCTGAACCCGCCGGTCTCGCAGCGCTTCTTCTGGGCGGTGCTGGAAGGCGTCGTGGCGGCCGCCCTGCTGATGACGGGCGGACTGGCCGCCTTGCAGTCGGCGACGATCGCGGCAGCCCTGCCCTTCACCCTCATCCTCCTGCTGGCCTTTGTCGGCCTGCTCAAGGCCTGGTCCGTGGAGACCGCGCGGCGGGCCGGACGCAAGACGGCCGCGCAATTGCCGGTCGAAGGCGCCGCCGTGCCCTGGAAGGCGCGATTGCGCATGATGTTCTCAAGGCCCACCGGCCGTGAAGTGGACACCTATATCGAGGAGACGGTGGTGCCGGCGCTTCAGTCGGTGGCCGGCGAGCTGGAGAATTACGGCTATACGGTCGAGCTGGACCAGGCCAAGGGATGTGCGTCGATCCGGGTGAGGGACGAGGACCGTCCGGAATTCGTCTTCCGCGTGGAACGCCGCCTCTACGACCAGCCCTATTTCGCCACGCCGGAGGATGGCGAAGGCCAGGATGGTGAGAGCACAGGCGACGAGGAGTATGCCCGGGCCGAGGTCATCCTGAGCGATGGTGGCCAGCACTACTGCGTCTACGGCTTCTCGAAAGTGCAGATCATCCGTGAACTGCTGCGCAATTTCGAGCGGCACCTGCAATGGCTCTATCACATCGTCCACACGTGAGGCGGACGGTCAGAGCCATTTCATCCAGCGGAAGAGGGCCAGCTCGGCCAGCCCGATGGCGGCCATCAGCCCGGTGACGGCCCAGAAGGCGCCGGCCGCGTCGGCGCCGGGCATGCCACCGACATTGATGCCCAGCAGGCCGGTCAGGAAGCCCAGGGGCAGGAAGATGGCCGCCACGATGGACAGGACGTAGAGCGTCCGGTTCATCCGGTCGGCCAGGGCGTTGGCCAGCTCGTCCTTGACGATCTGGGCGCGCTCGCGGATCGCGTCGAGATCTTCCAGATAGCGTGTGATCCGGTCGAGATTCTCCTGCAGCCGCCGTTTGGCTTGGGGATCGAGCCAGGTGAAGTCCAGCGTGCGCAATTGCGCGATCACGTCCCGCTGGGGCGCGAAATAACGCCGGAAGATGATGGCCTGACGGCGCAGGGTGACGACGGTCTGCCGGGCGGAAGCCGACGGCCCGTCCAGCACCTCTTCCTCGACATCGTCCAGCGCCATGTGCAGATCGGTCATCACCGGCTCCATGCGCTCGAACAGCCGGGCCGACAGCATGGCGACGAATTCGCCGGAATGCCTGGGCCCGTTGCCGCCGGCCAGCCGGTCCTGGATGTCGCGAACCGCCTTCAGCGGGCGCAATTGCACCGACACGATCCGGTGGGCATCGATCCACAGCCGGATCGAGACCATGTCCTCGGGCTGGGCGTCCTGGTTCAGGTTGACGCCGCGCAGGATCAGCAGCGCACCCCTGTCGAATTCCACCAGGCGCGGCCGCGTTTCCTCCGCCAGAAGGGCGTCGATGGCCAGAGGGTCGAGATAGTCCAGCTCGCGCTCGATCCAGCTGCGCGTGTCCGGATGCCGGCCGTCCAGATGGACCCAGGCCAGATCGTCGTCGCGGGCATGACTGGCGGCCTCTTCCGCGGGCAGGACCTGACCCGCTCCGTCGCCGTGGATCGCCGCGGCGTAGAGGATCGCGGAGGCGTCAGTCACCGGCCTGTCCATCGCCCTGGTTCTCGATATCCGCGTCTTCCGCGCGCGCCTTCGTCTCCTCGGTCTTTGTATCCTTTGCATCCGCAGCGGCCGGCAGGCCCGAGCGGATATGCAGGTCGCGTTGCGGGAAGGGAATCTCGATGCCGTTGTCGCGGAATTTCCGCCAGATCGCGAACATCACGTCGCTCTGCGGTGCCCAGCGCCCGTCGGCGACATTGCCGATCCAGAAGATCAGCAGGAAGTTGATGGAGCTGTCGCCGAACTCGCGCAGGAAACAGTAGGGCTTCGGCTCGTCTAGGCAGAGCGGATGCTCCTGCGCTGCCTCCAGGATGAGGTCATGCGCCTTGTCCAGGTCGGATCCGTAGGCAATGCCGACAGGCACGTCGACCCGCGCCTTGGCGCTCGACAGGGTCCAGTTGGTGACGCGGTCGGTGATGAAATCCTCGTTCGGCACCAGCACTTCCTTGCCGTCGAACGTCTCCACCAGGATGTAGCGGGCATTGGTGCGGCGCACGAAGCCGCTGGTCCCGTCGGTCAGCTCGATCAGGTCGTCTTCCTCGATCGAGCGTTCCAGAAGGAGGATCAGGCCGCTCACGAAGTTCGAGGCGATCTTCTGCAGTCCGAAGCCCAGACCGATGCCCAGCGCGCCGCCGAAGACGGTCAGCGTGGTCAGGTCCAGCCCGATCATGTCCAGCGCGATCAGGCCGGCCAGTACGTAGAGCGTGATCTGGAACACCTTGCTGATCAGTACGCGCGTGGTCTTGCGCATGCGCTGGATCTTGCCGAGCCGGCGGTCGACGATGTCGGCGATGATGGCGGCGGTCCAGAACACCAACGCCAGGACGAGGATCGCGCGCAGGATCGTGTAGGCGCTGACCCGGACATTGCCGACCTGGTAGGTCAGCGATTCGGTGTCGAGATACTGGCGCGCGATCTCGAAATGCCCGCTCAACCCGGCCGCCACGATACCGGCGAGGGTCAGGAAGACGAGGATGCGGGCCCACAGGCCGCTCGGCTTGATGACGGACAGAATGAAGTTTTTCATGCCTATCGCATCGGCCTTCGATTGATGTCGCTTCCCTCTGGGTACCCTTCGTCCGCAGGTCAGGCAAGTGACGGAGCCAAGGGCTGAAATGGCGGCGGATCAGTAATCGCGGCGCCAGCGGATGGAGACCGAGGCGTCGGTGTCGGCCGACAGGCGGGAGAGGACGGAGAGGTCCGGCGTCAGCTGCCATTCCACCAGGGCCTGGCCCAGGGCCGAGGCACCGGCCGTGCCGACCTCCACATAGACGTCCTCGCCCAGCCGGACGCCGCCGGTGACGGCCAGATTGCCGTCGGAGTCCGTGGAGACCGACAGTCGGTCGATCCCGGCCAGGTCGCGCAGCTGGCCGACAATGTTCAGCAGGCTCTGGCCGGAGAGCTGGGCCGCCAGCTGGGCCGCTTCGAAGGCGCCCAGCTCGCTGACGGATTCGTCGAACAGCAGGCGGGAAAGAATCTCGTCCTCGGGCAGGGCGGGTTCGCTGGTCAGGGTGATGCTGGGGCTGCGCACCGGCCCCTCGATATGTGCCGTCGCGGAGAAGCCGGGGCGTTCGTGCGATGCCGTAAGGTCGGCCCGGGCATCGCCCGGCGATCCGTCGAACACGACCTGTCCGCCATCCAGTCTGAAGCGCCGGTTGAAGACGAAGGCCGTGCCGTCCAGCAAGGTGGCCTGTCCGGTCAGCTCCGGCTTGCCCACCGCGCCGCTGGCCTGGATATCCAGCCCCCATTCCGAGGAGAAGGTGCTCGAGGCGATGTAGATGTTGCGGTCGGCCTCGACGGAATAGTCGAGCCGCACCGGCAGCACGTTGCGCGAATAGCTTTGCCGGCCCTTGGGCAGGTTGACTTCCTGCACGTCGATTTCCGGGATCGAGGCGGCGCCGTTGAGCGAGGGGCGGACGCGGGCCCGGTCGACATGGGCGGCCCCGGCGACCAGAAGGCCACGCTCGTCCAGCGTGATCTCCGCATCGCCCGTTGCCGCGATATCCAGATCGCTTCGCCGGGCCGCCCGGAAACGTTCGAATTCCAGCTCGGCCTCGCCGCGCGCGCCTTCGGTGGGCAGGCGCAACGTGCCGGACCCGGTCAGGCGGCCCTCATCGCCATCGGTGGCGCTGAGGCGGGTGAGTTCCAGACCGCTGCCGTCGAAGCTGGCCGCCAGGCCGAGGTCGCGGATGGTCGCGCCGGTCGCCGCGGCGGTCACATCGCCGCCCGTCAGTTCCAGCCGGCCCTCCAGTTCCGGCGTCCCGCGCACCCCGCCCAGTTCGACCTGCGCATCGAGTTCACCGGCATTGACGACCGCCTCGGCGGGGATGAAGAGCGCGGCAATACCGGCAATGTCGCCGCTGACGTCGAGTTCGCCGGCGATGGCGCTGCCGTCCTGCCCGGCAATCGCGGCAAGCCGGGGCGTGGTGCCGCGGCGGGTCAGGAAGCCGGCCCCGGTCAGGCCGTTGCCGGAGAGGTCCATGTCGATCCGGGCGTCCTCGCCGACATCGAGCCGGGCCTCGACGGCGATCGGTTCCGGGTTCTCGGTGGCCAGGGCGGCCAGTTCTCGGATGCCGAGCCGGGCCTCGCCCTGCCACAGGCTCTCCCGGCGCTGCAGGGCGGCTTCGCCGGACACCATGCCCTCGGCGGGCGGAAAGGCCGCGATGTCCGCGATCACGGCGACCGGAAGCGATTCCAGGCTGGCCTCCAGATCGGCTTCTGTGCCGGAGCGGGCATAGCGCCAGCCGAAATCGCCCCCACCGATGCGCAGCACGCCGCCGGCCTCGTAGTCGCCATTGGCGAAGTGAAGCGCGAGGGGCTCGGGCGTGCGGATGCGGTGAATGCTCCAGCGGCCGGACGGGGTGAGCGTGAGGTCGACGCTGCCGTCCTCGGCCAGGGCAAGGCGGCCGCGCGCATTCAGCGTCAGCGGGCTGCGCAGGCGGCCGGTGGCCGTGGCGCGCACGTCGAGCCCGGAGAGCGGGCCGTCCAGGCGCAGCGTCGCCTCGGACAGGTAGCCGCCGGAAAAGGCATGTCCGGACACGATGAGTTCGGCATCCAGGACGCCGTCGCGCAGGGCGTCCGGCGGCGCGTCATAGCGCACCGAGGAACGGGCCCGGTCGCCCAGCTCCATGTCGAAGGCGGCCTGCAGGCCGTCCGGCGAGCGGTCGGCGGAGGCGGACAGGCGGAAGGCGCCCAGCTGGCTCTCCTCCAGGCGGGCGGACCAGGTCTGTCCGGCATAGCGCGCCGTGCCCGCAAGGCTGACCGGCTTGCCGTTGCGCGTGGCTTCCAGCAGCCAGTCGGCGTCGAGCGCGCCATCCTGCCAGACGGTCTCGACGGCGAAATTGGGATCGCTGACCGTGACCGGACCGGCCGCGACCGACCGGCTGCGCGTGGCCGTGCGCACTTCGATCCGGCCGTCGCGCGAGCGGGCGCGGAAGGCCGTGGCCAGGGCGCCGTCGACCTCGACTGGCTCGATCGGCAGCCGCCCGGACACGGCCAGGTCGCCTTCGAACACCCAGCCGCCGGGCTGCGTTTCGCCATCGCCGCGCAGATCGACGCCGCTGGCCTGCGCGACGGCGTCCCGCACGAGCCAGCCGGTCTCGCCCCGTTCGACGGTCAGCGAGCCTTCCAGCCCGGCCAGCAGGTCGGCATGGCTCTGTGCCCAGTCGATGTCGCTGGCGTCGAAGGTGAGTTCGGCCCGGCGCCGGGAGCCCGCATCGAGCGTGACTTCGAGCGGGCCGGCCGCCTGTCCCGTCACGCGGGCGACGTCCTGCACGGACAGGCGGGCCTCGATCTGCGGGTCGCGGCCGCCCAAGAGGTAGCGCCCCTCGGCCTGGAGGCTGGCATGCGGACTTTCGGCCAGGAAGCGATCGATGTTTATGGCCCGGTCGCGCCGGTCCCAGGCCCCCTGGAATTCGACCTCGGCCGCGTCGCCCAGCAGCGGATTGGCGCGCTCGACGGACAGCGCCGGGCCTTCCAGGCCGAGCCGGGTGCGGATCGTGTAGAGCCCGTTCTCGCGGAGCACGGCGAGCGGTCCGCTCATGCGTTGCGCCGAGACATAGTCGACGGATACGGCTTCCGCCTCGATCTCGCCATCGAGGTGAAGCGTCCCGCCGCCCGTCTCGACCAGGCCGCTCCAGCTGGCCTCGCGCGCGATCACGCGGCCGGAGGTGAGGGCGGCGATGGTGCCGGAGCGGGCGTGGGCGGTGACGGTCCAGGCGCCGTCGCCGGCGGGCGAAACGGTGGCCGATCCGCTATCGGTTTCCGCCCGGGCCTCGGTGAAGACGAGGTCGGGCTGGCGCCGGCCTTCCAGAACGATATCGGCATCGCCGGCCAGGTCGCGATAACTGTCCGGAATGATGCCCCAGCTCTCCACATCGACCTGGCCCTCGGCCCGCCAGGTTTCCGGGTCCCAGCTGGCGTCCGCACCGGCCATCTCCCGGTCGCCGGCCAGAAGCGTGAACGTGCCGCGGCCGCTGTCGAGATCGCCCTCGACATCGCCTTGCGCATGGATCGTCCGCCCGGGAAGACGCAGCAGCGTCGCCAGGGGACCGTCCGGCTCGCCCCGGGCTTCGAGATTGCCGCTGATACCGTCCGCGTCGATCCGCAGATCCGCCGTGATACTGTCGCCCGCCGCATCCAGGCGTTCCGCGTCCAGACGCAGGTGAGCGCCGTGGCGCGCACCGATCTCGGCGGCGGCGCTGGCCCGGAAGCGGGCGGCGGGGCCGGCCACGCCTTCGGCCAGGGCCAGCTCGTCGATCGCCAGTTCTTCCAGCACCAGGGCCGGCAGGCCGGAAAGGCCGCCGCCGGAACTTCCGGATTCGCTTTCCCCCGAGGCCGGGCGGCGGGACACCGCGATCCGTGCGGCCCGGGCGCTGCGGATCTCGTAGGGCTTGAAGACAAGGCTTGTGCCGCGCCAGTCGATGGCGATGTCCTCGGCTTCCAGCCAGACGCCTTCCGCATCGGCCACGGTCAGCCGGTCGATGGTGAAGCGCGAAAGCGGATCGCCGGCCAGCCCGTCCAGGACGATCGTCTGACCGCCGATCTCGCGCCCGTCGAGCAGGCTGGCGACGAGCCATCGCCCCGGCGCCGTTCCCGCCGCCAGGCGCAGCGCGGCCAGCAGCACGAGGAGCGCGGCCAGAATGGCCGCACTCCAGCGCAGGATGCGGAATATGACGGCGCGGCTCGGCATGTATCAGAAAGCCTGTCCGAGGCTGAAATAGACCTGGATCGCGTCCTCGCCTTCGCGCCGGTCAAGCGGCGTGGCGATGTCGACGCGGATCGGCGCGAAGTCGAGATAATAGCGCACGCCGAGGCCGATGGCCGTACGCAGGTCGGAGAAGTCGGGCTGGCGGTCGCTGCTGGCCATGGCCGAATCGACAAAGCCCACCACGCCCCATCGCTCGCGCACGCGCCAGCGCAGCTCGGCGCTGGTTTCCACCACGGAAATCCCGCCGAAGGGCGTGCCGTCCGGCGCGGCCGGGCCCAGGGACTGGTAGTCGAAACCGCGGGCCGAGCCGCCGCCGCCGGCATAGAAGCGCTCGTCGGCCGGCATGTCGGCTGCCGAGGCACCGAACACGGAACCGACCCGCATGCGCAGGGCCGCCACGGTGGTTTCGCTGAGCCGGTAATAGGTGCTCGCCCGGCCTTCCATGCGGACATACTGGCAGCCGCAATCGCCCAGCGTCGTGGCCGGTGTCACCAGGATCGTGCCGTGAATGCCGCTGTCCGGATCGAGCGGGTCTTCCCGGGAATCGTAGCCGGCCACAAGGTCGATGGCCGCCGTGACGACGTCGCGTTCGCCGGCGCTGTCCGTGACTCGCGACCAGTCCAGCCGCGGCCCCACGCCATAGGTGCGCCGGCCGTCGCGGCGGGTGATCTCCACGCCGACCTCGGCTTCTTCCTGCTGGTAAGCGTCCGTGTCTTCGCTGGTCAGTCCGGCATGCAGGGTGAGGGTCTGGTCGAAACGGCGCCAGTGCGGCCGCGAGACCTCCGCGAGCAGGGACTGGTTGAGCGTCGCCACATTGGCGGACAGGGTCAGGGTCTCGTCGCTGCCGAACAGGTTGCGGCGGATCCAGCGGACATTGCCCCCACCGCCCTCGCTGGTGGAATAGCTCAGCCCCGTCTCGATGGAATGGCGTGGCGCCTCGGTCAGTTCGATGCTGACCGGGCGGTTGCCGTCCTCGCCCACCGGGCCGAGCGAGATGTCCGCGGCATTGACGCTGTCCAGATGGGTCAGGCGCTGCTGGTATTCCAGGATCTCTTCCCGGCTCGCCGCCGCGCCGGGCTCGAAGGGTGACATGCGGGCGATGAATTGCGGATTCCAGGCGCCGGTCTCGCGATCGATCTCGCCATAGGTCGACCAGGGCCCCGGTTCGTAGCGGAAGGTGATGCGCCCTTCGTCGGTGGCATGGTCGACGACCACGTTGCGCTCGCGGATCTGTGCGTCGGGCCAGCCGGAATCGTGCAGCGCCACGAGGCCCTGCGCCTCGGCGTCGATGATCGCCTGGGCGTGCAGGGGCTCTCCGGTTTCAAGACCGATGGCCGCCTCCGCGGTTTCGCGGGCGCGCGCATCGTCGCCGGTCTGCGTCTCGATGGACGCGATCCGGAAAAGCGGGCCCGGATTGATCTGGACGAGCGCCTGCTGCTGCCGGTCGAGCCGCGGTTCGATCGTGGCGGCGTAGTAGCCGCGCGCGCGCAGGAGGCGACGGGCCCGGTCGGCGGCCGAGCGGGCATCGCGCAGGGCGCTGGACACGCCGTTCACCTGCGAGGACTGTTCGCCGATGGCGGCCGTCAGCGCGGCGCGCAATTCCTCATCCGAAACGCCTTCGATCCGCGCGAGCGGATCGGCGAGCGCCGGGCTGGAAACCAGTATTGCCAGGACGGGGAGAATTACGGACTTCACGCGTTGTCACCAAAGGCATTTGCCTTGGTTCTATAGGACCAATAACGGGCTGTCGTCCCCACCCCGCGACATTAAAAGGATGTCAGACCGCGCGGCTGTGGCGCTGTTCGGCCTGCTCGAATGCCGGGTCGATCCGCGCGGCGATGTTGCGCACATAAGGCATGCCGGCCTCGGTCACCTTGAGGTGCCCGTCTTCCAGCCGCGCCAGCCCGTCCGCGATCACCCCGTCCAGCCCGTCCAGATCCAGCAGGCTGCCATCGAGCGGAATCTCGAAATTGCAGAGCAGCTGCATGATGCGTTCGCCGACGCGTCCCTCGCGCCAGGAACGGGCCACGCCGCGTGTGACCGCGGATCCCTGCGTGTCCATCGCTTCGGCATAGCGCACCGGGTCGGGTACATTCTGGGCATAGCCCTGGGGAGCCTCGCTGATCGAGGAGGCGCCGAAGCCGATCAGCACGTCGTAGGGATCGTTGGTGTAGCCCTGGAAATTGCGCCGCAGCGTGCCTGCGCGCGCCGCCCTTGCCAGAGGATCCTCGGGCCGGGCGAAATGGTCGAAACCGATCGACTGATAGCCTTGCGCGCCGAGCGTGCGGGCGGCGGCCAGCATCTGGTCGAAGCGTTCGCCGGCACCGGGCAGCCGGTCTTCCGGGATCGCCTTCTGGTGTTTCTTGAACCAGGGCACATGGGCGTAGCCGAAGACGGAGACCCGGTCGGCCCCCATGCCGGCGACCGCGCGCGCCGTCGCCTCGACGCGCTCGACGGTCTGCGCCGGCAGGCCGTACATGATGTCCATGTTGATCGCCGCGATGCCCGCAGCCCGCAGCGCCCGCGCCGCGCCCTCGACCTGTTCGGCCGGCTGGATGCGGTGGATGAGGGTCTGAACCTCGCCGGACAGGTCCTGCACGCCCAGGCTGGCCCGGGTCACGCCATTGCGCGCGAGGGCGTCGCACAGGCGGCTGTCGAGGCCCCGCGGGTCGAGCTCCACGGCGATCTCCGCGTCCGGCGCGATGTCGTAACGGGCACGCAGCGCCTCCATGATCGCGGTGAAACGGGCCGGGGAGAGCATGTCCGGCGAGCCGCCGCCGAAATGGATGTGGCGCACCACGCCGCCGGCCGGCGCCGGCCGGGTCTCGATCTCCCTGTGCAGCGCCGCGAGATAGCGTTCCACCCGGCTGTCGCGATTGGGTACGGTGGTGTTGCAGCCGCAATACCAGCACATCGACCGGCAGAAGGGGATGTGGACGTAGAGCGACAGCACGGGGGCGTCGCCCTGTTCGGACATCCAGCCCGCCCAGGCGCCGCCGCAAATGCCGTCGTTGAACTGCGTTGCCGGCGGGTAGGAGGTGTAGCGGGGCACGGCTTCCAGCGCGTAGCCGGGCATGAAGGCGGGAGCGGGGGAGGAATGGGTCATGGAAGGAACACGTTCATGTGGGACTGTCCGGTGAGATTACGCAGGCGCGCCCGCGGTGACGATGCGCCCAAAGCGCGCATGTGCAGCCGGCCGGCGCCGGCGGTCGCGGGTTTTTGAGCAAAGAGGTTATGTTAGGGGTAACATTGCTGTTATAGATCGGTTCCGAACCGATGCCGATCACACTGTTGGAAGGCTTGCATGGCCGAACTTGTCCCCGTTGAACCGTTCGATATCGTCGTCTTTGGCGCGACGGGCGATCTTGCCCTGCGCAAGCTGATCCCGGCGCTCTTCCACCGCTGGTGCGACGGCCAGATCACGGAGGATTCGCGCATCGTCGCCGCCTCGCGCGAACAGATGAGCGACGAGGCGTTCCGGGAGATCGCGGCACGTCATGTGCTCGACGGCGATCCCGCTGCCGGGCGCCGCGAGGCCTGGGCGCAATTCGTCGAACGGATGAGCTATGTCGCTGTGGATGTCAGCGGCCAGGGCGAGGACTGGGCCGACCTCAAGGCGGCGCTCGATCCGGACGAGGACAAGATCCGGCTCTACTACCTGGCCCTGCCGCCCGCGACCTACGGCCAGGCCTGCACGGGGCTTGCGGCGCAGCAGCTCAACACGCCCAATGCCCGCATCGTGCTGGAAAAGCCGATCGGCTCGGATTTCCACTCGGCACGGCGGATCAACGACCAGGTCGGCGAGGTCTTCCGCGAGAACAACATCTTCCGGATCGACCATTATCTCGGCAAGGAGACGGTCCAGAATCTGCTCATCCTGCGCTTCGCGAACTATCTGTTCGAGCCGATCTGGAATGCCAACGGCATCGACCATGTCCAGATCACCGTCGCGGAAAGCCTCGGCGTGGGGGAGCGGAGCAATTACTACGACCGGTCCGGGGCGCTGCGCGACATGGTGCAGAACCACCTTCTCCAGCTCGCCTGCCTGGTCGCGATGGAGCCGCCCTCATCGCTGGAGCCGGATGCGGTGCGTACGGAAAAGCTCAAGGTGCTCAAGGCGCTGCGGCCGGTGACGGCGGCGAATGTCGCCCAGGACGTGGTGCGCGGCCAGTACCAGGCCGGGGCCGTGAGCGGATCGCCCGTGCCCGGCTATGCCGAGGAGATCGGAACGGATACGGGGACCGAGACCTTCGTGGCGATCCGGGCCCAGCTGGACAATTGGCGCTGGGCGGGCGTGCCCTTCTACATGCGAACCGGCAAGCGCATGGGGTCCCGCCGGTCGGAGATCATCGTGCAGTTCAAGCCGGTCCCCCACGATGTGGTCGGAGCGGTCGACGGCGCGCTCCATCCCAACCGGCTGGTCATCCGCCTGCAGCCGGACGAAGGCGTGAAACTGATGCTGATGACCAAGGATCCCGGCCCGGGCGGCCTGCGCCTGCGCTACGTGCCGCTGAACCTCAGCTATGCCGAGCATTTCGAGGCCGACTATCCGGACGCCTATGAGCGTCTGTTGATGGCGGTGGTGCGCGGCAATCTCAGCCTTTTCATGCGGCGCGACGAGGTGGAGGCGGCCTGGCGCTGGGTGGATGGTATCATCCGGGCCTGGGACGAGGGTCAGGCCAAGCTCTACGGTTATCAGGCCGGCACGGACGGGCCGACCCAGTCCGCCCTGCTGCTGGCCCGTGAGGAGCGGGAATGGTTCGATGCCATCAAGCACTGAGACATTGAGCGGGCAGCTGCATACCCATGCCGACATGGCGGCGATGACCGCGGAACTGGCGACGTGTGTGATCGCCGATCTCGAGGCGGCGCTGGCCAGTCGTGGCGAGGCCTTGCTGGCCGTGTCCGGCGGTTCCACGCCGGCCGGTCTCTATCAGGCCCTGTCGCAGGCCGGGCTGGACTGGGCGCGCATCACCGTGGTGCTCGTCGACGAGCGCTGGGTGGCGCCGGATGCGCCGGGCTCGAACGAGGGCTTCGTGCGCGAAACCCTGCTGCAGGGTCCCGCCTCGACGGCGCGCTTCGTCGGCCTGAAGACGCTGGCGGCCTCGCCTTTCGACGCCGTGGCGGCGCTGGAGCTGGACATTGCCGCGCTGGGGCCGCCCGATGTGGCGATCCTGGGCATGGGCGCGGACGGGCATACGGCCTCCTGGTTTCCCCATGCCCGGGGGCTGGAGGAAGCCCTGGCGCCCGACGGCGCCGCGGTCGCCGCGATCGAGGCCCGGCCCAGCGCGGTGACCGGTGACCATCTGCAGCGCATGACGCTGACACGGGCCGCTCTCGCCCGCGCCAGCCGCCTGATCCTGATGATGCGGGGCGAAGACAAGCGAGACGCGCTGGATGCGGCGCTGGGGGCGGGCGACGTCTCCGACATGCCGGTGCGGGCGCTGCTGCGCGATACCGGCCTGCCGCTGGACATTCACTGGACTGCCTGAACACGCAAGACGAACGGACAAGACCCATGGCGACACGCCTCAATCCGACCCTCGACGCCGTCACGCAGCGCATCCGCCACCGAAGCGAGCGCACGCGCAGCGCCTATCTCGCCCAGATGCGCGCGGCCGGCCGGGACGGGCGCAACCGCTCCGTCCTGTCCTGCGGCAATCTCGCTCACGGCTTCGCCGCCTGTCCCGGCGGGGACAAGCAGGCGCTGAAGGATGGCGAAAGCGTCAATGTCGGCATCGTGACCGCCTATAACGACATGCTCTCCGCGCACCAGCCCTTCGAGCGTTTCCCGGCCATCATCAAGGCGGCGCTGAACGAGGTCGGCGCGGTCGGCCAGGTCGCCGGCGGGGTGCCGGCCATGTGCGACGGCGTCACCCAGGGCCAGCCGGGCATGGAATTGTCGCTGTTCAGCCGGGATGCGATCGCGATGGGCACGGCCATCGCCCTGTCGCACAACATGTTCGACGCCGCACTGTGCCTGGGCGTGTGCGACAAGATCGTGCCGGGCCTGCTGATCGGTGCGCTGCGCTTCGGTCATCTGCCGGTGATCTTCGCGCCGGCCGGACCGATGCGGTCCGGCCTGCCCAATCCGGAAAAGGCCCGGGTGCGCCAGCTCTACGCCGAAGGCAAGGTCGGCCGCGACGCGCTGCTGGACGCGGAAAGCCAGTCCTATCATTCGCCGGGTACCTGCACCTTCTACGGCACGGCCAATTCCAACCAGATGCTGATGGAGATCATGGGGCTGCACGTCCCCGGAGCGGCCTTCATCAATCCGGACGATCCGCTGCGCGATGCCCTGACGGCCGAAGCCGCGAAACAGGTCGCGGCCAATGCCGGGGGCGGGCAGGGCCCGGCCGCGCTGGCCGACATCGTCGACGAGCGCGCCATCGTGAACGCCATCGTCGGGCTCAACGCCACCGGCGGCTCGACCAATCACACCATCCACCTCATTGCCATCGCGCGGGCTGCGGGCATTCTCGTCGACTGGACGGATTTTCACGAACTGGCCGGCGTGACGCCGCTCCTGTGCCGCGTCTATCCCAACGGTCCGGCGGACGTGAACCACTTCCACGCCGCCGGCGGGCTGGGCTTCGTGATCCGCGAGCTGCTCGATGCCGGCCTGCTGCACGAGGACGTGATGACGGTCTGCGGCCATGGTCTGCGGCGCTATGCGAGCGAGCCCTTCGAGGACGGCGCGGGTGTCGTTTGGCGCCCGGCCGCCGAGACGAGCGCGAACACGGATATCGCCCGCCCGGTTGCCGAACCCTTCGCGCCCGATGGCGGGCTGCGCCTGGTCGACGGCGATCTCGGCCGGGCCGTGATCAAGATCTCGGCGGTGAAGCCGGAACATCATTGCGTCGAGGCGCCGGCGGTTGTCTTCGACAGCCAGGAGGACTTCCTCGACCGGTTCCGGGCCGGCGAACTGGATCGCGACTTTATCGCGGTCCTGCGCTTCCAGGGGCCGCGGGCAAACGGCATGCCGGAGTTGCACAAGCTGACGCCGGCGCTGGGCGTGCTGCAGGACCGGGGGTTCGCGGTGGCGCTGGTGACCGACGGCCGCATGTCCGGCGCGTCGGGCAAGGTGCCCGCAGCGATCCATGTCAGCCCCGAGGCGGCGCTGGGCGGTGCCATCGCGAAAGTGCGCGACGGGGATATCGTCCGTCTCGATGCGGCGGCGGGACGTCTGACCGTATCGGCGGCGGAGTTTGCCGGCCGGCCGGCGGCACCGGCGCCGGCAACGATCCAGACGGGCATGGGCCGGGAATTGTTCACCGGCTTCCGCCAGTTGTGCGGCCCCGCCGAGGAGGGGGCGTTGTCCGTGCCCGGATTGTGCGAGGCGGCGGAGGTTGCGCCTGTCGCCGAACCGGCCTGAAAAAACTGCAGTTTTTGTCATGCTGCGTGATCCAAATCACGTATGTCCGCGCGGTTTCGTTGCTATCCAGAATGTGCTGCTTGACCAAGCAGTCCCAAACTCCTCTCCGTCGGAGGTCCACCTGCGCCGGGGATCTGGTGGGCGGCGAATCCTTGCCCGATGCGAAGCCCCAACTTCGCAATTCGCCTCCCACCAACTCCCGCCCTTCCGCCAATCGTCCGCCAGCCTTGCGCATGCTTTTCCGGTCGAAGCGCACGGGTCGGCCAGCCCCTTACGCCCTTGTCGTCATGAACGGTCCGTCCCGGTCACGCGGTTGCGTGCCCGAGGCAATCGCCCAATGATGACCGGCCTGCGACGGGGGAGTGGGGCGAATGGCCGATGACAGCCGCTACAAGGCCTTTATCAGCTACAGCCATGCCGATCAGGGCTGGGCCCGCAAGCTCCACCGGGCGCTGGAGACCTACCGCATGCCGGCCCGGCTGGTCGGGCAGGAAACCGGCAAGGGCCCGGTCCCGCGCCGCCTGTCGCCGATTTTCCGCGACCGGGACGACCTGTCGGCATCCGGCGATCTGTCGGCCTCGGTCCGCGATGCCCTGTCACGATCCGACACGCTGATCGTGATCTGCTCGCCCGACGCGGCGGGGTCGCGCTGGGTCAATGAGGAGATCCGGGTCTACCGCGAACTCAATCCGGACGGCGATGTGCTGGCGGCCGTGTTGTCAGGCGAACCCGATGCCGAAGCATCGGGGCTGTCCGGCGAGATGGAGTGCTTCCCGCCCAATCTGCGCGCCACCAGCGGTGTCGTGAGCGAGCCTGTCGCCGCGGACTTCCGCCGCAATGGCGATGGCTGGCGGATGGCGCTGCTGAAACTCGTCGCCGGCCTTGTCGACCTGCGTCTCGACCAGCTCATACAGCGCGACTTGCAGCGCCGGCAAAGGCGCGTGACGGCCATCACAGGTGCCGCTGTGGCTCTGTCTCTAACGATGACAACGCTGACCATTTTTGCGATCTCGGCGCGCTCCGAAGCCGAACGTCGCAAGGCGGAGGCGGAGGATTTGATAGAGTTCATGCTGAGTGATCTGCGTCTCAAGCTCGAACCCGTCGGGCGTCTGGATGTGCTCGATGCGGTCGGCGAAAAGGTGATCGCCTACTATGACGAGCGTAATCCCCGCCGCATGTCCTCGGACGAACTCGGACGCCGGGCCCGCGCCTTCCACCTGCTGGGCGAGATCGACTCGGCGGCGGGCGACTTGGACAGCGCCTACCGTCATTTCAACACCGCCTACGAAGCGACCAGCCGTATCCTCGCCGTCGACCCCTCCTCGCCGGCGAGGATATACGAGCATGCGCAGAGCGCCTTCTGGGTCGGCTATTTCGCCTGGCGCCGGAGCGAGCTGGCGACGGCGCAGGCCCGCTTCATCGAGTATCGCGACCTGTCCCGGCAATTGCTCGAGATCGAGCCGGACAATGCCGAATGGCAGGCCGAGGCAGCCTATGCCCATTCCAATCTGGGTACGGTCTATGTGGGGCAGGAACGCCTGCGCGAGGCGCAGGTCGAGTTCCGGCAGGCGCTCGAACTGTTCCAGACGATCGCCGAACGCTCGCCCGAGTCCGAACCGGTTCTCATCGACCTGGCCGACGCCTATGGCTGGATGGCCTATGTCGGCGAGCTCCTGGACGGCCGCGAACCCGCCATGGAGGCCTTGCGCCACCAGATCCGCATCTATGAGGAACGCCTCGATGGCGGCAGCGAGAACTGGACGGTGCGCCGCGATGTGATGACCGCGGAATACGCGCTTGCACGGCTGCACATCGCGGAAGGCCGGGCGGCGCGGCCGGCCGACGTTCAGGCGGCCCTCAATATCCTCACCTCCGCGTCCCACGAGGCCGACGCACTGGTCCGGCACGATCCGGCGAATGTGCAGTGGCGTCTGGTCGCGATCCGCCAGCGCATCTGGCTGGCCGAGGCCCATCTTCTCGCCGGTGACATCGATGCCGCGCGCGAAGCCTATCTCGACGCATCCGCCTACATGACCCATCCGTCCTGGCTGTCCTCCGAAGGCGACATGTTCGAGGACACCCGTCTGCATGCCGCGCTGATCGAGGCGCAGATCCTGGCGGCGATGGACGATGTCGAGGCCGCGGGGCTGGCGCTTGAACACATGCTGGCCGAGCTCTCCCAGGTCGAGGACTGGCGCACGCGGCTGAGCAAGGGGACCTATCTTTACGCCGCCGCGTCGAACACGCTGGCCGGTCTGCTCGAACGCCAGGGCGAAACGCGCGAGGCCATAGGGGTGCGCGAAGCCATGGTGAACCGGCTGACCCCCATCGTGGAACGCATTCCCGCCGATGCCAGGGCGGAATACGACCGCGCCCGAGACGCCCTGGAAAGCGCGCGGGTCAGCGCGGAATAACCGTCGCCTCGCATCGAGGCGTGCGGCCAAGGACTGGATTGACACGGCGAGCGAAGGGGAACGCCATGAGCATTATCGACGAGACCTGGTTCGACGGCACTCAGATGCAGTCGGACCTGACGGCGGCCTGTGGTTCGACACCGTCGCTGACGCAGCTCAGCCTGATCGCCCGGGCCACGGACGGCTTCCTGGTCGTCCAGGGCAGCGATGCGGGCATGACGCCTTTCGACGACGCCGACATCTCGGCGATCTTCGTGACCTTCGCCGACACCGTGTCGCAATACCCGCTGGCCGACACCACGACGCTGCGCACGGCGGTCCTGGCGGCCCTGGCCGGGCAATGGACGGCCATGTCCGCGACCGGCACCAACCCGTTCGACGAAACGGTCGACGCGCCGACCCGCATGATCTTCCACGTCCATATTCCGGGATGGGGCTTCGAGCCGGCGCGGATCAAGTTCAAGTCCGAGACGCCCTCGGGCGAGTTCTGCGGCCTGTCCTGGCTGACGCTCAACGGGGCCTCCTGTGCGCCTTTCAGTTTCGAACTCGGTGCGACCTGCCAGCAGGAAGGCGACTATCCGTTCGCGCTGTTCATCCAGGCCTCCCAGGATGCGGGGAACCAGTCGACTCGCGTCATCATCGATCCCAAGATCAAGGTCATTCCGCCCCGATAATGTCTCTCCGGCGTGATCGGGCCGGGCAGGGACGGGCCCATGGCGTATCGAGACGATATCGCGGAACGGTTCAAGCAGGGCGATCTGGCCCGGGCCTATGACCTGTGCCTGGACGCCCTGCGGCGTCAGCCGGACGATCTCTGGCTGCGTCACCGGGCGGTTCTCTGCCTGATCCGGTCCGGCGCGCTGGAACGGGCGGAGCGGGACTTTTCCCGCTTCCACCTGGCCGATGCCCGCCACAACGAGGATTGCCTCGCGCTGGGCGCCCGCCTGCTCAAGGCGATCGCCTTCGAGTCGAGTGACGCGGAATTCGCGGTGCGAGCCCGCGCCTCGGCCGAGCGCTATGCCGACGTGTTCGATCAGACCGGCGGCCACTACCCCGGTATCAATGCCGCGACGATGGCGCTTCTGGCCGGCGAGCGCGACCGTTCGCGAGAGCTCGCCCGGCGGGTGCTGGAAAGTTGCCGGCAGGGCCTGCCGCTCGATCCGGAGGCGGCCTATTACCGCAAGGCTTCCGAGGCCGAGGCCCATCTCCTGCTGGAACAACCCGGCGCGGCGAACATGGCCCTGCGATCCGCGATCGCCTGCGACCGCGAGAATTACGGCGCGCATGCCACCACGCTGCGGCAATTGCGCCTCATCGTGGCTGCGCTGGATCTGCCCGATGCCTGGCTGGATGCGCTGGAGCCGCCGCGTCCGGCGCACTATGCCGGTCACATCTTCCATGCCGGCCGGGAAGAGGGCGGGATCGCACCGGACGACGAAGCCGCGCTCAAGGCGGATATCGCCGCGGTGATCGGCCGGGAGAATCTGGGCCCGGTCCACGGTGCGCTGGCGGCCGGCTCCGACATCCTGATCGCGGAAGCGGCGCTGGCGGCGGGCTGCCCGCTGACCGTCGTTCTGCCCGTCCCGGTTCCCGTCTTCATCGAGGCTTCGGTGCGGCCCTACGGGGGGGACTGGGTGCGCCGCTGCGAGGCCTGTCTGGAGCAGGCCGCGGACATCGTCGAGGTGACGACGGACCGGCGCATCATGTCCGAGCTGAGTCTCAACCATGCCAGCGCGATCGCCATGGGGCTGGCGCGCATGCGGGCCTCCGTCCTGGCGACCAGCCCGGTCCAGCTCCTCGTCTTCGACGGCGACGAAAGCGGCGCCGGGGCCGGCACCGCGCGCGATGCCGCCGTCTGGCGGCAGGCCGGGCTGACTCAATCCGTCCTGCCCTTCGAACGGCGTTTGCCTGCGGCGCCCTTGCCCGCAGTGCTGGCGTCCGCCGACGAATCCGGCTTCGCGCCGGCGATCCGGGCCATGCTCTTCCTGGACATCCGGGGTTCGACCACCGTGCCTGACGATCGCATCCCGGCTTTCGTGCGCGAGGTGCTCGGCCGCCTCGCCGGCATCTGCGAGACCATGCCGGACAGCCCGGCCTATGCGGACAGCTGGGGCGACGGCCTCTTCCTCGCTTTCGGCGGCGTCGCGGAAGCGGCGCGGGCCGCGGTGCGGCTGCAGCGCGAGTTTGCCGCAGTCGATCTGGAGGCGCTGGGACTGCCGCCCACGCTGGGCCTTCGCATCGGCGGGCATTGCGGCCCGGTTCACGAAGGCACCGACCCGGTGCAAAAGCGCACCGCGCCCTTCGGCGGCCAGGTGGCCATCGCTGCGCGGATCGAGACTGTCACCGTTCCGGGATCGATCTTCGTCAGCGAGGCTTTCGCGGCCCTGCTGTCAATGTCGAAACCCTCGGATTTCAGATGCGAATACGTCGGGCGCACGACGATCGATCCGCTCCTGCCCGACACGCCGCTCTATGCCCTGCGCGGCGTGGCGCGCGGATCCCCCGCGTCGGGCGATGTCCGCGGATCAGCTCGATCCGAGCATGCGGCTCAATAGATCCGGGTCGACCAGTTCGAAGGAGCGGTTGCTGCGCCTCAGCAGGCCGCGGCGCTCCAGGTCGTTCACCGTTCGCGACGTGGTCTCGCGGGTCGTGTTGACGCGCCGCGCCAGCTCGGTCATCGACGGCGCCACCTGGATCGTCCGGCTGTTGCCCTCCTTGGCCGAGGGCTCGGACATGCGAAGCAGTTCGGCATAGATGCGGCCGGGCGCGGACAGCGCGGACAGTTCGAACATGCGCTGCGTGGTGTGATGGATCCGCGTCGCGAGAATACGCGAAAGCGCCAGGCCGATACTGCCGTGCGCGCGCAACAGGTCGAAGAATTGCGGGCCGGCAAAGGCGGCGATGCGGCAGGCGGTCTCCGCGACGATTTCCGAGGTGCGCGGCTTGCCGGTCAGGGCGGCCAGTTCGCCGAAGATGGCGCCGGGCCCGAACCAGTCCAGCCAGATCTCCTGGCCGCTCTCCGACAGCAGCACCACCCGCACGGAGCCTTCCAGCAGGATGAAGACCTGATCCTCGTCCTCTTCCTGGGCAATGATCGTGGCCCCGCCATCGATGTTCTGGACATCCGATGCGGCCACCAGGGCGTGACGGGCCTCTGGCTCGCGAATGTCGAGCGAGTCCAAGGCAACAACCCAAGCCTCGTCCTGCTCCATCCGCTCAACTCCGATTCAATTGGCCATACGAGAGTGATGATAGTCGGGAGTCACAACCAAAACCAAGGCGGCAGACGGCTGAAAAGCACGAATATCCACGATTAATCGCCAAAGCCCGCGCCGGCGGTTAGCTTGAAACGAACAATGTTCGCAAGGGGAGGTCCGATCATGCCGACAATACCGGCCAAAGTTCTGGGCGGCGCGCTCGTCGCGCTCGCAGTCCTGGCGGCCTGTTCGCCAGCACCCGTATCCGAGGAGGACAGCCCCGATAGGACAGCCGGCGCCGATACGGACGGCGCCTATCCGGCAAGTGCGTCCACGCGGGAAATGCTCCGCTCCGAGGCCGACACGCTGGCGGCACTGGACGATACGGACAGCGCGCTGGCGCAGCGCGGCCTCATCGCCCGCGACGCCGCGATCGACGTGACCGGTGCGGACGGTGCGCCCATCTGGCGGAGCGAGGACTATGCCTTTCTGGAAACGGACGATGTTCCCGCCAGCGTTCATCCCAGCCTGTGGCGTCAGGCCCGCCTGAACGCGCAGCACGGCCTCTACGAGGTCGTGCCCGGCATCTACCAGGTGCGCGGCTACGACCTGGCCAACATGTCCATCGTCGAGGGCGAGACCGGACGGATCATCATCGATCCGCTCACCTCGGTGGAAACCGCCGAGGCGGCCCTGGCCCTGGTGGAGCGCGAGCTGGGCGACCGGCCCGTCTCCGCGGTGATCTTCACCCACAGCCATATCGACCATTTTGGCGGTATCGCGGCGATCGAGGGCGCGCTGGGCGACGGTCCGGTCCCGGTGATCGCGCCGGCGGGCTTTCTCGATGCCGCGGTCAGCGAGAATGTGATGGCCGGCGTCGTGATGGCGCGCCGCGCCAGCTACATGTACGGCACGCACCTGCCGCGTACGTCGCGCGGCCATGTCGGCTCCGGTTTGGGCAAGCATCCCGCCCTGGGCCGGCATACCATCGCCGAACCCGACATTGTCGTGGATCATACGGGCCAGACGCTGGAGATCGACGGGGTGCGCATGGAATTCCAGTACGCGCCGGACACCGAGGCTCCGGCCGAGCTGACCGTTCTCTTCCCCGACTTCAACGCCTGGTGCGGGGCCGAACTCGTCTCGCGCAACATGCACAATCTCTACACGCTGCGCGGGGCCCGGGTCCGCGACGCCCTGGCCTGGTCGGCCGCGATCGACGAGGCGCGTACGCTGTTCGGCGACCGGATGGAGGTGGCCTTCAACAGTCACCACTGGCCGGTCTGGGGGCGCGGCGAGATCGATACTTTCCTGACCGCCCAGCGCGACATCTACAAATACATTCACGACCAGACCCTGCGCCTGGCGGCCCGCGGCCTGGGACCGGACGAAATCGCCGAGACGATCACGCTGCCCGACAGCCTGGCGGAAGAATTCTCCGTGCGCGGCTATTACGGCACGCTGCGACACAATTCGCGCGCAGTCTATCAGCGCTATTTCGGCTGGTATGACGGCGTTCCGGCCCGCCTCGATCCGCTGCCGCGCGGCGAGGCGGCCCGGCGCTATGTCGAGACGATCGGCGGCATGGAGGCGACGGTCGGTGCGGCCCGGGACGCATTCGAGGCGGGCGACTACCGCTGGGCGGCGGAGTTGGCCCAGCACGCGGTCCATGCCGAACCGGGCCATGATGCGGCGTCGGCGCTCCTGGCGCAGGCCTACGAGCAGCTGGGCTATCGCGCCGAGTCGGGGCCGTGGCGCGACGTCTATCTGTCGGCCGCCCGCGAGCTGCGGCACGGCGTGCCGGAGATCGACGACGTCTCGGCGGCGGAAGGTATTCTGGACGCCATCCCGCTGGACATGTTCTTCGCCGCCATGGCGACGCGCATCGACGGGCCGCGCGCGGCCCGGGCGGACCGCGTGTTCAATTTCGTCTTCACCGATGTCGGCGAAACCCATGTGATCGAGCTGTCCAATGGCGTCATGCACCATCGCCGCGGCGCGGCCGAGCCGCAGGCCGACGCCACGGTCACGCTGACCCGCGCCTTCTGGATGCGCCTGCTGCAGCAGGACGCAGGCCTGCTCGATATGGTCGCATCGGAGGACTTTGCCGTCAGTGGCGACAGGCGCGCCCTGTTCGGCTTCTTTGCCTTGCTGGAACAGCCCGATGCGGACTTTCCCATCGTCACGGCGCGGCCTGCGACGCCTTGATGCTTTTGCGCCGCCGGGAAAACCTGATTAATTGCACCGGCAAAGGACAAGCGGGGATACGATGATGCGTGAGATTGCGTGTGCGGTAGTGGCGGCCCTGACAGGGGCAGCCTTGGCGACGGCCCAGCCGTCGCCGCTGGAAACGCGGTATGACGAGGCCGTGCCGAGTGCGATGTCGGAATTCGGCTATGCCTTCGGCGACGAGATCACGCCGCCCGAAGCGGCCGTCGACTATCTCTACACCCTCGCCGAAGCCGCGCCGGAGCGCATGCGCGTCGTCGAATATGCCCGCAGCTGGGAAGGCCGCCCGCTGGTCTATGCCATGATCGCCCGGCCGGACACGATGGACCGGCTGGACGACATCCAGGCGGGCCTGCAGCAGCTCGCCGACCCGTCCGGCCTGGACGCGACGGCCCGCGACCGGCTCATAGCCGATCTCCCGGCGGTCGTCTGGCTGTCCTACGGCGTGCACGGGGACGAGATCTCGTCGACCGATGCCGGCCTGCGCACGGCCTACCATCTGATCGCCGCCGAGGACGATCCTGTCGTCGAAACGATCCTGGACAACACGATCGTCGTGATCGACCCGACCCAGAATCCCGACGGCCGCAACCGTTTCGTCCAGTCCTTCACGGCGGCCCGCGGCCTGGAGCCGAGTGACGACCGCTTCACCGCGGAGCACGACCAGCCCTGGCCCGGCGGCCGGTTCAACCACTATCTCTTCGATCTCAATCGCGACTGGTTCGCGCGCACCCAGCCGGAAACCCGCGGCCGGGTCCGCGCCATTCTCGACTGGCGCCCCGTCGTCGTGGTCGACGCCCACGAGATGGGCGGCGACAGCAGCTATTTCTTCGCGCCGTCGGCCGAGCCGTTCAATCCGAACATCGTCGACAGCCAGCGCGCCGCCCAGGAGCTGATCGGCCGCAATCATGCCGGCTGGTTCGACCAGCTGGGATACGACTATTACACGCGCGAGGTCTTCGACGCCTTCTATCCGGGCTATGGCGATATGTGGCCGACCCTGCAGGGCGCCATTGCCATGACCTACGAACAGGCTTCGTCCCGGGGCCTGGAGTGGCGGCGTCGCGACGGCTCCCTGCTGACCTATGGCGACGGGGTGGAGCATCATTTCGTCGCCAGCCTGTCGACGGCCCAGGCCGTGGCGGAGAACCGCGAGCGTTTCCTGCGGGACTTCGTGGCGTTCCGCGACAGCGCCGCAACGAGCGCGGACGGCCCCCAGGCGGTCGTGCTCGATATTGCCTCCAATCGCTGGGGGGCGGAGCGCATGGCGCGCAATCTGGCGGCCCAGGACATTGCGGTCACCCGTCTGGCGCCCGGCGCATCGGCTTGCGGCGCCAGCTTCGACGAGGGTGCCTTCCTGGTGCGGTTCGACCAGCCTTCGGGCCGCCTGGCGCGTACGCTGATGGAAGCGACGACGGACTTGCCTGCCGCTTTCATGGAAGAGCAGGAGCGCCGCCGCAGCCAGGGGCTGGGGCATGAGCTCTACGATGTGACGGCCTGGTCGCTGCCGCTGATGGGTAATGTCGACGCGGTGGAATGCCGCCGCACCCCGGCCGTGGACGGATCCCCGGTCAATGCGGAAATGCCGATTGCGCGGATTGCCGGCGGCGGTTCGGCGGAGTGGGGTTACGCCATTCCCTGGAGCGATGCCGGCCAGGCCGGCCTGGTCGCGGCGCTGGCGCGCGAAGGCGTGCCCATGCGCACCACCAATCAGAGCTTCCGCATCGGCGACATGACCTATCCGCGCGGCAGCGTGGTCGTTCCGCGTCATTCCGCGCCGGAAGACCTGGACAATCTGATCACCCGCCTGGCCGCCGAAATCGGTGCGCGGTTCGACGGCTTGTCGAGCAGCTGGGTCGATAGCGGTCCGAACCCGGGGTCGGACAATTTCCACCCGTTGCGCGAACCGCGCGTCGCCATGCTCTGGGACGAGGGTGTGGACCCGACCTCGGCCGGGGCCACACGCTACGTGCTGGAACGCCGCTACGGCATCCCGGTGGCGGTGATCCGCACGGGCACGATCGCCCGGGCCGAGCTGTCCAATTATGATGTCCTGATCCTGCCGGAACAGCGCTGGGGCCAGCTGGGCAGTGCGCTGGGCACACCGGGCCGCACGGCGATCCAGGGCTTTGCCCGCGGCGGCGGCGTGGTTGTCGGGCTCGGCGATGCCACGCGCTGGCTCGCTGACAGCGATGTCGCGATGATGCCGGCTCAGCGCGAACGGGCCGCCGATTCGCCGCGCGAGGCCTCCGCCAGCGGCGAGGTCGTCGATGGCATGGTGCTGACCAATCGCGAAGAGCTTCAGGCCAGCGAGACCGCCTCCGGTGCCATGCCGGACTCCTCGCCCGGCGCGCTCGTGCATGTCGAGGCCAATCCGGATGTCTGGATGTCGGCGGGCTATGATGGCGGGGCCGCTGCCCTGGTCACCGGCTCGGATATCTACGCGCCGGTGGAGATGGACGATGCCGACACGGCCCTGCGCTTTGCCGGTGCCGGCGATCTCGTGGCCGGCGGCTATCTCTGGGACGATTATGCCGAACAGCTGGCCTACAAGCCCTTCGTGCTGTCGCGCAGCTATGGCGATGGCCAGGTCGTGGCCTTCACCCAGTCGCCGACGACGCGGGCCTATCTGGACGGGCTGGATCTCCTTCTGCTCAATGCGGTGATCCTCGGTCCGTCGCGCTCGCGCGCCTTCCGCTAATCTCTTAATTTCAGGGATAAAACTCGCTCCCGGGGTTGACCTCCGGGAGCGAAGCGCGCTGCTCGCTTGACCGAGTTGACCGAGTTGACCGAGTTGACCGAGTTGACCGAGTTGACCGAGTTGACCGAGTTGACCGAGTTGACCGAGTTGACCGAGTTGACCGAG
>Ga0207716_100188_pt1 | contig 46382 bp, 55 predicted proteins | sample TtaePargueraPR_FD_187739 | JGI IMG/M metagenome (GOLD analysis project Ga0207716, IMG submission 187739) | Aerobic enrichment media microbial communities from Bioluminiscent Bay, La Parguera, Puerto Rico - Tt and P2 (5) (SPAdes) | ecosystem: Environmental > Aquatic > Marine > Unclassified ... | reverse complement strand
AGTGACAGGCCGCGGCCGTCGACATAGGCATGATACATCGCGTGACCGCGGGACCGAGCGATGCGGTCCTGCCGCGAACGGCCCATGATCACCGCCGCAGGCACGTCATAGATCCGGCTGGCCACGTCGACGAAGTGGCCCAGCAGCGGGCGGGAGAAGCGCGCCGCGTAGATCATCCGGTCGAGGCAGTCGATTTCCTCCATGCCGGCGACCTTGCGCATGCAGCGCTGGGCATATGGCGAAAGATCATTCATCGATCGCGTCCTCCAGTTTCACGGTCTTGCCGGCCATCTCCGCGTGATAGGCACACCAGGGCTTCCCCGGCTCGCGCGTCATCCCGCAAAAGCCGAAAGCGTCCGGGTCAGTGGCGCCGTCCACCTCCCACTTGCAGCCGCGATGGTCGATCATCTGGTCGAAGGTCAGCGGGCTCGGGGAATCGGGCGCGCGGGCGGTCTTCTGGACGAGGCCCATCTTGGGGCGCCTTCGCGCTTCCATCGGGTCCAAATGTGGCGGTGCCTCGCAGTTTCCCTTGCGGCGGCCTCGATAAACCCGCTCGCCGGCGGTAGCGGAGATCGGGTCAGGTGGTGCCTGCGGCTTCGGCGGCCTGGGCGGTGAAGGCGCACGATACCGGCCCGTCCGCTGTTCCATCCGCTTGATCTGACCCAGCGCCATGTTGCGGGTCACGCGAACACCGACGCGAGCCGACACAGCGCGGGCGATCTCCGTCGCGCTCAGCCCGTCGATCCACCTGGCGAGCATCCATGTGCGCAATTCGTCATTCCATTGCACCCGCGTTCCGCTCATGTCAGCACCTCCGGCGTCTTCGGTTTCGCGATGGATGGATGGGCGGGGTCCAGAAGGGCCTCTGCGCGCTCCAGACGGTCTTCCAGCGCCGCGATACGATCCCGGTGAATGCGGGCGACAGGGCAATCCGTGCAGGCTTCAACCATCACCGCCTCCCCGGCCCGGTGGGCAGCTCGCGCGCCATGCGGGCCATGCGTCGAACGGTGGCGTTGGCCGTCGGCGTCTCCTGGGCGGCGATGCGCTCGAAATGCTTGCGCCAGCGGAACAGACGCACGCCCAGGCGGTTCTGGGTGCGAATGGCATCCGCCAGGCGATGCTCCGCAATGCCGGCCGTCTCCACACTGTCGGCCAGCGACAGCACCGCCTCGTCCAAAGCCTTCTGCGTCCCGGCGAGATCGCGCGCCAAAGCGTCGGCCCGACGCCGGATCCTGTGAAGCCAGATCACCACGGCGATCACCATCCCGGTCTGGGCGGCGAGAATGAACATCATCCAGCCCATCAGTCCCTCCTCACGGTCTTGCCGGACATCGTCCGCTTGAACCGGCCGTCCCGGTTGGTCTGGAAACCCCGGCCTTTCAGCTGAGCTTTCCGGCGGGCCTCAGCCTTCCCGGGTTTGAGCCCCAGCGGTGCGGAGCATTTCTTCGCCTGGCGCTTGATCCGGGCGGCGACCGGCTTGTCGACCCGGTTCGCCTCGGCGCTGTTGCAGCCCCAGTGCTGGCCGGAGACGTGCCGGCGGATGTGGAACCCGCCGCACTGCAGGCCCGGCGTGTGTCCCAGGCTGATGCTCATCGGGTGCGGATAGGGAATGGACGGGTCCAGCGGCTCCTCGCACACCGTGCAAAGCCAGCCCTGCGCTTCGAGCACGGACACGAAGTCCACGCGCTCATGGCGGATGCCTAGATCGCGGGTGCGGCGCCGGTTGCGCGCCTCCATCGTGATCAGGCGCTTGGCCTGCTCTTCGGTGAGGACGACATTCGTCATGCCACCCCCTCGAACAGCTTGGGCTGTTCCTGCTCTCGGTCGAGCGCTTCAGCGCAGGCCGGATTGATCCACAGCACCTCGGTGCGAGGACGGGCGCCATCGGCGAACGCTGCGCATTCGACCCGGCGCCAGTCGGCCAAGGCACGGTCGTACATGTCGGAGGGATAGCCGGAGAGGACGACCATTCCAGCGAGAGCGCGGACGCCGTCGATCATCGCCCGGTGGTCGCTGTCGTCCATTTCGTGTCGATAGGCGTGATACCTCGTTCCGCCCTTCCGAGCCTTCGCCGAGCGCGTCACGGGCAGGTACGGTGGGTCCAGGTAATGCAGGGTCTCTGCGCTATCATGTCGGGCCGACACGGCCAGCGCGTCGCGGCGCTCGATCACCACATCACGCATCCGGTCTACGACCGCTTCCAGCTTTGCTGGATAGTTGCGCCAGTCCCTTTCCGGCGAACGATTGGATTGGGCCGATTGCGCGCGAAATCCGGTGCATTGACCCGAGTGCGCGGAATCCGACCCGAACCCCATGTATGAACGGACCACCAGCCGGCGGGCGCGCTCAACAGGAAACCGGGCCTGGCGCGCTGCCAGCTCGAACTCCTCGCGAGCGAAGGGCGTCGCCTCCAGCGCGCGGCGAAGCTCGTCCGCCTGGCGCCGGTTGCGCAGGACGCGGAAGAGATTCACCACCTCCCCGTCCAGATCGTTGTAGACCTCCGAATAGGCGGGCGGCTTCCGCAGCAGCACGCTGGCAGCGCCGCCGAACGGCTCCACATATGTGCGGTGGGCCGGGAAATGGCTGATGACCCACGGAGCAAGGCGCCACTTTCCGCCATGCCACCGGAGAACGGGTCGGGCAACACGCATCATGCCGGCTCCCCCTCGCGCTCGGTCACGCCGAGATCGCGCTTCAGCTTGTCGATGGTGGAGGAAGAGCCGGTCGATATGGCCTTCCGGAAACGGGCGGGGTGGTATCCGTCAGGAAGTCCTTGCCGCCCCAGCGGGCTGACGACCTCAATCAGCTTCACCACACATGCGGGGCCGTCGAGGCTATACTGCGCGGGCAGCGCGAAGACCGCGCCGACAGTGTAGACCCGCCCATGCGTCAGCCCGCTGTCGAACTCGACGCGCTCACCGGTCGCCAACCTCACCGACTGCGGCTTCGCGTTCACGCACACCACCCGGTCGCCTGCCTGAAGATGCGTCATGCGACAGCCCTTCCCGTTTCGGCTTTCGGATAGTTCGCTGCCACCAGCGCCGCCGCCACCGGCGGGCAAACGCTGTTGCCGCACATGCGGGTCTGGGCCGTCTTGGGCAGCGGGCCCGCCTCCGTGCGGTCGATGATGTAGCCGTCCGGGAAGCCTTGCGCCCGGTAGAGCTCGGCCGGCGTGAGCATGCGCATGCCGATATCGACCAGCACCATGTCCACGCCGCGGATCGTGCAATGCACCAGGCCGAAGCGATCGCGCGATGTCGCGGTGTGCAGCGGATCGGACAGGCGAGGATCCTGGTCAGCCCCGTAATATTTCATCAGGAACGGTGCGATCAGCGCGGCATGGGTCCCGCCGGCGCAAACCGTGTTCAGCGGTTCGTCGGCTGAGGCGTCCCGACGGTCGCTGCCTTTCATCGACATCATGTGCGCCGTCACCAGCGACTGGGTGCAGCCCTTGCCCACGATTGTGGAGACCGGCTTGCCCATTTCGTGGCCGACCAGGCCGGTATTGTTTTGCGCCATGAAGGCGGCCTGCACGACCGTCTGCTGGGTGCAGCGGTGCGTCAGGGTCGACAGGGGCTCGTCGACCTCGCGCCCGATCCGGTCGCTGTTGTGCTGGGCCATGAAGGCCGCGACAAGCGAGGCGCCGTTTCCGGTCGGTACGATGGTCGCCGCCGGATCCTCGGCCGACTGGCAGCGCGGCTCCTGCCTCGGCCGCTCGCCATAGCGCGGCACAAAATAGGGCGCGATGATCGCGTTCTGGTCTTTCGTGCTGGCGCACACCGTGTGCAGCGGGTCATCACCCGACCGGTTTCCGCCGCCCTGCTGGGCATAGGTGACGACGAAGGGCTCGGCCGCCTCGATCACATACCGCATCACGCCCCGCGCGATCCGCCGCATCGTGGCGTCGGCCAGCGGCCGGATCAGGCGCTGGCCCGTCTCTTTCCTCCACGCCTCGGCCTGGGCCTTCGTCAGGAAGATGGACGGGCACGGGATCGACCAGTCGATTATGCTCGCCGCCGACCGCCAGGGCTCCAGCCGCCCGGCTTTCACGTCCTCGCTCGCCGGGTCGCCGTGCGTCGGTTCCGGCCACACGATGGGCTGGCCATCGCGGCGGGCGATCAGGAAGAGGCGCTTGCGGATCGTCGGCGCGCCATAGTCGCAGGCCCGCAATTCCTTCCATTCCACCTTGTAGCCGAGGCGCTTCAGCTCCTTCACCCAGCGCCGGAATTCGAACCCCTTTCGCTCGGGGCACGGCCGGTTGTCCGCCGTAAGCGGGCCCCAGTCCTGGAACTCCTCGACATTTTCGAGACAGATCACCTTCGGACGGGCACGCTTGGCCCAGAGCACGACGATCCAGGCCAGGTCGCGGATATTCTTCGCGACCGGCTTGCCGCCCTTGGCCTTGGAGAAATGCTTGCAGTCCGGGCTGGCCCAGAGCAGGTCGACCGGGCCGTGCCGGCGCACGATATCGTCCGGATCGACATGCCAGATATTCGAGTTGAGGTGCACCGTATCCGGGTGGTTCATGGCGTGAAGGGCCACGGCCTCCGGATCGTGATTGATGGCCACGTCCGGACTGCGGCCCAACGCCATCTCGATGCCGGTACTGGCGCCACCGCCACCGGCGAAGCTGTCTACAATGATGCCCATCAAACCAGCCCCTTCTCGGTCGCCAGCCAGGCCGGCAGGGTCACGGTCACCGCTTCGCCGCGGTCCGGCCGGCTCGTCTCGATCAGCGAGAGCGGCAGCCACACGGCATTGGCGGACACACCGTCGTCGGATGCGAGGATCGCCCGCTCCGTCGTGCGGTGAATCAGCATCTCGATGTCCACGAGGTCGGAGCGGCGGGCGGTGTCGTGCATCACCGCCCCCGCCACGCCTGATTGCGGATGCGCCGGCGGCGCAGCGCCTGGTGGGTCACCCACACCAGACAGATCAGCGCCGTCACCGGCCAGATCGCGCCATAAACGGCCGACAGCGCAGCGCCCTCGCGCCTGTCTTCACCGACCAGCCAGAACCAGCCCAGGGCGGCCAGGGCGTACAGCGCCACGCGGATACACCAGGCCCAGAGAGGGGCGGAAAGGAACCAGTCCATCGCCCTAGCCCTCCACCGTGCCGAGATACAGCTCCAGAAGCGCGTCGGCTTCCTGGCGCTCCCGGCGGTCGATCTTGCGCAGGGAGATCACCTTGCGGAGGATCTTGGTGTCGAAACCCATCGACTTCGCTTCCGCGTACACCTCCTTGAGGTCGGCCATCAGATTGGCCTTGTCCTCTTCCAGGCGCTCGATGCGCGCCACGAAGGCCTTGATCTGTTCGCGGGCCGCGCCCCCAAGGGCTTCGGACTGGTCGGCCGGGGACGTGTCGGAAGCCCCGTCTTCGGGCAAAGTGGTATCGCTCACGAAAGCCATGGTTTCGCGCTCCTTCCTTCGAATTGTCCGGCAGGTCAGTCCGCCGGCTGCGGTGCGGGTTTCCCCATCTCGGCGGCCAGCTTCACTGACAGCGCCCGTTGAAGTGTCTTGCGGCGCCGGGTCACCTCGCCGTGGGGCGGGTGCTGGCTGGCCTTGTAGGCCGCCGCATACTGGGAGCGCGCTTGCTTCACGCGCTCGTGGTTCACACGCTCGAACAGGTCAGACATCGTCAGTCCTCCGGGTCGATCTCGCCGGGCGTCAGCCGCTTCGCCCGCGCCAGCAGCTCGCTGCCGTTCAGGGCGTTCCGCGCGGCCAGCGCCTGGATGTTCTGGATTTCCGCATGCGACAGACGGCCGTCCTGTTCGGCCGCGTCGATCACCCGCGCCAGGTCGGCGCTTTCATAGACGTCCTGGTGCGCCAGCGCCGCGATCGCGCCGGGGCCCTGCTGGCTGTCCAGCAGGTCGGCGAGCGAGCGCAGCAGATCCGACCGGTCGTGCGCGCCGATCAGCGACACCATCTCGTCCATCGTCAGGTGGCGCAGGCCCTGCCCCGCCTCCGACAGCTTCTTCGCCGTCACGCGCACCGCGGGGTGCGACACAGCCGCCGTGTACCCGCCCGGGAACACGCTGATGTGGAAGTTGCGGGCAAAGTCCCGCGACCACTGGCCTTGAACCGCAGCGTTCATGGATCGTTCCGTCCGGTTAGGGGGCTGCATGCGCCGCCCCGTCCCGGCATGCTCTCAGCATGGGAGGGGGCGCGATGGCCTGCAAATGGGGGAAAAGGACGGGCACCGACCGGGCGGGGGCGGCGTCTGGGGGCGCTGTTTCCGGCCGGTGCCCAGGGCTCCGCCATGGCCTGCCGGCCTTGCGAGCCGACGACGGAGGGGGAGGAAGTCTGAAATGCTAGGAGAGAAGAGGCGGTCAGCACCAGTTGGTGGAGACCACAGCCAAGAAGGCCTTTACTCAGCTGGCCGCAAAAACCGCCGCGCAAATAGCCGAGACCGCACTCGCGGCCGCCACATACCAGGCATGCATCATGCCCCGGCGCTGCTCGGCCGCGATCGCCTCGTTGCTGTCGATGCATGTTTGATGAATAGTCGCCGTGTCCGCGCGCGCGTCCTGCATCGTGCAGCCTGCCTCGATATCCAGCAGCCACACCCGGGGCGGATTGCCTGGTGTCCAGTACTGTCGAGGGCGCGCCTGCCACAGCGCCATCACGGCGGCCAGCATCATGCCCGCACCCAGTACACCGCCGAACCAGGCCAGCACCCAGTTCGCATCCTCGCCGCCCAGACCCGCCGCCGCCGCCGTGACACCGGCGGCGCTGAAGGCAGCGAAAGCCATACCCGTCGTCAGATTGCGGATGTCGCGATGCAGGGCTGTCGCTGCAGAGTGTTGCAACCGCAGCTCCGACTGCCTCACTATCTCCTCGAGCACGTCCGGATTCGCCGTTTTCAGCTTGGCGGCGAGGGCGGTATCGAAGTGAAAGGACATGGTTATGGCTCCCAAAGAAACGACGCCCACCGGCAAGAGCACGCCCGGCGCCGACCGCAAGCGAGAGATCGGCAACACCAAGCCGCGGCCCGATCCCAAGCCTACCAAGCCCAGCAAGCCGGACACCAAGAAAAAGTAGACGGGTCTGCGCCGCCGTCATGCCGGCACCTCCTGCCCCAGCGGGGCCGGGTCTTGCGGCTGGCGGTCGTCATGATGAGCCTGGGCCAACTCTTCGTGCGTCAGCGCGATGCCGCGCTTGCGGGCGCTTTCGACCAGGTCGACATGGCGATGGGCGGGGACAGAGCCGCGCGAATACCATCCACCGACAGTCGGGTACGGCACGTCCAGATCTTCTGCGATCTCGCCACGGTTCTCCCAGCGGGAAAGAATTTCCTGAACTCGGCTCATGAGGGAACGATGCATAAGCGATTGCCGCTTGTCAATCGGATTTGCATTGTTCGCGATGCGAAAGTCGTATCATGAGCGATTTGTCTGAACGGCTCCGCCAAGCCCGAATAGCTGCTGGATATGCCAGCGCTGCGGATGCAGCGCGAGCTGTCGGCGTGCCTGAACCATCTTATACGGCCCACGAAAACGGGTCGCGTGGTTTCAAATACGACCGCGCAAAACTCTACTCACGGCGGTTCGGTGTGAGCCTCGAATGGCTGCTATCAGGGCGAGGTGACACTCAAAGCGCACAACCTTTGCATGAGCCCCATACAGCAACGGATGTCCAGATGCGGCCCCTGGTGGGCACGGTACAGGCCGGCGTCTGGCAGGAACCGTTCGACAGTGGGGAGGTTGATTTGGTGCAATTGCCTATTCCGTCCGATCGTCTGGTGCCGGGCGCGCAACAGTTCTGGTTCGAAATCGTCGGCGACAGCGTCGACCAGTTTGTCGGCGATGGCGGCCGGATCTTCTGCACCTCTGTCTGGGATTGGGCGCGCGACAGCGAGGATCTGTTCCGGCGCGCCAACGGAAAGCTTGTTGTGGCCGAGCGGCGACGGGCGGACGGCACATTCCAGCGCACCTGCAAGCGCCTGGTTGTCACGGGTGGCCGGGCGGCATTGCACACGGCATCGAGCCACCCGCGCTGGAAGAACGAAGCGCCTATCCCGCTGAACGAGAACGGCGACATGGTAGATGTTTCGGTGGTGGCGGTGGTGACGGACCTTCTGACGCCGGCGCCTTAAAGTTCCCAGTGGCAAGTGCTGGCAACCCTTGGGACAACCGCATCGAACCCGCTGAGGTCAAACGTCACGACCTCCGGACTCTCGCCCGGCAGTGTGTACTCGAAGCGAATTTCGCGCGCCGTCGCCATCTGCCGGATGATGGGAATCGACTGCGCCCCGGACCATAGCCCTATGTTTTCTCGGTCAGTCGAAACACCAAACAACCGGACAAACGCTGACTGCCGATCAAGACGGATCTGTACCTGAATATCGTCAATTCCCGTATAGTCGTCCACACCGAGGATCAATGAAGTCGTGTTCTGCGAACACCGCACAAACAGCCTTACGCTTCGCGGGTGGCCGTATCGGTCTCTAGGCTGAGAAACAGGCGCCGCGGACAGACGGACGATAGGACTATCGTCCATTTCGTTGGTGCTCGTGTATATCCTCCACATGTCGAGCGAAGTGGGCCGAGACCGATCACGTTGATTTCCATTTGTCGAATAAACATCGGCAGCGCTAATTCGCGCTCCATCGTCGATGTCGAGAGGGCGCCGGTCGGCGGATGGAGCGCTGGAGCGCTGGCTCGTCGCCAGGATCACCAACGCAATTACAGCAGCGACGGCAAGCCACCATCCGAACGCCTTCATCGTTTTTCACCCTTGGCCACCGCGTTGCGGATGTCTTGCAGCGCAAGCAGCAAAAACCCCTGCCCCAAAGCCAACACGCCGAAGCCAACTTGAATATCTGTGCCTGCCGAAAACCCGACGTAGATCATAAATCCGCCGGCCAACAACATAAAAACGCCCGCAATAGCCATGACCACCCCCTTACGTTGACACACTGATACTACACAATTGACCCGATATCGGAAATCGCGACCTGGCTGGCGAGCACCAACCCCGGCCAATGCGTTTTGCATTGACAAGATGCAATCGTTTTTGCATTGTTTCTCCCAACAACGGAGGAAGCGATGCCGACTGACACCCTCGAAATCAACGTCCATGCGGCGCTGCTGCAGATCGCCCAGCGTTTCGCATCGACCGAGCAGACCCGCTACTACCTGAACGGCGTTCATCTGCGCCCGCTCCCGGATGGCGGCGAGCTGCTCACCGCAACGAACGGTCACATCATGTTCTGCGCCGCGGATCGGGACGGTGCCGTGTCGGCGCCCTGCACCGTCCGCCCGTCGGATGGTCTGCTGCGCGCCATCTCATCGCCGGAATTCGGATGGGCCATCGCAAGGCCCGCGGCCGTCAAGGCGCGAGCCCGGGTGACCGCATCGCTGAGCACCGCCGAAGACACCATGACGCTGGCGACTGTGAGTGCGGCCCTCAAGCCGGTCCGGGGACATGAGGATGAGGTCGAGCGAGCCGTCGGCGCGGGCCTGCTCTACAATACCGGCGGCACGTACCCGAAGGCCAATCGTGTGGTGCCTGACGAGATCGAGCCGGGCGCCGGTTGGATCGCCGCTCACTACGTCAGCCTTCTGGCCCGCACAGCGGTTGACCTGGCCATTGCCGACGGCGGGTCGAAAAAAGGCGCTCATCTGGCTTTCGCGGTCGAGGCGGCTGCGCCGGGCCTCGTCACATTTCCCAGCGACATCCAGGCCTTTGCCGTCATCATGCCGATGCGCGGTGCCGGCGCCCCCCTTGTCGGCGCGCCGGCGTGGTTCCAGTGGAACACGGATGAGCAAGCGAGCGAGGCGGCGGAGTGACCCGCCCCGCCCACGACAAGCGCCGTCCCGGCATCGAGGACTTCGACGCCCATGACGGCCTGATGCCCGCCAGCCTGCGCCCGCTCTTCGTCCCCAGCGGGGATGTGAGAGACGGGGAGCGGGATCACGTATCCACGCGAGGCGATATCGCGAAGCTCGTCGCACTGGCAGCGTGCTTCATGCCGCTTCTTCTGCTTGCCGGATGCGGAGCCGAGCCGCGGCCCGTTGAAACGGAAGCGTGGCGGGCACCTATTGGCAACGGGATCAGCTACAAAATCACGGTCTGGCAAGATCCGGAAACGGGGTGCGAATACATCATCGGAAACGATGCAATGATCCCGCGCCTCGACGCTGACGGCGAGCCGATGTGTGCCGCGATCTGGGCTGATCCGGCGGAGGCGCCGGCATGAGCTACGCCAACCTTCAGCGCGCGGCGGCGTGCCGGGTGTCTGCGGCACTGGCCAGGCCGATACCGGACGCGCCGGAGTGGGAGACCTTGGACGATTTCAATCCCTGGGATCTCTTCCCCGCGCTTCTCGGATGTCACGGCCCCCAGCTTGAGCAGTGCGCGATCGACGTACTCTGCGACGTGCGCGACACCGTTCGCCGCCGCGACGATCTCGCCGCCGCCATGTTTCACGAAATCCTCTGCACCGCCGGGCTGTGCGAGTACGACCTCGATACTCTTACCGGCATCGCCACTACCGAATTCAAGCCTCTCCTGCCCCGCCTGATCGAGGCGTGGAAGGCCTATGCCCGGATGAAATGGGGCGCCGATTTCGAGGAGAGCACGGCATGAAGCGGCCCGCACCCCGCCACCCCAGCGAACTGGACGATGCCCTGCAGCGCGCCGCACGCGCCGCTGATGCGCTGGCCCAGGCCGCGCGGGACTGCATCGCCTCGATCGACGACGTCAAGGCCAGCCTCCACCGGCTCGGCGAAACCCTCGAACAGGAGCCCGACGCATGAGCGCCTATCCCCCGACCAGCCCGGGCGGGATCTATCCCAACCGGTCCGACAATCCCAAGGCCCCGACCCTGTCCGGATTCATCATCGTTCCCGAAGGCGCGCGCCAGGGCGACAAGATCGCCGTCTCCGCCTGGCCGGATAGCAACCGCAATGACGGGGCCCTGTCCCTCAAGGCGCGCTGCCAGACCGAGCGGGAACGCGACCGGGATATGCGCCGGCGGGTCGAGAAGGATTTCGAAAAGTTCAAGCGCGAGGTCGAGCGCGCCGAGACACCGCTGGGCCTCTCCCGCATCTGCCAGGCCTGGGAACAGGGCGAAGCCCGCCTGCACCTCACGCACGAAGAGCAGGCCGAGAAGGACGCGCTCGTCGAACGGCGGCGCGAAGAGCTGGAAGGGGTGGCGGAATGAGCGAGCACACCTACTTTCGCGCCGGGCTCGTTGGTGGTGTGGCTCTTTACCCCGACCCGATTGCGATTCATTTCACCGACAAACCTCAGAGGCTGGCCGACGGCCGCATATCCCTGGCGGTGGGCGGACCGTGCCTGGTCGTCACGGCGCTGGTCGAGGAGCCGGACAGGTTCGCGGAGGAAGTCGCGGCCGTTCTGCAGGAAAATGCACATCGTTTTTTTGCGTCGGCCAGAGATGCGGAAGGCGGTGAAGCATGACCCGCCCCAGCGCCCCCATCTACCGGTTCGGCGTCCTACGGGCCGCCCTCGCCTTCGTCGTGGTGATCTGAGATGAACGCCGTCGCCCGCAATCCCCGCTATCACGGCTGGCCGCGCCAGATGCGAGCGGAGACGGCGGCGGCCTATGTCGACGAGAAATCCGTCGAGGCCTTCCTCGCCGCCTGCGAGCGCGCCTATGGCAAGGACACCGGAAAGCTGTATCCTGCGCCCCGCCCGATCGCGGGCAAGGGGCGCAGATGGCTGATCGAGGATCTGGACGCGGCACTGGATCGCCTTCACGGCCGCCGGGCGGAGACCGGCGACCTCTCGGATATCGTCTGATCGCCATGAACGCCGAAGACCTCCCGCCCTTCGTGACCTGGAAGACCCTCGCCAGCGGCAAGGTGGCGTATTATTGGGCGCCGCAGACGCGCGACCGCAATGCGGGCTGCCCGCTGCCGGCCACCCCCCTGGGCACCGATCTCGCTGCCGCCATTCAGCGCGGCCGGGAACTCAGCCAGGCCCTGTTCAACTGGCGCGAGGGCCGCGAGCCGGGCGCCATGCCCGCCAATCACGGCAGCTTCGACTGGCTGTGCGGGATCTACCGCGCCAATCGGGCCTATACCCGCCTCGCCGCACACACGCGCAAGACCTACGACAAGGCGATGGCGCGCTTCGCCGACTACAAGCTGAAGAACGGCCGGCGCCTGGGCAGTTACCCGGCCGGCTCCATCACCCCGCAGACCGTCGACCGCGTTTACGACCGCTGGTACCAGGACGGCCTGCGCCGCGATGCCGCCCTCGCCGTCGACGTGTGCCGGCGCGCCTGGAAGATCGCGCGGCGCTGCCAGCCCGATGCGGTTCCCGATCTCAATCCATTTGCCGGCGTCGATGTCGACCGCACTACGACCGAAACGACGCCCGCCACCTACGCCCAGCTCGACGCCTTCTGCGAACAGGCCGACGCGATGGGCCACCCCGGCATGGCGTTCGCCGCCATGGCCTGCTGGGAGCTGCTGCAACGGCCGATCGACGTGTTCGGCCGGCTGGCCTGGTCGCACTGGCGCCCTCCGGAGCGGCCGGGCCAGGCCCTGATCCTTCACAACAAGAACCGGCGCGGGGAATGGATCAATGAGTGGACGCCACTTGAGGACACGGATCCGGATACCGGGGAGACCGAGATCTTCTATCCGCGACTTGAGCGCTATGCATCCCAGCTGGCATGTCATGGCCCGCTGATGCTGATGCGCCCGCGCGTGCGCGGCCGGCAGAAGCCGGGTGCGATATACGATCCCTATCCGCGCCGCTACCGGGAGAAGCTGTTCCGGAAGATCGCCGACGCGGCCGGCCTGCCGGCGCAGATCGGCATGGCATCCTTCCGCCATGGCGGGTTGACCGAGCTGGGCGATGCAGCCCTGCCCGATACCCTCGCAAAGGCGCTGTCGCGGCACAAGCAGCGCACCACGCTGGACCGCTACATTCACCGTACCGATCACCAGAAACTCGCCGGCACGCGGCTTCGCCTGCAGCACCGCAAGAGCAAGACGTGAACATCTGTCGGAATGGGCGTCGGAACGGGCGTCGGAATGGAACAGACCGGAACGCCGGATTCGCCTGTGTAGTAAGTGGTGGCGAGGGAGAGACTTGAACTCTCGACCTCACGATTATGAGTCGTGCGCTCTAACCAGCTGAGCTACCTCGCCACGAGGTCGGCTCCCATCGGGAGAGGGACGCCATATACGCGGACCGCCCGCGGCTGGCAAGCCGCGAGCGGTCCCCGATTTCAGTTGCGCATCTGTTATGCGCTGCGCACTTCCGTGAGGAACTGCTCGACCGAGGACTTGAGGTCGTCGGACTGGCGCGAAACCGCCAGCGAAGCCTCGAGAACCTCGCCCGCGCTCTCGCCCGTTTCCGAGGTCGACTGGTCGACTTCCTGGATGTTGGAGAACACGTCGCGCGTGCCGTCCGCGGCTTCCTGAGCCGAGCGGGTGATCTCGCCGGCGGCCGCACGCTGCTCTTCCATCGCAGCCGCGATCGCGGTGGCGATTTCCGACATTTCGTGGATCGTGCCGCCGATCGAGGACATCGCCTCGACGGCCTTGGCGGTCGCGCCCTGGATGCCGTTGATGTGTTCGGAGATGTTCTGCGTGGCCGCACCGGTCTGGCTGGCCAGCGCCTTCACTTCCGACGCCACCACGGCAAACCCCTTGCCGGCTTCGCCAGCGCGCGCCGCCTCGATGGTGGCGTTCAGGGCGAGCAGGTTGGTCTGCTCGGCGATGTCGTTGATCAGGTTGACGATGTTGTCGATCGACTTGGCCGCGTCGTCGAGACGCTGCACATCCTCATTGGTGCGTTCCACCTGGTCGACGGCCGTGCCGGCGATCTCGGTGGAGCGGGAGATCTGCTGCGAGATCTCGCCGATCGAGGAGACCATTTCCTCCGCGGCCGCGGCCACGGTCTGGACGTTCTGCGAGGCGCCTTCGGAGGCCTGGGCGACGGCAGCGGACTTGCCGGTCGTCGCGGCAGCCGTGGAGCTCATGGCGCGGGCGGCCGCTTCCATGCGGTGGGCGGCTTCGCCGACCTGGCCGAGCGCGTCCGAGGAGGCCTGTTCGAAGGCCTGGATCAGGCTTTCGATCGCCGCGGAGCGCTTTTCCTTCATGCGGCGCTCGGCCTCGGTTTCCTCTTCCAGGCGGGCACGTTCCTTGGCGTTCTGGCGGAAGACGTCGACCGAGCGGGCCATGTCGCCGATCTCGTCCTTGCCCGGGGTGAAGCCCAGATTGACGTCATTGTCGCCCTCGGCCAGCGCACGCATGGTGCGGGCCATGGCGCTCAGACGGCTGAGCAGCATGTTGTTGACGTAGAGCCAGGTGATGGCCAGCGCGATGACCAGGCCGATCACGGCGATCGAGATCAGCAGGATGCGCCCGGCGACCACGGCGCTGTTGGCGGCGTCGGTGGCGTTGTCGACGCGGCCGGCGACCTGCTGCTTGTAGTCATCGACGCTGGAGAGCAGCGTTTCGGCCGACAGGCGCGCTTCCTCGGCGACCACCTCGGCGGCGGTGACCGCCGCGAGTTCTGCCTTGCGCAGTTCGAAAATGCCGGTTTCGCCTTCGCCGTAATTGATCAGGCTGTCGGCCTGGCCGCGCATCACATCGGACACGACCGGGCCGAGAATGGCCAGGTTGACGTCGAGCTCGCCGACCGCCTCGTCCCAGCGGTCGTAGACGCCGTCCACATCGGGATTGGTCGCGGCGATATCGACCTCGGTGTACTGGATCATCATCTGGTTCGCAGCCAGCAAGGCGCGAAGCAGGCTCTCGATATCGGCGTCCGTGGACGTATCCAGCGCGCTTTCCACGCTGGACGCGAATTCGGCGCGCGAGGTGCGGGCCTCGGCGGTCACATCGTAGCGCTGGTCGCGGATCTGCAGGCGCCGGTCGACGACCTCGTTCATGCTTTCCACGAGTTCGGACAGGTCGGCGACGGCCGCAGCCAGGTTCGCCGTTTCCTCTTGGCCGCCGATCTCCTGGATGCGTTCGAGCTCATGGGTGAGCTGTTCGCGATATTCGGTGACGCGGTTGTAGTTGTCCAGGCGGGCATTAACCGTAGGAGACAGCGCGAAGCTCGCGAGCGCCTCGGACAGCGCTTGGCTGTCCTCGCTCAGCGCGTCGACCGCCTGGGTCTCCGGGATGGCCCGCTCGGCGATCTGTTCGACGGCATAGTTCGCCGAGTTGAAGCCGGTCACGCCCACGACAGCGGCGATCAGCGTCATGGCCGAGGTCAGGCCGAAAGCTGCCAGGAGCCGGACCCGGATACTCGAGGTCTTGTCTAGGAACTTGGCGAACACAGAATTCATGAGGATGGCCCCTTGCGGTTAATGCCCCCGGAAAAAGATACGGCGACGCTACCGCGCCGCCGTAAATGAATTCTTATTGTTGTAAGCGCGTCCGGTTCTTTTGCCGGATGGCGTTGTATTCGTTTATGCTTAACCGCCGAGATTGAAGTCGAAGCGCTGCTCCATACCCTCGGTGGCGGCCGCCGCCGGAGCGTAGGACCAGCCCTCGATGGCACGCAGGACGGCGCGATCGAACACGCCTTCCGGGCTCGCCTCGACAACCGTGGCATTCTCGACCGCGCCATCCGGCGAGACCGAGTACTGCACCACGGCGTAGCCCTCGATACCGCGGCGCTCGGCACCACGCGGATATTCCGGAGCTTCGACCTCGGTGCGCTCGCGATCGTCCTGAGCCAGCGCCGGCGCCGCCGTGAAAGCCATCGCAGACATGGCCGCCGCCAGGATCATGGTTCCCGTCTTGTTCATCGACATACCCTTCATCCAGTTCTTGGTTCCAGACGCTGCCCGGGCTTTTCCCCGTGTTCGAACGTCCCTTCATTTCGTGCGGACCGTTCCTGCCCGACGAGATGGAATATGACGGAAACCGGTTGCCAAACGCTTAAGTGCGATTCGTTTTTTGCGATGGGTCGAGAAAAATATAAATGATATAAATCAATGAGTTGGAGAAATTTAATTTGAAGATTTGGTTACCTGTGCCAAAACGCGACAGATGCCACACGGATTTTTCGTAAACACCGCCCTAACAGGGCGCGAACAATTCGATTCTTCTGCACCGGACAGGCCGGGCCCGCCCCATGCACACTACCGATCGCCGTATTGATGCCGAAACGCTGCGCGGCTTCCTGCAGTCCACGCTCGCGGCCGCAGGCGCGCGCGAGGAAGACGCCGCCTGCGTGGCCGGCCATCTCGCCGACGCCAATCTGAAAGGCCATGACAGCCACGGCGCCGGACTTCTGCCCGTCTATCTGCGCCATATCCGCAAGGAACTCGTCCGGCTGGACGCGCAGGACCGGATCGTCAAGGAAACCGGTGTCCTGCTGCAGGTCGATGCCGGCGGCGGCTGGGGCGCGCCGGCCGGCTTCCGCCTGATCGAGCGGGCGGCGGAGAAGGCACGCGAAAACGGGCTGGCCGCTGCCACGATCGGACATGTCCACCATCTCGGCCGGATCGGCGCCTATGCCGAGCGCGCCGCCGGGGCCGGCCTGGTGTCCATGCATTTCGTCAGCGTGGGCGATCATGCCCCCCTGGTGGCGCCCTATCGCGGCTCCGACGCGCGCTTCGGCACCAATCCGCTGTGCATCGCCTTTCCGCCCACGGGCACCCGGCCCGCCTTCGTGCACGACATGGCGACCAGTCGGATCGCGGTGGGCAAGGTGCGTGTGGCGGCCAACAAGGGCACCACCATCCCCGAAGGCAGCCTGATCGACGAGAAGGGCATGCCCACCACCGACCCGTCGGGCCTGTCCGGTTTCGAACTCAAGGGCGCGCTGACGCCGATGGGGCGGCACAAGGGCTATGGCCTCGCCTTCGCCTGCGAGATGCTGGCCGGCGTGCTTTCGGGTGCCGGCACGATCCAGCCGGGGCGCGAGCGGCGCGGCGGGCTTCAGAATGCCATGCTTTCCATCCTGATCGACCCCGCCGCCTTCGGCGACCCGGACTGGATGGAGGCGGAGATCGATGCCCTGGCCGAGTACGCCCTCGCCTCGCCGCCGATGGACTGGGACAGCCCGGTTCTCTACCCCGGCGATCCGGAACGCGCCGCCGCCGGCAAGCGGACCCACGAAGGCATTCCCATGGACGAAACGACGATCGGCCAGCTCAACAGGGCCGCGGAGGCCGCGGGCAGCGGGGCACGGCTGTAGCCGCGCCCCTGCCGTATCAGGCCAGGCTCAGCCGCACATCGACATTGTTGCGGGTGGCATTGGAGTAGGGGCAGACCTGATGCGCCGCATCGACCAGCTTGCGGGCCGTATCCCCGTCCAGGCCGGGCAGGTCGACCTTGAGATCGATGTCCAGGCCGAACCCGCCCGCGTCGCGCGGGCCGATCCCGACGGTGGTCTCGACGGTCGCGTCCGCCGGGACTTTCGTGCCGACCTGACCGGCCACGGCCTTCATCGCGCCGATGAAACAGGCCGAGTATCCCGCCGCGAACAATTGTTCCGGATTGGTGCCCTCGCCGCCTGCACCGCCGAGTTCCTTCGGCGTGGCCAGATCGAATGAGAGCTTGCCGTCCAGCGTTTCCGCCTTGCCGTCGCGGCCGCCGGTCGCCCGGGCCGTCGTCGTGTATGCAACCTTCACAGACATTGTGCGTCCTTCCTGATGAGCCGGCCCGCAGGCCGATTTAAATCACTCACGATTATATCGTGCACGATATAACTGGGAAGGCGATGCCTGAACGTCAACCGCTTGCGATCATATCGCGCACGATTAAATTGGTGTCTCTGTTCCAGCGAGACCCGATATGCCCGAAACCGCTGCCCCCGAAACGCTCACGGACAAGATCCGGCTGAACGATCTCGTATGTTTCGCCGTCTATTCGGCGAATAATGCCTTCAACCGCTTCTACAAGCCGATCATGGCCGAGCTGGGCCTGACCTATCCGCAATTCCTGGTGCTGATGGCGCTGTGGGAGGAAGACGGCCAGGGCGTGGGCCGGCTGGGCGAACGCCTGGGCCTGGAGTCCAACACGCTCACCCCGCTGCTCAAGCGCATGGAAGCCGCCGGCGTGGTGGAGCGCCGCCGCGACAGGACGGACGAGCGCCGCGTGGCGGTGTTTCTCACGCAAGCCGGGCAGGAGCTTGAAGCGCGCGCCGGCGCCCTGCTCGCCTGCGTGCCCGAGGCGACGGGGATGACCGCTGACGAGCTCGTCGATCTCAGATCGGCCATCGAACGCCTGCGCGACAATCTCGCCGGAGCGCGCGAGGACGGCTGATCAGTCGCGCGGAAGCCCGTGCAGGGCGAAGATGTCGAGAATGTCTTCGCCGATCCGTTTGGGACGGCGGCTGGCGCGGTCGATCAGGCACCATTCCGTCGTCGCGCGGGCGGAAAAGCGTTTCGCGCCGGGCTTGCGGATATCGACATGCCGGTCGAAGCGCGGGCCGTGGATGCGGCCCAGCCAGGTGCGGATCTCCGCGGTCTCGCCGGGCTGGATCGGATCGCGGTATTCGATCGTGTGCTTGAGCGCGACCCAGATGTCGCTTTCGACCATCTCAGGCGTGGCGACACGGTGCCAGTGGGTGATCGCAATGTCCTGCACCCAGCGCAGATAGACGACATTGTTCACATGGCCCAGCTCGTCGATATCGCCCGCGCCGGGCACGACGCGGCGCACCAGCGCCGTCTCGAAGCTGACACAGCCCAGCCCTTCGCCGTCCACGGCCTGGTCCGGACCGATCACGCCGGCCAGGGAAATCGTGCTGTCGTCCATCACGCCCTCCTTCGCAGGTGCACAATATAAGGACGTGCGGAGGGAGGGTGAAGAGGCGGCCGCGCCGGTGTGGTGTATGGGGGTGTTTCAGAATTGTTGTCGCGGCGCTTCCCGCCAGACGCAAAAAACCCGTCATCCCAGCGAAAGCTGGGACCCAGCTCGCAGAACGCGGTGGGAGCGAGTTCGCACATATCCTGCCTATAGCCCCGCACGGCTTTGAGCCAGAATCTCCAAGACCGCGCTTGTGAGACTGGGTCCCAGCTTTCGCTGGGATGACGGTGCGTGGGGGGATAGGGAGGAAGTTATCCTCCCCCACCCATTCTCGCGCATACTCGCAGGCGGTTTCCGGGACGGGAGGCACGAGCTCAGCCCCTTGTGCCCGGGACGTGCGGAGCCTGTCCGCGCTGTGGGGGTGACATCCCGCAGCACCGGCAGGACCATCGGTGAGGACGGCGGGCACTAACGCCCGACCGTGTCCGTCCCTCCGGTTTCGGGCAAGTCTCCGCGTGCGGGATGCCACGGGCATCACCTCACTTACACACAGACACTCCGGTGTCCGGCGGCGTCCCGCACCCCTCCCATCGCTCCAAGGCGTCAGCCCGTGGAGGGTTTTGCTCTGTTTCAAATCGCCGATGCATTTTTCCCGGAAGCGCGTAGCGCTATCCGGGATCTACGATTGGAGAGATCGAGTGCGGCGATGGCACGGTAGATCCCGGATCTGCAGCCTGCTTTCGCAGGCTTCCGTCCGGGAGAAATGGAGAAGGTTGGGAAGAAGAGAGAAACCCGCACACACCGCTTTCCCCCGGACTTGTTCCGGGGCCTGGCGAAGGCAGCCTGGAGCCCCGCTTTCACCTCAACCGGACCCCGGCACAAGGCCGGGGAAATCAGGGGCGGAAAAAGGAGAGGCCGGAGAAGCCGGCCCCTATTTCGGCGCGGAGATATGGATCGGGTGACCCAGCGCGGTCAGCGCGGATTCCGCGAAGCCTTCGGTGAGCGTGGGGTGGACGTGGATCGTGCCGGCGATGTCTTCCAGGCGGGCGCCCATCTCCACGGCAAGGGCGAACTCGCCCGACAGTTCCGAAACATGCGTACCCACAGCGTGGATGCCCAGGATGACATGATCGTCCTTGCGCGCGGTGACGCGGACGAAACCGCCGTCCGTGCCGGCATCCATGGAGAGATAGCGGCCCGAGGCCGCCAGCGGGAACTTGCCGGTGATCGTCTCCTCGCCCTTCTCCTTCGCCTCGTCCGGCGTCAGGCCGACGCCGACGACTTCCGGCTCGGTGAAGCAGACGGCCGCGATGGCGACCGGATCGTGGACCCGGCGCTGGCCGGCGATGATCTCGGCGACCATCTCGCCCTGGGCAGTCGCCTTGTGGGCCAGCAGCGGCTCGCCGATCACGTCGCCGATGGCGAAGACACCGCGCATGCCGGTGCGGCACTGGGCGTCGGCCTTGATGAAATTGCCGTCCATGTCGAGGCCCATATTCTCCAGGCCCCAGCCCTCCAGGCGGGCCTTGCGGCCGACGGCGACGAGCACCTTGTCGGCCTTGATCTCGTGGGTCTCGCCCTTGGCGTCCTCGTATTCCAGGACGGCCTTGGCGCCCTTCTTCTCTGTCACGCCCCTGGCCTTGCAGGACAGGTGGACATCCACCTTGTGCTTCTTCAGCCATTGCGTGATCGGACGGGTGATCTCCTTGTCGTAGAGCGGCAGGATGCGGTCCAGCGCCTCGATGAAGGTCACCTTCGTGCCCAGCTTGCGATAGGCAATGCCCAGCTCCAGGCCGATATAGCCGGCACCGACAACGACCAGCTCGTCCGGACGCTTCTTGAGGTCGAGCGCCTCGGTGGAGCCGATCACCGACTTGCCGAAGGGCATGAAAGGCAGTTCCACTTCCACCGAGCCGGTCGCCAGGATCACGTTCTCCGCCGTGATCTCGACCTGCTCGCCATCCTCCTGCGTGACGACGCAGGTCTTGGCATTGGAGAACTCGGCCCAGCCGGCGATGTGCTCGGCACCGGCGGCCTTGATCAGCTGCGCCACGCCGCCGGTCAGCTTGGAGACGATGCCGTCCTTCCAGCCCACCAGCTTGCCCATGTCCAGCTTGGGCTCTTCGGACAGGGAGATCCCGAACCGGTCGCCCTTGGCGGCTTCGGCCATGTGCTCGTATTCGGTCGCCGCGTGGATCATCGCCTTGGAGGGGATGCAGCCGCGGTTGAGGCAGGTGCCGCCCAGCCCGTGCTTGTCGACGATGATCGTGTCCAGACCCAGCTGACCGGCGCGGATCGCGGCCGGATAGCCGCCCGGGCCGCCGCCGACGACGAGGACTTGGCAGGTACGTGTCTGCATGACGGGCTCCCGTGAAATTATGCGGCTTGAAATCCGTTTATCGGGTCCGGATTTACCGTGCCCACGGACACAGGGAAAGGGGATGACTGCCACGCACCGGTCGATTTCCGTCCGCGCTGCGGCGCGCCCCTTTCATTTTGGTCCGATCTGTCCCATCTGCTGTTGTATTACTCAGACAATTACTGCATGAAACCCGCAACGCGATGAAAGAGGAAAGACCATGATCCAAGGCAAGCACCTGATCGCCGGCGAATGGGTGGGCAGCGGCACGACCTTCTCCTGCCGGCCGGCCCACGGGCCCGCTCACGAGTTTGCGTCGGGCACGCCGGACCTTGTCGACCGCGCCTGCCAGGCCGCCGAGGACGCGTTTCGCAGCTACGGCTACTCCACGCGGGAAGACCGGGCGGCATTCCTCAATGCGATCGCCGACGAGATCGATGCGCGCGGCGAGGCGATCACCGAGATCGGCACCCAGGAAAGCGGCCTGCCGGAGGCGCGCCTCAATGGCGAGCGCGGCCGCACGGTCGGCCAGCTGCGCCTCTTCGCCGACCACATCCTGAAGGGCGAGTATCTCGACCGGCGCCATGACGCGGCCATGCCGGACCGCGAGCCCCTGCCCCGCCCGGACCTGAAAATGGTGCAGCGCCCGATCGGCCCCGTCGCCGTGTTCGGCGCGTCGAATTTCCCGCTCGCCTTCTCCACCGCGGGCGGCGACACGGCCTCGGCGCTGGCCGCCGGCTGTCCCGTCGTCGTGAAGGGGCATGACGCCCATCCCGGCACGGGCGAGATCGTCGCCCAGGCCATCGCGGCCGCGATCGAACGCTGCGACATGCCCGCCGGCGTGTTCAGCCTGGTCCAGGGCAATGACCGCGCCGTCGGCCAGGCCCTCGTCGAACACCCGCTGATCAAGGCGGTCGGCTTCACCGGCTCGCTCGCCGGCGGCCGGGCGCTCTACGATCTGTGCGCGGCGCGGCCGGAACCCATCCCCTTCTTCGGCGAGCTGGGCTCCGTGAACCCGATGTTCCTCCTGCCCGAGGCGATGAAAGCCCGCGCGGCGGAGATCGGCACGGGCTGGGCCGGTTCGCTGACTATGGGCGCCGGCCAGTTCTGCACCAATCCGGGCATTGCCGTGGCGATCGAGGGATCCGAGGCCGACGCCTTCATCGAAGCCGCCGCGGCGGCCCTGAAGGAGAGCGGCCCGCAGACCATGCTGACCGACGGCATCGCCGGAGCCTATTGCAAGGGTTTCGAGACCTTCCGCAAGCAGGCGGGCGTCGCCGAGGTCGTCGCCTCCACGCCGGAAGGCCGCACGGCCACGCCGCACCTCTACACGGTTTCCGCCAAGGACTGGATGGGCAATGAGACGCTGGGCGAAGAGGTCTTCGGACCACTGGGCCTGGTGGTGAAGGCCGCCGACTTCGACGAGATGCTGGCCGTCGCGCAGTCGCTGGAAGGCCAGCTGACCGCGACGCTGCACATGGACGAGGGCGACACGGACACCGGCCGCGCGCTGATGCCGGTTCTGGAACGCAAGGCCGGCCGTATCCTCGTCAACGGTTTTCCGACCGGCGTGGAAGTCTGCGATTCCATGGTGCATGGCGGCCCCTATCCGGCCTCGACCAATTTCGGGGCGACCTCGGTGGGCACGCTGGCCATCCGCCGCTTCCTGCGGCCCGTCTGCTACCAGAACATGCCGGACGCGCTGTTGCCGGGCGATCTGCAGTAGCGCCGAAAAGGGGACAGGTGGAATTAACAGGGCGCGTTAATTCCACCTGTCCCCTTTTTCTCACTCAGTGCTCGCTGGCCTCCTCGGTGTCCACATTGACATGGGTGCTGGAGCGCGGGCGCATCAGCTTGGCGCCCGAGGCGATGGCGATGCCCAGAACGATCAGGACGCTGATGGCGATCCAGGTCGCCGAAACGCCCAGCTGGTGAAGACCGATCGCCACGCCGGCACTGGCCAGCAGCGCGCCGACGATGAAGATCCCGAAGGCTTTCATGATGAGCCCCTTTCCGTTTCCGCTTGGAAACGTAACGGGCCCGCTCGTGCGGGAGTTCCGCGCGGTCACATGAAGAGCGTCGCCGGGTTCTCCAGATAATTCTTCACGCGCTGGATCAGCATGGCGGCATCGTAGCCGTCGACGATACGGTGATCGAAACAGCTGGACAGGTTCATGATCTTGCGCGGCACGACCTGGCCGTCGGCGTCGTAGCGCGGCAGGGTCTGCATCTTGTTGACGCCGATGATGGCGGTTTCCGGCGCGTTCAGGATGGGCGTGGTGACCAGGCCGCCGATCGCCCCCAGCGAGGTGATGGTGATGGTGGAGCCGGACAGCTCCTCCTTGGAGGCCTTGCCCTCCTTGGCCGCCGTGCCCAGGCGCGACAGCTCCGAGGCGATCTGCCAGATATCCAGGCTTTCCGCGTGCTTGATCACCGGCACCATGAGACCGTTGGGCGTCGCCGCGGCGATGCCGCAATGGATGGCGTCATACTTGGTGAGCACCATGTTCTCGCCGTCGAAATGGGCGTTGGCCTGGGGCGTGGAGGGCAGCGCCCGGGTCAGCGCCATGACGAGGAAGGGGATGAAGGTCAGCTTGGGCTGGTCCTCGTTGCGGGACGCGTTGAGGTGGCCGCGCAGCTCTTCCAGCGCCGTCACGTCGAGCTCCTCGACATAGGCGATGTCCGGAATGGTGCGCTGGGCGTGGGACATGTTGTCGGAGATACGCCGGCGCAGGCCGATCACCTTCTCCTCGGTCACGCCCGTCTGCGGCGCGCGCAGGGCCGTTCCGGCCCCGCCGGACCGGGCGGCCAGGCGCCCGCCCGCCTTGATGAAATCGTCCAGATCCTCGTGCGTGATGCGGCCGGCGGGACCGGTGCCCGGCACCCTGGCCAGGTCGATGTCCTTGTCCAGCGCCCGCTTGCGCACGGCCGGGCTGGCCAGCGGGCGCTCGCCGGTCATGCGTGCGGCGACGGAGGGCGCGTCGGCGGCCGGTTCCGGCTCGACGGGCTTTTTCGGCTGCGGCCTGGCCGGCTCTTCCGGTTCAGGCTCGGCGGCCTCCTCCTCGGCCGGCACGTCGCCGGCCACGTCGATGAACATGATCTCCGTGCCCACGGCGATCACGTCGCCCGGCTCGCCGACCAGCTTCTTCACCGTGCCGTTCACGGCGCAGGGGATTTCCACCGTCGCCTTGTCGGTCATCACGTCGAGCACGTGCTGGTCCTCGGCGACCGTGTCGCCTTCCTTGACGTGCCATTCGACGATCTCGGCCTCGACGATCCCTTCGCCGACATCGGGCATCTTGTAGCGGTATTCGCTCATCTTAAGCCTCCAGAACGGCGTTCATCGCGTGGATGAAACGCTCCGGGCCCGGGAAGTAGGACCATTCATGCGCATGCGGGTAAGGCGTGTCCCAGCCGGTGACGCGCTGGATCGGCGCCTCCAGGGCATAGAAACACTCCTCCTGCACCTGGGCGGCCAGCTCGGCGGCGAAGCCCGAGGTGCGCGGCGCTTCCTGGGAAACGATGCAGCGGCCGGTCTTGTTGACCGAACGCGCGATCGTCTCGATGTCGTAGGGCGCCAGCGTCTTCAGATCGATCACCTCGGCGTCCACGCCGGCCCGCTCGGCCGCCGCCTGGGCGACCAGGACCAGCGTGCCGTAGGCGAGGATGGTGACGTCATTGCCCTCGCGCACGACTTCCGCCTTGCCGAGGGGAACCGTGTAGTGCTCTTCGGGCACCTCGCCCTTGGGATGTTTGCCCCAGGAGGTCAGCGCGCCGCCGGAATGGCCCTCGAAGGGGCCGTTATAGAGGCGTTTCGGCTCGAAGAAGATCACCGGATCCGGGCTTTCGATGGCCGAGATCAGCAAGCCCTTGGCATCATAGGGGTTGGACGGCATCACCACCTGCACGCCGGGAATATGCGTGAAGAAGGCTTCCGGGCTCATCGAGTGGGTCTGGCCGCCGCGAATACCGCCGCCGCAGGGCGTGCGGATGGTGACGGGCACGGTGAACTGGCCGGCCGAGCGATAGCGGATGCGCGACAGTTCGGAGACGATCTGGTCGAGCCCCGGAAAGATGTAGTCGGCGAACTGGATCTCGGCGACGGGCTTCAGGCCGCGTGCCGCCATGCCGATCGACATGGCGACGATGGCCGCCTCGTTGATCGGCGTGTCGAAACAGCGGTCCAGCCCGTACTTCTTCTGCAGGTTCGCCGTGACCCGGAAAACGCCGCCGAAATAGCCGGAGTCCTCGCCAAAGGCGACGACGTCCGGATCGCGCTCCATCATCACGTCCATGGCCGAGTTGAGGGCCTGGATCATGTTCATCTTGGCCATGTCTAAACCCCCAGATCCTGGCGCTGGCGGCGCAGGCGCCAGTCCTGTTCGGCGTAGACGTCCTCGAAGATCGAGTTGACCGGCGAAAGCGGCCCATCATGCAGCGTGCCGTGGCTTTCCGCTTCCTTGTAGGAGGCGATGACCAGCTCGTTGAGTTCCTTCTCGAGCGCCGTGTGGCGCTCCTCGTCCCACTCGCCCAAGCCGATGAGATGGTTCTTCAGCCGCGCGATCGGGTCGCCCAGCGGCCAGGTCTCGTTCTCGCCCTTGGGACGGTAGCCGGACGGATCGTCGGAGGTGGAGTGCGCGTCGGCCCGGTAGGTGAAGCTCTCGATCACCGTGGCGCCGTGACCGGCACGCGCGCGCTCGGCCGCCCATTTCGTGGCGGCATAGACGGCGAGGAAGTCATTGCCGTCGATACGCAGCGAGGCGAGGCCGTAGCCCAGCCCCTTCAGCGCGAAGGTCGGCGCCTCGCCGGAGGCGATGCCGTGGAAGGTGGAGATGGCCCACTGATTGTTGACCACGTTGAGGATGGCCGGCGCCTTGTAGGTCGAGGCCAGCACCAGCGCGCCGTGGAAATCGCCTTCCGCCGTCGAGCCTTCGCCGATCCAGCTCGCCGCGACCTGGTTGTCGCCCTTGTACTGGCAGGCCATCGCATAGCCCACGGCCTGCGGGAATTGCGTCGCCAGATTGCCCGAGATGGAGAAGAAATTCCCCTCTGCCCAGGTGTAGTGCACCGGCAGCTGGCGGCCCTTGAGATTGTCGCGGCTGTTGGAGATGCAGTGGCACATCATGTCGACGATGTCGCGGCCGCGCGCGAACAGGATGCCCTGCTGGCGGTAGGACGGGAAGACCATGTCGCCCTTGTCCAGCGCCATCGCCGCGGCGACGGCCACCGCCTCCTCGCCCGTCGACTTCATGTAGAAGCTCATCTTGCCCTGGCGCTGGAGCTTCAGCATGCGGTCGTCATAGGCCCGCGTGAGCATCATGTGGCGCAGCCCCTCGCGCAGCACATCCGGCTCAAGCTCGGGATTCCAGTCGCCAACCGCCTGGTGATTGTGATCCAATACACCGATCAGGCCGAGGGCCAGTTCACGCGTCTCCATACCGTCGACGGACGGGTCGGGACGCTTGGCCTCGCCGGCGGGCTGCAGGTCGAGATGGGAGAAGTCGGGCGTGTCGCCGGGCCGGACATGCGGCGCCGGAACGTGGAAACGAGGTTCGTCGTGTGCCATGGGCTCTCACTGAACTGGCGGGGCTCCCGCCCCGGAAGGCGTCGCGTATAAACTGGTTCGCGAGCGCGAAGGGCGTCTAACGCGGATGGACAGGTCTTGTCTACCATTGGAATGCGGTGCCATTTCGGGGTTCGCAAGTGCAATATGTTGGATTAATTTCGCAGAAATTGATGGTTTGAGGAAATAATGACCGCCACCCTAGACACGATCGATGTGCGCATTCTGGAAGCCCTGCAGGAAGATGCCGGCCGTTCCGTCGCCGACATCGCCGAAATCGTCGGCCTGACGCCCTCGCCCTGCTGGCGCCGCATCCGCAGGCTGGAAACGGAAGGCATCATCAAGCGCCGCTCGGTCCAGCTCGACCGCCGCTCCATCGGCTTGATGTTCACCGCCTATCTGGAGGTGAAGATCCAGCCGGCGCGCAAGGCGAACTACGAGAAGTTCGAGAACGCCATCCAGACGTTCAAGGAAGTCACCGAAGCGGCCACGATGACGGGCCCCTACGACTACATGGTCAAGGTCGTGACGCCGGACATCGATAGCTATAACGACTTCATGTACGAGAAGATGATCCCGCTCGACGTGGTCGGCGACTTCCGCACCTCGGTGCAGATCCGCAACGTCAAGGAAGGCCGCGGCCTGCCGCTCAACCATATCGAGGACTAGCGCGGCCTTCGCCAGCGCAGCATGGGCGCCCCGATGAAAAAACGTCCGGTCCCGCCGGCCGCATGGCTGGCGGCCCTCCTCGTCACGCTGGTGGTCGTGGTGGTTCTCAGATTCGATTTCAGGGCCAGTCTGGAAATCGATGCCTGCGAGGATGCCGGCGGCCGCTGGGATCGTGCGGCGGCGGCCTGCGATTTCACGCCGCCCCAGCGGCAATGAAACTGGTGACCATGAAAAAGGGCGCGACCGGCCGGCCGCGCCCTTCCCCATTTCATGACCTGAAAGCCTAGGACATGCGCTCCACGGCTACGGCCGTGGCTTCGCCGCCGCCGATGCACAGCGAGGCGACGCCCTTGGTCTTGCCCTGCTTCTCCAGCGCGGAGAGCAGGGTCACCATGATGCGCGCGCCGGAAGCGCCGATCGGGTGGCCCAGGGCGCAGGCGCCGCCATTGACGTTGATGATGTCGTGGGAAATGCCCAGCTCCTTCATCGCGATCATCGGCACCACGGCGAAGGCCTCGTTGATTTCCCACAGATCGACATCCTCGACCTGCCAGCCGGCACGCTCGACGACCTTGCGCATGGCGGGCACCGGCGCGGTGGTGAAATAGGCCGGCTCGTGCGCGTGGGCCGCGGTGGCGAGGATCTTGGCGATCGGCTTGAGACCGCGGCGCTCCGCTTCCGACAGGCGCATCATCACCAGGGCCGCGGCACCGTCGGAAATGGCCGAGGCGTTGGCCGCCGTCACCGTGCCGTCCTTGGAGAAGGCCGGACGCAGGGACGGGATCTTCTCCGGCATCGCCTTGCGCGGCAGCTCGTCGGAATCCACCGTCACATCGCCCTTGCGGGTCTTGATCGTGACCGGCGTGATCTCGCGCTTGAAATCGCCCTCGTTCGAGGCGCGCTGGGCGCGGGCCAGGGTTTCCAGCGCATAGGCATCCTGCTGCTCGCGGGTGAACTGGTGTTCTTCCGCGATCATGTCGGCATAGACGCCCATCGGCTTTTGCTCGTAGGCGTCTTCCAGACCGTCCTGGGCCATGTGATCCTTGATCGTGTCATGACCGTACTTGAAGCCGGTGCGATGCGTGGGAAGCATGTGCGGCGCATTGGTCATGCTTTCCATGCCGCCGGCGATGATGATCTCGGCATCGCCGGACGCGATGGCCGAACGGCCCATGATGGCCGCCTGCATGCCCGAACCGCACATCTTGTTCAGCGTGGTCGCCTCGACGGATTTGGGCAGGCCGGCCTTGATCGCCGCCTGGCGGCCCGGTGCCTGGCCCTGTCCGGCCATCAGCACATTGCCCATCAGGATCTGGTCGACATCGTCGCCGGCCAGCCCGGCCTCTTCCATCGCCGCCTTGACGGCGATCGCGCCGAGCTCGTTGGCCGAAAGCGGCGCCAGCTCTCCCAGCAGGCCGCCCATCGGGGTGCGGGCCATGCCGACGATGACAATGGGATCGTCGCTAGCACTCATGATGATGTCTCCTCAGGGGTTGTTTCACTGACTAGTGTGGCGCGCATGATCGAAAGATGCGGCACAGCGTCAAGCATTTTCGCAGATGCAACAAAGGCGGTCCGGACTTTGCCGGGACCGGCAGACTGGGGGCAATCCCTTCTGCTGTTTGCCATTTTCGCGCTCATGGCCGTCTATTTGGGGCAACATGAACCACTGTTCAAGTTATCCGTGACCGAGGATTGGGGCCATCTGTTCGCGCTGGCAGCAGCGGCAATCATCGTGCCCGCACTCGCCGAGGAGCTCGTGTTCCGCGTTCTGCTCGCCGGCCGGACCGGCCTGCTTCGCGCCGGAATCGCCCTTGCCGCCTTCGTGCTCTGGCACCCGCTACAGGTCTGGCTGGGACTGCCCATGGCACAGCCGATGTTCCTTGAGCTGGCCTTCCTGGCGATCGTCGCGCTGCTTGGCGCCGTCTGCACGATCAGCTGGCGGCGCAGCGGATCGGTCTGGCCTGCGGTGCTGATCCACTGGCTGAGCGTGGTGGCGTGGAAGGGATTGACCGAAACCGCGCTCTAGCGTGCCGCCAGATAGTTCGGCGCGCACCGGCTATCGCCGCAGGCCGGAAAGCGGACATAGGCTTCGTCCCAGCCAAAGACGGACACATCCAGACCGGCGCGCGACAGGCGTTGAAGCAATTGGGCATTGGATGGCCGCGCATCGACCCAGCTCACCAGCTCGCCGCCACGGCCGTCTGTCAGCGCGTCGAGGCGCGCCATGAACGCATCATAGCTCCCCAAGGCGTCCGCGTCGTCGCGCAGCGTCCGGAGCACGGCGGCGAAGGCTTCGGGATCGTCTTGCGAAAGCTCCGCGTCCAGCAACAGCGCAACCAGCGCGCCACCGCCATAGATCAGTTGCCAGTGCCCTGCCTTGTCAGCACCTGCATCCCGCAGCGTCACGTCCGGTGTCAGCAGGCCGGCAAGCCGGTACCGGCGGATCATGTTTGCCAGACGTTGCTCGACCATATCTGGTTCGATCAGACCAGCCTGGCTCATCAGTTTGAGTGTCAGGTAGTCGGTGAAGCCTTCGACGACCCATTCCAGCTCCGGCACGTTATCGCCGTGCTCGCGCCCGAGCCGGTTCCACAAATGCATCACTTCATGGCCCAGGGTATGGTGCCAGCTGATCTCATCCGCCTCGCTCAGGGGCAGGGCGATCCGCAGCGCGAAACTGTTCCAGAACGCGCCCCCGTCCGACATGTAGTCGCTCATGAAGAAGATGGAGAAGGCGTCCCCCGGTGCGCCGCCCCAGAAGTCCGTATAGACCTGGGGCAGTCTGGACAGGATCGCCTCGACCTCCGGCCGCAGATCCGCGAGCCGGGAATCCATCATCCAGGTGAGCGAAAGACCTCCCGCCCGGGACCGTACGGGCGCGTCGGCGCCGACCGCGAACAGGTTTTGTCCGAGCCCCCAGGAGTCCCCGATGCGATAGCCGCCATCGACGCGCAGCCAGGGCGCGGTGACCTGCCAGTTCGCGGGCAGATCGAAAACGACCTCGACCGGACAGCGCGGCATGTCCCAATCGAGCAGAAAGAAGGCATGTCCGGCAAAGACATAGGTGTTGTCGAAATGAGCGGCGACTTCATCCTTGCCCGGCCCGCCATCATTCCAGTCCGCCAGGTCGTGATCGGCAAGCAGGGTATAGGTCAGCCGCGTTGCACCGCGCCCCTGCGGCGTTTCCCAGCGTCCCTCACCGACATAGCCGATATCGACCGGACGCCCTTGCCGGTCGAAGGCGCGCAGCTCGCGAACGGACGCGGCCTGTCCTTCCGGCCGGTCCGGAACCGGGAAGAAAGCCAGGTCCCAGCCGGACGACGGCTCGGCCGAGTTGAGCTCGACACCGAAGCGATCGCCACCGAGATAGCGCACGGTGTAGTCCGCCGCCGTTCCGGAGCACGCCGCTTGCGGCTCCTCAGCCCACGCTGCGGCAGAGACAGTACAGGCCAGGAGTCCGGCCGCCAGAGCCCGCATACCACCTCCATCGCACCCGGCAGGTCATGCTGGCCGGACAAACAGGTATGCGTTTGCTTGCCACGATTGCATTCGCGCCTCTAGCCGATCAGGCGAACACTCGTCGCAGCATCGCGACCGCTTGTCGATGCGATCCAGCCGCCACCGAGCACGCGGTCCTCGTCGTCCGGGGAGTAGAAGACGCAGGCCTGGCCGGGCGCCACACCTTCCTCGCCGTCTGCCAGCACCACGCCGACCGTGTCACCGTCCAGCGAAAGCGCGGCGGGAACCGGCGGGCGGGTCGAGCGCACCTTGACGCGCACGGGGGCGCCGTCGGCGATGTCGCCATTGCCGAGCCAGTTAACCTCTTTCAGCGTGATCGTCTCGATTTCCAGCGCTTCGCGCGGACCGACGACGACCTGCGCCTTTTCGGCATCCAGGCGCACGACATAGAGCGGCTCGCCCAGGGCGATATTCAGCCCGCGGCGCTGGCCGACCGTATAGCGGATCACACCGTCATGCGTGCCCAGCACACGGCCGTCCACATGCACGATCTCGCCCGGACGCGAGGCGCCGGGGCGCACCTTCTCGACAATGTCGACATAGCGGCCCTGGGGCACGAAGCAGATGTCCTGGCTGTCCGGCTTGTCGGCGACGATGAGACCGAAGGCCTCGGCCAGCCGGCGCGTCTGGTCCTTGTTCAGATGCCCCAGCGGGAAGCGCAGGAAGTCCAGCTGCTCGTGCGTCGTGGCGAACAGGAAGTAGGACTGGTCCTTGCCGGCATCGGCGGCGCGGCGCAGTTCCGGCCCGTCAGGACCGTTCACGCGCTGGATATAATGCCCCGTCGCCATGCAGGCCGCGCCCAGCTGGCGGGCGGTGTCCAGCAGGTCGGCGAACTTGACCGTCTGGTTGCAGCGCACGCAAGGAATGGGCGTGTAGCCGGCCAGATAGGTATCGGCGAACTCCTCGATCACCGCTTCGCGGAAACGGCTTTCATAGTCGAGCACATAATGGGGAAAGCCGCAGGCTTCCGCGACGCGCTTGGCGTCGTAGATGTCCTGGCCGGCACAGCAGGCGCCCTTCTTCTGGATCGCGGCGCCGTGATCGTAGAGCTGCAGCGTCACGCCGACGACGTCATAGCCGGCGCGGTGCAGCACGGCCGCCGTGACGGAACTGTCGACGCCGCCCGACATGGCCACCACGACGCGGTGGCCGGACGGTTCACCGCCCAGCCCGAGCGGATCGTCCGCCAGGTGGAATTCGGAAAGCAGTGCGTCGGCGCGCGCCAGGGCGTCGCCGGTAACCAGCGTGGTCATTCTTGCGCCTCCAACGGGGTCAAGGCCCGGAGCAAACGGTTATCGATGACGCGCTATCTATCGCAGATAGTTCAGAAGCGAAACCTGGTTCAGCGAGGAGAAGGTCATGGCCGACACGTTCACGGCCGTCTGGGCCTGCTGGAAGCGGGTCGCGGCCTCGGCCATGTCGGCATCCTCGATGTCGGAGATCATCATCGTGATGAAGTCCTGGCGCTCGACATGGTTGGCCTTCAGGTCTTCGACATGGGCCTGTTTGGTGCCGTTCTCGCCGACCTTCATGTGCAGATTGTCCAGGGCCGCGACGACATTCTGGATCTCGGTCTGCAGGAAGGCCTCCTGGGCCGCCGTCGTGGGGCTGGTGAAAGGCCCGTTCGCCCCGGCGTCGAATTCGGCGATGCGCTTGAAGGCCGCCATGACCTCGCCGCCGATATCGTCGGCCAGCATGCCGACCTCGACATTATAGCCCTGGTCGAGCTGGACCTGGGGCTTGCGCTGATTGTTCTGGAAGGCCTCATCGGCCGTGCCCATGGGGATCAGGTCGGACAGGTCGGAAATGCCGACCGGCGGCACTTCGGCGCGCGTGCCGCTGAAGACGTAGGTGCCCGCATGCTGCGTGTTGAGCGCGTTGACCACCTCATGGAAGGCCTCGCGCGTCTGCTGCATGATATAGTCGCCTTCCTTGGTCGTGATCGCCAGGCGAAGACTGTCGGCCGCTCCAGCGATGTGCTCGAGCGCCGTATCCTGGGCGGCCAGGCGCGCTTCGGTCCGCGTGGCGGCCTCTTCATAGCTTTTCGACTGGGTCTCCGCGGCGCGCGCCGAGGACAGCATCTCGGCCTGATAGCCGACATCCTTGAGGTCGTTCACCAGCTTGCCCGTGGTGAGCTGCTGCTGGGCCTCGAACATCTGCTTCTGGGCCTTCATCAGGTCCATCAGCGCCGACTGGTTGGCGGCATAGGTGGAAATACGCGTCATCGGCCTAAACCTCCTAGACGATACCCATCAGGGTATCCGTCATCTCCTTGGCGGCCTGCAGCATGCGGGCCGAAGCATTGTAGGACTGCTGGAAGCGCGTCATGGCGGCCAGTTCCTCGTCCAGATTGACCCCTTCAACATCGGTGCGTTTCTGCGCGGCGGTATCGCGCAGGACCACCGCCGAACCGGCCTGGCTTTCCGCCCGCGCAGCGCGCGAGCCGACCGCTCCGGCCATGCGCGAGGCATAGTCCTGAAGGCTTGCCGAGGTCTTGTTCAGCGAGCCGGCCGCGTCGAAACTGCGCGCCTGCGTCAGGGCTTCCTGGAGCGCGATGCCGCCGCGATTGTCGCCGGACGAGGCGACCACATCACCGACGACCGTGCCGGCATTGATGTCGAGCTGGCCGAGCGCCAGCTGCGCGCCGTCCGTACGGATGTCGGGGTCGACGTCGAAACTCTCCGCCCGGGCGGCCCGGGCTTCCAGGCCGACGCCGAAGAGTTCGGAGAAGGACACGGCCGAGCCGGGACGCGAAGTGCTGTCGCCGGTCAGGTCGACGTCGAAATTCTCATAGCCCGCATTGGCCGAATAGGTCAGCTCGCCATTCCCGTCGAGGGAGAAGGTGACGTAGCGCCCGACCCCGGTCGTCGTATTGTTGAGCGCCGTGACGACGTCGTCGAAGCTCTGGCCGGCCACCATGGGAATGTCGACCGTGCCGACCTTGTCGCCCGCGGCCGTCTTGATCTCGAAGGACAGGGTGGAGCCGCCGGCGAACCCGTGCTGTTCGGCACCGGTCAGGCCGGTCTCGAAGAAGCCCGGCTTGCCCGAGCGCACGACATCGTTGAGGCCGAAGAAGTGCGCGAAGCCGCGCCCGCCCCGGTCGCTGGGATTGGCCTCGTCCTGCAGGGTGGCGACGCCGTTGGTCGCGGCATCGGCGGAAATCGTCATCTGCCCATTCGCGAAGCTCGCCGAGCCGACGCCGGCCAGGGCGGTGTCGATCGCCGTGGTCAGGCTGTCGACCGTGGCGCCGATCGCCGCGGCAGGACCGCCGTCCACGGATAGCGTGCCGGCGTCGAAATCGATATCCACGCGCCGCACCAGCACACCGGTATCGTCGGTGACCGCCAGGGTCGTCGCACCGGTGAAATTGTGCGTGTCCGTGCCGGCCAGACCGGTATTGCGGCCCGACAGGGTCTGCGGCGGCGGGTAGGCCGTGGCATTGTTGTGCGCGGCGTTGAGGGCATCGGCTGCGCCGGCGGACAGTTCGGCCAGCTCCTCGGCCACGGCCGGCAATTCCCGGTCTCGCATGTCGATGAGCGCGCGCAGCTCGCCGCTGGTGATGTGGCTGTCGAGCTGCTGCGGCGCGGCGCCATTGGGCGGCTGGACCTCGATATTGGCATAGTCGACGCCGTAGGAGCCCGTACCCGCCGTGTCGTAGGTCAGCTCGCCGGGATAATTGTCCAGCAGCAGAACGCCGTCGGAGGTGCGCACGACGACCCGTCCGTCGGTCTGGTAGTCCGCGCGGATGTCCATGTATTGGGACATCTCGTCGAGCAGTTCGGACTGCCTGTTCTCGGCGCCGGACGTGTCACCGCCCGTCGTCGTGAGGTTCTGCACGCTGGTATTGAGCTCGTAGAGCTCGTCGATGATCTCGTTGACCCGCGTCACCGTGGCGCCGATCTTCGCATCCGCCTCGAGGCGGTAGTTGCGGACCTCGCCGGACAGGCGGCTGGCTTCGTCGAAGAAGGATTGCAGGTCGGACGTGGCCGACAGACGGGCCACCGACAGGGTCGGATCGACCGTCGCCTGGGCCAGTCCGGAGAAGGCATTGTTCATCCGGGCGAACAGCGACCCGGCATCGTCGAGCTTGCCGAACTGCGACTGCAGCCGGTCCAGCATGTTGGCGCTCAGCTCGGCCGAGCCGGCCTCGCTGATGGCCCGCAGGGATGCCGATTGCAGGTGCCGGTCGACGATCCGGTTGATACCGACCACCTCGACACCCATCGCCACCCCGCCGACATTGCGCGACTGGAACTGCGCTTCCGTGCGGGCGTAGCCGGGCGTGTTGACGTTGGCGACATTGTTGGACGTGGCGCGCAGGCCGGCCTGGCTGGCCGACAGCCCCGACAGCGCGTTTCCGAGAATACCACTCAGCGACATGCTTCGCTCCCTGCGCGGCAGGCGGCGTGGCACTCCGGGCGGTCAAATCTGCCGTCAACGCGGCAAGCCTTGCCGGGTCGGCCGCCGGGGACCGTCTCCGTCGCAAAACACTTGGCGTCGATATAACCCATTGCTGTCATTCGCCTTTTATCAAACAGAATTCTTCTGGCCCCGGCCTGTGCGGCATGCGGCCCTGCCCTGACGTCGCAAGCGGCGGGCCAGTTTTCAGCAACACGCCACAGGCGCGTGGCCGCACCGGCCCCTGAAACCGCCCGGACGAGCTGGGGGGACGGTCGCCAGGCGCCGGCGAGAGCGGATCGGGTGCGCCCGCGCGCGAGGGGCGCCTTTGCGGGAGCATCCTCGGCATCCCGGAGCACGGGACGCCAGACCGGCATCTTCGGCCCACCACCGGGAAAGTTTCGCCGGGCAGAAGCCGCCGAGCGCAACCATTACCCGGATATTAATGTTGTTTTTCTGATAGTTATTACAATTTCCGAATGGCATGCCCCTTGCGACCGGATTGGCAGACCAGGCGCCGGGTGCGCCGTGAAAGACGAGATGGACCGGACATGCAATCGGGTTTCCCCACTGCCAGCCTGCCGCGCGGCGTAGAGACGGCCAGCACCGCCGACCGCCCGTCCTCCGCCGGACGCGAGTCCGGCGCAGGGCGTCGCGACGACGCGACCGATACGGCCCACGACAGCGCGTTTTCCGACATGGTTGCGGCCAGCCGCAATCCGGACGAGACCGCCGGCCGCAAGCCGGCCGGGCGTTCGACGACGGGCAATGGCGAGGCCGCTGCCGATGCGGCGCAATCCCCCGGCGACGGCAAGGGCGCCTCGGGCGGCAAGTCCGGTTCCGGCGAGACCGCGGCGCCGGCCGCAAACAGCAACGACACCGCTGCAAGCGCCCAGGGCGCGGCCAACGGCAATGCCGACGGGCAACAAGGCAAGACGAGCCAGCCCGCCGCACCCTCCACGGCACAGGCGACGAGCCCGGCCGCTGCGTCGACGACGGCCCCGGCCGGCGGCGTTCAACCCGGCAGCGTGGCGACCGGCGAACCGGCCATGCCGGCAGATGCACGGACCGCGGCGAAATCCGCCGGGACCCCGGCTCCGGCGCCGGCCACCGGCCAGAACGGGCAGGCTGCACAGGGCAGCCAATCCGGTCCGAACGGCAACGCGGACGCATCTGCGTCTGCCGGCATCAAGGACAGCACGTCCGCATCCGGTACCGGCAGCACGGCGTCCGACGCCGCGCCGGCCAATCAGGCCGGCCAGGCGCAGGACAAGACCGCGCCGTCCGGTTCCACTCAGTCTTCCCGGACGCCTGCCGACGTGACCACCGCCGGCACCGGCGAAACGGCGACCACGGCCACCCGCTCCGGCATCTCGCTGCCGGATGCTGCAAGCCCGACGGCACAGGCGGCCGTCAGCCAAGCCGGACAGGCCGCGGCGAGCCAGGCGGCCCAGGCCCGGAACGCGCAGGCCGGCAATGGCCAGCCCGTCGCGACCGACAAACAGGCTTCCGCCACGAAGTCCCAGGGTCAGAACGCCAAGCCCGCAACGGGCCTCAATACGTCGTCTGCCGGCACGCCTGCTGCGAACGCGGCCACGGCCTCTTCTACCGCGACGGCCGCCGAGCCCGGCACGCCCGACGCGCCGGCTCCGCTGCGCGAAGACCAACAGACGCGCGCCATTCTGGAGAGCGGCAAGTCCGGCGCCGGCCGCAAGACCGGCTCCGTGCAGGGCCAGACGCAGGCACAGGGCGAGACCGCCGCCGGCAAGTCCGGCGCGCCCGCCCCCGCCGTTCCGAACACGACGGACACACGGCCCGACGCCACCATCCAGCTGCCGCGTGACACCGCGCCGGGCAGCCAGTCTCCCCTGGGACAGCTTCTGGCGAACCCGGGCCCGGCCGGCGATACGAGCCAGCCGCTGCAGACCGTTGAAACCGATACGGCCCAGGCCGATGCCGAGATTCAGCTCAACCGTGCCGCCGATGCCCGCGCTGGCGTCGATCGCGCCGGCAGCAACCTGCCCCGCTTCGCGCCGCACACGGCGCAGCATCTGGCCGGCCAGATCACGCGCCAGTTCAACAATGGCCAGCGCGTCTTCGATATCCGCCTCGACCCGGCCGAACTCGGCAAGGTCGATGTCCGTCTCGAATTGCGCGCGGACAATCGCGTGCATGCGGTTCTCACCGCCGAACGCCCGGAAACGCTGGCCGAACTCCAGCGTGCCGCGCGGGACCTGGAACGCAGCCTCAACGACGCCGGCCTCGAGCTGGCCGAAGAGGGGCTCTCCTTCCAGATGAGCGAGGACGGTCAGACGCCGGGTTCGGACGACGACAGGCCCGGCACGACCATGCCGATCTTCGCCGATGGCGGCGAGAGCGGCCTGACCACGGAAGCCGCGGCGCCGGTCGCCCAGCAATCACGTTACGGCTTCCTGCTGACACGCCGCGAAGGCGTGGACATGCGGGTCTAGAGGAGGAGCGAGCATGACCGAAGTCTCAAGCGCGACGCAGGCGAACAGCGGCTCTCTCGTCAACTCCCAGACGGGGCTGGCCGACAATTTCGAGATGTTCCTGACCCTGCTCACCGAGCAGATGAAGAATCAGGATCCGCTCAACCCGCTGGACTCCACGCAGTTCGTGAACCAGCTGGTCGACTTCTCGAGCGTGGAACAGCAGATCGCCCAGAACCAGAACCTGGAAAACCTCCTGATCCTGCAGTCTGCCGCCGCGCAGGCCAATTCGGTCGGCTATATCGGCCGCACCGCCATGGCCGCCACGCCGGATGCCTACATGGAAAACGGCAATGCCGAGTGGGAATACATCCTGCCGGAAGGTGCCGAGAATGTGGAACTGGTCATCAAGGAAGGCGATCGCGTCGTTGCCCGCACCGAGGGCGAGACCACCACAGGCACGCACACCTTCCAGTGGGACGGAACGGACAATGCCGGCTCCGCTCTGGACGATGGCGTCTATACGCTGGAGATATTCGCGACCAATGCCGACGGAGAGAACCTGCAGACCCAGATCCGCTCTGCCGGCCGGGTGACCGGCGTCGACATGTCGGGCAGCGAAGTCCTGGTGCAGATGGGCCAGATCAGTGTTCCGCTGTCTGCGGTCCTGACGGTGAAGGAACATTCCGCCACCCAGACCGAGCCCGACCCCGAGACCGAAACAACCACCTAGCGAGCAGGCCCGCCGGCCTGACGGGACAGCCAGAAGGCCGTCCCCAACCAATGAAGCAGAAAGCTCCAACAAGACCCAAGAACGCATGGAGCATGCACAATGAGCATCAATTCCGCGCTTTTGGCCGGCGCATCCGGCCTGATTGCCAATTCGAGCGCCCTGGCCGCGATCTCGGACAATATCTCCAACGTGAACACGGTCGGCTACAAGCGCGCCGATTCCGTCTTCACCCCGCTCTATGACGGCGGTGGCGGCACGAGTTCGCGCTACACGGCTGCCGGCGTGAACTCGACGGCCCGCCTCGCCATTTCCGAGAGCGGCCTGCTGCAGTCGGGCTCGTCGAGCACCGACCTGGCCGTGGCCGGACGGGGTTTCTTCGTGGTCCGCGACAACCCGTCCGCCGGCTCCAACGACCCCGTCGCCTTCACGCGCTCGGGCCGGTTCCAGCCGGACGAGAACGGGTATCTGAGAAACGACGCCGGCATGTATCTGTCGGGCTGGCCGGTGGCCGCCGACGGTTCGGTCGCTGCCAACCCGTCGGACCTCAACAATCTGGAAACGATCAACCTGTCCTCGATCGGCGGTGCCGCCGAGGCGACGACGGCGATGTCGTTCAACGCCAACCTGCAACAGACGCAGGCCGTGTCCGCCGCGGAAGCGACCTACAACCCGGCCGCCAGCGCCAACAACATGGCCTCGGGCAATGTCACGCCGGACTTCCAGCGTTCGATCCCCTTCTATGACAGTGTCGGCGGCGTACGGACGCTGACCATTTCCATGCTGAAGAGCTCGACGCCGAACCAGTGGCACGCGGAAGTTCACATGTCGCCGGCCACGGACATCACGACCGGCGCCAACCTGGTCGACGGCCAGATGCTGACCGGCACGGTGGCCTTCGACGAGAACGGCCGGCTGGACATGGGCAACACGACCCTGCCGACCACGCTCGACTTCCTGGCGTCCTCCAATGCCGGGCCGCTCGGCGCCACCGAATTCCAGTGGTCCACGGCGACGGGTATCGACGCCCAGACGATCGAACTGGATTTCGGCGGTGCGAACTCGGCCGGCGGCTTCACCCAGTACGAGAGCCCGTCCAATCTGGGTTCCACGAATGTGAACGGGTCCGCCTTCGGCAACTTCGCCAGCGTGGACGTGGACGAGGACGGCTTCGTCTTCGCCAAGTTCACCAACGGCATCGTGCGCAAGATCTACCAGATCCCCGTCGCGACCTTCCAGAACCCCGACGGTCTGGAAGCCCAGACGGGCGGCACCTTCACCGTGACGCCGGAATCCGGCGCCTACACGCTGACGGCGCCGGGCCTGGGCACGGCCGGCAATATCGCCTCGTCCACGCTGGAGAGCTCGAATGTCGACCTGGCCACCGAGTTCACCAACCTGATCACCACCCAGCGGGCCTATTCGGCCTCGTCGAAAATCATCACGACGGCCGACGAGATGCTGGACGAAGCGATCCGGATGAAGCGCTAACCGTCTCGCTCCATCGCGTTCTGAAAGGGCTGCCTGCGGGCAGCCCTTCTTGTTTCTGACCGCGCCCTGAATCGCCGCCCGCGATTTCGATGCAAATCCTACGAAACCGTTTAAACACAAATTTACCCAGCGGTTTAGGCCGATGTTAAAGCCCGGTGTGTAGGGTCACCCTACAAACAAGAACAACGGGGATCGGACATGCAGCCGCGCCTTAAAAAAGAAAATTACGTCATTGGACCGGATGGTAGCCCTCTCACCCTGGCGGACCTGCCCAACCCGAAGACCCAGCGCTGGGTCGTTCGTCGCAAGGCAGAGGTCGTCGCGGCCGTAAGAGGCGGACTGCTTTCGCTCGAGGACGCCTGTTCGCGTTACTCGCTGACCGTCGAGGAATTCCTTGGCTGGCAGCGCTCGATCGACAAGCACGGCCTGGCCGGTCTGCGTACGACGCGCCTCCAGCAGTATCGCTAGTTTGTCCCCCTTGAACTAGCGCCTTCGGACGGCGGCCCCTCCCCCCGGGTCGCCGTTCGTCATGTAATCTGCACATCGGATTTGCGTGTGCTGCCGGGCCTCCCCGTGCGGTACGCATTTCCTATTAGGCGGTATTAAACCCTCGTTTACGAGACCGGTAGGAAAATTCTGCCCAGTGCTTCGCTGATGAAGCAGGGACGTAAGGCAGGATTCTCCGTGAACGCTCTATTCGAACAGTTCAAGGCTTTCGGCGCTGGCCGCCTGACCGCCATCTTCGGCCTCGCCGTCGGTGTCGCGGTCGCCCTGGTCTATTTCTCCGGCGCGATCGGCGGCGGCAGCCAGTCGCTGCTGTATTCCGGTCTCGACCCCGCCGAGGCGGCCTCGACCGGCCAGCTGCTCGACCAAGCCAACATCACCTACGAGATCCGCGAAGGCGGTACGGCCATCTATGTCGATCGCGACCAGGTCGACGAGGCGCGTGTGCGCGTCGCGTCCTCCGGCCCGCTGTCCGGCGCCTCCGTCGGCTACGAGATCTTCGACCGCCAGGACAATTTCGGCCAGACCAGCTTCGTGCAGAATCTCAACGCCAAGCGCGCCCTGGAAGGCGAGCTGGCCCGCACCATCCAGTCCATGGCCTTCGTGGACAGCGCGCGGGTTCACCTGAACCTGCCGGAACGCCGCCTGTTCACCCGCGACCAGCAGGACCCCACGGCTGCCGTCACCGTGTCGACGAATCAGCGCCTGAACGCCGAACAGATCCGCGTCATCCGCAACCTGGTGTCGTCCGGCGCCGGTCTGGAACCGGGCCATGTCGCCCTGGCCGACGATCGGGGCCGCCAGCTGGCCAGCACGGTGGACGGCGAGAATGCCGGTGCGGTCTTCATGGACGAGCGCCGCTCGGAAGTTGAAGCGGAACTGCGCCGCAACATTCTCGACATCGTCGAGGGCGTCGTCGGCCCGGGCGCCGCGCGCGTCCAGGTGACGGCCGAGCTGAACCGCCAGAGCGTGACCGAAAGCTCGGAAACCTACGATCCGGAAGGCTCCGTCCTCCTCTCCCGCGAACGGGCCGAGGAAGTTTCCAGCGACCGCGACGGCAATGGCAACCGCGTTTCCGCCTCGGAAAACCTGCCGGATGCCGGCACGGACGAAGCCGAAGGCCCCACCAGCCTGTCCAACCGCGAAACCTCCAACGAGACGGTCAACTACGCCCTGTCCAGCACCACGCGCACGCAGGTCGTCGAAGCCGGCGCTGTCGACCGCCTGTCCGTCGCGGTGGCCGTGGACGGTCTGGTCGAAGTGCAGGAAGACGGCACGACGGTGTGGAACGAGCGCCCGCAGGCCCAGATCGAGCAGATCGAGGCCCTGGTCCGTTCCGCCATGGGCTACAGCGAGGATCGCGGTGACGCGCTGACCGTTCGCCAGATCGAATTCGCCCGCGCCGACCCGCTGCTGGGCACCCCGGCGAGCAGCCCCTTCTCCTTTTCCAAGGCCGATATCATGCGGGTCGCGGAAATCGTCGTCCTGTTCGTGACCGCCCTGCTGATCATCTTCCTGGTCGCCCGCCCGCTGGTGAAGGGTGCCTCCGGCGCCGCCATGCCGCAGGGCCTGGCCCTCGCCGGGGCCGGTGCCGACACCGGCCACACGCCGGCCGCACTGCCGGCCCAGGGCGAGCGTCCGGCCGCCCTGCCCGCCGCCGACAGCGGCGAGTCGATCGACATCGAGAAGATCGACGGCCAGGTGAAGGCCTCCTCGCTGAAGAAGGTCGCCAACATCGTTGAATCCCACCCCGAGGAATCGATCTCGATCCTCCGTTCCTGGCTGCATGAAGGATGAGCGCGGTCATGACAGAGAAGCGCGCAATCGAAGATCCCGCCAAGCTCTCCGGCCCGGAGAAAGCCGCGGTGATGCTGCTGGCGCTCGGCGACGAGGGCGAGTCGATCTGGCAACACCTCGACGAGGAGGAGATCCGCGAGGTCTCCCAGGCGATGTCCAATCTGGGCACCGTCACCTCCACGGCCGTCGAGAAGCTGATCGTCGACTTCGTCGGCCAGATGTCCTCCACCGGTTCGCTGATGGGCTCCTTCGAGGCCACCCAGCGCCTGCTGACCTCCTTCCTGCCCGGCGACAAGGTCGAGTCGATCATGGAGGAGCTGCGCGGTCCGGCCGGCCGGACCATGTGGGACAAGCTGGGCAATGTGAACGAGGTGGTTCTGGCGAACTACCTGAAGAACGAATACCCGCAGACCGTCGCCGTGGTGCTGTCCAAGGTGAAGTCCGAGCACGCCTCGCGCGTGCTGGCGGCCCTGCCGGAGGACTTCGCTCTGGAAGTCGTCACCCGCATGCTGCGCATGGAGCCGGTGCAGCGCGAGATCCTCGACCGGATCGAGGAAACGCTGCGCACCGAATTCATGTCCAACCTGGCGCGCACCTCCAAGCATGACAGCCACGAGATGATGGCGTCGATCTTCAACAATTTCGACCGCCAGACGGAAAACCGCTTCCTGGCGGCCCTGGAAGAGCGCAATCGCGAGAGCGCGGAGAAGATCCGCTCGCTGATGTTCGTCTTCGAGGACCTCTCCAAGCTGGATCCGGGCGGCATCCAGACGCTGATGCGCGGCATCGACAAGGACCAGATGGGCCTGGCGCTGAAGGGCGCCTCGGACAGCCTGCGCGACCTGTTCTTCTCGAACATGTCCGAGCGCGCCGCGAAGATCATGAAGGAAGACATGGGCGCGATGGGCCCGGTCCGCCTGAAGGATGTGGACCAGGCCCAGCAGGCGATCGTGTCGGTCGCCAAGGACCTGGCCGCCAAGGGCGAGATCATGCTCGCCGACGGCGGCGCCGACGATGAACTGATCTACTAGGGAGCGGACGAACGATGAGCCCAGTCAAATTCGACTTCGACACCGAGTTCGACCGCAATGGCGAGATCCTGCGGGAGGGCGAGAGCTACAAGCGTTTCTTCACCCAGGACGATGTCGACGCCGCACGCATGTGGGGCGTCGAGGAAGGCCGCGAAATGGAGGAAGGCCGCTGCGCCGACAGTCTCCAGGCGATCGCGTCCCAGATGCAGCTGATCGTGGCCCGCCTGGCGCACGAATCCGACGCCCTGCGCCACGAGGCGGCCGGGCTGGCCGTGGCCGCCGCCCGCAAGATCGCCGGCGAAGCGCTCTCGGCCTATCCGCTCGACACGATCGAGGAACTGGCCCGCGAGGCCGTGCAGGACCTGCGGTCCGAACCGCGCCTGTCCGTGCGCTGCAGCGCCGAGCTTGTCGAAGCCCTGGCGGAACGCCTGGAAAAGACGGCGCGCGATGCCGGTTTCGACGGCGCCATCATGGTGCGCGGCGACGATGGCATGACCGGCGCCGATGTGCGCCTGGAATGGGGCTCCGGCGCGGTGCAGCGCAGCGCCGAGGAAATCGAGACCCGGTTGAATGACGTGGTGGCCCGCTGGCTGGCGGCCGCCCCGAGCGAACAAGACGGCGACGACAGCGCTTCCGGCAATGCAGCCGGCGCGTCGTCCGCCGCTTAGAGGAGGCCGTCATGGCTGACGAAAACAATTTCGACCTGCCCGATCTGGGTAGCGAGGGCGAACAGGTGCCCGCCACAACCGAGGCACCCAAGGTCGACCAGATGCTCGAGGAAGACGAGAAGAACGCCGCCGATCTGGCGCCGGTCTTCGACGTTCCCGTCAACATCTCGGCCGTGCTCGGCAAGGCGCATATCGACGTGAACTCGCTGCTGAAACTGACCTCCGGGTCGGTGGTCGAACTCGACCGCAAGATCGGCGAAGCGATCGACATCTACGTCAACAACCGGCTGGTGGCGCGCGGCGAAGTCGTCGTCGTCGACGACCGGCTCGGCGTGACCATGACGGAAATCATCAAGGACGGGGACTCGGCCTAGGCCGGGTAAGGACGGAGAAACACCATGCGTATTCTGATAGTCGGCAGCCTGGGCGGACAGCTTCACACCGCCACGAAGATCGCCCTGGAACGGGGCGCCAAGGTTTCGCAGGTCGATACGATCGAGCAGGCCACTTCCCACCTGCGGGCCGGCCGCGGGGCCGACCTGCTGATGGTCGACCTGTCGCTGGACGTTCAGGCGCTGATCGCCGCCAACGAGGCCGAACGGATCTCCGTGCCGGTCGTCGCCTGCGGCGTGAATGTCCGTCCGGAAGCCGCCGCCGCAGCCATCCGTGCCGGCGCCAAGGAATTCATCCCGATGCCGCCGGACGCCGACCTGATCGCCGCCGTCCTGGAAGCCATCGCCGACGACGAACGCCCGATGATCGCCCGCGACCCGTCCATGCAGGCCGTCATCCAGCTCGCCGACCGGATCTCCGCCTCCGACGCCTCCGTCCTGATCACCGGCGAAAGCGGGTCGGGTAAGGAAGTGATGGCGCGCTACGTCCACTCCAAGTCCAAGCGCGCCGCGGCCCCCTTCGTCTCCGTCAACTGCGCCGCCATCCCGGAAAACCTCCTGGAATCGGAACTCTTCGGCCACGAGAAAGGCGCCTTCACCGGTGCCATCGCCCGGCGCGTGGGTAAGTTCGAGGAAGCCGACGGCGGCACGCTGCTGCTGGACGAAATCTCGGAAATGGATATCCGCCTGCAGGCCAAGCTGCTGCGTGCCATCCAGGAACGCGAGATCGACCGGGTCGGCGGCACCAAGCCGGTGAAGGTCAATATCCGCATCCTGGCGACCTCCAACCGCGACCTGCGCAAATCGGTCGCCGAGGGGCAGTTCCGCGAAGACCTGCTGTTCCGCCTCAACGTGGTGAACCTGGCCCTGCCGCCGCTGCGCGAGCGCCCGGCCGACATCATCGCCCTGGCCGACCATTTCGCGAAGAAATACGCCGCCGCCAACGCGATCGACGAGCGCCCGATTTCCGAAGCGGCCAAGACGCAGCTCCTGGCGCGCGAGTGGACCGGTAACGTCCGCGAACTGGAAAATGCCATGCACCGCGCCGTGCTGCTGGCCTCGGGCCGGGAGATCACACCGGACGCGATCCGCATGCCCGACGGCTCGGCCTTCACGGGTTCCGGCAGCAGCAATGTCGCCCGCCAGGCGGCCGATGCGGCCCAGACCGTGCAGACCGACATGATCGGCCGCACCGTGGCCGAGGTGGAGCAGGACCTGATCCTGAACACGCTCGACCATTGCCTGGGCAACCGGACCCATGCTGCAAACATTCTCGGCATCTCGATCCGCACCCTGCGCAACAAGCTGAAACTCTACCAGGACCAGGGCGTCGACATTCCCGCGCCCAACCAGCCGGCAACCGGCACCTCCGTAGCCTGATTGGACTAGACCGTGGTCGACACCGCTGCTTCTGAAACCGCCGCTTCCAACGCGAGCGGATTTGACGCCCGCGCCTTCATGAACCGCATCATGCGCGGTGACGTGGCGCTGGCCGTGGGCATTCTCGCCATCCTGGTGATGCTGCTCCTGCCCATGCCGCGCATGCTGCTGGACTTCTCGCTGGCGATCTCCATCTCGATCGCCGTGCTGGTCCTGATGACCGCGCTCTTCATCAAGAAGCCGCTGGAATTCTCGGCCTTCCCGGCCGTGCTGCTGATCACGACCCTGCTCCGGCTGGGCCTGAACATCGCCTCCACCCGCCTGATCCTGTCGCGCGGGCACGAGGGCACCAATGCCGCCGGCGAGGTAATCGAGGCCTTCGGCGCCTTTGTCATGCAGGGCAATGTGGTGATCGGCGTGATCGTGTTCTCGATCCTGGTGATCGTGAACTTCGTCGTCATCACCAAGGGTTCCGGCCGGATCGCGGAAGTCGCGGCCCGCTTCACCCTGGACGCGATGCCCGGCAAGCAGATGGCCATCGACGCCGATCTGTCCTCCGGGCTGATCACAGAGGACGAGGCGCGCAAGCGCCGCTCCGAGCTGGAAGGCGAAAGCAATTTCTTCGGCGCCATGGACGGTGCTTCCAAATTCGTCCGCGGCGACGCGATGGCCGGCCTGATGATCACCGCGATCAACCTGGTGGGCGGCATCGTGATCGGCGTCGTGCAGTC
>Ga0207716_100183_pt1 | contig 47155 bp, 30 predicted proteins | sample TtaePargueraPR_FD_187739 | JGI IMG/M metagenome (GOLD analysis project Ga0207716, IMG submission 187739) | Aerobic enrichment media microbial communities from Bioluminiscent Bay, La Parguera, Puerto Rico - Tt and P2 (5) (SPAdes) | ecosystem: Environmental > Aquatic > Marine > Unclassified ... | reverse complement strand
CCTCGTCGTCGCCGTGGCGATTTCCCTGGCGATCGGCGAACGGGTGGATGCGGCGGCGATTGCCGCCATTATCCTGCTCAATGCCGCCCTCGGCTTTGCCCAGGAATGGCGCGCCGAACGGGCACTTGACGCCCTGCGGCGCATGCTCACTCCGACCTGCACCGTGGTGCGCGACGGCCAGTCCCGCGAGGTCAGCCGCTGGGACCTGGTGCCCGGCGACCTGGTCTGCCTGAAGCGCGGCGACCGGACGCCGGCCGATCTGCGGCTGGTGGACACGGTCGAGCTCAAGGCGGACGAGGCGGCGCTGACCGGCGAAGCCATGCCCGTGCGCAAGCATCCCGACGCCACGGCACAGGACAGCCCCCTCGCCGCGCGCAGCGGAATGAGCTGGATGGGCACGGATATCGTCGGCGGCCAGGGCCGCGGCATTGTCGTGGCCACGGGCATGGCCACCGAATTCGGCCGCATCGCGGCCATGGCCGGTACGGCGGGCAGCCGCTGGACGCCGCTTCAGCGCAAGCTGGCACGCCTGGGCCGCCGCCTCGCCTTGCTGGCCATCGGCGTTTCTGTGCTGATCGCCGCTGCGGGATGGGTGGCCGGCCGGCCGATGGACGAGATGGCGCTGACCGCCATCTCCCTGGCCGTGGCCGTCGTGCCCGAGGGCCTGCCGGCGGTCGTAACGATCGTCCTCGCGCTCGGTGCCGCGGCCATGGTGCGCCACAACGCGCTCGTCCGCCGCCTGCAGGCGACGGAAACGCTGGGCGCCGCCACGGTGGTGTGCACCGACAAGACCGGCACGCTGACCCGCGGCGAGATGACCGTGACCGACATCTGGCTGCCGGCAGGCCCGGTCTCCGTAGACGGCGCGGGCGACCGGCCGCATGGGCATTTTCACGAGGACGGGCACGTCATCGAAGCCGGGCACCGGCCCGACATGGTGGCCGCTCTGGAAGCCGGGGCCCTGTGCAATCACGCCCGGCTCGAGCGCGAGGACGGCCGGTGGCGCGTCACCGGCGAACCCACGGAGGCCGCTCTCCAGATCGCCGCCGCCAAGGCGGGGGTCGACCGGGGCCGCCCGGCCGTGCTTGCCGAGTTTCCCTTCGATTCCGATCGCAAGCGGATGAGCATGGTCTTCGAAGCCGGCGACGGGCAACGCCTCGTCATGAAGGGTGCGCCGGAAGTCGTTCTGGACCGCGCGACGCACATTCTCGAGGACGGCACCGTCCGGCCGATCGTCGACGCCGACCGGCACGGCACGCTGGCCGCCTATCACGCGATGGCGGCGCGCGGCCTGCGCACGCTCGCGGTTGCCCGGCGCGACCTGCCGGCCGGTCCCGCACCCGCCGATGCCGACGCCGCCGAACAGGGCCTGACCCTGCTCGGGATTTTCGGGATATCCGATCCGCCGCGCGCGGAAGCGCGCCACGCCGTCGACACGGCCCGCGCTGCCGGCATTCAGGTCATCATGATCACCGGGGATGCCGCGCCCACGGCCGCGGCGATCGCGGAACAGCTCGACCTGCCCAGCGCCCTCGTCCTGGCGCGCGCGGACTTCGCGGATCTGTCCGATGCGGATCTCGCACGGAAGCTGAAGGCCGGCGCCGTGCTGGCGCGGGCCACGCCTGAAGACAAGATGCGCATCGTCCGCCTGCTGCAGGCCGAGGGCGAGATCGTGGCGATGACCGGCGACGGGGTGAACGACGCCCCGGCACTCAAACAGGCCGATATCGGGATCGCCATGGGCGTGCGCGGCACGGATGTCGCCAAGAGCGCCGCGGACATCGTGCTGCTGGACGACAATTTCGCCTCCATCATTGCCGCCATCCGCGAAGGCCGGCGGCAATTCGCCAATATCCAGAAATTCGTCCGCTACCTGCTCTCCTCGAACATCGGCGAAGTGCTCGCCGTGGCGATCGCGCTCATCGCCGGCGGGCCGATGATCCTGCTGCCCGTGCAGATCCTGTGGATGAACCTGGTGACAGACGGGTTCTCCGCCCTCGCCCTGGGTATGGAAAAGGGCGAACCGGACCTGATGGATCATCCGCCGCGCGCGCCGGATGCGGGAATACTCGACCGGTCCGCCATGCTGATCGTCGGCGCGCTGGGCGGTTATCTCGCCCTGGGCGCGCTGGGTCTCTTTGCCGTCTATCTCGCCACGCCCGACCTCGCCGCGCGCGCCCAGACCGTTGCCTTCACGGCGATGATCGTGATGGAGAAGTTCAACGTGATGAATTTCCGCGCCCTGCACGAACCCGTCATCCGCCTCGGCCTTCTGTCCAACCGCCTGCTGCTGACGGCCGTCGCCGCTACGCTGGGCCTGCAGGTCCTGGCGATCTACGCGCCCTTCCTCCAGCCGGTCCTGCGAACCGTCCCGCTGACCCTGACCGACTGGGGGCTGATCCTCGCCGTATCCGCCCCGATCTTCCTCGTTCCGGAAGCCGTGAAAGAGGTCGTCTGGCGGCGTCGCCGGCACCGTCATTCCGGGTTTGTGCCATGATCCGGATCAAGGCACGAACCCTGGCATTCCACGCCCTCCGCCCGGAAAGGAAGGACCGGACATGAGCATTCGCAATCTCGACGCCCTCTTCCAGCCCCGCAGCGTGGCCCTGATCGGGGCCAGCAACCGGCCCGGCTCTGTCGGCGAGGTCGCGGCGCGCAACCTGTTCCGCTCGGGGTTCTCCGGCCTGGTGATGCCGGTCAATCCGAAATACCGCTCCATCGCCGGTGTGCTGGCCTATCCCGATATCGCCTCGCTGCCGGAAACGCCCGACCTGGCCGTCATCTGCACGCCGCCGGATACGGTGCCGGGCATCGTGGCCGAGCTGGGCGAGCGCGGCACGCGCGCCGCCGTGATCGTGACGGCCGGCTTCGGCGAAGGCGGACACGCGGCCGGACTTGCGCGGCGCCAGGCCGTTCTGGATGCCGCCCGGCCCCACCTGATGCGCATCATCGGGCCCAATTGCCTGGGCATTCTCGTACCGCCGGTCGGGCTGAACGCCAGCTTCTCGCACATCATGCCCGGCACCGGCGGGCTGGCCTTCGCCACCCAGTCCGGCGCCGTGGTCACCTCGGTGGTCGACTGGGCGGCGGCGCGGGATATCGGCTTTTCCCACCTCGTCTCGCTGGGCGACATGATCGACGTGGATTTCGGCGACATGCTGGACTATCTCGCCCGCGATCCGGGCACCGACGCCATCCTTCTCTATGTCGAGGCCATCACCTCTGCGCGCAAATTCATGTCGGCCGCCCGGGCGGCCGCGCGCATGAAACCGGTCATCGTGGTCAAGGCGGGCCGCCATGCCGAGGGGGCCGCTGCGGCCGCCTCGCACACGGGCGCGCTGGCCGGGGAGGATGCGGTCTACGACGCCGTCTTCCGCCGCGCCGGCCTGCTGCGCGTCTTCGCCCTGGAGGACCTCTTCCACGCAGCCGGCATACTCGCCTCCAAACAGCGACCCGCCGGCGACCGGCTGGCTATCCTGTCCAATGGCGGCGGCATCGCCGTGCTGGCGACCGACGCGCTGATCGACGAGGGCGGCGTGCTGGCGCCCCTGGACGACACCACCCGCCAGCGGCTCGACAGCGTGCTGCCGCCGACCTGGTCGCACGCCAACCCGGTCGACATCATCGGCGATGCCGACGGCGCACGCTATGCCGGCGCGCTGGAGGCGCTGCTGGAGAGCGAGACCAATGATGCCGTGCTCGTGCTCAACTGCCCGACCGGCGTGACTTCCTCGCTGGAAGCGGCCGAAGCGGTGATCGGGACGATCGCGAAGGCGGGATCGGACAAGCCCGTGCTCACCAGCTGGGTCGGCGAGAAGACGGCCCGCGCGGCACGGGACCGTTTCGCCGCCGCCGGCATGGCCGATTTCGCCACGCCGGAGGAGGCCGTGAAAGCCTTCATGCACCTGGTCGACTATCAGCGCTCGCGGGCCACGCTGATGGAAACCCCGCCGGCCCAGCCCGGCGATTTCATGCCCGACCGGGCGGGCGCCGCAGCCATCCTGGCCGCCGCTGTCGACGAAGGCCGGGAATGGCTGACCGAGCCGGAAGCCAAGTCGGTGATGGATGCCTACGGCATTCCGGTCTCGCCCACCGCGACCGCCCGCACACCGGAAGAGGCCGGCGCGCGCGCCGGCGCGATGGATGGCCCGGTGGCGCTGAAAATCCTCTCCCGGGACATCACCCACAAATCCGATGTCGGCGGCGTCGTGCTCGATCTGGACAACGCGCAGGCCGTGGAAACGGCCGCGAGGGCCATGCTCGAGCGCGTGGCCAAGCGCCGCCCCGAGGCCCGCATCGACGGCTTCACCGTCCAGCCCATGATCGACCGGCCCCACGCCCACGAGCTCATTCTCGGCCTCAAGGAAGACGCCCAGTTCGGCCCCGTCGTGCTGTTCGGCCAGGGCGGCGTGTCCGTGGAAGTCGTCGCGGACCGGGCGATCGGCCTGCCGCCGCTCAACATGAAACTCGCCCGCGAACTGATCGACCGGACGCGCATCTCCCGCCTGCTCAAGGGCTATCGCGACCGGCCCGCCGCCGATCTGGACGCCATCGCGGTCAGCCTGATCCGTATCGCAAGGCTGGCCACCGACCATCCCGGCCTGATCGAGCTGGACATCAATCCGCTCCTTGCCGATGCGGACGGCGTGATGGCGCTGGACGCCCGCATCCGGGTTGCGGACCGGACCGGCGACGGGCTCGACCGGCTGGCCATCCGGCCCTATCCGGAGGAGCTGGAAGAAGAAGTCGAGCTGGAGGCCATCGGCCCTGCCCTGCTGCGGCCCGTCCGCCCGGAAGACGCGCCGGCCTTCCAGGGTGCTTTCGCCACGCTCGCCGAGGAAGAGACCCAGCTGCGCCTGTTCGGTCCCGTCGAGATCTCCGGCCAAGCCGCCGCGGCGCGTTTCACCCAGATCGACTATGATCGCGAGATGAGCCTGGTGCTGGCCGAGCCGGGCCCGGCGGGCCGTTCCGCGCTCTACGGCATCGTCCGCATGAGCACGGATCCCGACGGCGAGCGCGCCGAGTTCACGCTGATCGTCCGGCCGGAGATGGCGGGGTCGGGACTGGGCACCTGCCTGATGACCCGCCTCATCGCCCATGCCCGGGACCGCGGGGTCGGCGAGCTCTTCGGCCTGGTGCCACGTGGCAACGACGCCATGCTGGCCCTGGCCGGGCGGCTGGGCTTCTCCACCCGGCCGGTCGAGGATCACCCGGACCTGGTTCGCGTCCTCTTGCCGCTTGCCCCCGCCTGAGCCGCCGGCGCGGTTTCGCACAGGGCCTGGACAAGAAGCCGGCGCTCGAGGCGTTCGGAGATGCGCGACACCGTCTCCAGGCCCATGCGTGCGATAAAGGGCCTCGCCCAGTCCGGGATGGCCGGCCGGCCGAACGAGCGCAGGAGAAGATCGAGCCGGCCCTTCATGGTCGCCGCCCGCGATTTCAGGTGTTCCAGCGCAGCGGCCAGGGCCTGTTCCTCTTCGCTCAGGGCGCTGCCGAAAGGGTAGACGGGCAAGCGTAGATCCCCGCCGGCGGCCGACAGGGCGGCGCGCAACCGCTCAGGCGTGTTTGCGCGGGCGGCATCGGGCAGGCGATAGTCCGCCTCGACCTTGCCGGCGGATTTCGCAGCGTCGAGAAAGGCATCCTGGAAACGGGCATCGCTGAGGCCGGCGAGCGCGATCGCGACCTCCCGGTCCGAGGCGCCGCGCAGATCGGCGACGCCGTATTCGGTCACGACAATGTCGCGCAGGTGTCGCGGCACCGTCACCTCTCCGCCACTCCAGACAATGTTGGACCGCACCGTTCCGCCCGCGCTGCGCGTGGCGCGCAACAGGATGACCGAGCGGCCATCGTCGAGCTCCTGGGCCATGGCGGCGAAATTGTACTGGCCGCCCACACCGCTCACGACGCGGCCGTCCTCCAGCGTGTCCGATATCGCCGCACCACGCCCGTTGACCTGCATGGCCGTGTTGATGAAGCGGGCCTCGCGCCGCTGCAGCCGCGCCAGCGCCTCCTCGCCGTAAAGGTCGTTGATGTGCGACACGGTCGTCATCCCGATCGCGTCGTGCAGGCGGGCATCCAGCGAACGCAGGCGCTCGTAGAAGGCGGTGGAGCCCAGATAGAACCCGCCATGCAGGCAGACCGCCTCGCCGGGCCCCGGCGCGGGCCGCTCGCCGCGGGCGATGGCCGCCTCGGCTTCGGGATCGTCGACGACGCCGCGCCGGATGATGCCGGCCTCCAGCAGGTCCAGAAGGCCTTCGGTGAGCATTTCGCTGCAGGCGTAAAGGCCGGTCTTTAGCGGCCCGAGCCCGCCGACATGTTCGGCAGCTTCGCCGGACCCGGGCCCGGGCAGAGCGCCAAGCAGGGCCCGGAAGCCCTCATTGTCCTCGTGCCGCAAGCGGATCGCCCAGCTGACCGCATCCGACAGCGCGCCGATCCCGATCTGCAGCGTTCCTCCGTCGCGCACCAGGCTGGCCGCGCGCAGGCCGATGGCATGGTCCACCGGACTGACGGCGGCCGACGGGACCGGAAAGAGCGTATAGCGGCCGGCATCGTAGAGCCCGTCGAACCAGTCCGCCGCGACGGCCGCGGCATGGCCCATGAAGGGCAGGTCGGCATTGATCTCGCCCAGCACGACGGTGTTCTCACCACGCGCCGCGGCCCGCTCCCGCATGGCCGGGACCATGTCCAGCGAGAGGTCGGTATTGCAGGACAGGCTGAGCCGGTCGCCGCCGGGCTCCGGCGCAACCATCTGGGCGATCACATTGACCCCGGCGTCCAGGATTTCCCGGGCGGCATGAGTGTAGTTGGCGCTGACATAGTTCTGCTGGGCGGCCGCATTGTTCAGCAGCGAGCCGGGCGGCAGGAAGAATTCGCGCACCGTGACATTTCCGGGCAGGCGCCCGGCACGGCGGTCCCGCGCATAGTGGAGTTCGGGATAACCGCCATAGAGGCGCTCCGCGATCGGATCGAGCAGGCGCGCTGCAAGGGCATTCGGCGCTCCTGGCACTTCCAGCGTCAGCGCGGTGTAGATGGTGAGATCCAGCCCGGGATCCTCGCAGGCGCGGTCGTAGAAGGCATTGGCGATGCGATTGGCCTTGCCCAGGGCGAGGGGCAGGCCGAGCACGATACGCCGCCCGACGCGTTCGATCGTGGCGTCGACGCAGGCGCTGGCCGTTTCGTAGCGGCGGGGTTCGGCTGTCATGCCCTCGTCGATCTCGTCCATCGTCCGGCCTGAACCGGCCCGGTACGGGAAGGTGGCACAGGCCTTCTGCCGCGTCGACGGCAACAATGCCGCATGCCCGGCCGTCTCGGGTCCGGCGGCTGACAATGATACGATCTATAGGATCGCATAATAAAATCGATTGGATTCATAGCTCGGTGACCGGCATGCTCTCTCCATAGTTCGAGTGCGTACACCGACACACCACAATAATTCGAGACATGATGGGAGAGACACCATGGACGGCAATGATACCCAGTCGGGCGGCAAATGCCCGGTTATGCATGGCGGGATGACCCACTCCGGCGCGTCCGTCATCGACTGGTGGCCGAATGCCCTCAATCTGGACATCCTGCATCAGCACGACACCAAGACGAACCCGATGGGCAAGGATTTCGACTATCGGGAGAAACTCAAGACGCTCGATATCGAGGCGCTCAAGAAGGACGTCACCGACCTGATGACCGACAGTCAGGACTGGTGGCCAGCGGACTGGGGTCATTATGGCGGCCTGATGATCCGCATGGCCTGGCACGCGGCCGGCTCCTACCGCCTGGCCGACGGACGCGGCGGCGGCGGCACCGGCAATCAGCGTTTCGCGCCGCTGAACTCCTGGCCGGACAACGTCTCTCTCGACAAGGCACGCCGCCTGCTCTGGCCGATCAAGAAGAAGTACGGCAATGCCGTCTCCTGGGCCGACCTGATCATTCTCGCCGGTAACATCGCCTATGAATCCATGGGTCTGAAAACCTTCGGCTTCGCCTTCGGACGCGAGGACATCTGGCATCCGGAGAAGGACACCTACTGGGGTGCCGAGAAGGAATGGCTCGAGCCCTCCGACAGCCGCTACGACAATGTCGACGACCCTTCGACCATGGAAAACCCGCTGGCCGCGGTCCAGATGGGTCTGATCTACGTCAATCCGGAAGGCGTGAACGGCAAGCCCGACCCTCTCAAGACGGCCGAACAGGTGCGCGAGACCTTCAAGCGCATGGCGATGAATGACGAAGAGACGGCCGCCCTCACCGCCGGCGGCCACACGGTCGGCAAGACCCACGGCAATGGCGACGCCGATGCGCTGGGTCCGGACCCGGAAGCCTGCGACGTCGAGGAGCAGGGCTTCGGCTGGAAGAATCCCAATATGGGCGGCAAGGCGTCCAATGCGATCACCTCGGGCCTGGAAGGCGCCTGGACGACGCATCCGACCACGTTCGACATGGGTTATTTCGACCTTCTGTTCGGATACGAGTGGGAGCTGAAGAAGAGCCCCGCCGGCGCCTGGCAGTGGGAACCGGTCGACATCAAGGAAGAGGACAAGCCGGTCGACGCGACCGATCCCTCCATCCGGCACAATCCGATGATGACCGACGCCGACATGGCCATGAAGATGGATCCGGCCTATCGCGCCATCTGCGAGAAGTTCATGGCGGATCCGGAATACTTCAAGGACGCCTTCGCCCGGGCCTGGTTCAAGCTGACCCACCGCGACATGGGCCCCAAGGCTCGCTATGTCGGCCCGGACGTGCCGGCCGAAGACCTGATCTGGCAGGACCCGATCCCGACCGGTCCGGCGAATTACGATATCGGCGCCATCAAGTCGAAGATCGACGCGAGCGGCCTGTCGACCGGCGAACTGGTCGCCACGGCCTGGGACAGCGCCCGCACCTATCGCGGTTCGGACATGCGCGGCGGTGCCAACGGCGCCCGCATCCGCCTGGCCCCGCAGAAGGACTGGGAAGGCAATGAGCCGGACCGTCTCGCCAAGGTGCTCGGCGTGCTGGAGCCGATCGCGAAGGAATACGGCGCCAGCCTCGCCGACGTCATCGTGCTGGGCGGCAATGTCGGTATCGAACGCGCCGCGAAAGCGGCTGGCCACGACATCGCGGTTCCCTTCGAACCCGGCCGCGGCGACGCGACCGACGATATGACCGATGCGGAAAGCTTCGATCCGCTGGAACCGCTCCATGACGGCTATCGCAACTGGCTCAAGAAGGACTACGCCGTGAGCCCCGAGGAGCTGATGCTGGACCGTACCCAGCTGATGACCCTGACGGGGCCGGAGATGACCGTTCTGGTCGGCGGGATGCGCATGCTGGGCACCAATCATGGCGGCACCAAGCACGGCGTTTTCACCGACCGCGAAGGTACGCTTACCAACGACTTCTTCGTCAACCTGACGGACATGGCGAATGTCTGGAAGCCGGTGGGCGACGGCACCTACGAGATCCGCGACCGCAAGAGCGGCGATGTGAAATGGACCGCAACCCGGCTCGACCTGGTCTTCGGCTCCAACTCCATCCTGCGGGCCTATTCGGAAGTCTATGCCCAGGACGACGCGGAAGAGAAGTTCGTGACCGACTTCGTGGCCGCCTGGACCAAGGTGATGAATCTCGACCGGTTCGACATCGCCTGATCCGGCCGACAGTCCGGCAAACGGGAGCGGGCCCTGAAAGGCCCGCTCCTTTTTTGTCCGGATCTATTCGGCAGGCCCCGCATCGTGGACGGGGTGGGCCCGGACCGAGGGAATGCGGATCTCCTCGACCAGGTCCTGCACGTCCTGCGGCGGCGCCTTGGTCGCCAGCGCCGCTGCGATGGAAACGGCAAAGGCCAGCAGCATGCCCACGGATCCGAAGCCTTCCGGCGAAATGCCGAGGAACCAGTCCGACGCCTCCCCCGGCGCCAGGCCCGGCAGCACGCCGGAAACGCCCAGCACACCGATCACAGCCAGAACGCCGGATCCCGCGAGGACCGGAAGACTGCTCTGCCCGCCGATCCGCGTGCCGAAGAACAGCACCAGACCGGCCAGGGCCAGGACGAGCGCAACCACTCCGGAGACCAGCGAGCTGAAGCCGATCTTGAAATGGATGATGTAGGTGCCCGTCGTCAGAAGGCCGACACTCATGCCGGCGATGGCGCCCTGCTTGTTCATCCGCTTCCAGAAAATCCCCAGGAAGGTGGCCGGGAAGAAGCTCGCCGCAGCCAGTCCGAAGGCAAAGGCCACCACGGCCGCGACGAAGCCCGGCGGGTAGATGCCGGCAATGACCGCGACCATCACGGCCACCACGGCCGCCGTGCGCGCGACCAGCAATTCCTGGGTCTCGCTCATATCCGGCAGCAGCACTTTCTTGCACAGATCATGGGAGACGGCCGAGGAGATCACCATCAACAGACCCGCCGCCGTCGACAGCGCCGCAGCCAGCCCCCCGGCCACGACGAGGCCGATCACCCAGGCGGGCAGGTTGCCGATCTCCGGATTGGCGAGCACGAAGATGTCCCGGTCCAGCGTGGTGACCTCGTTTTCTTCAGGGTCCGCCCGGTACTGGATCCGGCCATCGCCATTGCGGTCGGTGAAGCCGAGCAGGCCGGTCTCCTCCCAGTTGTAGAACCAGTCCGGCGTGGCGTCGTCGGGCCGCTCTTCGGGCGGCAGATCGGCGGCATAGGTGGACTCGTTGACCGTATCGATGAAGTTCGATCGGGCGAAGACGGCCACGGCCGGCGCGGTCGTGTAGAGCACGGCGATGAAGACCAGCGCCCAGCCCGCCGAACGCCGCGCGTCGGAGGCGCGCGGCACGGTGAAGAAGCGGATGATGACGTGCGGCAGGCCGGCCGTGCCGACCATCAGAGCGAGCGCGATGGCGAACACGTCCAGCGTCGACTTGGCGCCTTCGGTGTAGGGCTGGAAGCCCAGCTCGACGAGCGTGGTGTCGAGGTTCTGCAAAAGCGGCGTGCCGTCCTGGGCATTGCCGATGAAACCCAGCTGCGGGATCGGCGTGCCCGTGATCTGCAGCGACAGGAAGATCGCCGGCACCATGAAGGCGAAGATCAGCACGCAATACTGCGCCACCTGGGTGTAGGTGATGCCGCGCATCCCGCCCAGCACGGCATAGAAGAGCACGATGATCGCCCCGACGATCACGCCGACCTCGATGGGCACGTGCAGGAAGTTGGAAAAGGCGATCCCCACGCCGCGCATCTGCCCGGCGATATAGGTGAAGGACACGAAAAGCGCGCAGATCACGGCGACGATGCGCGCCGCCTGGCTGTAATACCGGTCGCCCACGAAGTCGGGCACGGTGAATTTGCCGAACTTGCGCAGATAGGGCGCCAGCAGCAGGGCGAGCAGCACATAGCCGCCGGTCCAGCCCATCAGGTAGACCGAACCGTCATAGCCGGCGAAGGCGATGATGCCTGCCATGGAAAGAAAGGAGGCCGCGCTCATCCAGTCGGCGGCCGTGGCCATGCCGTTGAACACGGGGTGGACATCATGACCGGCGACGTAAAATTCGTCGGTCGAACCGGCGCGCGCCCAGATGGCGATGCCGATGTAGAGGCCGAAACTCGAGATGACGAAGACGGCCGTCCAGATCAGTGTCGGATCCATGATGCGCCCCGCCTAGTCGTCGCTGTCGGACATGTTGTACTTGCGCTCCAGCCGGCCCATGCGGACCGAATAGACGAAGATCAACACGACGAAGACGTAGATCGCGCCCTGCTGGGCGAACCAGAAACCGAGCGGTGCGCCGCCGACGGAAAACTGGTCGAGCCAGTCCCGGGCGAGAATGCCGGCGCCGAATGACACGGCGAACCAGATCGACAGGAGAATGCCCATCAGCGTGAGATTCTCGCGCCAGTAGGCATGCGCCGCGGTTTCGGACACATCATGATCGGGCGTATGGGTCTCCCCATCGCCCCGGTTCGGACTTGTCATCATTTCCTCCCACGTCACGCCGGTTTTCCGGCTTGGCTGCAACCGTGTCAGCTCTTCGCCGGGCTGGCGAGGCCAAGTTTGGCCGGGCGTCGAAAAAAGCGGGGGAGGACGGGCGGGAACATCCCGCGCTGGCGCGCCGGTGCGCAAACAGATAGTTTCAATCCCGGTATTGGAAATATCGAAAAATGCGACTCACCAACTTCACCAACTACGCCCTTCGCATGCTGCAATACGCGGCCATCAGGGGCGACGAGATCAGCCGCGTGCCCGACATCGCGGCGATCCATCGCGCCTCGGTGCACCACATGATCAAGGTGGCCAGCCTGCTCGGGCGCGAAGGCTATCTGGAGACCATCCGCGGCCGCAGCGGCGGGGTTCGCCTCGCCAAGCCGGCCCATGAGATCACCGTCGGCGAGGTCGTGCGCATCACGGAGGCGCCGCTGGAGCTGGCCGAGTGTTTCAACCCGGAAACCAATACCTGCCCGCTGATCGGCGCCTGCAATCTCTCTCGCACCTGGCACCGGGCCCTGGAGGCCTTTCTGGACGTGCTCGACAATGTCACCATCGCCGACATCGCCAGCAATCGGGGCGAACTGCTCAGCCGGCTGAATCTGAGCGAATGAGGTCTTCCACCTGACGCCGGGCACGGTGCACCAGATACCAGGCGAACAGCGCGATCGCCGGCACGGACGCTGCCGTGATCGCGGCATCGGAGAGCGCCAGGTCGGGCAGTCCCTTGAGCGCCGTGGAAACGAGGCCCGATGCATAGTAGGTGATGGCCGCCACGGACATGCCCTCCACCGCCTGGCCGAGATGGACCTGCTGACGCGCCCGTCCCTCCATCGACACGAGCAGGGCCTGGTTGTGCCGCGCCACCTGGCGCTCCACGCAGGTCCGCGCCAGTTCCAGCGCATTGGAGACGGTGTCGTCGAGCTGGTTCAGCCGCCGTTCGAAAGCCGAGACCGTGTTGATGGCCGGTGACATGCGGTGGTCGACGAACCCCTCGACCGTCTGGCGTTCGCCGACCGGCGCCTCGCCGAGCACGGCCAGCCGGCGGCGCACAATGTCCTGATAGGCCAGGCTCGCGCCGAGCCGGAAGCGGGTCGCGTCGCGCAGCCGCCGCACATCCGCCAGCAGACCGGCAAGCCGGTCGATGACGGTGTCGACCTGGCGCTCCTGCGTTTGCGCAATCTGCTCGACCAGGCCGGAGGCGCGTGTCTCCAGTGTGGTGAGTTCGCTCTGGCAGGCGCGCACCGACACCAGGCCCAGCAGGGCCCCCATGCGATAGGTCTCGATATCCATCAGGCGCTTGGCGATACGGCCGCGCGAATAGTCGTCCTCGAACGCACCGCCCAGCAGGACGGTGACCATCCCGGTCGCGGCGACGTTGAAATCGGTGACGACTTCGGCACGCCCGGAATTGACCCGGCCGCCGAAAAGCCGCGCCCCGCCGAACGTGGCGGCAAGGGTTTCGTCATCGAGCGTGGCGGGCTGGACGATGCGCAGGCCTGCCAGCTGAACGCCGGGGCAGGCCTCGATCAGGGCGCAGGTGCCCGGCCCCGGCGCCTTTTCGCCACGGAAGGTCAGCGTGACGAATTCGGTATGCCGCTCGATCCGCAGCAGACCGTCCTCGAGCGCGATCCGCTGATGGTGCGCGGACGGATCGACGGGGTCGGGCCAGGCCTCGTCCGGACCGCTGTCGAACAGCACGTAGTGCCAGATCTCCCGGTGCTGCGGACCGATGAGCATGGGCGGCCGCGCATGCGCTTCCGCCTGCAGGGCCGCCCGGTCGGGATGCTGCACCATCCGGGCCGGGCAGGCGGCCGGCCTGTCTTCGATCGCGCTCATCGCGCCTCCTTCAGCCGCTTCCCGGACCGCTCAAAGCGCGTTGACCGGGAGTTTGAGATAACTCTGGCCATTGTCTTCCGCGGGCGGCATTTCGCCGGCGCGCATGTTGACCTGTACGGAGGGCAGGATGAGCCGGGGCATGCCCAGCGTGGCGTCGCGCGCTTCGCGCATCGTCACGAATTCGTCCTCGCTCACGCCGTCATGCACATGAACATTGTGCGCGCGCTCGTCCGCGACCGTGGTCTCCCAGACGTACGCCTCGCGGCCCGGCGCCTTGTAGTCGTGGCACATGAAGAGCCGCGTTTCCGGCGGCAGTTCGAAAATCCGGCGGATCGAGCGATAGAGCGTGCGCGCATCGCCGCCGGGGAAGTCGGCCCGCGCCGTGCCGTAGTCCGGCATGAAGAGCGTGTCGCCGACAAAGGCTGCGTCACCGATCACATAGGTCATGCAGGCCGGCGTGTGGCCGGGCGTGTGGATCGCCTCGGCCTCGATATTGCCGATGCGGAAGGTGTCGCCATCCTTCATCAGCACGTCGAACTGGCTGCCGTCGCGCTGGAACTCGGTTCCGGCGTTGAAGACCTTGCCGAAGATCTCCTGCACGTCGGTGATATGAGCGCCGATGGCCAGCTTGCCGCCGAGCGCGTCCTGGATATAGGGCGCCGCGGAAAGATGGTCGGCATGGACATGCGTCTCCAGGATCCATTCGACCTCAAGTCCCTGCTCGCGGACGAAGGCGATGATCCTGTCCGCCGATGCCGTGTCGGTGCGTCCGGAGGCGGGATCGAAGTCGAGCACGGAGTCCACGATGGCACACCGCTTCGTTTGCGGATCCGCGACCACATAGCTGACCGTCCAGGTCGCCTCGTCGAAAAAGGCCGTGATTTCAGGTTTCATGATCATGTCTCCCTTGCATTCGGGGGCTGAAGGGCTGGACCTGCGCCGGCCGGGCTTCCGGGGGGAGCCGGCCGGCGCAGACCCCGGAAACCGCTCGTTCGCTCGCTGGACAGTGGCGGGACAGGCGGTTTCCGGACCGGTGCCGGTTACAGGTCGCGTGTCGAGAAATACCAGTCGACGGTCTCGTAACCTTCGCCGAAGCGTTTCTCGGCCAGTTCGTCGGTCGCCGGCGGCGGCACGATCACCTTGTCGCCGGGCTTCCAGTTTTCCGGCGTCGCGACCTTGTTCGCGTCCGAGGTCTGCAGCGCCTCGACCAGACGGACGAATTCGTCGATCGAGCGGCCGTTGGACATCGGGTAGTAGACCATGGCGCGAAGCACGCCGTCGGGGTCGATGATGAAGGTGGCGCGGACCGCGGACGTATCCGACGCGCCCGGCTGGATCATGCCGTAGGATTTGGCGACTTCCATCGACAGGTCGGCGATGATCGGGAAGCCGATCTCGACACCGAAATGCTCCTTGATGTTCCGCACCCAGGCGATGTGGGAATAGTGGCTGTCGATCGACAGGCCGAGCAGTTCCGTATTCAGGGCCGCGAACCGGTCCTGGGCCTTAGCGAAGGCCATGAACTCGGTCGTGCACACCGGCGTGAAATCGGCCGGGTGCGAGAACAGGACCAGCCATTTGCCGCGATAGTCGGACAGGCTGCGCTGGCCGTGCGTGGTCAGGGCCTGGAAGTCCGGCGCCGGCTCGTTGATGCGCGGCAGGCCGCCACGGGCGGTGTCGTTCCGTTCGGTCTCGGGGTTGGACATGACAATACCTTTCTGGGTCTGTGGTTGGGGCGTTTGCCTTGAGCGCACCCCACCACAATAAAAGGTATCTTACTAACTGGTATTTCTTATGCCAATTAAAAAACGGCTCTATGGCATCGCATCCCGCCACTTCGGGCCGGGCGGATGCGATCTCGACACGACGCGTCGTCAAACGCAGATCGTGGGGCGGCAAGCGCTATCCGGGCGCGCGGCCGTATTCCGATCTCAGCGTCAGCTTGTCGATCTTTCCCGTCGGCCCGAGCGGCATGGCGGCCACGCGCACGATCTCGTCGGGAATGCACCAGGAGGCCACGCGCCCGCGCAGAGGCTCCAGAAGCGCATCGTCGCTGACCGCATCGTCCTCGCCCAGCTCGACCAGGAGGATGGGCCTCTCCCCCCATTTGGGATGAGGCCGCCCGATCACGGCAGCCTGCGAAACCGCCGGCAGGGCCGCCACGAGGGTTTCGATCTCGTTGGGGTTGATCCACTCGCCACCGGACTTGATCAGATCCTTCGAGCGTCCGGTGATCGACAGATTTCCGTGCCGGTCGATCCGGGCAAGATCGCCGGTATCGAACCAGCCTGCCGCGTCGGTCGCGGGGCCGGCATCACCGAAATAGCGCTCGACGACGGTAGGGCCGCGCACGCGCAGATGCCCCTCCGCCTCTCTTTGTTCGCCAAGCGGCTTGCCGTCTGCGTCCGTCAGCAGGAGGTCGATCCCCACCGCCGGCCGGCCCGAAACCGACGCCGTGCGGTCCGGATCGCCGGGCGGTGCAGCCACGCCCAGCGGCGAAAGCTCGGTCATGCCCCAGCTCGTCTGGACCGTAATGCCCAGCCGCTGTTCGAGCCGCTCCATCAGGGCCGGCGCCATCGGCGCACCGCCCACCATGATCCGGTCCAGCGTCGGAACCTCTTCTCCGGTCGCATCCAGGTGCTCGAGCAAACCCAGCCAGACCGTGGGAACGCCGACGGCCATCGTCGCCCCCTCCGCCCGGATCAGACGTGCCAGGCTGGGCCCGTCCGTGACGCGTCCCGGCAGGACGAGCCGGGCCCCCACGGCCGGCGCGGCGAAGGGCAAACCCCAGGCATTGGCGTGGAACATCGGCACTACCATGAGGACCGTGTCTGCGGCGGTGAGCCCCATGACCTCGGCCTGCAGCTGGCGCAGCGTATGCAGGTAACAGGCGCGGTGCGTATAGGTGACGCCCTTGGGGGGCCCGGTCGTACCCGAGGTGAAGCACAGGCCGGACGGTGCGGTCTCCGGGAAACCGCCCCAGGCCGGGCCATCCCCGGTCGTGTCGAGCAGGGTCTCCAGCCTTCCGGTCGGCAGGCCGGAACGGCCGGCATCGCAGGCCGGGGGCTCTCCATCGATCAGCAGGATGCGCGACAGCGACCCGGTCCGGTCGGCAATCTGCTTTACCAGGGGAGACAGGTCGGCACTGGCGATCAGGATGCGCGCGCCGGACTGATCCAGCATGTCGGCCAGAGCGGCCGGCGTCAGGCGCGGGTTGAGCGTGTGGCAGACCGCGCCCATGCCCATGATGCCGTACCAGGCTTCCATGTGGGCCTGGCTGTTCCAGGCGAGAGTCGCGACGTGATCGCCAAAGCCGACGCCGAGCCCCTGTAACGCCGCCGAGACGCGACGCGCCCGTTCCTTCAGCGCCTCATAGCCAATGCGTCCGACGACCTCGCCCTCGCTGCCCGTCACGACCTCCGCGTTCGGATGCCATTTCGCGGCGTGGTCGAGGAAGCGGTTCAGGGTAAGCGCGTAGTCCTGCATGCATCCGCCGGTCATCGGCAGCCCGCCCCCCGGGGCGGAAGCGGCGGTGCGGCCACGCCGACATTCCAGTGCCAGCCGATATCGGCCGCGCGGCGGCGGCACACTACCGCCTCATGAAGCTCGAACATGCCGGGCATGAGATCGCTCTCGCCACCGCGCGGCGCATCGGCGAGACGCATGTAAGCCTGGCCGTCCCCATAGGCCGGCCAGGCGGGCGCAGACGCCGCCGCCGGTTCGCCATTGCGGGCGAAGGATGCCCAATAGCCGATCATCGCATCGGCCAGCGCCTCCTCTTCAGGCGTGTCCGGCGGCTCCGGCCAGTAGGGCGACAGCCGGTCGAGATTGTCGAACATGTAGGGTAGTTCGCTGGCATGGAAGGCGTGGAGGTCCATTTCATCGGCGGCGGGATAGCTGTGTTCGTAGAAGTACAGATAGCCGGGCTGTCCGATCTCTTCCTGCTTGCGCACCAGGCGCTCGGCCGTCCAGCCATACATCGCGTCCCGTGTGGTCGCGAGCATGCTTTCGGCCATATCTCCCGACGGATAGAGGGCAAGCGCCGCATCGGCCAGATCGCCGTAACCCGTCCGGATCGCGGCCTCATAGGCCTCCGCATCGCCGGGTGCCGGCGGAAGGAGGAAACGCAGGGAACGGATTTCACCTTCGTTGAAGCCGGCGAGCACCGGCACCGGCGCCTGTTCGCCGCGGTCGAATATGTCGACAAGCTGGTCGGGGAGGACGACGCCGTCGACCGTGCCCCAGGGGATGTAGCCGGTCGGTGCCGTTGCCTCGAGGAGCGCGCCGGCCTCCATGGCGCGCAGATCCGCAATACTGTCCGCGCCAAGCGCGCCGGCCAGGGCCGCCCCGGCCGCTTCGGCGGACGGCGCTCCATGGCGCGCCTCTCTGAGCTCCGGCGTCGACAGCATGTAGGCGCTCTGGGCAATAGCCTTGTCGAACAGGCCGTGCGCCCGCGGCGACGCCATCAGATAGGTCACGCTGAGCGCACCGGCCGACTCGCCCGCGATCGTCACATTGTCAGGATCGCCGCCGAAAGCCGCGATATTGCGCTGGATCCATTCCAGCGCCGCGATCTGGTCGAGCAGGCCGTAATTCCCGGATACGCCGTCCGGCGATTCCGCACTCAGTTCCGGGTGGGCGAGATAGCCCAGCACACCAAGCCGGTAATTGATCGACACATAGACGATGCCGCGCTCGGCATAGGCAGCACCATTGTACAGGCTGAGGCTGTTGGCGCCCCGCGTCAGCGACCCGCCATGGATCCATACGAAGACCGGCGCGTCCTCGGCATCGGCCGGCGCCCAGATATTGAGGTTGAGGCAGTCCTCGCTCATCCCCGCAGGCAGTGTGTCGGAATAGATGGTTTCCACCGTGCGCCCGGGCTGCGAGCAGGCCGGACCGAAGGCGGTGGCGTCGAATGTCTCCTCCCAGGCCGGCAGGGCCTGCGGCGGCGTCCAGCGCGCCTCGCCGGTGGGCGGTGCGGCGAAGGGAATGCCCTTGAAGACATGCAGCCCATCGCGGCCGATGCCGCGCACCGGACCGGCTGGCGCATCGACGGTGACGGTGCCGTCGGCCGCCGCCTCGCGGGCGCATGCCGGCGCTCCGGCGAGACAGGCCGCACCAAAACACATGGCGGCAGCACGCAAGATGGACTTCATGGCAGACATTCTCCGTTGGTATTCTTGGTCCGGTCATGATGGCGCCCGGCCGTCACACCCGGCTCCGCCATCGGCATGGCGGGACCGGGCGTGACGACGCGGGGCACGGGTCAGTACCGGTAGTTGAGCCGGACGCCGATCGTCCGCGGGCGCAGGGTGCTGAACCGCGCATCGGCGAAGGCTTCCGGGTGGGCGTAGATGAGCGAGTCGTTGTCGAACGCATTCTCGACGTAGAGGGTCGCCGTCAGATTGTCGCCGATATAGGCCCCGACCGATCCGTTCACATTCTGGTACGACTCGGTCGGCGCATAGGTCGGCGCCTGAACGCCCGGCTGGCCCGGCACGTTCGGGAACTGGTTCGGGAAGCCGTCGACATGACGGGCATTCACCGAGGCAAAGCCCTGCATGCTCGGCGAGATGGTCCAGCTGTAGTTCACGTAGATCGAACCCTGGAATTCCGGGAAGGAAAGCTGGGCGCCCTCCACGGCACCGGAAATGGCGGCCTCCGCGGGCGTGAGGTCATCGACCTCGGAATCGTTGAACGAGCCATTGATGCCGATATTCAGGCCGTCGACCGGGCGCGCATTGACCTCGAACTCGATCCCCCGGCTGGTCGCACCCCCGATATTGGTGGCGAACTGAACGGAATCGGAGACACGGTTGGCCTGGACCTGGATGTTTTCCCAGTTGATGAGATAGGCCGCGATATTGGCCGTCAGCCGCCGGTTGAACCAGTTGCCCTTGAGGCCGATCTCGAAGTTTTCCAGCTCGTCGGATTCGGCGCCGTCCGGGATCACGATATCGTTGGGATCCACCGTGCTGGGGAGCCCGCCGCGGGCATTCACGACCGGGGTCCGGAAACCGGTGGAGTAGGTCGCATACAGCGTCATGTTGTCGACCGGCTTGTAGGACGCGCTGAACTTGAAGGACGGACCTTCCTCGACGCCTTCCTCACCGACCGCGGCCTGGTTCGGCGTGACCGTGAGCGGCCCCGAATACCCTGTCAGCGCCGCGGTGAGATAGTTACTGGTATAGCCCCCCTCCTCGGCGAAGCCCTGGACGTCCAGGGAGCCGTAGCGAAGCCCGCCGGTCAGCCAGAAATTGTCGCTGAAGCGATAGGTCAGTTCACCGAAGGCCGCCAGTTCGTGCGAGACGAAGTGACTTCCGCTGCGGGAGTAGTACTCGTCCGGCAGGCCGGTCAGGCCGCGTGCGTCCAGGAAGTCCTGGGACGAACGGTAGTTATAATCCACGTCGCGGCGCTTGTAGTAGTAGAAGGCGCCCGCCACCCAGTCGAACCGGCCGGTCGTGTTGGAGACCAGCCGCATTTCCTGGACGAAGGCCTCGTCATAGGCGAGAGCATCGAGGGCAAAGGGGACGAAGCCGCCGAATGTCGCGTCCAGATCGATGATGAATTTCTGGTCGTAGAGCGAATAGGTCGTCGAACTCGTCAGGTTTGCGAAACCGAAATCGTAGTCGATCGTCGCATTGTAGGAGTCCAGATAGCCCGCGAAAATGTCCGGCCGGCGTGTCCGGCGCGTGTCGCGGTCGTCTCCCAGATTCGGATTGATCAGCTGGGAGTCTTCCGGCTCGCTGGTCTCGTGCAGCGCCATGAAGCGCAGGGACAGGTCCGCGGTCGGCTCCCATTGCAGGATGGCCCGCCCGCCATAGCTCTCCAGCGTGTTGGCGTTCTCCACACCGGTGCCGATATTCTCGACCCAGCCTTCCTCGTCGCGGTAGAAGCCGACCACGCGCAGCGCCAGCTCGTCCTCCACCAGCGGCAGGTTGACCATGCCGTTATAGCGCTGGCGGAAGGCGTCGCCGTCTGTCACGCCCCAGTCGACCAGTGCCTGGGCCTCGAACTCGTTGAGGTCGGGGTTGTTGGTCAGGATGCGCACGGCACCGGCCAACGAGCCCGAACCGAACAGTGTGCCCTGCGGGCCGCGCAGGAATTCGACCCGCTCCACATCGAAGAGCGTTGAATCGAGCTGCGTGGAGTTGCCGTTCGCCGAGACAGGAAGCTCGTCGATATAGACAGCGACCGTGTTTTGCAGATTGGCGCCATAGCCGTTCGTGGCGATACCGCGAACCGAGAAAGTGTTGAAATTGGCCGTCGGCTTGTTGAGCACCGCACCGGGCGTCTCAAGTGCCAGCCCCTCATAGCCAACGATCCCCTTCGTCGTCAGCTCTTCCTGGGAAAAGGCCGTTACGCTGAGCGGAATGTCCTGGACATTCATTTCCCGGCGGGTGGCCGTGACGACGATGACGTCATCGCCCCCGGACTGTTCCTGATCCTGAATGTTTTCGCCGGATTCCTCCGGCGCGGCCTGCGCCAGAACCGAACATGGCAGAGCCAAAAGAGCGACCGCGGACACGGACGCGCAAAGCACGTTTTTCATAGCTATCTCCTCCCCTGGCCGGTCTTTGCCGGCCTGATCGTTTATGCGCTCAACCTACTGAAGAAGATATTCACTGACAAGAGTGTGAATATCTTGCAGACGCGAATTTGTGCCGCCGGGGCGGGACGGACGCTCGGGCAAGCGCGCCATTTCGCGACCCGGCAAGCGCCCGGCCGCCGGCGCTGAATGGTCCGTCGGCACTGGCTGTACCGGGGCTGTTCGGCCGTTTATGAAATAACCCCGGCCCAAGGCCGGAAGGCGACGGCCACACGAAAGGAGCGATCTTGGCAGCAGACAGGAAAACCCAGCCCAGGCGCCAGACCAAGGCCGAGAAGCGGGCCGAGACCACCGAGCAGATCCTCGACATGGCGGAGTATCTGTTCTCGCGGAACGGGCTTTACGGCGTGACGCTGAAGGATGTCGCCAAGGGCGTCGGCGTCCACCACACCCTGCTCAACTACTATTTCGACGACAAGCAGAAGCTCTTCGACGCCGTGTTCGCACGACGTGCGGCTGTTACCAGCGAACGCCGGATGAAGGCCCTGGACGTCTACGAGGAAGCGGCGGGAGACGAGCCGACGGTCGAGGGCGCGCTGCGCGCCTTTCTGGATACCGATCTCGACCTCTACATCGAAGGCGGCGAGGGCTGGCGCAATTACGGCGCCCTGAGCGCGCAGGTCGCCAACACGCCGGAATGGGGCGCCCAGATGATGGACGAGCATTTCGACCCGGTTGTGCTGCGCCTGATCGGTCTTCTGAAAAAAGCGCTTCCGGAGGCCTCGGACGAGGATGTCTTCTGGAGCTATCATTTCGTCAGCGGCGCCCTGATGCTCACGCTGGCGCGTACCGGCCGGATAGACAAACTCTCCGGCGGCGTATGCCGGTCCGACGATTACGGCGCGGTGAAAGCGCGCATGGCCCGCTTCATGGCGGCCGGCATCCGGACAATCTGCGAGCCCGGCACACCCGAAAACGGCTGAGCCGGAAAGGCGGGCGGTTTCACCCTTGGTTCGTCGCGCGATCTGTGCATTAACTCACACGAGAGCGAATATTGCTCCGCACGAAGCCGAGGCGACCGGACCCGAGAGTCCGGCGCACCGCATGGACGCACACCGGCAAAGACCGGTGGCGGCCGCGCAAACACAGGGGAGGACGGCCAATGGCTGCCGAAGACGAGGCGGCGGATGCCGCGCATGATATCGAACGCAAGGACGTGAAGGTCATCGCGGCCTCATCGCTCGGCACGATGTTCGAGTGGTACGATTTCTATCTCTACGGCCTCCTGGCCGGATACATCTCCACGCAATTCTTCTCCGGCGTGAACGAGACGACGGCCTTCATCCTGGCACTGGCCGCCTTCGCGGCGGGTTTCGCCATCCGGCCGCTAGGCTCGATCGTTTTCGGCCGCATCGGTGACGTGGTGGGCCGGAAATACACCTTCCTGGTCACGATGGGCCTGATGGGCCTTTCCACCTTCGCCGTGGGTTTCCTGCCGAGCTACGACTCCATCGGCATCGCCGCTCCGATCATCCTGGTCACCCTGCGGCTGTTGCAGGGTCTGGCCGTGGGCGGCGAATATGGCGGTGCGGCCACCTATGTAGCCGAGCACGCACCGCAGGGACGGCGCGGTTTCTTCACCAGCTTCATCCAGACCACGGCGACGATCGGCCTGTTCACGGCCCTCCTCCTGGTCATCGGCATGCGCGCCGTCATCGGCGAGGAGGCTTTCGCGAGCTGGGGCTGGCGCATCCCCTTCCTGATGTCGATCCTGCTGCTGGCGATATCGCTGTGGATCCGCTTCCAGCTCACCGAAAGCCCGACCTTCCAGAAGATGAAGGCGGAAGGCACGACGTCGAAAGCACCGCTCGCGGAATCCTTCGGGCGCTGGTCGAACCTGAAATACGTGCTGATCGCCCTTTTCGGCGGCGTCGCGGGCCAGGCGGTCATCGGCTATACCGGCCAGTTCTACACACTCTTCTATCTGGAACGGATCGCGGACGTGGATCCGGCGACGTCCAACATCCTCCTTGTGATCTCGCTGATCATCGCCACGCCGACCTTCGTCCTGTTCGGCTGGCTGAGCGACAAGATCGGCCGCAAGACGATCATCATGACCGCCTGCATTCTCGCGGCGCTCACCCTCTTCCCGCTTTTCAAGGCGCTCACCCACGCGGCCAATCCCGATCTCGCCCGCGCGGTGCGCGAGGCGCCGGTGACCGTCCTGGCCCATGGCGACGAGTGTTCGCTGCAGTTCGACCCGATCGGCAAGAACACGTTCGACGAGACGAGCTGCGATATCGCCAAGGCCTATCTCGCGCGCAACGGCATCAACTACTCCAACATCGATGCTCCCGCCGGCACGCTCGCCCAGGTCCGCATCGGCGGCGGGGCGGCGATCACAGCGCCGGACCCCGACGCTCATGACGAGGCCGGACTGGCCACGGCCATCGGCGGTTTCCAGGCCGAGGTCGCCGCAGCGCTCGTGGACGCCGGCTATCCCAGCGAAGCGGACCCGGACAAGATCAACCGGCCGCTCGTCATCGCAATCATCGTGGCGATCATGCTGATGGTCACCGCCACCTATGCGCCCCTGGCGGCCATGCTGGTCGAGCTCTTCCCGGCCCGCATCCGCTACACCTCGATGTCCCTGCCCTATCATATCGGCAATGGCTGGTTCGGCGGCTTCCTGCCGACCACCGCCTTCGCCATGGTCGCCGCAACGGGCAACATCCATTTCGGTCTCTGGTATCCTGTGATCGTGGCGGGAATGACGGCCATTGTGGGCCTTCTCTTCCTTCCCGAAACCTTCCGGAGGAATATCGATGAGTGATGCGAAGGTCCCGAGCCGCCAGACGGCCACCACGACGCGACGGCGTTTTCTGGCCGCATCGGCGACGGCGCCCCTGATCTCCGCCGCAGGCGCAGCCGCAGCAAACGGCGAGGCGGCAGACACGAACAGCATCGCCGACGATCTCCGGTGCTATATCGATTTCGGCAACAAGCAGTCCGGCGGCCCCGGCGACGAGGCCTGCGGCGCCTGGCTGGAGGACGCGCTGGCCCGGGCCGGCTTCGCCACGGAACGCCAGTATTTCTCCGCGCCCTGGTTCGAGGCGGACCGGGCCGAGCTGGCCGCCGGCGAAGCGCGGGCCCGGCTCTGGCCCCAGCCCATCGTACAAACGACACCGGCCGGCGGGATCACGGCACCCGTCGTGCGGGTCGACGCCCAGGGGCTCGCCGCGCGACCGCTGGACGGTGCCATCGCGCTGGTCGATCTCGCCCATGCACGCTGGTCGTCAATGTTCTGGCCGGGTGTGGCCGGCCCCGTCGAAGCCGCCTTCGAAGGTGGCGCCGCAGCCTGCGTGATCGTAACGAACGGACCGAGCGGAAAAATCATCGCCTTGAACACGGACGGGCGCGAACCGCTCTACCCCAGGCCCATGGCGCTGCTCGCACCGGAGGACGCCGCCCCCTTCCTCGCGGCTGCCATGGAAGGCCGCGAAGCCACGCTGACCCTGACCGGCCAGGGCGGACGCCGGCAGACTTTCAACCTCGTCGGCCGTCTCGACCGGGGGCGCGGCCGCTGGCTGGTCGTTTCCACACCGCGCTCGGGCTGGTTCACCTGTGCCGGCGAGCGCGGCGGCGGCATCGCCGCCTGGCTCCACATGGCGCGCTGGGCCAGCCGGGCCGCACCGGACTACGACCTCGCCTTCGTGTGCAATAGCGGTCACGAATACCAGTATCTCGGCGCCGAGGAATTGCTGCACAATGTAGCGCCCAGCCCGCGGGAAACGGCTTTCTGGCTCCATCTCGGCGCCAATCTGGCCGCGCGCGACTGGCACGACGGGGTCGGCGTGCGCACCCCGCTGCCCGGAACCGACTCCCAGCGCTATCTGGTCGTCAGTCCGGGCCTGCTGGAAACCGCCGAGACGGAGTTCGCCGGACTTGCGGGGCTGGAAGCCCCCTATTCCAGCGAAACCCTGTCGGCCGGCGAACTGAGCAATGTGATCGCGGCCGGATATGCGCCCGTCGCCGGGATTTTCGGCGTTCACCGCTTCCACCACGTGGCCGAGGACGACGCACGCTGCGTGTCCGCCGAGGCGGTGCGCGATACCACGATGGCCTTCCAGCGCCTGCTGGAACACGCCCTATCCTGACACCGCAATTCAGGAGCCGATCATGCGAACCTGTCCCATTACCCGGTTGGCCGCCGCCGTCATCCTGCCCCTTCTGGCGGCATGCAACTCGGGATCGGATCCTGCCATTGCCGGCAATGCCGTGCTCGTCTCGGTCACCCAGGGTCAGATCGAAGGCGTCCGGCATGACGCAATCTCGGTCTTCAGGGGCATCCCCTATGCGGCCCCGCCGGTCGGCGCACTGCGCTGGCGGCCGCCGCAACCGGCGCCGGACTGGGACGGCGTGCGCGACGCCTCCGGTTTCGGGCCCAGCTGCGTGCAGCCGGACGTACCGCCGGCCAGCCTCTATTTCGACCCGCCACAGTCGACGTCCGAAGACTGCCTGTCACTCAATGTGTGGGCACCGGAAGATGCCGATGGCGCGCCGGTTATCGTGTGGATCCATGGCGGCTCCCTACGTATCGGCGGCAGTGCCCAGCCCTTCTATGATGGCACGGCGTTCGCCGAGCGCGGCGCGGTCTTCGTCTCGATCAACTACCGGCTCGGCGCGCTGGGCTGGCTGGCCCATCCCGGTCTCACTGAAGAATCGCCGGACGGCGCCTCGGGCAATTACGGCCTGCTCGACCAGATCGCCGCGCTGGAATGGGTGCGCGACAATGCCGGCGCTTTCGGCGGCGATCCGGACAATGTCACCATCATGGGCGAATCCGCAGGCGCGCTGAGCGTCACCTACCTGCTGACCAGCCCGCTGGCCGAGGACCTGTTCGACAAGGCGATCGCGCAGAGCCCCAATATCCGCGCCGTTCCCGCGCTGTCCGAGCCAGCCTACGGGCTGCCTTCCGCGGAAACGATCGGCGCGCAGCTGGCGGAGGCGCTCGGCGCGCCGGACGTCGAGGCCCTGCGGGCGATGGACGCCCAGGCGCTGACCGATGCGGCCACCGGACAACGCTTTGTCAGCCAGGGAACGATCGACGGCTGGGCCCTGCCCCGCCAGGTGGTCGATGCGCTGGAGGCGGACAGCCAGGCGAAGACCCCGCTCCTGGCCGGCTTCAACAGCGGCGAACTACGCTCGCAGCGTCTTTTCCTACCGCCCGTCCCGCAGAGCGAAGCCGCCTATGACGCGGCGATCCGGTGCGGCTATGACGATCTGGCCGACGACTTCCTGGATATCTACCCGGCATCGGACATGGCGCAATCGACGCTCGATGCCTTCCGCGACGCGATCTACGGCTGGGCCGTCGAGCGCCTGGTGCATGAACAGTCCGAGGACGGCCTGCCCGCCTACCTCTATATCTTCGATCACTGCTACGGCGCGGCCCGGGAGCGCGACCTGTGTGCCTTCCACGCCAGCGAGCTGCCCTTCGTCTTCGGCCAGACCGGCAATGCCGGCGCCTTCCCGCCCAACTGGCCGGTCCCGGACAGCGAGGCCGCGCATGCGCTCTCCTCGGCCATGATCGACTACTGGGTCGCCTTTGCATCGGACGGCGCACCGCAAAGCGAAGCCGGTCCTGCCTGGCAGCCCTATTCGGACGGCCAGTCCTTCATGCATTTCGCCAGTGAACCGCTGGCCGGAGAGGACCCGATACCCGGCATGTTCGAAATGCAGGAGGAGGTCGTTCGCCGCCGGCGCGCGCAGAACGAGAACTGGTTCATCAATGTCGGCGTCAATGCGGAGCCGGGCTGCGCCCTGGCCGCCGGGGAACAGGACTAGCCCACAGCGTCCGGGCCGGCGGTTTCAGCCTGGCCTGTACGAACCGCACAGTGACGGGTGACCATGGACCGACTGTCCTGCCGGCCCGCCACTGTGCGGCTGCCCTATCCGGGCATCAGAAGTTGGTGGCCCAGCTGAGCAGGCCATTCGTTGCCGCGAACAGGATCACGACAAGAATCGAGAGCGGCAACACGACGCTCCACAGGCGCGCGAACCAGCTCTGGCCGCCTTGCCACACGACGACCGTGTTCCACAGCGCCAGCGCAAACGCGACATAGAGCAGGAGCTGCGCGGCCATCGTGACGAACAGCTGAGCCTCGAAACCGGACCCCAGCCCCGAAAGATCGGAGAACAAGGTCTGGAACAGCAGCACCCACGCGACAAGGAAGACGAAGACGAGTGCGATGCCGACGCGGACGAGCCGGTAGGACATGGCCGACCGCCCCTCCAGCGGGAACCGGCTTGCGTAGCGCCAGCGCACCACTGCCCGTACGGGCCACAACACCAGTGTCGCCAGCAACGCAACCAGGGAGACGGCCAGCAGCGGCATGACGAGCGAGCCCGCGCGGTACCATGGCGCCGGGATCAGATGCATAATCGGGGAGACGGGCTCGAACGTGACGTATTCAAGCGCGCCCTCGTCATCGAACACCGCTGCGAGGCGCTCGTAGCCCTCCGCATGGCGCCACACGAAAGGCTCCACTTCCCGCCAGACCGTGGGCTGGCCGAACAGCGGGTAGACCAGGTCCCCGTCCTCGTTGATGGAGATCGTCTCCTGACCGAGAAAGCGCAGGATCGCGGCGAAATTGGTGTCGACCGTCCGCGAGCTCTCGTATTCGCCGACAACCCGCTCGCCATGCTCGGTCGCGGTTTCCAGGCGGGGTCCGAGCGGCACGACCGTTTCGGGGAAGTAACGCTCGGCAAAGGCGGCGGTCACGGAGAAGCGCAGCGTTCCGCCCGCCTCGCCCGAACTGTTGACGACGACATAGATCCCCACGCCCTCGTCCAGCAGGACATTGAGGTCGGAGTGGAAGAAGCTGGTATCGCCGCCATGGCCGCGAATCCGCAGATTGCCCTTGTCCAGCTCCCAGAACCCCAGCGCCATCGCGTTCAGCGGCGGCGTGAGCTGATAGGTCGTTTCATACATCTGCTCCCAGGTTTCCGGTTCGAGCACGTCCGGATTGCGTTCCAGAAGCCCGATCATGAACCGGCCCATCGCTTCGCCGCTGGCGGCCAGGGATCCCGCCGGGGCCATGGGCACGAGTTCGTAGTACTGGGGCTCACCGTCCGAAGCACTACGATAGCCGTTCGACATGTCGGCTTCGAACCGGTCCGGCAGAGGCTGGCGGAATGTCGCCCGCTGCATGCCCATGGGTTCGAAAATCCGCGCCTCGACATAGTCCTCGAACATCTGGCCGGAGACACGCTGGACAATATAGCCGGCCAGGGCCGTGCCGTAATTGGAATAGGCCGGTGTCTTCCCGGGCGGGAAGATGCGGGCCGGCGGCGGTGCCTGTTTCAGGAAGTCCTCGAGCGGCAAGGCCAGCTCGGGATCGGAAATGATCAGGTTGCGGAACCGTTCCTCGAAGCCGGGCGTGTGCGTCATCAGATTCCGCATCGTTATCGGTTCGCCGAAGGCCTCGGGAATCTCGAAATCCAGATAGGCGTTCACGTCCGTGTCCAGCTCGATCCGTCCGGCCTCGACCTGCTGCATCACCGCGATCCAGGTGAAGAGTTTGGAGATGGAGCCGGGCCGGAACATCGTCTCGAACCCGTCGACCGGTTCGCGTTCCGCCAGGTCGGAATAACCGAAGCCCCGGCTGGTCAGGATTTCGCCGTCCTGAACGACCGTCACCTGCGCCCCGACAATGTCGCCCTCGGCAAGCGCGTAGGGCATGACGCCGTCGAGCCAGGCGTCGACATCGCTCCGGGTCAGGCGCGCTTCACCGGCATCCTCCGTGTCCATCACGGCCTGGGCGGCGGTATCGGCCGGAACCGGATCCAAAGGAGCCGGGTCGACCGGTTCCACCTGCGCCGATGCCGCGGCACAACTCAGTCCCGCCAGCGCGCCGGCCAGCCACTTCAATTGCGTTCTCAATGACACAACGGCCTCCATAGGTTTGATGCAAAGCTTGAAATCACGGGGCATTCCCCCCCAGCAGGGAGAACAGGCCGATGCCGGCGAAATTCCCCAGCACATATCCGAGAATCCCGGTGAGAATTCCGGGCGCGACGAGGTTGCGCCATTTGAACAGGATCGCGATGGCCGCCGCGATCGGCGGACCGGCAATGCAGGCCAGCGACGCCGTCACGAGTTCGGCGTAGTTCAGTTTGAGGAGGCGGCCAGCCACGAGCATGAAGATCAGGTGCGAGACGAAGATGCACCCGACCATCACGAACATGCCCGGAGCAGCGGACAGCATCTCCCCGATATCCGCACCGGCACCGATGATGGCGAAGAAGAGGTACATCGCCATCATCGCCAGGATGTCTTCGCCGCGAAGTCCGGCAAGAAACTTCCGGCCCAGCGTCGCCAGGCCTGTCACCAGGACCGTGATGACGAGAAGACGATAGTCGGGAATGCCGAGCGCGTTCGCGACAAGCGTACTGACGGCGACCGCGCCTGCGGCCAGGGCAAGCGCCGTCATCAGACCGAACAGGCTGATCGCGGGCTCCGTTTCGCCACCGGCCGTCGGCGTCCCCCGCACAACGGCGTCCATGCGCCAGCCATAGCGCGCCTGCAACACGGACCAGCCGGCGGCCAGGTTCAGCAGGATGATGAAGCCGACACCGAAGATATTGTCGATCGCAAGAGCGGCGGAGAGCTGCGAACTGTCGTCGAAGGACACGGCTTCCGCCACCGCTACGAAGTTCAGGGATCCCCCGGTATAGGTCGCCGTGAACACGGCGGCGATCTCGGCCTCGGTCGGGCCGAGATCGACGAGGCGTGTCGCCAGCCAGGCCCCGAACACCGTGCCGGCCATGCCGATCAGGAATGCAATCAGGACGCGCCCGCCTTCGCTGACGACCTTGACGAGGTCCGCCTTCAACAGAAAGAGGGCGATCGCCAGCGGCACCATGTAGGTCCAGATCGACCCGTATAACGGTGCGCTCCTGGGCAGGACGCCGAACTGCGCGGCCACAAGCGCCGTCAGCAGGATGATGCCGGCTCCCGACAGCCGCTGGCCCCAGCGCGTTCTTTCCAGACCCGCCGCGACGGCACAGATCGCCAGCAGCGCAGCCAGAAGGCCGAATATGTCGTCCGCGGCGATCAAGACCGCGAACCCGGCCGCGCCCTGGATCGGCACGCAAGGCGGTCCACAGCGAGGTCGGACACCTTACTCATCCCCACAGCCCCGTTTGCGGAGCCGCCACCTTGCCGGCCCGGTACACCATCCCGCCCGGCAGATCCGACTTCAGGTTCAGCGGGCCGTCCAGATCCACGAAATCGCACAATTGCGCGATGACAAAGGCCGGAGCCATGGACAGGGATGTGCCGAGCATGTTGCCCACCATCAGCCCCTTGCCGGCCTGGCGCGCCTCGCTTGCCAGCGCCAGTGCCTCGGTAAGCCCGCCCGTCTTGTCGAGCTTGATATTGATCATGTCGTAGCGCTTGAGCGCGTCCGGCAGTTCGCCGCGATGAAGACAGCTCTCATCGGCGCAGAGCGGGATCGGCGAGCTCAGCCCTTCCAGTTCCGCATCTCCGCCGCGCGGCAGGGGCTGTTCGACCATCGCGACCCCGAGATCCGCGAACGGTTCGAGCACGCTGCGCAGAAGCGACAGGGAAAAGCCCTGGTTGGCGTCGATGACAATCTCCGCATCGGGCCGCGCCTTGCGGATCGCGGCGACACGTTCGACGGGCCGGTCGCCATTCAGCTTGATCTTGAGCAGCGGATAGCCGCTGGCCCGCACCGCCTGTTCGGCCATCAGTTCCGGCGTGTCCTGGATGCCCAGCGTGTAGGCCGTCTTACGCTCCGACGGGACGATCCCGGTCAGTTCCCAGACCGTCTTGCCCGTCCGGCACGCCTCAAGGTCCCAGAGCGCGCAGTCGACTGCGTTTCGCGCGCCGCCCGGCGGCAGCAAATCCTGCAGCTCGTCCCGATCGATCCCGTTTTCGATCTGGGGCCGGATCGCCTCGATCTGATCGAGCAGGCCGCGGGCATTTTCGTCGAGATAGTAGACAGGCACGCCTTCGCCGCGGCCGGTCGCACCGTCCTGCTCGAGGCCCACGACCACCGATTCCAGACTTTCGAAGACGTGGCCTGTGATGGCGAAAGGCGCCTTCATCGGCCAGCTCTCGCGGTGAACGCTCAAACGCATACTCATACCCCTGTTTTGGAGAGAATCTTGTCCACGATCAGACCCGCCCCGTCCTTGATGGGATCGACCGCGGGCAGCCCGGTCTCGCGCTCATACCGGTCGAGCAGGGCCTGTCTTTCATTGTCCGCCAGCATCGAGGTGTTCACGGACAGCCCGACGAACCGGGCGGCCGGGTTCACCCGCCGGGCGAATGACAGGCACTGCGCCATGGCCTCGTCCACGGGCAGGATCGGGAATTCGCGCCCCCCGCCGGTGCCCAGCAGGACCTCCCGCGAAGGATCGTGGCACAGCACCAGCGCGTCGGGCTGGGAGCCGTGCAACAGACCCAGGCTGACGCCGGCGAAGCTGGGATGGGAAAGCGCGCCCTGCCCCTCGATGACGTCCCAGTGGTCGTCCGCAGCGGCCGGGGACAACAGCTCGGCGGCCCCGGACAGGAAGTCGGAAACGACACAATCCAGGGGAATGCCGCTGCCCGCGATCATGATCCCGGTCTGTCCGGTCGCGCGGAAATCGGCATTCAGGCCGCGGGCGCGCATCTCCCGCTCGAGCGCCAGCGCCGTGTACTTCTTGCCGACGGCACAGTCGGTCCCCACGGTCAGGATACGGCGTCCCGATCGTTTCTCGCCGGTTCCGACGGGAAGCCTGCGCGGCGGAGTCCGGACATCGATCAGGCGGGCACCGGACGCGCGCGCAGCAGCCTCGATCTCCGGGAAGTCCGACAGCCTGACATGCATGCCCGACACGACATCCAGGCCGGCCCGGGCCGCCTCGGCCAGATCGCCGACCCAACTGTCCGGAATCGAGCCGCCTTCGGAGGCCACGCCGATCACCAGCGAGCCCACTCCCGCCGCCGCAGCGTCGGCGATCGACATGTCCGCCAGACCGCCATCGACCTGGCACCCGGCACTGCGGAACTGGCCCGCGCAGTTCTCGCGCCGCCACTGGATCAGCCCGAGGCCCGTCTTGGCGTGACCCGCGTCCGGAACATTGCCGAAATAGATCAGATACGGAGAACGTAGCTGCACCGTACAGGGGCCGGACTCGCGGGCGTGCAAGCTCCGGACGTCCTCATTTCTGCTGGCGAGAGACACGATGATCCTCCGAATGTTCGTTGTTGGCTGTCACGATCCTGAAGCAGCCGATCGTGATCAGCGGCAGAACCACGATGGCGATGAAGGCGTAGGAGAGAACGCCGTAGCCACTGGCGATCAGGCTGATGATGCCGATGGCCTCGGCGAGGAAGATGGCGGTTGCCAGAAAGCCGACCGCCACGGCGAAACGGGCCCATTGGGGGAAATGCCGGCCGGCGGCTTCCATCGCCGTGTCGATCCGCTCGTTGATGGCATGGATGATCCCGACGCCGGTTTCGACGAAGGTTCCGAACAGGACGATCTGGAAGAGGACGCTCAGCCAGACCGTGTTCAGGATCTGCAGCAGGTAGACGACCGGAACCGCCTGCTCGCCGATCTCCGGATAGCGGGCGAGCATGGCGAGGAAGACCAGAACACCGGGAACGATGCTGACGACGCCGGCGACCGCGCCGGACAGGACCGCTTCACGGCGTGTCTCGAGCTGTGGCAGGACAAAGAGAACCGCCGCGAAGGCGATCAGGTTGTAGGCTGCATAGCGGACCCCGTCGAGCAGCCAGCCGCCCTCGGCACGTCCCGCCCCCAACGAAGACGCGATCGCCTCGCCGTAGGACACAGACATGTAGACGAAGAATATGCCGTAGAGCGCGTAGAGCAGAAGCGACCACCACGCCATGATGCGCGCGATTGCGGGACTGCCGAAGAAGGCCAGCACACCGATCGCCAGCAGCAGGCCGACGGAGCCGGCCACGGTGGGCACGCCGAACGCGTCGGAAACCATGTGCCCGGCCGCCGAGCCGAGGACCGAAAGCACAAGCAGCGCGATCAGGACGTAAAGGATTTCGAAGAGCCGCCAGAACGGGCCGAGCAGCGCGATGAAGAAGGTCCGGTAGTCATAGCCCTTGGTGATGCGCGCAAATTCGAATCCGATGGCCAGCAGGATCGCCCAGACGACCCCTGTGGCGGCGAAGCCGAGCAAGCCGCCGATCGCGCCGTGCGACAGGAAGAATTCGGCGATCTCGCGCCCCGTGCCGTATCCGCCGCCGATGATGACGGACTGGAAGACCAAGCCGGGCAGAAGGTATTTCCTGAATGCGGTGATCATCACGCGTGTCGGGTCCGCCTGTGGACAGAATTCGCGGCGTTCGGGCCGCAGGGGGTTGTCGCGCTGCCTTGAAAGGCAGCGGCTTGTCCGGCGGAGAGGAGGGTGCTCCGCCGGACATTGCCACGCATCGCGGCCTAGTAGCGCAGGCTCGCTCTCACACCGATCGTTCGCGGGCGATTGACGCTCGTCGAGATGATCGGCGCATCCAGATCACCATCGGAGTCGATGAATTGCTGGAGCGGGTTGGAGGCGACGCTCACCGCCTCGATGTCGTTGAGCAGGTTCGTTCCGAACAGGCCGATCGACCAGACATCGTTGGAAAGCTCTACGCTCAGATTGAGGTTTTCGAGCGGTTCGAGCTGCGCCGACGGGAAGTTCTGAACGTTCGAGTAGCGCTCGCCGATATACTGGAACGAGCCGTTCGAGATGAGCATCCACCCGCTCGAACCGACCGGCCGCATATAGGAATAGCCGGTCGACAGGGTGAATTCGGGGATGTTCGCCGGCTGGTTGCCCGCCTGGAGGTCGAACGGCCCGATAGATCCGCCCGGCGCGGCCGTGATCAGAGCCCCCTCGTCAAACTCCGCGTCGATGAGCGAGAAGTTGAGGAAGGTGGAGAGGTCGGCCGTGACCTGGAAGGAGGATTCGAATTCCAGGCCGACAATGGATTGCTCCGGTCCGTTGACGGTGTTGTTCGCCGGCGTGTTCACCTGGATCTGGGTGTCCTCGTATGTCGTCCGGAAAACGCCGATATTGGTGACGAGATCGCCCCCCAGCCAGGACGCTTTCACACCGCCATCCACGGACAGGACCCTGTCGTCGTCGAAAGTCAGGTTGTCGAAGAACACATCCTGATCGCCGCCGGACGCGCCCAGCGCCGCGATCGCATTGCCGATGCCGCCATTACGCGCGCCCCGGGCGACGTTGGCGTAGAGCAGGATAGAGTCGTTGAGCTCGTACTCGACACCGAAGCGCGGCAGGACTTCCTCCAGTTCGAAATTGAAGTCCGTGCCGACACCGGCGCCTTCGAGGACGGCCAGCGTGCTCACGAAGCCGATCGGATTGCTCTCCGTCCAGGGAATGAGGTTTCCGTTGCCGTCGAATTCGGGAACGAGGTCCACCACATCGTCCTGGTGAAGGGTCGCCGTGACGGTGTCGTTCACATAACGGGCACCACCGATCAGCCTCAGCCTGTCGGTGAACTCATAGGTGAATTCGACAAAGGCGGAGTACTGCTCGCTTTCGGTCTCGGCGAGCCGCGTGGCCAGGTTTTCGCTCGCTGGCGTCGTAACCGACACGCAGTCGGCGCAGGTCAGGAACTGGCCGCTGACGTTCGAGCGGTCCCGGAAGTATGCACCGGCGGTGAAATTGAGCGGCCCGTCCAGGAAAGACACGAACCGGAGTTCCTGCGACCACTGCTCGAATTCGCCCGATCCGGTCGAGAAGCTGGTCGTGTCCACGGTCGGGAAGAAGGGGGCCAGCCCGAAGGAGTTGCCCGCGCTAAACAGGGCGGAAGACGTGTTCCGCTCGTAATATCCCGTGATCGAGGTGAGCTGCAGCCAGTCGAAATCGTAGGAAACTCGGCCCGAGTACAGGTCGAAATCGTCCGTGTAGCTGCCCGACAGCGGCGAGGCGGCAAATGTCAGGTCCTCGGGGTCGGAACCCGGATCGACCTGGGTCGATTCACCCATCTCGTCGCGCGACAGGAAGGCCGACAGGCGGATTTCCAGATTGACCGTCGGGCGCGCGAGAAGAACCGCGCGGCCACCGACGGATTCATAGTCGTTGACGTCTTCCCCCTCGCTGGGATTGTCGATGAAGCCGTCATCCTCTCGCTGGAAGCCGGAGAGTCGCAGACCCAGCTGGCCCGGGACCATGATGAAGGAGGTCGCATTGTCGACGCTGTAGGCCATGCCGCCATCCTCGATCGACTCGACCCGGGCATTGGCCTGGCCCGTAAAGGTGGGTCCGTCGAGATCGGGATCATTGGTGAAGTAGCGGACCACGCCGCCGACCGCGCCTTCACCGAACAGGGTGGGCTGCGGCCCCCGGATCACCTCGACCCGGTTGAGATCGGCGGAGCTGAAATCGCGGATATTGCCGGAGCCCGTCACCGAGACATCGTCCACGAAGACGCTGAAGACCGTGCTGGTCTCATAGCCGCTGCCGGCGCTGCGCACGCCGCGAATGGCGATGTCGTTGGAGTTCGGCCGCGTCTTCACGTTCTGCATGCCGGGAATGTTGCGGGAAAGGTCCTCGATGTCCTGAATGCCCCGCATGAGCATGTCGTCGCCGGTAATGCCGGCGATGCTGGCCCCGATGTCCTGAACGGATTCTTCCCGGAAACGCGAGGTCACGGTGATCACGTCACGCATGACCTCTTCTTCGTCGCTGGCTTGGCCGCCCTCTTGTGCGGCCAGCGGTGCTGTCAGCGCCACGCTCGCAAGCAAAGCAATCTTGAAATGGCTAGACATAGCTTCCTCCCTATCCCCTACAGCTGCGAAAGAAGATATTATCGCAGCCTTATTGAAGCCTATAGCGGCTTTATGGAGATGGGAAGCCGTCGATTTACGCAGCATACTGCGAGTTGCCCGCTGTTGCCGCCAAGGCACACAAGGGATTCAACTATTTGATATTAAACGATTGATTTTCCGGTGCCGCGCCGCGCAAACGACGGCACCCATCAGTCAGTCGGGAATTTTCAGATCCTGCATGTACATCTGATCGTGCATGAAGATCGCATCGAGAAGGCGCTCTTCCGAGCTGGACAGGATCTTGTGTACCTGCTCGCGGATATCGCCGGAGGCATCGCGCCGGATCGCCTCCACGAGCGCGCGCTGGTGCTCCCACGTATAGGGCAGCGTCCGCTTCATCTTCACGTACAGCCAGTAGATGCGCATGGTCGTGTCCTCCAGCTGCCTTATCCAGTGAATAAGCAGCGGATATTTCACCTGCTGAGCCATGAACATGTTGAAGTGCTTGTTGGCCTTCAGAAGCGTCAGCGCGTGCGCGTCGTCCTGGATGGGCACCTTGTGAAAGGTGTCCTCGTTCATCTTGATGATCTGGTCGTAGTTCACCTGCGAGGCCGCCATGGCGAAGATCTCCGGCTGAAGCATCTTCCGCATCGCGAAATTCTGTTTCACGTCGAGCAGCGTTAGGGGCGCCACGCGGGTGATCCGCGGCGACACAGAGACCAGGAATTGCTGGGCTGTCAGCTGCTCCATGATATTGCGCGCAGTGGTCCGGCTGATCTCGAACATTTCCGTGAGGATGTTCTCGGAGACCTTCTGGCTGGGCGCCAGCTTCTGCGTGACGATGGCATCCATGATGACATCGTAGGCCGTTGCGGGATCGACGCCGGCCTGCCGTTTGGCCGTCTGCTTGTCTGCCTTGCTGCTCATACCGCTTATCGTCTCGCTCCTGGCGTGGCCGGCCGTATTGGCGCATGAGGCCTGTTCGTCCGGCATTATGGGTGCCTTATTTGAAAATAAGGCTGTATTATAAAATCGCTTTCAGCTAGCGTACTGGCGAAATCGCTTGCGAGGAACCCGTTTGCATGACGCAGGATGACCGAACCCCAGCCCCCACCCGCGGCGCCACACGCCGGCGCCTCCTCAAGGCCGGCCTTGCCACAGCCGTCGCAGCGCCGTTTGTGAATTCGGGGCAGTTCGAGGTCTTCGCCCAGTCAGGCACAACCTATTCGGCCCGCACGGTCGCGCTGGTCGAGCGCAGCCTCGTCATCGACATGCTGTCCCTGCTCGCGGACCTCGGCGACATGCTCGAGGCCGGCTACAGCGAACACCCGTCCCGGCAGGACGGCTACGCCATAACCGATATCCACCTGGAAAAGCTCCGCGCATCGGGCATCAACGTTTTCCATCCCGCCGTCGGCCTGGGCGGACGGGACAGCGCGCTGACCTTCATGGCGAGAATGAACGCCTACGCCGCGGAGCGGCCGGACGTCTTCCGCCGCATCGACGCGGTCTCCGACCTCGACCGGATCATGGAAGAGGGCCGGATCGGCTATATCGTCGGCATCCAGAATGCACACCATTTCAACTCGCCCGACGACGTCAACGAGTTCTACAATCTGGGCCAGCGCGTCAGCCAGCTGACCTACAATTCCCAGAACCGCATCGGAAGCGGCGCGACCGAGCGCGTCGATGGCGGTGTGAGCCGCTTCGGCGTCGCCATCATCGAGCGCATGAACGAAGTCGGCATGGCCGTCGACGTCTCGCATTGCGGCGACCGGACGACGCTCGATGCATTCGAGATCTCCAGCCTGCCCGCCCTGATCACGCACTCGAACGTGCGCGCGCTGGCGGGCGGCCACCCCAGGGCCAAGTCCGACGAAGCCATTCGCGCGATGGCCCGGGCCGGTGGCGTGATGGGTATCACCGGAGTGCGCAATTTCGTCCGCGACCGGGAACCGACCACGATCGAGCACCTGCTGGATCATTTCGACTACGTCGCGAACCTGGTTGGCGTCGAGCATGTCGGTATCGGCAGCGATATGGACGCCGACGGCTATGACGATGTGCCCACCGCCGCCTACGAACGCCTGCGCCGGGGCTATGACGATTCCTATGCCTTCCGCGGACGGATCGACACCGACAACTTCGATCACCCGAGGAAGATATTCGACCTGACCGAGGGGCTGATCCGGCGCGGTTATTCCGACGCCGATATCGAGCTCATCCTCGGGGGCAATTTCAAACGCGCGCTCGGCAATATCTGGCGGGCGTAGAAGCGAGGGCGTGAACAACGCCGGGGAGGACGACGATGAAACGATCACTGATGGCGACGGCCGCGGCCGTCATTGCGCTCGGCGCAACGAATGCCCTGGCGCAGGACATCACGCCCCAACATGTCGACGAGACATCGCGCACAACGATCGACGCCTTCGACATTCCGGGCCTGGCGATCACGGTCGTCACGGGGGACGAAGTCGTCTTCATGGACGCCTATGGCGTGCGCGACGTGCGCGATCCCGACACGCCGGTCGACACGGACACGCTGTTGCCCTTCGCCTCGATCAGCAAGGCGTTCACGACCACGGCGATCGCCATGCTGGTGGACGAGGGCAAGCTCGACTGGGACACGCCGGTCCGCGAATTCATTCCCGAGTTCGAGATGTCCGATCCCTACATCACGGCACAATTCAGCGTTCGCGATCTCGTGACGCACCGCTCCGGCCTGCCGCTGGGCGCCGGCGACCTTCTGGTCTTCCCAGACGCGGAGCCCGAAGTCTCCGACATCCTTGCCGCGCTTCGGAACATTCCGCCCGAAACCAGCTTCCGGTCGGAGTACGCCTACGACAACCTGATGTATGTGATCGCCGGCGAGGTCGTCTCGCGCATCGAGGAGAAGCCCTGGGCCGAGGTCATTGACGAGCGGATTTTCACGCCGCTTTCCATGCACTCCTGCGAAGCAGTCCCTTCCGCCGCTGCGGCCTCCGACAACACCGTGACGCAGCATTCCCGCGCACCGGGACAGGCCGAGGCCGAGCCCATCGACCCGCGCTACATCATCGGCGACAACACCTCTCCGGCCGGCGGAATCAGCTGTTCGATCCGAGACCTTTCGACCTGGGCGCAGTTCTGGCTCAACGACGGGGTCGGACCGGATGGCGAACGCCTGATCTCGGAAGCCCAGCACGAGGAATTGTGGACCGGCGTCACGCCGCAGTCGGTGAGCCCGCTGCTGGAACAGCTCGGTGACACGCATTTCTCGCTCTATGGCCTGGGCTGGACCCTGCGCGACTTCAACGGCCAGCTGCTTGTCGGCCACAGCGGCGGACTGCTGGGCGCCTCCTCCTATTTCGGCATCCTGCCGGAAGAGGATCTCGCGGTCTTCGTGACCAGCAATGTGTCGACCTACGGTTCCACGGCCCTTGCCCTTCAGCTGCTTGGAGACGCCTCGGCACCCGACGCCGGCAGCGACTGGGTCGGCACCCTCCACGGTGTCTATCAGCGCATGCAGGAAACCGCAGTCAGCGATTCCGGCGACGGCGAACAGCAGGATGTCGCCATCGAGCCGCTCCGGGACCTGGCAGCCTATGCCGGGACCTATGTCGACCCCTGGTACGGCCCGGTTTCCATCGAGATCCGCGACGATAGCCTCTTCATCGACATGAGCCGGTCCGAAGCGCTCGACGCGGCGCTGGTCCCGGTCGCGCCCGACCGGTTCGTGGCCCGCTGGCCCGACCGCAGCCTGAACGCCGACGCCTATGTCGATTTTGTCGCCGAAGAAGGCGTCGTCACCGAGATGACGATGGAGCCGGTTTCCGAAACGACCGACTTCTCCTTCGACTTCGAAGACCTTCATTTCACGAAACAGCCCTAGGCCCGCCACGCTTGGAGACTTCGATCATGCTCAAGACGCTATCGCTCTGCCTGGCCCTGGCCGGAACGGCCACCGCCTCGGCGCAAACGGACGCACCGGAAGACGCATACGATCTCGCCATCCTTGGCGGGCGCGTCATCGATCCGGAAACCGGACTCGATGCGGTTCTCAATGTCGGTATCCGCGACGACGAAATCGTCGAGATCACCGAAGAGGCGATCCGGGGCGAGCGCACCATCGAAGCGGCAGGCTATGTCGTGGCACCGGGCTTCATCGACCTGCACGCACACGGCCAGTCCGTCCTTGCAGGCCGCGTCCAGGCGCTCGACGGTGTGACAACCGCGCTCGAACTCGAGTCCGGCGTCTACCCGGTCGCATCCTTCTACGAGTCGGCCGCAGCCGAAGGCCGACCCATCAATTACGGTGCATCGGTCAACTGGTCCCGCGCGCGCTATGCCGAACTGACCGGCCAGGAGCCGGCGTCCTACACGGATCCGGTCGAGCCGGGCCCGAACGCACCGGACTGGCGATATACACCCGCCAGCCCGGCACAGACGCAGCAGGTGCTCGCGCGGGTCGGGACCGGGCTCGACGAAGGCGGGCTGGGCGTGGGCATGCTGCTGGGCTACGTGCCGGGCTCCGGACGCGGCGAATACTACGCCCTGCACGAGATGGCCGCAGCCCGCGATGTCCCGACCTTCACCCATGCCCGCTACCTGTCGAACATCGAACCCGACAGCTCGCTGGAAGGTTTCCAGGAAATGATCGCGGTCTCGGCCTCGACCGGTGCGGACATGCACATCTCGCACCTCAACAGCATCAGCCTGCGCGATATCGGCGAGATCCGCCCCATGATCGAGGCAGCCCAGGCCAATGGCGTGAACATCACCGTTGAAGCCTATCCCTATGGCGCCGGCTCGACCGCGATCGGCACCGCCCTGTTCGAAGGCGAAAACTGGCAGGCGCGTCTCGGCGATATCGAGAAATCAGACTTCACGCTCGATGGCGTGCCCCTGACGGACGCAGAATTCGACAGGCTTCAGGCGGAGGCCCCGGCCACCGATATCGTGGTGCATTTTCTCGATCCGGACCACAATGCCGAGGACGGCGCTCTTCTGGCCCAGTCGATCCTCTACCCCGGCGGCGCCATCGCCTCGGACGGCGGCTCCTGGTCGCTCGACGGCGGCGAGATCGCCAGCGATGTCTGGCCCCTGCCTGCCGCCGCGGAATCACACCCGCGGAGCGCCGGCACTTTCTCCAAATTCCTGCGGGTCTATGTGCGCGAACGCCAATCGCTCAGCCTGAGCGAAGCCCTCGCGAAGGTCAGCCTGATCCCGGCGCAGATCCTTGAGGACGCGGTGCCGCAGATGCGGCGCAAGGGGCGCCTCCAGGAAGGCGCGGACGCCGATATCGTGATCTTCGACATGGAAACGGTGAGCGACCGGGCGACCTATGAAGAGCCGGCACAGCCATCGGTCGGATTCGAATACGTGATCGTCGCGGGCACACCGCTGGTCTGGCAGGGCGAGCTCGACACATCGGTCATGCCCGGACGCGCCGTTCGCCGCACGGACGCGAACGACTGAACCGCCCGCTCTCGAACTGCGAACAGGATGACCGGTCTCATGACACACAGATCAGCCTTGCACGGCGCCACAGCAGCCCTCGCCCTGCTCACCGCCGGCACCTTGCCGGCCGTCGCCCAGACGGCGCCGGAAACACATGCCGTCTCCGAAACCGCCCAACCGCGCCTCGACGGTCTCGCCGATTTCGTCGACGGCGTCATGGCGCAGCAGATCAGTAGTCACGAAGTCGCCGGCGCGACGATCTCCATTGTCCATGACGGCGAGCTGCTCCTGTCCGCCGGCTACGGGTTTGCCGACATCGAATCCGGAGGCCGCGTGGATCCCGAACAGACACTTTTCCGCCCCGGCTCGGTCTCCAAACTCTTCACCTGGACCGCGCTGATGCAGCAGGTCGAGCTCGGCCGTATCGATCTCGATGCCGACATCAACACCTATATCGACTTCCATATCCCGCCCTTCGGCGACCGGCCGGTCCGGGTGCGCGATCTCCTGTCGCACAGTCCCGGCTGGAGCGATGTGAGCGGCATCTCCGTCGCCACGGTCGAAGAGCTCACGCCCTATGGCGAGTGGATCCAGCAGCATATTCCCGAACGCGTCTGGGCGCCCGGAACCGAGGCTGCCTATTCAAACTATGGCGTCGCACTGGCGGGCTACATCGTCGAACGGGTCTCCGGCGAACCCTTTGCGGCCTATGTCGAAGACCACATCTTCTCGCCGCTGGGCATGCAGTCGACCACGTTCCGCGAACCCCTGCCCGGTCATCTCGAGGATCGGATGGCGACCGGCTACGAGATGGAAGACGGACGACTGGTCGCCCAGCCCTTCGAACTCTTCAGCTCGATCATGCCGGCCGGCTCCGGCACATCGTCGGCCCGCGACATGGCCCGTTTCATGATCGCCCTTCTGAACGGTGGCGAACTCGGCGACGTGCGGATCCTGCAACCCCGGTCGGTCGATCTGCTGATGCGCGACTCGCTGCGCAACGCCCCGGGCCTGCCGGGCATGGCGCACGGCTTCTACGTGGTGCAGGAAACCGGGCCGCGCCTGGTGGGACACGGCGGCAATACCGGCGACTTCCACTCCAATCTCATCCTGGCGCCGGAAACCGGATTCGGCTTCTTCGTCTCCGTCACCGGCGGCAGCGAAAGCTCTGTCGGGCGCACGGATCTGACCAGCGCCATCATCGGCCGTGTCTTTCCACAAGACGCCACACCGCGTGAGGCTCGGCCGGAAAGCGAAGCGCTGCCGGTCGGCTCTTACCGGATGAACCGCCGCGATTACACGCAAGCGCCCCGGGAGGAATACGACATCGAAGTCACGGCGGCAGGACACGACGCCATACGGATCCGGTTCCGGGACGACACGACCTACTGGGAGCGCATCGGCCCGCTGACGTTCGAGAAGGTCACCGGCGCCCGGCAGGGCGGTCCCTTCGATCGCGCCAGCTTCCACGACGGGCCGTCCGGCCTCGTGCTGTCCTTCAGCTACCAACCCTACATGGCGTACCACAGCGTCGACGATTGAGGAGCAACCCCATGTCCGTCCCTAATATGAAAACCTTCGCCTCCGTGGTCGCGCTGATGGCGGCCGGCATTTCCAGCCCCGCCCTGGCGCAGGGCGCCGAGGCGCCGGGCATTGCGCAACCCGAGAACTGGACGCTGGAGCAACGGGACGCCCTGTCGGTCGTGACCGCTCCTGAAGGCGATCTCGACATCGCCGTGGTGGAGGTCGGTCCCGCCGACGATGCGCTCGCTGCTGCCGCTGCGGCATGGCGCGCCTACGACCCCGAGGCGCAGCGTACCGTCGAGCTGACGACACCGGCCGCCTCGGAAAACGGCTGGGACCAGCGGGTGAGCATTCACTACGAGACCTCTCCTTCCGAGCAGGCCACGGTCAGCGCGCTCGCGCTGAGGCAGGGCGACGAATGGACGGTGGTGATCGTCAACGGCGCCCAGTCCACGGCAAACGTCCGCTCGGCGGCCGTGACGCTGGCCCGGGACTCCGTGCAGGCCGACGGCTACGAGCCCGAGGATTTCTCCGACCAGACCGCGCATCGCCTGACCCCGGAACGCATTGCCATGCTGCGCGACTTCGTCGCCGAAGCCGCCGAGACGCTGGACGTGCCCGGTGTCGGGCTGGCCCTGATCGACCAGGGCGAGGTCGTCTTCGAAGGCGGGTTCGGGGTACGCTCGCTCGGGGAAACGGCGCCGGTCGACGCGGACACCCGCTTCATGATCGCCTCCAACACCAAGGGCATGTCGACCCTTCTCCTCTCCATTCTTGTGGACCGGGGCGAACTCGACTGGGACCAGCAGGTCGTCGACCTCTATCCCGACTTCCGGCTTGGTTCCGACAGCACGACGGAATCCACCCTCGTCCGCCACCTCCTGTGCGCGTGCACCGGACTTCCGCGCAAGGACTGGGGCTTCATCCTCGCCGACCAGGACACGCCGGCCTCGGATGTATTCCGGCAGCTGTCGGAAACGCAGCCGACCAGCGAATTCGGCGAGCTCTTCCAGTACAACAACAATATGGCCGCGGCGGCGGGCTATGTGGGCGGCGCACTGGCCTATCCCGACATGGAGATCGGTGCGGCCTACGACCGGGCGATGGACGAGCTGATCTTCCAGCCCCTGGACATGACCGACACGACCTTCGACTTCCATGCGGGTGAAAGCGGAAACTGGGCGCAGCCGCACGGGCTGGATGTGGACGGCAACCAGACCGTGATGTCGAACCATTTCAATCGCAGCGTCTATCCCTACCGGCCGGCCGGCGGCGCGTTTTCCACGGCGTCCGACATGGCCCATTACGTCCAGCTGGAACTGTCCCGGGGCCTGGCGCCGGACGGCGAACGGCTGGTCAGCGAGGAGAACCTTCTGGCCCGGCGCGAGCCGGGGGTCCAGGTGGCCGAAGACGTCTGGTACGGCATGGGCCTGTTCAACGAGGAACACTGGGGCGTTCCGGTCGTCACCCACGGCGGCACGCTGCTGGGCTATCACAGCAACTGGTATGCCCTGCCGGAGGCCGGCGTCGGGGCGGTCATCCTGACCAATGCCGACACCGGTGCGGTGATGCTGCGCCCCTTCCTACGCCGCCTCGTGGAAGTGCTCTATGACGGTCATCCCGAAGCGATGAGCCAGATCGAGGCCTCCGCGGCGCGCCTGGACGCACAGACCCAGGTCCGCCGGCAAGGTCTCGACATCCCGGGCGACCAGGCTGTCCTGGACGGTCTGGCCCCGGCCTATGAGAGCCCGGGCATCGGCACGATCACGATCTTCGAAAACGAAGGCCGGACCTGGATCGAAGCCGGCTCGATCCGCGCGCCCCTGGCAACGCGGCAGAATCCCGACGGGACCGTCTCCATTGTCTCGGTCGGCCCGGGCGCGATCAGCCTGGAAGCCGAAGTCGGGATGGAAGACGGCTCGAGGACACTCACCCTTCGCGACAGCCAGCACGTCTACCTCTACACGGAGACACGCTGACGCCTGGCTTCCCTTATCGGGCCATCGCCTGCATGCCCATTGCGAATAGCGAGTCGCAGTCATACTGCGGCGGAGCCATGAGTGAGGCAGCGAGGCGCGCGGGAACCGGTACCGGCCGGTGGGTTTTCGGGTCGAGACAGGACCATGTCCCCACCGCGCCGGTCAGCAGGAAGACGCCGCGCAGGATGAAGGAGCCCAGCTCGATCCTGTCGGCCCCGCACCGGATCGCCCAGGTACGAACCTTTAGCCTGTCGCCTTCAAGCACGGATCTGCGATAGCGGATTTCCTGCGTCAGGGCCGTCCACTCAAGCCCCGCCTCTTCGTCGGAGGGGCTCCGCGCCCGGAGATGCAGATCGACAGCCCTCTGGACCCAGCGAAGCTGTGTCGCACCGTCCGCCTGCCCTGTGGGCCCGGTGTCCTCCGGGCCCACTTCGACAGACATGACGGAATGGGCGCTTACAGGCCGGATCATTCCGGAACGGCGCCGTCACCGTCTTCCGCGGCCGTCCGGTTATCCGGCCTCAATTCCACCGTATCGAGTTGCGGGACATAGAGGCCCGTCGCGAACCCCATCGCACGCTGAGAGGTGAAGCTCGCCACAGTGAAACGGGGGCCGTATGCCGCGCACGGATCCGGCTCCTGGCGCTCGTGCTCGCGGTCTTCGGAGGCAAAGGCCTTGCCGACCTCGTCGCCAAGAGGCTCGGCGAACTGCATCGCATCGCCCACCCGGGACAGGGACGGATCATCAGTGCCGATCACGTTTGCCTGCCGCGCCCAGGCCAGGGCTGCGATCTGCCGGCCCGTCTCGGGTTCCAGCATTTCGGCCTCGACAGCGAGCGCTCCGGTGGTCCGCGGCGCGCGGAGGCCGATCGGGCCCGGAATGAAATTGTTGGCCACGGCCGACGCTGCGGCGCCGGCGCGCCCCGTCGGTGCGATCGATACGATACCCAGCCGCACACGCCCGGCACCCGGCTCGGGCCGGGGCGCGATATCATAGCGCTCGCTAAGCTCGTAGCAGACCTGACGATCCACTTCCCGCAGGACCATGGCACGGGCGTCCGGATCGAGTGCGTCGTCCACGGGCTCCAGCAGCCGGCTGGGCTCCAGATAGACCGTTTCGATCCGGTCGACCGCCGCATCGTCGCGATAGGCACGGATCGAGGCGCGCAGGGTCTTCGAGTTGGTTTCCAGACGGCCATAGTCCGACAGGAAGCCGCTGTCGGGCGCCGGGGCGGTCTGACAAGCCGTCACCGCACCGAGACCCGAGACGAGAAGAAGAATTGGAATGAAACGCATGCGAAACTCCGCTAGAGGGGGAACGCATCAGGAATTATAAGATAATTTTGACGCCAACAATCGGCGTAAAAATTAATAATTTTGCACATTGTGATGAATTTATGATCGGAATTATATGATAATCGTGGGCGCTACCCTGAAGTGGCGGCTCGGCCTCAATGTTCTTATAATTTCATGCGACTTTTGCGTCGTAATTCTGCGTCCGCATCGTCATCGCATTAATATCTTGATATAAAGCGATAAAATTTTTCCCCCAACCTCAAGAAGCGCACTTCTCCAGAAAATTATCAGATAAAATTATCTCATAAACTTGCTGGCTCGTCAGCGGCTTGGTACGAACGAACGAACCCGGAAAACCGGGGCAAGGGAGGAGTTCATGAAAGATTTCACGATGCGCCTGCTGGCGGGCGTCGCCCTCGCGGGCATTCTGGAAGGCCCGGTGACGGCGCAAACCGGCACCGATACGCAGACGGCGGCGACACGCAGTGTCGACACGATCGTGGTGACGGCACAAAGGCGTACTGAAACGCTGCAGGATGTTCCGGTCACCGTGACGGCCTTCAGTGCCGAGGACATCGAAAACTCCCGCATCCAGGAAGTCGAGGATGTGGCCGTCCGTACACCCGGGCTGAGCTTCGACGCCTTTCCCGCCACCCAGCCGCGCCTCTACATCCGCGGCATCGGCTCGTCTGATCGTGGCGCGGGCGGCGATCCGAGCGCAGCCGTCTTCCTCGACGAAGTCTATCTCGGCCGTCCGGC
>Ga0207716_100182_pt1 | contig 47175 bp, 42 predicted proteins | sample TtaePargueraPR_FD_187739 | JGI IMG/M metagenome (GOLD analysis project Ga0207716, IMG submission 187739) | Aerobic enrichment media microbial communities from Bioluminiscent Bay, La Parguera, Puerto Rico - Tt and P2 (5) (SPAdes) | ecosystem: Environmental > Aquatic > Marine > Unclassified ... | reverse complement strand
CCTCACTTCGGGACGAAAGACAGGAACGCTCTGACCACCGTGAAATGATCAAACCCGCGGCCCCCGGCAACTGCGCATGGCCCGGCTGCGACCCAGGCATGGGCCTCGACCGCGCCTTCGTGTCGGCGCATTCCGAAACAGACGACATGCGGCACGCCAAGCACCGCCAGCAGTGCCCGCGCGCAGAGTGCCTTTGAATAGCAACTGGCAGGCCAGGGGCTGTTGCGCGATGCGATCCCGACCGCGGCTCCGACGGCATGCGCGCGCCGATGCTGTGCCGGGGACAAGAGCGGCACGACGGCAGAGATACCCAGATCACAGCCATAGGTGCGGTGCAGATACTTCAGAGGCACCGCGCGGATCAGCAGACCGGATATGCCCAGCAACATCCACGCAGGCAGCACCAATGCGAGGGCAAGGCGCGGGTGCGACCGAAGGCTGCGCCACTTGCGCGCGATGACGGGAAACGTGCCTTGACGCGGCTCAGTCAACGCTCACCACGAGCCCGTTGGCTTGCATATCGTCCAGTACGGCGAGGACATCCGCACGGCAGGTCTCGGGCGTGACGTCATATTCCCGCGACAGCGTCTCTACGATGGCGCTCAGCCGGGTCGGGGCCTCGAGCATGTCCCAGATTCGCCCGCCACTGCCGGACAGGCCGAAATAAACGTTCTTCTCGATGCTCATGATGACGGTCTCGCCGTCCATGTCGGCAAAGACCACGTTTGGCGCGCGCTGAAAACTGAGATCGCTCGTCATTGTCGGAACCTCGGCATTGGGGCACAGGCAAGTCGCCCGACTGCCACGCTGTCAACTAGCCGACCGGGTGTCGTTTGGCAATGCGCTCGCCCGGACGGCGGTTGCAACTTGCTGCATCATGGGACAAGAGCAGTGCAGACCATGTCAGACCCTTGGTGCCATGCCGGAACTCTACCAAGCCTATGGCTTGACCATCTCGTCCGAAATCGCGTTGCCGGAACTGTCGGCCTGCGTTGCGCCGGTCGGAGAGCCCGACGTGCGGATCATCCATGATCCGACCGTGATCTCTGCGCCGCTCGGCGCGGGCTGGGTTCAGCTTTCACCCTTTGCATGGACGGGGTCCGCCGGCTTTGTCCTGCATATCCCGGATGTCGCCTGGTTCGCGGTGGAGAATGGAGACACGATCCGCGCAGCCCCGATAGGCGGGGTCGATATGGCATCCGTGCGCGTGTTCCTGCTTGGCTCTGCCATCGGGGCCCTGCTGTTTCAGCGCGGGCTGCTCGTGCTTCATGGCAACGCGGTCGATATGGGCGATGGCTGCATGCTGTGCCTCGGGCTGTCGGGGGCGGGCAAATCCACCCTCGCGGCGGCCTTCGCCGCGCGCGGCCATTCGGTGCTGGCCGATGACGTCGTCGCGATCGACAGTGAAGGGCGCGCGCTTCCGGGCATTCCCCGCATCAAGATCTGGCGGGATGCGGCAGAGCGGCTGAAAGTCGAGACCGCAACGCTCGACCGCATCCGCCCCGAGATGGAAAAGTTCAACCTTCCGCTGCCCGAGTCACCCGTCGACACACCGCGCCCGGTGCGCTGGATCTTTCTGTTGGGCACGCATGAACGGCAGGATTTCGATCTCACCCACCTGAGCGGGATCGAACGCTTTGCGCCCTTGCTGGCCAACACCTATCGCCGCAGGTTCATGGAGGGCATGCGCCTGAATGCCGATCACCTCGCGCAATGCGGGCGGCTGGCGGGAAAGGTGCATATGGCGCGCGTGATCAGACCCGAAAGCGGCTTCGATATCGACGGTCTGGTCGATCTGCTCTTGCGCGAGATGGCCGGGGCGCCCGCAGGATGACAGGGCCGGGCCGATGGCGTAATGGGGGCGCAGCTGTCCGACGCACCCATCCGGAACCCGCCATGTCCCAGACCGACGACTTCCTCGCCCCCCTGCCCCTGGCCGGCGCCTTCACCCTGAAGCCGCGCCGTTTCGGCGACGAGAGGGGCTGGTTCTGCGAGCACTGGAATGCCCGGCGGCTGAAGGAGGCCAGCGGGCTGGATATCGCCTTCGTGCAGGACAATCTGTCCTTCTCGGCCAAGGCCGGCACGCTGCGCGGGCTTCACTACCAGGCGCCGCCGCGCGCGCAGGGCAAGCTGGTCTCCACGATCACCGGCACGGTGACCGATGTCATCGTCGACGCGCGCAAGGGCTCGCCGACCTATGGCCGGCATGCGGCCGTGGAGCTGTCCGGGGAGAACGGGGTGCAACTCTGGGTGCCGCCGGGCTTCCTGCACGGCTTCGTCACCCGCACCGACAATGTGCGCATGCTCTACAAGGTGACCGACTATTATTCCGCCGAGCACGACGGCTCGATCGCCTGGGACGATCCGGATCTGGGCATCGACTGGGGCGTGCGCGATCCGGTGCTGTCTGATAAGGACGCAAGTGCGCCGCGGCTGGGCGAGCGCGGCACGATCTTTCCTGAAGGGTGGGAATAGGACAATGAGCAAACGCGTACTGGTCACCGGCGGCTCCGGCTTCATCGGATCCGCGCTCTGCCTGCGCCTGGTGGCGGAAGGCTGGACCGTCTTCAATCTGGACGCGCTGACCTATGCCGCCGCGCCGGCCTCCCTGGCCGCGCTGGAGGGGGATGACCGCTACGCGCTCATCCATGCCGATATCCGCGATGGCGAGGCGGTGAAGGCCGCCTTCGAAAAGGCCCGCCCGGACGCCGTGATGCACCTGGCCGCGGAGAGCCATGTCGACCGCTCGATCACGGGTGCGGGTATTTTCGTCGACACCAACGTCATCGGCACCTTCACACTGCTGGAAGCCGCGCGGGCCTGGCGCGACGGGCTGTCCGGCGAGGCCGCCGACGCCTTCCGCTTCCTGCACGTCTCCACCGACGAGGTGTTCGGCTCGCTCGGCGCGGAGGGGCTGTTTTCCGAGGACACCGCCTACGACCCGTCCTCGCCCTATTCCTCGTCCAAGGCCGCGTCGGACCACCTCGCCCGCGCCTGGGGCCGCACCTACGGGCTCAACGTGCTGGTCTCCAACTGCTCGAACAATTACGGGCCGCGGCAATTCCCCGAAAAGCTCATCCCGCTGATGATCCTCAACGCGCTGGCGGGCAAGGACCTGCCGGTCTATGGCGACGGTTCGAACGTGCGCGACTGGCTCTTCGTGGAAGACCATGCCCGCGCCCTTCAGGACATCGTCGAGCGCGGCCGGCCCGGCGAGACCTATTGCATCGGCGGCAATGCGGAGCGCAACAATCTCGATGTCGTGCACGCGATCTGCGACATCGTCGACGATCGCCGGCCCACGGGCACCGCGCGCCGCGAGCTGATCCGGTTCGTCACCGACCGCCCGGGCCACGACGCACGTTACGCCATCGATTCGAGCAAGCTGCAGCGCGAACTGGGCTGGACGCCCTCGCTGGACTTCGAGACCGGGCTGGCCGGCACGATCGACTGGTATCTGGCGAACGAGGACTGGTGGCGCCCGATCCAGGAGGGCGTCTACCGCCAGGAACGCCTCGGCCTGCCGGCATGAGCGATGACGCCGCCATCGGGATCGCCAGCGGCGGGGAGGACATCCGCCCGGTCCTGGTGATCGGCGAAAGCGGCCAGCTGGCCCGCGCGCTGGTCGAAGCCGGCGGGGATGACGTCGTCGCCGCCGGGCGCGCGCGCTTCGACGCGCTGACCGGCCAGGCCGGCGCCCTGTTCGACGAAATCGCTCCGCGCGCCGTGGTGAACGCCTCGGCCTTTACCGACGTCAACGGCGCGGAAACCCAGCGCGATGCGGCCATGGCGCTCAACCGCGACGCGGTGGCGCGCATGGGCGAGGCCGCGGCCGAGCGCGACCTGCCCTTCTTCCACATCTCCACGGATTATGTGTTCGACGGCAAGGCGGGCGGGCCGATCGGCGAGAACGCCACGACCCGGCCGCTCAACGTCTATGGCGAAAGCAAGCTGGCCGGCGAACAGGCGCTCGCCGAGGCGCATCCCGACGCGGTGACGCTGCGCGTGGCCTGGCTGTTCGACAGTGAGGGCGGCTCCTTCCTGAAGGCCATCCTGGGACGGCTGGAGGCGGGCCAGCCGGTGCGCATCGTCGCCGACCAGCACTCCGCACCCACCTATGCCGCAGACCTGGCCCGGGCGCTGCTGGCACTCTCGCGGGAACGCCCCTCCGCGGCGGAGGGCTCGGCCGGGATCTTCCACTATTGCGGCGGCCCCTATGCCAGCTGGGTCGACTTCGCCCACGCCGCCGTGGCGCTGGCCGGCGACCATCTGCCCGAACCGGCCGACATCACCGCCATCGCATCCAGCGACTGGCCCCAACCCGCCGAGCGCCCGCTGGACACACGGCTGGACGCCTCGCGCCTTCAGCGGGTCTGGAAGATCGGTCCCGGCGACTGGCAGGCCGGCCTGCGCGCGGTCATCGACGCGCGCTACGGCTAGAGCTTCTGGTCGAACTCGCCGACTTCCGGGAAACCGGCCAGCACGCCCTCGATCTCCGCGAAGATCGCAGCGACATCCTCTCTGGAATCCGGGCTCTCGATCACCACGACCAGGTTGGGCGTGTTCGACGACGCCCGCACCAGCCCCCAGGCGCCATCCTCAAGGGTGAAGCGCACGCCGTTGACCGTGTTGATGTCGGCGATGGGACGGCCGGCAATGCTCTTGCCGTCGCTCTTCATGCCCTCGAAGACCGCCACGATCCGATCGACGACGTCATATTTCTTCTCGTCGTCGCAGGCCGGCGACATGGTGGGCGAACCGTAGCTGACCGGAAGGGCCCGGCGCAGATCGGCCATCGACTTGTCCGGGTTGCGGTCGAGCATCTGCAGCACGGCGCGTGCGGCCACCAGGCCGTCATCATAGCCGCGGCCGATGGGCGGCTGCAGGAAGAAGTGGCCGGACTTCTCGAAACCGGCCAGCGCACCGAGCTCCTTCGAGCGGCGCTTGATGTAGGAGTGGCCGGTCTTGAAATAATCGGTCTTGCAGCCGTGTTCGGTCAGGATCGGATCGATGGAGAAGAGACCGGTCGATTTCACGTCCACCACAAAGGTGGAGCCCGGATGCAGCGGCGCCAGGTCGCGCGCCAGCATCAGGCCGATCTTGTCGGCGAAGATCTCCTCCCCCTCATTGTCGATCACGCCGCAGCGGTCGCCATCCCCGTCGAAGCCCAGCCCGACATCGGCGCCATGCTCGAGCACCGCATCGCGCATGGCGTGCAGCATCTTCATGTCTTCCGGATTGGGATTGTAGCGCGGGAAGGAGTGGTCGAGTTCGCAATCCATCTCGATCACCTCGGCACCCATGGCGCGCAGGGCCTGGGGCGCGAACGCGCCGGCCGTGCCATTGCCGCAGGCGGCGACGACCTTGAGCGGACGGCTCAGCGAGACGCCCTCGGCGACATCGGCGAGATAGCGCTCGGCCACGCCGGCCTGGCGGACATAGCCGCCGCCGGACTTCGTCTGCCCCTGCCCGCTCAGCACGATCTCGCGCAACCGGCTCATCTCGTCGGGCCCGAAGGTGAGCGGGCGCTGGGCGCCCATCTTCACACCGGTCCAGCCATTGGAGTTGTGGCTCGCCGTAACCATGGCAACGCAGGGAATGTCCAGATCGAACTGGGCGAAATAGGCCACCGGCGAGAGGGCCAGGCCGATATCGTGCACCTCGACGCCCGCGGCCATCAGCCCGACTTCCAGCGCCTGTTTCACGCCCAGCGAATAGCTGCGGAAATCATGGCCGGTGACGATCTTCGGCTCGACGCCGAGTTCGTGGATCAGCGTGCCCAGGCCGAGGCCCAGCGCCTGAACGCCGTAAAGATTGAGATCCGGCGCCTGGTCGGAACCGGGATGCCCGAACCACCAGCGCGCATCGTATTCGCGAAAGCCGGTCGGCTTGATCAGCGCTTCGTTCTCGAAGGCCCAGCTATTGGCTTTCAGGGCGGCGTGGGGCTTGGCGGTCATGTGAGTCCTCTCGGGCAGGTCTGCGCACCTGTCCTAGCGCATGCCGCCGGGCGCGCAACCCCGAACACGCGTGGAATCGGAGCGCCCGGGTTTAAACCTCCGGCCGCCCCACACTGGTGTATTCGAAGCCTGCGCTGTCGGCCTGGTCGTGCGTGTAGATATTGCGCAAATCGACCAGGACCGGCGCCTTCATCGTGGACTTGAGGCGGGGCAGGTCCAGCGCCCGGAACTCGTTCCATTCGGTGATGATCACCAGCGCGTCCGCGCCCTCGGCGCAGAAATAGGGTCCGGAGACGAACTCGACGTCCGACAGGAGTTTCTCGGCCTCCACCGTACCGGCCGGGTCGAAGGCGCGGATCGTCGCGCCGGCCTTCTGCAGCGCCGGGATGATCTCCAGGCTCGGCGCCTCGCGCATGTCGTCCGTGTTCGGCTTGAAGGTCACGCCCAGCACGGCGATCGTCTTGCCGTTCACGTCGCCGCCACAGGCCGCGACCACCTTGTCGGCCATCGCCTTCTTGCGCGCATCATTGACCTCGACCACCGTCTCGATCAGACGCAGCGGCGAACCGGAGTCCTGGGCCGTGCGCGTCAGGGCCAGCGTGTCTTTCGGGAAGCAGGAGCCGCCATAGCCGGGGCCGGCATGCAGGAATTTGCCGCCGATCCGGTTGTCCAGACCGACACCCTTGGCGACTTCCTGGACATTCGCGCCGACATGCTCGCACAGATCCGCGATCTCGTTGATGAAGGTGATCTTCATCGCCAGGAAGGCGTTGGCGGCATACTTGATCAGTTCCGAGGTGCGTCGCGAAGTGAAGACGATCGGCGTCTCGTTGAGGAAGAGCGGGCGGTAAAGCTCGCGCATCACGCTGCGCGCCCGGTCCTCTTCCGCGCCGACCACCACGCGGTCGGGCCGTTTGAAATCGTCGATGGCGGCGCCTTCGCGCAGAAACTCGGGGTTGGAGACAACGGCGAAGTCGGCATCGGACCGGGTCTCGCGGATGATGCGTTCCACCTCGTCGCCCGTGCCCACCGGCACCGTCGACTTGGTGACCACCACCGTATAGCCATCCATCACTTTCGCGACTTCCTCGGCCGCGGCGTAGACGTAGGAGAGGTCGGCATAACCGTCGCCGCGGCGCGACGGTGTACCAACGGCGATGAAGACCGCATCGGCGCCGCGCACAGCGTCGGTCAGGTCCTGGGTGAAGCTCAGCCGGCCTTCGCGCACATTGCGCTCGACCAGCAGGTCGAGGCCCGGCTCGTAGATGGGAATGCCGCCGGAATTGAGCATGTCGACCTTCGCGGCGTCCTTGTCGACGCACACGACTTCATGCCCGAAGTCGGCGAAACAGGCCCCCGACACAAGACCGACATAGCCGGTACCGATCATCGCCACGCGCATGCGCCACTCCCATCCTGGACGGGTTGGGTATCGCCGAGGCGACACGTCCGCGCAAGGGGGTCGGGCGACGACCTACAGTTATTTTTACCTGATGATACAGGATGGGACGCGACTGCCCGTCGAGGGAGCGCCCGACCTCTCTACCCGCTCAGGCAACCGCTTCCTCGATCGCGGAGCGGATATCGCCGACCACACCCTGGATCAGTGCCTGATCGCCTTCCGCCATCACGCGGATCACCGGTTCCGTACCCGAGGCGCGGACCAGAACGCGGCCATCCTTGCCCAGCCGGGTCTCGCCGGCGGCGATGGCCTGCTTCACGGCGTCCGCCTCCAGCGGCGCCGTCCCCTTCTTGATCCGGACATTCTCGAGCAGCTGCGGCGCCGGATCGAAAACCCTGAGCAACTCGCTCGCGCGCTTGCCGCTCTCGTTCAGCACCCGCAGCACCTGCAGGGCCGCGATCAGACCGTCGCCCGTTGGCGCGTGGTCTGTCATGACGATATGCCCGGAGGCCTCGCCGCCCAGATTGATGCCGCTCTCCTTCATGCGCTCGGTGACATAGCGGTCACCCACCTTGGTGCGCTCGAGCGACAGGCCGATGCCCGCCAGATACTGCTCCAGGCCCAGATTGGACATCACCGTGGCGACGATGGCCTTCTGGCTGAGTTCGTCATGCTTCTTCCAGTGACGGGCCAGCAGGCCCAGGATCTGGTCGCCGTCGATCACCCGCCCCTTCTCGTCGCACAGGATCAGCCGGTCGCCATCGCCATCCAGGGCGATGCCCAGATCGGCACGGTATTTCACCACCTCCTTGGAGAGGCGGGCCGGCGCGGTCGAGCCGCACTCCTCGTTCACATTGAACCCGTTCGGTTCCACGCCGATGGGAATGATGTCGGCCCCGAGCTCCCACAGCACGGTCGGCGCCACCTTGTAGGCTGCGCCATTGGCGCAATCGACCACGAGGCGGAGCCCCGACAGGCGCTGGGTTCGCGGAAAGGTGGATTTGACGATCTCGATATAGCGCGCCTGGGCATCGTCGATCCGCTTGGCCCGGCCGAGATCGGCCGCCTTGGCCAGATCGTCGGTCAGGCTGCCATCCATGCGCTTTTCGATCTTCAGCTCGGCCTTGTCGTCCAGCTTGTTGCCGTCGGGACCGAACAGCTTGATTCCATTGTCGTGATAGGGGTTGTGCGAGGCAGTGATCATGACGCCCAGATCGGCGCGAAGGGAGCGCGTCATCAGCGCCACGGCCGGTGTTGGCAGCGGTCCGAACTGGAAGACGTCCATGCCGACCGAGGTGAAGCCGGCCACCAGGGCCGACTCGATCATGTAGCCGGACAGGCGCGTATCCTTGCCGATCACGACGGAATGGCGGCCCGAATGCCGCACGAAATGCTTGCCCGCGGCCATGCCGAGGCGCAGGGCCGTCTCGGCCGTCATCGGGAAGCTGTTCGTCAGGCCGCGAACGCCGTCGGTACCGAAATATTTCTTGCCCATGTCGCCACCCACTGTCTGTCCGCCCCCTATATAGGAGGTTGTGCCTTACGCGAAGTGAATCGGTACGCTGGACGGTCTGGCACCAATCGGCTACCCGTTTTTGTCACGATCAGCCTTCGAGGGAAGCCATGTCGCCAATTCGCAAAGCCGTCCTGCCCGTTGCTGGGCTGGGGACCCGCGTACTGCCGGCGACCAAGACCATCCCCAAGGAAATGCTGCCGGTTTTCGACAGGCCTGCGATCCAGTACGTGGTCGACGAGGCGCGCGCTGCGGGTATCGAGCACTTCGTCTTCGTGACCGGCCGCAACAAGGCCGCCATCGAGGATTATTTCGACACCGCCTACGAGCTTGAAGACACGCTGCGTGTGAAGAACAAGACCGACATCCTCGACGAGCTCGAGCGCATCCGGCCCGAACCGGGCTCGATGAGCTTCGTGCGCCAGCAGGCGCCGCTGGGTCTGGGCCACGCCATTGCCTGCGCGCGGGACATCGTCGGTCACGAGCCTTTCGCGATCCTGCTGCCCGACATGCTGGTGCGCGCGCCGAAGAGCTGTCTGACGCAGATGGTCGAGGCCTACGGCAAGGTCGGTGGGAACGTGATTGCCGTGGAGCCCTGCGAGGACCCGTCGGCCTATGGCGTGATCGATCCGGTCGACCGGTCCGGCCCGCTGATGAAGATGAAGGGCATGGTCGAGAAGCCGCCGCGCGAAAGCGCCCCGTCGAACCTCTTCATCACCGGCCGCTATATCCTGCAGCCGGAAATCTTCGACCTTCTGGAGACCCAGGGTGCGGGCGCCGGCGGCGAAATCCAGCTCACCGACGCGATGGTACGCCTGATGGAAAGCCAGGACTTCCACGCGCTGGAATATGAAGGCGCGTCCTATGACTGCGGCAGCAAGCTGGGCTATTTCGAGGCCAATCTCGCCTATGCCACGGCGGATGCGGAGCATGGCGACGCCGCGAAGGCGATGCTCAGGGACTTCCTCTAGGCCTGCGTCCGCGCACGCCAGCCCCGGTACCATTCCGCAAAACGCGGCAAACCGTCCTCCAGGCGGATCGACGGCTTGTAGCCATAGTCCGCCTCCAGCCGGCTCGTATCGGCATAGGTGCGCGTCACATCGCCCGGCTGCATCGGCATCATGACCTTCTCCGCCGTCACGCCCAGCGCGCCTTCGAGCGTTTCGATCATGTCCATCAGCCTCACCGGCGAGGACCCGCCGATGTTGTAGACGGCATGACGGCCGCGTTGCGGATCGTCGGCAAGGATGCGGCCGAGCGGTTCGACGATATCGTCGATATAGGTAAAATCCCGCTCCATATTGCCGTTGTTGAAGACCTTGATCGGCCGGCCCGAGAGCATGGCGTCGGCAAACAGCCAGTAGGCCATGTCCGGCCGCCCCCAGGGCCCGTAGACGGTGAAGAAGCGCAGCCCGGTCGCGCGAATGCCGTAGAGCGAGCAATACGAGGCCGTCATCAACTCGTCGGAACGTTTGGTCGCCGCATAGAGCGAGGCCGGCGTCTCCGAGGCATCGGTCTCCGCGAAAGGAACGGTGGACCGTTCGCCGTAGACGGAGCTGGAGGAGGCGTAGACCAGATGGTCGAGATCGTCTCCCAGCCGCCGCGCCGCTTCCAGGATCGCCAGATGGCCGAGCAGGTTTGAGCGCGCATAGGCAAACGGGTTTTCCAGCGAGTAGCGCACGCCCGCCTGGGCCGCCAGGTGCAGGATGCGGCGCGGCCGCTCGCGCTCGACCAGAGCCATCACGGCACCGTCGTCGGCCAGGTCGACCCGCTCGAAACGGAAGCCTTCCTGCCCGGTCAGCTGATCGAGCCGGGCCTGCTTCAGGGCAGGGTCGTAGTAGGTGTTGAGATTGTCGATGCCGACGACGCGTTCACCCGCCGCCAGCAGGGCCCGCGCCGCATGAAACCCGATGAAACCGGCCGCCCCGGTGACCAGAATGGTCAATGTCCAACTCCCCCTGCCAACCGTCGCGAGCACTGTTAGCCCAGTTTGACGGGAAAGGCATACCCCGTTTGGTCCGGCCTCCGGTTCGACCCGTCAGGTCAGCCCGACACGCAGCAGGTCGTGCAGGTGGAGAATGCCCACCGGGCGCTGCCCGTCATCGACGATGAAGAGCTGGGTAATTTTCAGCGATCCGGCGGTCATCTCGCGCAGGGCGTCGGCCGCCAGGGTTTCCGCCCGGCCGGTCTTCGGATCGCGGGTCATGACCTCGCGGGCCGGACGGTCGACCAGGTCGGCGCCCATGTGACGGCGAAGGTCGCCGTCGGTGATGATGCCCGTCAGCCGCCCCTCCCCGTCGAGCAAGCCGACACAGCCGAAACTCTTGGCCGTCATCTCGATGAGCACCTCGCTCATCGGCGCCTGTTCATCTGCCACCGGCACGGCCTCGCCGGCGTGCATGACGTCGCCCACCGAGGCGAGCGCCGCCCCCAGTGCCCCGCCGGGATGGAAGGTGCGGAAATCGGCGGCCGTGAAGCCGCGCGCTTCCAGCAGCGCCACGGCAAGCGCATCGCCCAGCGCCATCATCAGCGTGGTGGAAGTCGTCGGGGCGCGTGTCTCGCCGCAGGCTTCCGGCGCGTCCGGCACGGCGAGGAGATGATCCGCCGCCCGGCCCAGCGTGCTGTCGGCGCGTGTCGTCATCGACACGAGCGGAACCCCGAAGCGGCGGCAATAGGCGATCAGGTCGCCCAGCTCCCTGGTCTCGCCGGACTTGGACAAGGCGAGGACCGCGTCCTGTTCGCCGATCATGCCCAGATCGCCATGGCTCGCCTCGGTCGGGTGCACGTAGTAGGCGGGCGTGCCGGTGGAGGCCAGCGTCGCGGCGATCTTGCGCGCCACATGACCGGACTTGCCGACGCCGGCGCAGATCACCCGCCCCTTCATCTGCGACAGCCGCGTCACCGTGGCGGCGAAGTCCTCGCCGATGGAGGCCGCCAGCGCATCCAGGCCGTCGCGTTCGGTCGCGATGACACGGCGGGCCGAAGCGGCGGGGTCGAATTCGGGCATGCAGGGATCCTCGGGCAGACAAGGTGACGAGTGCAGGACCGCTCCCATACCAGAACCGCGCACGCCCGGGGAAGAGACGTGCGCGGCCGGAGCGGCGTATTCGGCATGGCCCTTAAGGGGGACGGAGAGGGACCAGGCATTCTAGGACGCCGCATGTCTGCGCCGGATAGGGAGCAAGAGCCAAAGGCGGCCCCGGCCTGGCACGATGGAGGGATTTCGGCCCGGTCGGGGCAAACCCCTGCATACGCGTACCCGGAACTACTGGAAGCCTTATACCACAAGATGCGGTTGCTGCCCATGCCTGTCTTTTCGCCACCGGCGGAACGCCTGCCGCCTTGCCCGGACCGGACGGGCGGGCTATCGCTGCGGCACGCCAGACACGAGGAGACCGACATGCCGCAACTCGCCCTCATCCGGCATGGCCAGAGTGAGTGGAACCTGGAGAACCGCTTCACCGGCTGGGTCGATGTCGACCTGTCCGAGAAAGGCATCACCGAGGCCCGCCGGTCCGGTGAATTGCTGGCCAAGGCCGGTTTCAAGCCGGACCGGGCCTATGTCTCCGTGCTCAAGCGGGCGATCAAGACGCTGGATCTCACCCTGGACGGACTGGACCGGATGTGGATCCCGGTCGAGAAATCCTGGCGCCTCAACGAGCGGCACTACGGCGCACTGGCCGGGCTCAACAAGGAAGAGACCCGGCAAAAGCACGGCGCAGAACAGGTGAAGATCTGGCGCCGCTCCTTCGACACGCCGCCGCCGCCGATCGCGGAAGACCACGAATACCACCCGGCCAATGACGAGCGCTATGCGAACGTCCCGCGCGAGAACCTGCCGGCCGCGGAAAGCCTCAAGCTGACGCTGGAGCGGGTGGAGCCCTACTGGACCTCGGAGATCCTGCCGCACCTGAAAAAGGGCGAGACCATCGCCGTGGCGGCCCATGGCAACAGCCTGCGCGCCCTGGTGAAGCTCCTGTTCCAGGTCGGTGACGCCGAGATCATGGAAATCGAGGTTCCCACCGGCAATCCGCTGCTGATCGATCTCGACAAGGACGGCACAACCATCCTGAAGGCGCGCTATCTCGACGAGGAGCGCGCCCAGCCGCTGCCGCCCCTGCCGGGAGCATGAGGGACGGCGCCGCCGATCGACGCTTCATGGACCTGGCGCTGGCACTGGCGCGGCACCAGCTGGGCCGCACAGCGCCCAACCCCGCCGTGGGCTGCGTTCTGGTCCGTGACGGACGGATCGTCGCCACCGGCGCCACCGCCGACGGCGGCCGCCCCCATGCCGAGCGCACCGCGCTCGACAAGGCCGGAGCCGCGGCCCGCGGATGCACGGCCTATGTCACCCTGGAACCCTGTTCGCATCACGGACAGACGCCGCCCTGCGCGGAAGCCCTGATCGAGGCGGGTATCGAGCGGGTAGCGATCGCCTGTCTGGACCGCGACCCGCGGGTGCGCGGCCGCGGCGTGGCGATGCTGAAAGCGGCCGGCGTGTCCGTCGTCGAGGGGCTGGGCGAGGCCGATGCACGGCCGCTCTATGCGGGCTTCTTCAACCGGCTGGAGACGGGCCGCCCGCTGGTCTTCATCGACAGCCGCGCGGCGGGCTATGATGCGCGTCTGGAACCGGTCCGTGAAGCGGAGATGGACGAGCACCTCTCGACCCTCGGCGAACGGGGCCTGTCCCGTGTGCGGGTCGAACCGGGAACGGCCTTTGCCGCCACGATGATCGAGCGCGGTCTTGCTCATGTCGCCGACCACAGCGGAGACACCGTGTATTAACGAACCGTCCGTAGTGTGGTCGTCTGCGCAATTCGACCCACAGGATCAGCCGATGCACGGCCGGAAAATCGAATTCACCACGCTCACCCAGGCACAGGTCGACATGATCTGCGAACGCCATGAGCGCCTGTGGTCCGGCAAGGCCGGCGGTGCGCGCGCCAGCTTCGCCTACTGCATCGCGGAAAATCTCGACCTGTCCGATCGCGACCTGTCCGACGCCGACTTTTCCGGCGCCGTGCTGCGCGGCGCGAACCTGAATGGCACGACGCTCAACAGCGCCATCTTCTTTGCCGCAGACCTGCGGCGCGCCAGCCTGGAGGGCGCCTGCCTGCGCCGGGCGGACCTGCGCGGCGCCATCATGCGCGGCGCCAACCTCACGGGTGCGGACCTGACCGAGGCCGATCTTCGCGAGGGCGCGATCGCCCAGATCGACAAGGAAAAGGGCCTCGCCGTCCTGACCCACAAGACCCAGGAAAACAATTCCGACAAGGCCAACTTCACCGGCGCCAACCTGTCGCGCTCGAAAATGGCCGGCGTCACCGCCCAGAAGTCCGACTTCACCGACGCCATGCTGCTGGGCACGCGGATGATCCGTGCCAATCTGCGCGGCTCCTCCTTCCAGGGAGCCAATCTGGAGGGTGCGGACCTGTCGGGCGCGGACCTGTCCGACACCGACTTCACCAATGCCGTGCTCATCGGCACCAAGACGCTGATGGCGACCAAGGACCGCATGTGCACGAAGGGCGCGCTGACCGAGGCGCCGGTCGGCATCGATGCGAGCACGCTGGACAATCCGGTCGCCGACCAGATCGCCGAACACATGAAATGGTGCGAGACCGACGGACGCGAGGGCAAGCCCTCCCTGTTCGACGGAACCGATTTGCGTGGCCTCACCTCGCTGGCCGGCAAGACGCTCACCGCCTTCCACGCCCGCGGCGCCACGCTCTACGGGCTGGACCTTGAAGGCGCGCAATTGCAGGGCGCGCGACTGGAAAAGGCGGACCTGCGCATGGTCTCGCTGCGCGGCGCGGATCTGCGCGGCGCGGATCTGACCGGAGCCAACCTGTCGAATGCCGATCTGCGCGACTGCCAGCTCGGCCCCCTCCTGCTGGAAGGCGACCGCATCCTGCCGGCCTCGGTGGCCGGCACGCGCGCCCGCTACACCGATTTCCGCGGCGCAGACCTGCGCCAGATCAAGGCGACGGGTGCCGACTTCTCCTACGCCCATCTGGACGGCGCCGATGTGCGCCGCGCGGCTTTCGGCGGCTCCTGCTTCACGGGCACGAGTGTGGACGAACGCTTCCTCGAACAGGTCGCCTCGGTCGAGGGCGCAGTCGATCTCGACGCGGCCTGATCCGCAGCACCACACCGGAAAAGAAAAAGGCGGCGGACCGAATGTCCGCCGCCCAGTTTATTCGGGGGATATCGTGAGATCGGGGCCGTCAGGCGGCTTTCGTCTTGCCGCCTTCGATCAGCTTGGCCTTGGACTTGCCAGCGCCCGACTTGATCTCGATCTGCTTCGGCTTGGCCGCTTCGGGGATCTCGCGCACGAGGCGGATCGTCAGCAGCCCGTTCTTCAGGCCGGCATCGGTCACCTCGACATGATCGGCGAGATGGAAGCGGCGCTCGAAAGCGCGCTCGGCGATGCCACGATGCACGAAGCGGCGCTCGTCCGCGTCGCCTTTCTCGGTGATGCGGCCGGAAACGGTCAGCACGTTTTCCTGGACTTCCACGGTGAGGTCTTCCTCGCCGAAGCCGGCAACGGCGAGTTCGATCAGATACTCGTCATCGTCCACGTGCTGGATGTTGTAGGGGGGGTATCCCTGCGACTCGATCTTGGTCGCGGAATCCATCATGTCCGCCAGACGGTCGAAACCGACGATGGAACGGTAGAGGGGGGTAAAGTCGACAGTACGCATATCAGTCCATCCTCCTTCAGAGCGATAAACAGGTCCGGATCGTCCGGACGGTTGACGAGGACCGCCACGCACAATGGCCGCAGCCGGTCCGCAGGCCCCGTTACGGCGACCTGCTCCGATTAATTGGGGAGCGGATCACGATTGCGCAAGACCACGCCGCGGCAATTGCGCGCGAAAGCGGGCCCGGCTAGGACTGTGCGCTGGAGAGAGGGAGAATTTCATATGCGTTACACGGCCTTTGGCGCCCTTCTGGGCGGTTCGCTGCTTCTGGCATCCTGCGGGGGCTCCGAACCGGAGAGCCAGCCCGGCGACGACGCGGAAACCGCCATGCCCGAAACCGGCGAACAGACCGGAACGGACGCGACGCCGGAAACCGGGGCGGAAGAAACCGACTACAGCGAGCTTTCCGCCGTGCTCGAAGGCGACTGGCGCGGCGACGCTGCGGACCGTGACGTCTGGCGCCACCCGCAGGAGACGCTGGAATTCCTCGGCATCGACCCGTCCTCGACCGTGGTGGAAATCTGGCCCGGCGGCGGCTGGTACAGCGACATTCTCGGCCCGTGGATCGAAGCCAATGGCGGCACCTATCTGCCGGCCCATTTCCCGGCCGATGCCGCGAGCGACTACCAGCAGCGTTCCCGCACCGCCTTCGAAACGAAGATTGCCGACAATCCGCGCTATGGCGATGTGACCATCGTGGATTTCGATGCCGAAGGCGGGCTGGCGGTGGAAGACGGGTCCGTCGATGCCGTCCTCACCTTCCGCAATGTGCACAACTGGATGAATAACGGCTTCGCCGAACGCGCCTTCGCGGAATTCCACGACGCGCTGGCCGATGGCGGTATTCTCGGCGTGGTCGAGCATCGGCTGCCCTCCTCGCGCGAGCAGGATCCGATGGCTTCCAGCGGCTATGTCCAGGAAGGCTATGTCATCGCCATGGCCGAGGAGGCCGGTTTCGAACTGGTCGACACGTCGGAAATCAACGCCAACCCGGCGGACACGGCCGACCACCCCTTCGGCGTGTGGACGCTGCCGCCGGTGCGCCGCTCGCCGCGCGATGACGAAGAGGGCCATGAGGATTTCGACCGGGCCGCGTTCGACGCCATCGGCGAAAGCGACCGCATGACCCTGCTGTTCCGCAAGACGGCCGAGACCGAAGCAGCGGACAGCGAGGAAGACGGTACGGAATGATGCGCGCTTTCGCTGCCCTGACAGCCGCGATCATGCTGGGTCTTCACCCCGCATCGGCAGGGGCGGCGGACGATGAAGCCGGCGATGCGGAACGCATCGCCGGCCCGCTGCCCCGTTTCTTCCCGCATCTGGACAACTATCTCGAGCTTCCCGCGGACCGGCGCAGTCATTTCCGCCTCGCCTATGTGATCGGGTCGGACGACGGCATTCCGCCGGAAGAGATCCGAATGTGGTACGAGCATGACGGTGAAACGCGGCCCTTCGGCATCGACGCCACGGGCCGGATCACGCGCCTGCCCGGCATCGAGGCGCTCGCAGCGGAACCGGATGTCTGGATCAACCAGCCCGACGACGATGACGCCCGCTTCTCCCTGACCATGCAGTTCGAATACGGCCGCCCCCTCGCCGACCGCTACGCGCGTGAGGAACTGGCACGCGGTATCGAACAGGCCAACCGGGCGATCCGCCAGGCCGCGGGCGTCGCCGCGCTGTTTGCGCCCAACATGAAAACCGTGGTCTTCATCTTCGACGGCACCGCGCCGGAAGCCTGGGCCGTCGACGCGGAGGGCGAACGCACACCGCTCACCGTGCAGGAGAACCGGGCCTTCTTCCGTCCCGGCGACCGGTCCAGCCGGTCGGTCGACCATCTGGAATTCGGCCACGCGCCACGCCGCGTCCTGTTCGACAGCTAGCGCGCGGCAGCCGGCGCCAGCAAAGGCAGAACCGCGTCGAGCAGTTCGCGGGACGCCGCCGCGACGACCTGCCCGCCGCCACTGGCATCGCCGCCGGACCAGTCCGTCACGACACCCCCTGCCCCTTCGATCACCGGGATGAAGGCCTGCACGTCATAGACCTGCAGGCCGCTCTCGATCACCAGATCCACCCCGCCACCGGCCAGCATGGCATAGGCATAGGCGTCATAGCCGAAGCGGCACAGGCGCGCCTTGCGCCGCACCTGCTCGAAAGCCTCCGCCTCGGCATCGGCGAAGAGATTGGCGTCGGTGGTCGACAGGATCGCGGTATCCAGGCTGCGCGTGCCGCGGGTACGCAGCGGACGGTCTTCTCCGCCATGGGACAGCACCGCGCCGCCGGGCCAGCCCAGGAAGCGTTCGCCGATATGGGGCTGGTCGATCACGCCTACCGCCGGACGGCCCTCGCGTTCTAGGGCGATCAGCACGGTCCAGGTCGGCAGGCCGGAGATGAAGGCGCGCGTACCGTCGATCGGATCGAGCACCCAGCGGCGGCCATTCGTCCCGGCCGTCTCGCCGAATTCCTCGCCGAGGATGCCGTCATCGGGCGCGTGCCGAGCCAGCACGGCGCGCATCGCTTCCTCGGACGCCCGGTCGGCGACGGTTACCGGGTCGAAACCCGCATCCAGCTTGTTCTCGACATCCAGCGGTGCGCGGAAATGCGGCAGGATCGCCGCGCGGGCCGCATCGGCCATGAGATGGGCGGTCCGGATATCCCCGGCAGGATCATAGGCAGACATGAAAAGGCGCCTAGCACGGCCCTCGCCGCCGCGCCAGACGCCTTCCAGGTGTCCCCCTTGGACAGTCGGTATCAGGCCGCGTCGTTCGCCGGCTCTTCCGGCTCGAGCGACTTGGCCAATTCGAGCAGGCGTTTGCGCGGGCGTTCTCCCAGCCGGTAGTAGGCCCGGATGAGGTCCATCGTCTCCTTCTGGGAGAGGATGTCGGCCGAGAGCGTGTCGGCATCGCTCTCGTCGCGCTGGGACAGCCCTTCGTAGAAATACTGCACCGGCACGTCGAGCGATTCAGCGAGCTCGAAAAGCCGGCTCGCGCTGACCCGGTTCGCGCCGCACTCGTATTTCTGGATCTGCTGGAAGCGGATCCCGACGGATTCCGCCAGCTGCTGCTGAGTCAGGCCGAGAAGCCGGCGCCGACGGCGCAGGCGTTTGCCCACATGAAGGTCGATATCGTTGGTCATACTCTACTCGCCGCCTGTTCTTCGCGTGTCGAACTGCGCCGCATTGGGACGCACACCTCACAGGGGAGCAAAGCGCGTGCCGCGCGAAGAGCGGCCCCGCTCTTCGCGTCAGGTGGGCACATTCAGCAGGTGACGCAGCGGGTCCAGTCGGTCTCGACCAATTGCCTGACAAATTTGCGCATTTCCGATTCGAAACCGGCAAAGTCCGATGCCATGACGACGCGGCGCTCGTCGAGATAGAGGCTGCGATTGATCTCTATCTGGACCACATGCACGCCGTCGGCGGGCCGGCCGTAATGCTCGGTCGTGTATCCGCCGGCATAGGGAATGTTCCGGACCGTGACATAGTCGCGATCGCGCAGCCGGTGCTCGATCGTCTCGACCACGCGCGTATCGCAGGACGAGCCGAACCGGTCGCCCAGCACGAAATCGACGCCGCGTGCGCTCTGGTTGGGCATGGAGTGCATGTCGATCACGATCACGAATCCGTGACGGGCGCGCAAATCGGCGATCAGATCGCCCAGCGCGGCGTGATAGGGCTCGTAAAACCGCGCGAGCCGGTCGCGCGCTTCCTCATAGCGCAAGCGGCGGCGATAGAGCGGGCGGCCCTCGAAACCGATTCGCGGCACCACGCCCAGGCCGGATGCGGCCCGCCGGGAGACCGGATCGGCCTGCTCGGGAAGCCGGTCGGAGAACATGCCCGGATCGAGTTCCCAGGGTCCGCGATTGGGATCGACGAAGACACGGGGAAACTGGGCGCAGACCAGGTGACCGCCGAATTCGGGCGCCGCAGCGATGAGCGTGTCGACATAGGCATCCTCCGACCGTCTCAACTGGTCCAGGCTGAGACAGGTCAGGGCCTGCATTTCGGAGGTATAGTGGCGGCCCGAATGGGGCGAGGCGAAGACGATCGGACGTTCGCTTGCGCCATCGGGACGAAGGATGCGAACCGCATCGGTGGCCGCATTTGGATTTGCCGAAACATCCAAGGCGAGCGATGATGGGTTCACAGCGTCCATTGTCGAAGAGTGGTCAGCTGCACACCGCCGGTCAAGCGCTACAGCGCGTTCAGCGGGTTTTTACCAAGCGCGTGTAGGTTGCCGTCAATTCGAGTTTTCGCAAGGGTGGGACCTGAGATGGCAAAGATTCTTCTGGCAGAAGACGACGATTCGATGCGGGACTTCCTCGCCAAGGCCCTGAAGCGGGCCGGACACGAGGTTCTGGTCTGCTCGGACGGGGAGGAAGGGCTCGACGCGATCGGCGAACAGCCGGCCCAGTTCGATCTTCTGCTGACCGATATCGTGATGCCCGGCGTCGATGGAATCGAGCTGGCGCGCCGCGCCGCCGAGATCGACCCGGCGCTCAAGATCATGTTCATCACCGGCTTCGCGGCCGTGGCGCTCAATCCGGGCTCCGGTGCGCCGACCAATGCGAAAGTGCTGTCCAAGCCTTTCCACCTGCGCGAGCTGGTCGACGAGGTCGCCCGCGTCATGGCCGCCTGATCCTTCCGGATCCGTCGCAAGGAAAAAGGCCCGCCGGATATCCGGCGGGCCTTTCTCTTTGGCATTCGGGTCGGGCCTAGAGGCCGCCCGGGCCGCAATCTTCCTCGAGGAAACGCTCGATTTCCGGCAGGAAGGTGCGGTGGTGACGCGGATACCAGGGCAGCGAGTGCGGCATGTCTTCCACGACGAGCATCTCGGCGTGCACGCGATTGCGCACGGCATTGTAGAAGTCCGTCGAGTGGAAGAGCGGCACGCGCACGTCCCGGTCGCCGTGGAACAGCAGGATCGGGATATTCGCCCGCTCCGTGTTCTCGCTCGGATCCATGCCGTCGACCGTCCAGCCTTGGAGCGCCCGCTGGACGCGGTTTTCGCCCCAGTTGCCACCGATACGGCCCAGATTGGACACGCCGGCACCGGCGATGGCGCACTGATAGGGCGAGTTCTCGCGAACCACAGCGGCAATGGCGGCGAACCCGCCATAGGAATAGCCGAAGATGGCGATCCGCTCGGGGTCGGCGATGCCCTGCTCGACGAGCCAGGCCGCGCCGTCATCCTTGTCGTCCTGCATGGACAGGCCCCATTGCGCGTCGCCGGCGAGCTCGAGCTCGCGACCCCAGCCGGTGGACCCGCGGTATTGCGGACGCAGCACGGCATAGCCGCGCGAGGTCAGGTACGGCACCCAGCCCGAGGCGTCCCAGCCCGCATAGTCGCGCGCCCAGGGCCCGCCATGGGGATGGATGATCGTCGGCAGCGGCCCGTCTTCCGGCTCCCAGCCGGCCGGCAGGCTCAACAGCCCCGGAATGTCCAGACCGTCACGCGCCGGATAGTAGACGAGCTCGGTTTCCGGCAGGTCCGCAGTATCGATCCACGGACGGGACTGGCCCAGCAGGGTCAGACGATTGTTCTTCAGGATATAGTAGATCGGCGGCTGATCGCTGCCTTCCACGGAGAACAGGACGGTCTCGAAACCCTCAGTCCAGTCAATGATGGAGACCGGCTCGTCGAACTGGCCGTCCAGGATGTCCTGGACCTGCTGCATGGCCGGATCGATCCAGTACACCGAGCTGTCCGCACCCTGGTAAGTGAAGCCAAGCACGTCGTTGAAATTGCTCTCGTGCTGGCCGCGGATCAGGCCGGAGATGTTGAAGTCCGGATGCGCCAGAACCGGACCGTCGGAATAGGACCGGCTGACCGGATCGTAGGCATAGACCTGGACCTTGTCCGAGAACTGGTCGGTCAGCACATAGTACTGGCCGGTCGCTTCGTCGCGGCCGGTGACGGCCACGGTGTAGCGGTCGCGCAGATTGGCGGTCAGTGCGTCATGCACCTCGAACTCGCCGGTCTGATCGTTGCGGATGTAGTGCAGCACGCGATAGTCGAGCTCCCCGGAAATCGGCTCCAGCTCGTTGCGAACCAGAACGTCGCCATTGCGGCGGTCGAACAGGGAGACCGACGTGCGGCCGCCGGCGCGGAGCAGCAGCTCGGCCTGGTCGGTCGCCAGATTGTAGCGATAGTAGCTTGAGCTCAGCGACTGGGTATTCGTGCGCTCGATGATGACATTGTTCGGCTCGAGCGGCAGGTCGCTGACCAGGTTGGTCGTGCCGGCGATTTCGAAGCAGCGTTGCGTGTTCTCGCTGACGCCGAGCGAACGGCCGCCGCGTGCGAAAGCTTCCTCGAAGTCGGAATGGTCCGCATCGGTCAGGTAGGCCTTGGTGACGAAGGTCGCCGTGGCGCCGGTCGTGCGGCCCTCGCCGCAACCGCCGAGCTGGCCGGTCCATTCCTGACGGCCCAGCACGAGAATTCGCCCGGCCTTGAGTGCGTTCGCCCAGATGATCGACATGCGGTCATTACTGGGGGTTACAACGGGGGGATCGCTGGGATTGTCCAGATTCCAGGTCGCCAGGGCCGTGCGCTCATTGTCCGATCCGGGGGATGCGACGATGGCCACGACCATGTCGCCTTCCGAACTCAGCGATACGGTCTGGATGTTCGGGATGCGTGCGATCGCATCGGCTGGGAGCGGATCCGCCGTGATCTCGGCACCGGCCTGGGCTGCAATCCCCGTCGCCATCGCCATGGCCATCAGAGTTTGCTTCAACATTGAGTGTCTCCTCCTTCGCATCGTCCGGGCGACGCCGGCGCCGATGCGCAATTCTTGTATGTCCATCAATGCCCCGGAAACAGCGCCGCCTGCAATGGGGCCTGGACGAAAAAGGGGGCGATGGTCTCCCACCGCCCCCGATTTCATGTCGCCTTTGCGAGACCTAGAAGGTCTTGGTCACGCGAACGAAGGCGGTGCGGCCGCGCAGGTCGTACTGCGTGGCGTTGAGCGCCGTGTTGCCGCGACGGGTCGAACCGACACCGGTGGAGATGACCGGCGGGGTTTCGTCGAACGCGTTGGAGACACCGCCCAGGATGGACAGACGGTCGCCTTCCCACTCGATCGAGAAGTCGTGGTACAGCGCGGATTCGACTTCAGCGTCGAAGTACGCATCCGGGAAGCCGTAGTAGCTTTGGTACGTCAGGCTATCTTCGTACAGCACCTGGTTATCGGTACCTTCGACGTAGTTGAAGAACCAGTTGAAGGTCCAGTCACCGCGGAAGAAGGCCACACGGCCGTTCGCCACGAATTCCGGATCGCCGACCGTGCCGTTGAAGTCATTCGTCTCGAAGTTGGACGGAATGGACGGGTCGAACAGGTTGACGATATCCGTGTTGGTCCAGGTACCCTGAGCGGACAGCAGCAGGTCGCCGAAGTCGAACTCGTGCTCGTAGCGAACCGTGACATCGTAGCCGTCGGTGATCTGGCTGTTGATGTTCAGGTAGCTGTCCTGCACTTCCAGGATTGCATACGGATTGACTTGCGAGGAGCCGTCAGCACGCGTGAACAGGTTGCAGAAGTTGTTCGGGAAGGTCGTGCCCGAATAGCAGCTGTACAGGATGGAAGCAGCACCCAGCTGGGCGATCTGGTCGTAGACTTCGATCTCGAAGTAGTCGACCGCGATGCTCAGGGCCGCGAACTCCGGCGTATAGACCAGGCCGACCGTACGGGCGTCGGAGGTTTCCGGCTCAAGAACGCCGGCACCGCCGCCGCTGTAAACCGTCGCCGACGACGCACCGCCGGTGAAGTCGCCCGGGATGCCCGCCGCCGCACAGTTGGTGCGGACGTTGGCATTGGACGAGTTCTGCCAGTCGATACACGGGTCGATCGCGAGCTGGTCGGCGAAGGACGACTGATCGCCCAGGAACAGCTCGTAGAGGCCCGGAGCCCGGTAGGACGTACCCTGCGTGGCACGCAGACGGAAGGTCGGCGAGATCTGCCAGTTCAGGCCCGCCTTCCAGACACCGTCGGAACCGGCGGAGTCATAGTCGAAGGTCCGGCCGGACAGCGACATGGTCAGCGATTCGAAGAAGGGCTCACCCGCGACGAGCGGGATTTCCAGCTCGCCGAAGAATTCGTGAACCGAGTCGTCGCCCGCAGTGACCTGGGCACTGGAGTAACCCCAGCTGTTGCCGTTCTGGGACAGTTCGTCCGGCGTGTCGTTGATCGAGAAGGTGCGGTACTCATAACCGAAGGCCGCACCGACCGCGCCGGCCGGAAGGTCGAACAGTTCGCCGGTCGTCACGGCGTTCACCACGGTCTGCTCGTAGACCGTCGAGCCCACGGTGTTCTCGGTCAGCGTGTCATACAGCGCATCGCCGTAGTTGCCGCTCAGGAAATCCGAAGAATACGGATCGTAGGTCGGCGCATTCGCATCGTAGCGCACATCGCCCGAAACGTCGGCGATGATGCGGTTACCGCCGTATTCGGCGTCGGAACGCGAGTACTGAACGGACGCGGTCCAGACCCAGTCGGCCATCGGACCGAACCAGGGGCTGAAGCCACCTTCGAGCTGCGTGTTGATCGCCGTGTAGTCGACTTCAGCGAAGCTGTTCGACGGCCACAGGGTCACCGGCTGGATCAGGGCCAGCGGGTGATCGTACGTCGGGTCGTTCGCATAGCCGTAGCCGTAGGGCGCAGCCGTCGCACCGCCGATGAGCGGGAAGAACTGACGCCAGCCGTCGGACGTGGTTTCACGACGCGTGAACAGGAACTCGTTACGCCAGTCGACACCGCCCAGCATGTCCAGGGCAAAATCGGAGGACGCGTAGAAGCTCATGCGTTCCTGGCGGTTGATCGCATCGGTCGAGAGCACGCGCGGATCGGCCAGAACGTCCTCGTAGAAGGCCTCGCCGGCCGGATCGTCGTAGCGGCCGTTGGCGCGCGGACGATAGCCCGGGAAGTACGGGGACTCGACGCCATCCGGCGACGGGACGTAGCGGCCCGTGCCGTAGAAGTTGTCGATGACCGTGTTGGCGTAGATGTGGTTACAGCCGGAGTATTCCGTGCCGGCCGTGATCGAACGGTCTTCGCGGTCGATACGGTTGCCGCCCGGAGCGTCCCAGACCAGGTCTTCCTGGCACGACAGGTAGTCGCGATCGCCCAGGGACAGGTCTTCACGCAGCTGGTACTGGGCCGCGAGCACGATGTTGCCGCGGTCGAAATTCAGACCGTAGGCGCCGGAGATGTCATAGGTCTCGCCGCCACCTTCGAACGGGGCGTTGACCTGGACGCTGATTTCCGGACGGTCGACCTCGGTGCGGGTGATCACGTTGATCACGCCGGCCACGGCGTCGGAACCGTAGATCGAGGACGCGCCGTCCTTCAGGATCTCGAAACGCTGGACGATGGAGGACGGAATGACGTTCAGGTCGAACGCGCCGACCTGGCCGCGCACACCGGCCGGACCCGGACGGTGGCCGTTGACCAGGACCAGGCTACGCTGGGCACCGAGGCCGCGCAGCGAGATCGAGTTGACGCCCGTACCGCCTTCGACGACGTAGCCGCCGAACTGGTTGTTCAGCTGGACAGAGCCGGAAGCGACACTGGCCGACTGCAGCATTTCAGCCGCATCGACGAGACCTTCCAGCGTGGCGACCTCGGCGGTCACGACCTGGATCGGCGCAGCGGAAGTGAATTCGTTGCGACGGATAAGAGAGCCCGTCACCACCACGACGTCTTCCGTCGTGTCTTCTTCCTCGTCTTCGGCGTCTTGCGCATAGGCCGGCGACATCGCCAGGCCGGCCGCGGCAAAACCAGCAAGAATGGTCGAGCGCAGCAGGCGCTCGCGATCCCAGATATTGCTCACGATTGTACCCCTTGTGTTTGTCAATGCGTCGGCACGGGTCCTTTGATGGCCTCTTGTGCAGGCGCGGCCGGGTCACCCCTAGCTGACCGTACTATGTCCAAACTCGTTTTGGCTTGAAAGCACAGGACGCTGTGACGCGGTAATTCGACTGCCGATGTTGCAAAAAAGTCATACGATTTTCATGCTGCCGTCAGCCTCATTCAGGTGTATGCTTTGCTCTTCCGGCACGGAACGCAGCGAATACTCGTATGCTTCATAAGTGCAATCTGACGTTCATGAAATGTGTGAAAACCGGGACGCGCTGCAATCGGCGCGTTTTCCTGCACAATGGCGTCTTGCACTCCGCGCGAGCTGACGCTAGAAACCCGGCTCCCTAGCGACGGATGGGCGATTAGCTCAGCGGGAGAGCACTTCGTTGACATCGAAGGGGTCACTGGTTCAATCCCAGTATCGCCCACCATCCTTCGCCCTGCGGGCTTCGGATGGCAAGCCGTCCGGAGCGCGCACCTGGGGCGAAGACATGCCCTCCGAAGCCTTGGCGTAGGAGGGGTGGTGGCGTGCGCCAAGCCACCATCCTCCGCACCCGCTGCATCCGCCACACCCTCCCCGTCTTTCCGCATCGCTCCGAACGGCCTAAGTGAGGGCCGGGAATAAGCCACAGCAGGATGACGCCATGGACGACCGCCTCCGCACAGCGCTTGAAACGGTGACCGAACGCCAATCCGGCCGCAATCTGGTCGATGCCGGCCGTATCGAAGCTGCTTCCGTGATGGGCGAGACCGCCACGATCATCCTGTCGCCGCCCGTCGCAGGCCAGCCCGATCTCGACCGCCTTCAGCCCGAGATCGAGGCTGCCGTCACCGGCCTGGATGGCATCACGCGCGCCCGCATCGTCATGACCGCGCACCGCGAAGCCTCCGGCGGGCAGGACAAGCCGCGCAAACCGGCCCAGCCCAGGCGCGACGAGGCCAACGCCCCCAAACCGGCCAAGCGCATCATCGCCGTGGCCTCGGGCAAGGGCGGGGTCGGCAAATCCACCGTCGCGGCCAATCTGGCCGTGGCTCTCGCGCGCGACGGGCTGAAGGTCGGCCTGCTGGATGCCGACGTCTACGGCCCCTCGGCCCCGCGCCTGTTCGGACTGACCGACGTGCCCGGCCTGCAGAAGACCGACGCCGGCGTACAGCCGGTCGAGGCTCACGGGGTGAAGATCATTTCCATGGGCTTTGTCGTGAAGCCTGGCGCCGCCGTGGTCTGGCGTGGCCCGATGGTGCAGGGCGCGATCCGGCAATTCCTCGCCGATACCGACTGGGGCGAACCGGACGTGCTGATCCTCGACATGCCGCCCGGCACGGGCGACGCCCAGCTCGCCATCGCCCAGGACATTCCGGTGGACGGCGCCGTCATCGTCTCCACACCGCAGGACCTCGCCCTCGATGATGCCCGCAAGGCGATGCACCTGTTCGAACAGACCCATGTGCCCATCCTGGGCATGGTGGAGAACATGTCGGTCTTCATCTGCCCCCATTGCGGCGAGGGCAGCCACATCTTCGGCACGGGCGGCGTGAAGGCCGAGGCCGAAGCGATCGGCGTGGACTATCTCGGCGACATCCCGCTTCACCCCGACCTGCGCACGCGCTCGGATGCGGGCGAGCCGATGGCGCTGGACGACGGGCCCGTGGGCAAGGCTTTCCGCAAGGCGGCACGCGCGGCTCTGGAAGCGGCGGAAACCGCGTCCAAACCGGCGCCGAGCGTCGTTTTCGACTAGGCGGTCAGTCGCGCCCGTCAACGCTGAGCGGCGTCGGAGCGATGCCGCCCGGCGCCCGCACGCCGAACACGTCGCGCACGACATCCTCGGCCAGGGCCTCGTCCGGCGGTCCGTCGGCCAGCATTTCGCCGCGCTTCATGACCAGAACCCGGTCGGCAAAGCGCGCCGCCATGTCCAGCGCGTGGACCGCCACGATGACCTGCGTTCCGCTGGCGGCCGCCTTTTGCAGGATAGCCATCACCCCGAGCTGGTGCTTCACGTCCAGTGCCGCGGTCGGCTCGTCGAGCACCATCAGCGGCGCCTGTCCGGCCAGGGTCCGGGCGATCAGCGTGCGGGCCCGCTCACCAGAGGACAGCGTGTTGAAACGCCGCTCGGCCATGTCCGAGATGCCGGTCTGCGCCATAGCCCTGTCGATGGCAGCCGTGTCGGCCTCGCCCAGGTCCCGCAAGGGCTTGCGCCAGGGCGCCCGCCCCAGCGCCACGATATTGCGCACGGTCATCGGCCAGGCGGAACGCCCGTCCGGGGCCAGATAGCCGATGGCCCGGGCCCGCTCGCGGTCCGGCAGATCTGAGAGGGACCGCCCGTCGAGCATCACGCGGCCCGATGTCGGGTTCAGCAACCCGCCCGCCAGCTTGAGCAGGGTCGATTTGCCGGCCCCGTTGGGGCCTACCAGCGCCGTCAGGCCGCCGCCGCTCAAATCCAGCCAGGTCCGCCGCAGCAGCAGCCGGTCTCCATAGCCGAAATCGACCCGTTCGAAACTGAGCCCGCTCATGGCGCCACCTTCTGGGTGGAGCGTACAAGCCACAGGAAGAAGGGTGCGCCCAGCAGGGCCGTCACCACGCCCAGATAGAGCGGCATGCCGGGCCCGGAAATCAGCCGGACGAAGAGATCGGCCAGCGTCACAAGAAGCGCGCCGCCCAGCATGGCGGGCAGGATGAGCGCGGCGGGCCGGTAGCCCACAAGCGGGCGAAGCAGGTGCGGCACGACCAGGCCGACGAACCCGATCGCGCCCGCCACGGCCACGCCGCCGCCCACGGCCAGGGCCGTTCCCGCCACGACGGACAGTCTGAGCCGGCCCAGATCGATGCCCAGGCTGCGCGCCGTGTCCTCGCCCAGGCTGAGCGCCTCGATGCCGCGCCCCGCGGTTGCCAGGATGGCCAGACCGGTCAGGACGAGCGGCGCGGCAAAACCCACCTCGGTCCAGCTGGCATCCTTCAGCGATCCCATCAGCCAGTAGGCGATCTCGGCCAGCGCCCAGGGATTGGGGGCGAGGTTCATCAGCAGCGCCGTCAGGGCCCCGGCCATGGCGTTTACCGCCACGCCGGACAGGATGAGTGTGGTCGCCGATGCGCCCCGGCCCGCGATGAGGAAAAGCAGCGCCACACCGGCGCCGGCGCCGGCGACACCGGCCAGTGGAAGCGCCAGCGCGAACAGCGAGGCCAGGCTGAAATAGAGTGCCGCAACGGCGCCCAGCCCGGCGCTGGCGGAAATCCCTACAATCCCCGGATCGGCCAGCGGATTGCGGAAGAAGCCCTGCATCACCGCCCCGGCCCCGCCCAGCCCGGCCCCGACCAGGAGGCCGAGCAGGAGACGCGGCAGCCGCAGCTCGCGCAGGATCAGCGTGTCCAGCGACGGATCCGCGGCGAAGAGCCCGCTGAGGGCCGCCAAGCCGATATCCGCCTCGCCGACGCACAGGGACAAGACCGCCGCGAGCACGACCGCCAGTACCAGGACGAGATTGAGCGACCGGACCGGCTTCACGCGCCCTCCTCCCTTTCCCAGGCGTCGATGATGTCGGCGATGCGTTCGGCCGCATCGATCAGCCGCGGGCCGGCACACATCCAGTCGCCCGCCGGCACGGTCCCGTTGGGCCGCTCCTCAAGCACGAGCCGGTAGGCGGCATGATGGCGAGCATGGTTGTAAGTGCTCGCATAGCCCTCGGCAAAGAAGCTCGTCAGCACGATGTCCGCCTCCACGCCCAGCACCGTCTCCGGATCGCTGCGCGGCCAGCCATTGACCCCGGCGTCGGCCATGACATTGACGCCGCCCGCCGCGCGGATGGCTTCGTCGACATAGGTCCCGGCGCCAGCGGTGGCCCCGGATGCGCTCAGATAGAGAACCCGCGGCCGGCGGCCGCGTGCGGCAGTCCGGGTTTCGAGCCTCTCAAGGCGGGCGTCGAGTTCGGCGATGGCGGCTGCGGCCCGGGCCTCGCCTCCGATCCGCTCGCCGAGCGCACGCAGATTGTCGCGGACGCCATCGAAATCATTGGCCCAGGCCAGTTCGAAGCTCTCCAGCCCGGTGCGTGCGAGAAGCCGCTGCGTCCGGCCGCCCTCGCCCGTGCCGAACACGGTCAGGCCGGGCGAGAGTGTGTAGAGACGTTCCGCATCGCTCCAGGCCCGTGGCAGGTCGCGTGCCCAGCCGGGCGCCGCCGACACCGCGTGACCGGCCTGCCAGGACAGGGCCGATATCCGCTCCGGCCCCGCCAGGGCCAGCACATAGGAATCGGCGCACAGCGAGGTGGAGGCAATACCGTCGTCCGACGGCATTGCCCCAGTACCGGCGGCGAGCGCCGGACTAGCCGTTGCGCAGGCGCAGGCCCAGATACAGGCCACGGCCCGGCGTGTGATAGCCGAACACATCCTGGTACTCCTCATCGAGCAGGTTCTCGCCACGCGCATAGAGTTCGAGATTGTCCGTCGCCTCCCAGCGGATCTGGCCGCCGACCAGCGTATAGGCGTCCAGCGTCACCGTCTGATAGGTCCCGAAATCGGTATCCAGCTGCTCGCCGGTATAGTCGATCGTCAGCGCGCCGGACCAGTCGAGCCCCTCCGGATGCCAGTCCACGGTGAGAGAGGCGAGTTCTTCGGGACGGCGGACCTCGGCGACGCCGTTCTCCTCGCTGTCGAGCAGGGTGAGCGAGCCGAAGGCCGAGACGGCGCCGGAAAAGTCCCAGCTGCCGGACAGCTCCACGCCGGAGCGCTCGGACAGGGTTGCCGAATTGCGCGCGGTGGACGGGAAGACGCCGTAATCGGTATAGATCTCGTCTTCCAGTTCGGACTCGAAATAGACCACCGACCAGGTCGCCGCGCCGTCCAGAAGCGTCTGGTCCCAGCCGATTTCCCAGCCCTTCGAGCGCTCCGGCTGGAGATCGGGATTACCCACGAAACTGCCGGGGAAATAGCCGAACAGCTCGTAGATACCCGGGTTTTTCACGCCTTCGCCATAGCTTGCCCGGATCCGGCCGTTCACCGCCTCGAAGGCCCAGCCGGCGCCGGCGCGCCAGGTGGTGGCATCGTCGAAACGGTCGTGGCTGTCCTGCCGCGCGGACAGGGTGAGATTGAAGGCCCCGTGCTCCAGCCCGTAATCGGCCGCGATGGCGTTCGCCTCGATCGTCGGCGACTGGTTCGAACCGTCGCCCGGGGCGGTATAGGATTTCAGCCGGTCCTGGTCGTGCTCGAGAAGGCCCGTCAGACGGTGCTGGATCGCACCGGTCTGCCAGCGGCCGGTCACCTCGTAATGCGTCTGCAGGCGCTGGCCCAGCGAACGGCCGGTCGATTCGCCGGCGGAATAGTTCTCCACCTCGTCATCGGTCAGCTGAACGGCCAGCTCGTGCTCCAGCTCGAAACTGCCGGCCGTGTGATCGGCCAGCACCGCCGCGCGGGCGAAAACGGTGCGGCCGTCCGTGCTGCGGTCGACATCGTTGAGCAGGCCGTCGAAATCGGTGTCGCTGTCGAACTCGCTGTCATAGTCCAGCCAGCGCGCGGAGCCTTCCAGACGCACGATGTCGTTGATGGAATAGCCGCCCGCGAGATTGACGGTACGGTTCTCGTAGCCGTCCTTTTCGCCACCGGTCCCCGACACGTCGATCCCGTCGCTGGTATAGGCGCTGCCGGACAGCGAGACCCAGCCCCGTTCGAAGGTCGAGGCGACCCGCGCATTGCCGTAGACCGTGCCGAATTCGCCGCCTTCCAGTTCCAGCGAGGCATCGGTGCCGGTCTGCGGACGCGCCGTGGTGAGACGGACCACGCCACCGATGGCGTCGGCGCCCCACAGCGCCGACTGCTCGCCACGCGACACCTCGATCGAGCCCAGGTCGGAAAAGGCGAAATGGGCGAAATCCGCTTCGCCGGTGAAGGGATTGTTGGCTTCCACCCCGTCGATCAGCACGAGGACATGATTGGCCTCGGCCCCCCGCGCGCGGATCTGGGTCAGCGCCCCGGGGGCACCGGAATGCGATACGGCCAGGCCCGGCACAGCCCGCAGCACGTCGGCCGCGAACAGCGAGCCGCGGGCCTCGATATCGGCGGCATCCAGCCGGGTGATGCTGGCGGTGGCGTCTTCGGCGGGGATCGGAACCCGGGCCGCCGTGACATAGATGACGTCTTCGGTGTCGCCCTGGGCCAGCGCGGCCGGTGAAAGAATCAGCGTTGCAGCGGTCGCCATCAGCGACAGCCTGAAGGAATTGCGCATGTGACACGTCTCCACAGCATTGAAGGCCGGACGCGCAGCGCCCGGCGGTTGCAAGGAGTCGTCAGAAACGGAAGATCCGCGCCGGTCTCGTGTACCCCCGCACGAGCGGACAGACGACGGCGATGGCAGGTCTTCCGGCTTGCGGGTCGTCGCGGACGATGCACCTTCCCGGGCCATCAAGGACCCAGTGGTTCAATTCGCATCGCCGCTCGCCGCTTACGGCTGCGGGCACAGCGCCGGACTTGGCAAGCATCCCGAAGGCTGCCTGGCCGCACCGGCTTCCCGATTAATCCCGTGAGGGAACCATCGCGGCGCGGACGCTAGGGCCGCCGGCCCGAAAAAGCAATCCTGCCAGCGGATGTTGTCAGTCGCGCGCGGCGAGCTCGGCTTCGAGGCTGCGGATCCGCTGGTACAGGGCCCGTTCCTTCACGCGCTCCGGACGCGACAATGTCTGCTCGAGCGCACGCAACTGTTTCTGGGCTTTCCGCCAGCGTGCCCAGAGCAGCATCACCTTGGGTCCCTCGACCAGATAACGGCGCCACATGCGCCGCGGCTCCAGGACCAGCCGGTGAAGCCATTCCAGCCGCGCCTGCTGCATCCAGCGCGGCGCGCGCTGCGCCTTGCCGCCCAGAAAGTCGAGCGAGGCCCCGACGCACAGACCGACACCGGTGCAGTCGCCACGGTCCAGACAAGCTTCGGCGATCATCTCCTGCTGGGGCGAGCCCACGCAGATCAGCACGAACCGCGCGGGATTCTCGGCGACGAAGCGGGCGCATTCGGCAACCGCTTCGGGGTTGTCGCGCAACCCCATGGGCGGTTCGTGCCAGCGCACATCCTTCAGCCCGTAGCGCGCGCTCACCGCGTCGACGGTGGATTGGGTGCCGCCGATGATGGTCAGCGGCTCGGCCGGATCGATGGCCATCTCGAAGAGTTGTTCGGTCAGATCCGAACCCGGCGCGATGTCGATGGACTGGCCGGACATCCGGCCGATCATCTCCAGAACGCGGCTGTCGCAAACGGTCAGCCAGGCCTGGGCGTAGAGCGTGGCGAGCACGGTGTCCTGCTCGAGCCGGACCAGGTGGTCGACATTCGGGGTCACGACAAAGGCAAAGGGCTTGGCACGATCGCGCTCGGTGATGCGGCGCAGGGCCGTATCCAGCCCGATCTTGTCGAAGGCCGAGTTCAGGAACCAGATATGACGCGAGCCGCTTCGCCGGTCGACGAATGTATCGCTGGCCACTGACTGCATGATCTGACACCTCATGTACCGAAACGCATCAAATGACGGGTTCTCTCCCTGCGCGTTGCAAGCGGCGCGCCGTTTTCCCCGGCCGGTTGCATCCGAAACGGGTCCGTGCGGCATCATTGCCGTGACGACGTGGATGAGGGTCTCGTCATGGTTATCAAATCGGCGATCATCGCTGTGCTGGCAGCACTTCCGGCGGCCTCGATCGCGCTTCCGGCGCTGACCGGCACGACGCTGACCCTGTCGTTTGGCGCGGTCTCTCTGGACTATGACAGCCGCGACGGGTTCGATCTCGACATCGAGACGGCCTGTTTTGTGACACGCTGCCCGCTGGCCCGGCTGAGCGTCACCCGCCGCGCGGAGCCGCCAAGCGTCACCGCGGTCGGCGATCGCGAGGTCTGAGCGTCAGGACTGACGGCGCCGGCGCCGGACCTCGAACCGCTGCGGGTCCAGGCTCGCCGCGCCCGCCATCTCCAGCGGCGAGGCATGGCCGAGGATCCCGCTGGCGACATGCTCGGCCAGAAGCGGCGCATGCGCGAAGCCGCGCGAGCCCAGACCGGACAGGATGAATTGCCGCGCACCGAGACGGCCGGCCACCGGCAGACGATCCGGCGTGGAGGCCCGCACGCCCCGCCAGGTCGCGACGACTTCCCCGGCGCGAAGATCCGGCAGCACCTCGCCCAGCGCCTGCCGGAAGCCCTCGACCGCCGGCTCAACCGGCCCGGCATCCTCGCCCTTCACATGGGTCGCGCCGACCAGAACGCCGCCCGGCGCCGCACAGGCATAGCCGCCCCATGTAACGGGTCTTTGCGGCGGTTCACCGGCAAATACGGCGACCTGTCCCGCACTCGGCGCGATATCGGCAAACCAGCGCGCCGTTCCGGACCCGCCGGCGTGAACGACAAGATCGGCGCGGCCGATCTCCCGTCCATCCGGCGTTTTCAGACGCACGCCCTCCTCGTCCGCGTCCACGGCCACGACATCGGCGGAGGTGACGGTCACATCGCCCAGCATCTGCGCCACTATCAGGGCCGGTTCGATGCGGGCGGCGGCCAGCATCTGCAGCGCCTCGCCATCCCACGCCAGGCTGTCATCCATCATCGCGGCGATCCCGGCGAAGCGTTCGCCCTCCCGCGCATCCCTGGCCAACCGTGTCACGCCGCCGGGATGGAAGCCGTCAAAGCCCGAATAGGCGTTCCGGGCGAAAGCGAAAGCCGCGAGCGTGGCGCGGACATGCGGCCGGTCGGCCCGCTCCAGGCGCGGCGTTAGCAGGCCGGCCGGCGCGCCCGAGGCGCCGCCTGCGGGCCCGGCCCGGTCGAAGACCGTCACATCGCAGCCGCGTGCCGTGAGAGAGCGAGCCAGGCTGGCGCCGGCAATGCCCGCACCGATGATCGCGATACGGCCCGGCTGTGCAGGACCGGAGGCGGCGGTGCCCGGAAAGATCGCTTCCAGGCGCTCGCGCTTGCGGCCGAAACCGGGTCGCTTGGCGACGTCGAAGCCGGCCGCCTGAAGCCCCCGCCGTACATCGCCGGCCACGGTGAAGGTGCCGATCCGCGCACCCGGCGCAGACAGCCGGCCGACATGATCGAGAACGGGCTGCGACCACATCGCCCCGTTTCGGGCCGGGGCGAAGCCGTCGAGGAACCAGGCATCCACGGACGCGGACATGTTGGCGAGCGCCACTTCGGCCTCGTCGTGAAACACGGTGACGGCAAGACCGTCCTCGGCAAACACCATCCGATGGGCGCCCTTCAGGCGCGGCGGCCATTGCGCCAGGAGCCGCTCCACCAGCGACTTCAGCGCCGGCCAGGCGGCCAGGGCGCGCGCGGCCTCGTCGCGCGACAGAGGGTGTTTTTCAATCGAGACGACATCCAGCCAGGCGCCGGCCGGCCGCGTCTCGCGCCAGAGCTGCCAGAGCGCGAGCAGGTTCAGCCCGGTACCGAAACCCAGCTCGCCGACCGTGAAATGCCGCCGGTCCTGCCAGGCCTCGGGCAGGCCACAGCCCGTCAGGAAGACGGCTCGCGTCTCCTCCAGCCCGTCCTCGGCGGAGAAATAGACATCGCCATAGTCCGCGGCGCGCGGCCCCGACGGCGCACTCCAGTCGAGCCGGGCCGGTTCGCAGACAAGTCTGTCGCCGCTCATGCCCGGTTCGCCCCTAGAGCGTCTGGGTGAAGCGGGCGAAGGCCATCAGACCTTCCGGCCAGGGACCGTGACCGCTTTCCGGCTCGAAATGCCCCGCCTCGCCGGCATTGCCGAAGCGTATGTCCCAGTCGCGCGCCCAAGCCTCGGCCTTGGTAATGTTGCAATTGGGATCGTTCGAACTGGCCAGCAGCAGGCCGGCAAAGCCCAGGGGCTCACGCGGCACCGGATCGAAGCCGTGATCGCCGTAGCTGTCCTTGAGTTCCGGCCGTTCCCAGTCCGAAGCGCCGACGAGAAACGCGCCGGCGATCTTGCCCGTCAGGTCCGGCGCGGCGTGGGCCACGGTGAGCACGCCCAGGGCATGCGCCACGAGGATGACCGGTTTTTCCGCCTCGCCCACCGTCTCGACCAGCCGGTTCACCCAGGCGTCGCATTGCGGACGGTTCCAGTCGTCCTGCTCGACCCGGCGCGCGGTGGACATGTTGGTCTGCCAGCGCGACATCCAGTGAAAGGGCGAGGCATTGCCCGCCCCCGGGACCATCAGAATTTCGCTGTCCTTGATCTTCATGGCGCCCTTCTAACGCCGATCGGCGCGAAGGCCATCCCCCAAATGAAACGGCGCGGAACCCGGGGGTTCCGCGCCAGTTGTCCTCGGACGGCTTTGTAGATCAGCCGACTTCAGAGGGAATCTGGTCCAGGGCGGTTTCCAGCTCCGCGAAGCTGGGCTGCATCTTGGACGGCACGCCGCCGCGTCCGATCTCCACGGAGATCTGCGCCGCATTGCCGTGCAGGTGCGCCACCAGCACATCCTGGATGATCTTGTAAAAGCTGTGCTCCTCGTCATAGACGGCCTGCATGTAGGCCGCGAACGGGCCGACGAAGCCGTAGGCGATGAACACGCCGAGGAAGGTCCCGACCAGCGCGCCGCCGATATAGCCGCCCAGAATGGCCGGCGGGCTCTCGATCGCGCCCATCGTCTTGATCACGCCCAGCACGGCGGCCACGATGCCCAGGGCCGGCAGGCCGTCGGCCATGGTCTGCATGGCGTGGGCCGGGTCGGCGGCTTCGTGATGGTGCTTTTCCAGCTGCTTTTCCATCGCGTCCTCGACCTGGTGCGGATCCTCCAGGTTCATCGTCATCATGCGCAGCGTGTCGCAGATGAAGTCGACGGCGAAATGGTCCTTCATGATCTTGGGGTAGCGCGTGAAGATCGCGCTTTCCTTGGGGTTCTCGATATGGCTTTCGAGCGCGATAACCCCTTTTGTCTTCATTGTTTTTGTTAGAAGGAACAACAATGAGAGCAGGTCGGTATAGTCCGACCCCTTCCATTTCGGCCCGGTGAAGATCTTGGCGAAATCGCCCAGCGTCTTCATGATCGTCTTCGGCTTGTTGCCGATCAGGAAGGCGCCGACAGCCGCGCCGCCGATCATCATCAGCTCGAAGGGCATGGCTTTGAGGATGACGTCGAAATGGCCGCCGGCGAGCGAAAAGCCGCCGAACACCATCACGAACACGACAATGATGCCGATAATCTGGAACATTTTGTACCGTCCACCGCTCTTCTCGGGCCGTTTCTCGACCCGCTTGACCGGCACTATGACCGGACAAGCTTAATGTCCGGTTGAACGCCCGTTATGCGGGTGTTTACGGATCGCTGCGGCGGCCCGCGCTGCAGAGCGGCCCGGAAATGGCGACGCCGGGCATGCCGGACCGGGCAAAAACGCATTGGACGGTTTGGAATCAGGCGTCTACATGACGTGCATGACCCCACCCCAGCAACCGTCCACCCCGACCAGTGCCGGCGAACGCCGTCAGGCCTTCCGCCTGCTCTTCCTGTGTCTTATGGCCACAGGCATCGGCAACAACATGCTGTTCGCCATTCTGCCGCCGCTGGCGCGCGGACTGGCCGTGCCGGAATACTGGGTCGGCGCGATCTACACGGTTTCCGCGGTCCTGTTCATGACGATGACGCCGGTCTGGGGTGCGCTGTCCGACCGGCGCGGCCGCAAGCCCTTCATCGTCTTCGGCCTCTCCGCCTTCACCTGTTCCACCCTGATTTTCGCAGCCGCCGCCTGGGCTGGCGAGAGCGGCTGGATCCCGCCGCTGGGCGCGATCTTCGCCATGGCGCTGGCACGCACCCTGTTCGGCTCTCTCGGCTCGGCCACCAATCCTTCGGCCCAGGCCTATGTGGCCGACCGGACCAGCCCGTCCGAGCGCACCGAGGCGCTGGCCGGCCTGACCGCCGCCTTCGGACTGGGTGCGGTCATCGGTCCCACCCTCGCCGCCACGCTGGTCGAACTCGTGGGGGTCCCGATCTTCATGGTGATCATTTCCGCGATCGTCGCATCGGGTGCGACGGCCGTCTGGTTCCGCCTGCCGGAACAGTCGCCGCCGAAACTGCAGAACCGGCCGATCAACCCCTTCGCGCAATTCGCCTTCGGCGCCGACCCGCGCATCCTGCCCTTCGTGGCCTATGGCTGCGTCGCCTGGATCGTGCAGTCGCTGAGCCTGTCCACCCTGGCCTTCTTCGTGATGGACTCGCTGGGCCTGGACGAGAGCGCCGGCCTGCAGATGTCGTCGATCGCCCTGGCCGCCGGGGCCGGAGCGCTGATCGTGGCGCAACTGATCGTGATCCCGGCCCTGCACGCCAGTCCGCGCATCCTGATGTCGCTGGGCGCGGCGATCACCATGGCCGGCTTCGCCCTGATGATCGTGGCGCCGAACTATGCCGGCATCGTCACCGCCTACATCCTGATCAGTTTCGCCTTCGGCCTGGCCCGGTCCGGCTTCGTCGGCGGGGCCTCGATCGCGGTGGAGCCGGAAGAACAGGGCCGTGTCGCCGGCATCACCACGGCCAGTGCCGGGGTCGGCTTCATCATCGGACCGGTCGGCGGGCTGTTCATGTACAACCAGCTCGGCCACGTCGTGCCCTACTATGTGGCCTTCGTCCTCGCCGCGATCACCCTCGCCCTGGCCTGGCTGCATCCGGGTATCCGGCGTGTGGCGAACATTGTCGAGGTCAAGCCTGAGCCCTAGGCCTCAGGGCTGTTCCGCCGCCGCGCGCGCCGCCAGCACGGCGTCGTACATGGCGCGGCCCACATAGCCGTCGGCCCGGTGACCGTGCGTCCTCTGGAAGGCACGCAGGGCGCCGCGGGTATTAGGGCCCGCCAGCCCGTCCGGCGTACCGGCATCAAAACCCAGCGCGTTCAGCGCGGCCTGGAGCTCCCGCGTCTGGCTGCGGGTGATCGGCGGATTGTCTTCCGGCCAGGGCCCGTCGAGCGGGTCGGCTCCGGCGATCCGGTCGGCCAGATGGGCCACGCCGATCGCATAGCTGGTGGAATTGTTGTAGCGCTTGATCACGCGGAAATTGGGGAAGGTGAGAAAGCCGGGCCCGGCGCCGCCGGCCGGCAGTTCCAGCCGCGCGGCCTGCATCAGCAGGTCGGCACCCCACTCGCCCTGCGCGGGCGTCACGCCCAGCATCGCCCATTCCGAGACCAGGCGCGCACGGCCGGGCTCCCAGTCCTGGAAGTTGAAGTCTTCGGGCAGGTCGACTTCCACGAAGGCCGGCTCGCCTAGCCGCCATCCGGCACGGCTGAGCAGGTTGGCCGCGGAGGCCAGCGCATCGCCTTCATGCGTCCAGATATTGCGACGGCCGTCGCCGTCCCAGTCGCGGGCCCGTTCCAGATAGGTGGAGGGGATGAACTGCATCTGCCCCATCGCCCCGGCCCAGGAACCGGTGAGCTGGTCGCGGGTGGCATAGCCATTGTCGAGCATGTGCCCGACGGCGATCAGCTCGCCCTCGGCCCAGGCGCGGCGGCGGCCCTCCCAGGCCAGCGTGGCCAGCGACCGCACGATGTCGTTATTCCCGGTGATCTCGCCATAGGAGCTTTCCAGCCCCCAGATCGCGATCAGGATTTCCGGACGCACCTCGAACTCGGCGGCGACGGCATCCACGGTTTCGCGGTTTTCCGCATAGGCGGCGCGGCCATTGCGGATACGCAGGTCCGAGGCAGCTATGTCCAAATAGGACCAGAGCGGGCGGACGAATTCCGGCTGGGAGCGGTCGCGCTCGATGATCTCCATGTCAGGTTCGAGCCCGTCGAGCATGGAGGAGACGGTCTCCGGCGTCGCGCCGGAAGCCGCCAGCCGGTCCCGGAAGCCGGCGAGCCAGGCGTCGAAGCTCTCGCCGTCGGGCTGGGCGAAAACCGGGGCGGTAAGGGCGGAAACAAGGGCCAGACCGGCCAGAAGGGTGCGGATCATCCATTCCTCGCGAAGCGCAGCGGATCGAGATTGGCGATCTCGATGATAAGCTTCCGTTTCAGTGCGTCCACGAAATCATGATGTTCGTTTGTGGGCGAAATGAAGGCACCCGGGCCGGCGATGACCTCACGCTCGAAATAGGCCGCCACATCGATCGACACGGACGGGCGGAAGGGATGCTGGCTGGCATTGTCGATGGGCAGGCCGTTGACCGTGACCATGTCGTCCACGGCACGGGTCCGGGCCGCCGACAGGCTGGGCCCGGCATTCTGCGGACCGTCGCCGGAAAGGTCGACCACGCGGCGGACGCCCTCATAGGCATTGTTCTCGATCAGGCTGACGGAATTGTCGATGGCCGCGCCGATCGCGGTGCGCCGGCCGGAGACGAAGGGCGCGACGGCCAGGGCCGCCGCGAATGCGCGTGCATCGGCCTCGGTCTCGATCACCGTCCAGGGGGCCACCACGCGCTGGAAGTCGGCATCGGCCCATTCCAGATACATCACGGCGATGCGGCCATAGCCGCCGGACTGGATCGCCGCGATCACTTCCGGATCGGCCAGGGCGGCGACATGTCCTTCGCGCTGGCGGCGCGCCTCGCCCTCGTCGATGGAGGAGGAGACATCCACGGCAAGGACAAGCTCCAGATCGACCCGCTCGCGCCCGTCCGCGGTGTATTCCACCTCGCGGGGCCGGATGCCCGGCGCCTGACCGGCGGCTCCCAGGCAGAGCCCGGCCAGCACCAGCGCGCAGACGCGCAACCGCATCGTCACGGGGCCAGCCCCGTCTCCGGCAGACCGGCCTCGGACGGGCCCTCGCGCCGCAGCTCTTCCGGCGAGGGCAGCGCCCCGGCGATCTCGATCACCAGCTTGCGCAGGATCGCCTCGCGGAATTCCGCCTCGGTCCGCGCAGGCAGCACGAAAGCGCCGGGACCGGTGATCACATTGTCCTGGAAATAACCGTCCAGATTCATCTCCACCGGCCGCACCCAGCGACCGGAATCCTGGGAGATCACCGGCAGGCCGTTGATGACGATCTGGGCGGCATCCGCCTGGGCGCGGGCCCGCTCCAGGGGCAGGCCCTGGTTCTGCGGCCCGTCGCCGGAGATATCGATGATACGGCGCGGCGCAGAGAGTTCGTTCTGCTCGATGCGCAGCACACTGTCGGCAATGGCGGCGCCGATCGCCGTATAGTGACCGCGCTCGAGCGGCGCCGCGGCCACGCGCGCGGCGAAATCGAGCGCGTCGGCCTCGCTGGCGATCACCGTCCAGTCGGCGGCGGCGCGCTGGAAGCCGCTGTCGGCCCATTCCACATAGGTCACGGCGATCCGCCCCAGTGGCCCGCCCTGGATCGAGCGGATCACGTCTTCGGAGGCCAGGGCGGCGACATAGCCCTCGCGCTGACGGCGCGCCTCTTCCTCGTCCACGGAATAGGAGATGTCGACAGCGAGCACGAGCTCGACATCGACATCGTAGTCATAACCGAAATCGTCGTACTGCGCACTGGCGCCAGCCGCGAAAAGGGCCGCCGCAGCGACCCCGAAAAAGACCCTGAACCCCATCATGGCGCCCACACTAGAAAGGCTTGCCGGAGCGGACAACTGACCATGCTGTAAGCTTGCCTCAGGCCGCGCGGCGCAAGCCGGCCAGGAGGCCGCCGACGGCGATCTGGCACACCCCGCACACACGCTCGCGCCAGACCCGGCCGACCGGTCCGCGCAGGAAGGCACCGCCGGTCGCACCCAGGGCCGCATAGCCGGCGAGAATCGGCAGTTCCGTGCCGTGCATGATGGCCAGCATCAGGAGATAGTCGGTGCCGCCGGTCTGGCCGGGAATGATGAATTGCGGCAGCAGCGCCCCGAAGAAGAGCACGGATTTGGGATTGCCGAGCTGTTTCACCAGACCCTGCCGGAAGGCCGGACCGGTGAGCTCGGCCGTGCGCGGCGGCTCCGGTTCCTCGGCGACCCGGCGTGCATGGCGCAGCGTATTGATACCCAGCCAGACCAGATAGGCCGCCCCGGCCCATTTCACGATGGTGAAGAGAAACGCCGAGCTGACGAGGATGGCACCCAGGCCGAATATCGAAAGGCCGAAATAGATCGTATTGCCTGCCAGTATTCCCACCGACGTCGCGACACCCGGCCAGAAACCGCGCGCCATGCCCTGGGTGGAGACCAGAAGCACGGCGGGTCCCGGACTGAAAGACATGGCGATGTGCATCGCCGTGAAGGCGAGAATGAGTTCGAGCGTCATGACCGGTTCCGGCAAACTGCGAAGCCAGCGCTACGCCCCGGCCGCCACGGCGTACAGCGCCATGCCGTGCCAATCGCCTGTCACATGCCGAACTGCACGGCCGGGCAGCACGCCTGCCCGGCCGCAAGGCACGCCTAGCGCCCGAAACGCCGCGCGTCGGGATCGGTGAGTTCGACCTCGGGCAGCCGGATCGCGCGCACTTCCCGGTTGGGCCGGCTGATCGCCCAGATCACGCGTTCATCCGCCGGATCGAAGGCAAAGGCCTGGCCCTCGGCCTCCAGCTCGATCGTGGCGACATGCAGCAGAGTCGGCCCCATCGCGGGGCGGGCCAGCACGTAGAGCTCCGGCACGTGATGGCCGAAGACATAGAGCAGGCCGTCCGGTCCGATCGCGCCGCCGGACGCCGCCTGGGGCGCCATGCGTTCGATCAGCGCCGGCGGAAGCCGCCAGCCGCCGGTGCGCCGCCATTCGCTGTCGAAGAGGTGCACACCACCATAGGCGTTCGATTTGAAGGGCTCACCGGTCTCGTCATTGTAGTGGGCGAAGCCGACAATCCAGCCCTCGCCGTAACGGTCGAACCAGGTGAGCGAGCCCTCGTCCATCAGGCCGAGCGGATGCGTGCCGGCATGCTCCATCGTCTGCGTGTCGAAAATCTCGACCGAGCTGGCCATGGGCACTTCGGGATGGTTGGAATTGGCGCACAGGAGCTGGCCGTCATCCACGAGACAGCTGTTGAGGTGCCCGATCAGCCCGCGGCGCGGACCGATCCAGCCATCAACACGCTCGCCTGTCTCGCGGTCATACTTGCCGATGGCGAAATTGACGATGGCGTAGAAATGGTCCGCATCCGCGGCCGCGCCCTGCCCGGCTTCCATGGCCGGAAAGCTGTGCAGGGTTTCTGCCTGCAGCACGGCGGGTTCGGGGGGCTCGTAGACCGGGACCGAGCGAAGATCCGGCTGGGCCTGGGCGGCCGTGCCGGCAAGGGCCAGAACCAGTCCGGCGATGAGATGACGCATGTCCGTCTCCCTGAATGAGAAAGCCCCGGCCGCACGAGGGCGGCCGGGGCAGAAGTCCCTGGGGCCTAGTTGAAGGAGCCCGTCAGGCCGATCCAGAAGGTGCGGCCGAACTCGGCATCTTCCTGCAGGAAGGCCGCGCCGGGGCCGGTCAGTTCGCGCCGGCCCTGGTCGGTCAGGTTCTGCACCTCGCCGATCACGGTGAAGCGGTCGGTGATGTTGAACCGGGCCTGCAGATCCACCTGGGACCGCTCTTCCCAGTATTCGTCCTGGTTCGGGTCGTTGGCATTCAGGCTGTCCAGGAACATGTCGGTGAAATTGTACGACACGCGGATCTCGAAGGCGTCCGTGGCGTAGAAGCCGGTCAGGTTGTAGGTCAGGTCCGGCTGCTGGAAATAGCCCGTGGTGCGCGTGCCCGTGGCCGTGGGCACCTCGAACTCGGTATCCAGTACGGTGACGTTGGCGGCCACGCCGAAATCGTTGAACGGTTCGGGCAGGAAGCCCAGCGTCTGCTGGTATTGCGCCTCGAAGCCGAGGATTTCCGCCCCGGTGGCGTTTTCCGGCTGGGTCAGGGCGTCATAGGTCACGCCGTCGACGACGACCGGACCCTGTGTGGTCTGCACGAAGATCTCGTCCTGGATGTCCTTGTAGAACAGGCCCGCGGAGAGAATGCCCTGCGGGATGTACCACTCGGCCGACAGGTCGAAATTGTTCGACCGGCGCGGATCGAGATCCGGATTGGAGCGGGAAATCGTGTTGTCGGTGAGGTTGATGCTCTCGCCGCGGGTCAGCTGGTTGAGATCCGGGCGCCCCAGCGTCTGCGAGGCCGCGGCCCGCAGCACGACATTCTCGGTGATGTCGTAGCGCACCACGATGGAGGGCAGCACGTCGGTGTAGTCGCCGGACACGGTATTGCCGCCCAGCGGCGCGCCGTCCCATTCGGTCTGCTCGACACGCACGCCGCCGATGACCTTCCAGGCCCCTGTCGTATAATCGCCCATGGCGTAGATGGCGGTCACATCCTCGGCCGCCGAGGCACCGCTCGATGTCGCCAGGACCGAGTTGAACGGATTGGCGCCGAAATAGGCGTCCGATGCGTCCAGCCCGATGCGGTTCTCGAAGCGGTAGCCACCCTGCCAGCTGGCATCGGCCAGCTGAGGGTCGGCGACATCGGCCAGGGTATAGGTGATGGACGGATCGGCGACGAAGCGCTCGAAGTCGTAGCCTTCGCTTTTCTCGATCGTGCGGTAGAGCAGGCCGCCCTGCAGGGTCAGGCCGGACATGAGGCCGTCATTCCAGGTCACATCGAGACGGTATTCCTGGGTCTCGTCCTCGGCGAAACGGTCCAGCGTGCCGCGATTGGTGTGCACCCAGTTCGTCAGGTCGTTATAGGCCTGCGGGTCCAGCGGCGTAACCGTGTTGAAGAATTGCGAGGTGTCGTAGCGGGCACCGAACCCGGTACCGGTCGTGAAACCTTCGGTGACCTCCGGATTGCTCAGCTCGGCCTCGGTGTAGACGGCATTGGCCTCGATCAGCCAGTTCTCCGCCGGCTCCCAGTCCATCCCGCCGCGCAGGGAGAGGATTTCCCGGTCCAGCACGAAACGGCCGATGCCGACGAAGCCGTAGCCGGTGTCGGTAATGCCGGAAGTCGGGGTCTGCTCGCGAATGGTGGCCGGCTGGGAGGACGCCCCGCTGGTCCCCAGCTCGTAGGTCTCCTCATCACGGCGTTCGCTGTCATTGTATTCGTTGTAGGACGCGCCGACTTCGAAGTGCAGCGTCTCGTCCGGACGCCATTCCAGCTGGCCGGACAGGCCGATGCGTTCGCGGACATTGTTGTAGAAGAAGATGCGGTTGTTGGTCGGCACCACGATGCCGTTGCCATTGCCCAGACCGACATTGTTCCCGGCGTCGTCGAACTCCGTGTAGTCCGCATCGTCGACCTCGACCTGCGGGATCTCGAAATTGCGGATCGAGTAGTCCACGCCCAGCATCACGGCGAACTGGTCGTTCGCGCCGAAGGTGGTGCCGGCTGCGAAATTGCCGCGCCAGGGCTGGACCTGGTCCCCCTCGTCGAGCGTCGTCCCCTTGCCCGAATTCTCGTGCGTTCCGAGAAAAATCCCGCCGGTCAGGAAAGGCGTCTCGCTGTCGAAGGCCGAGCGGGTGACAAGGTTGATCGTGCCGCCGATGGCATTGTGGTCTAGGTCCGGCGTGACCGACTTGCGCACTTCGATCCGGCCGACCAGCGAGGCCGGGATGAGGTCGAGCGGCACGGCGCGGGCCGAACCGCCCCGCTCCGGCGACGCGACGATGCCACCGTCGATCGTCGTGCGGTTATAGGTGCCGTTCAGGCCGCGGATGATCGGGAAGCGCGCCTCGCCCTGGTCGTTCTGCACGGCCACGCCCGGCACGCGCACCACGGCCTGGGCGATGTTGAGGTCCGGCAGGCGACCGATATCGTCCTGGGCGACGGCGTCGAGAATGCCGTCGGCCTCGCGCTTGGTCTCGATGGCGCGCTGGATGGACAGCGCCTGACCATAGACCGTGACCACGTCTTCATCGCCGGAAGCCTGCTGGGCAGCGGCGGGGGCCGTGAGAACGGTGCAGGCCAGAAGGCCCGCACCGAGGCGAGAAGCGTTTAACCGTGCCATGCTTGATCCCCTTTGCGTTGGCATGTGAACGCCGGGCATATGGGAGGGAGCGATGACAGGGAGACGACTTTTATTTGAATGTTTTTATGATCTATACAATATTGACAATCTAAAATTGACCGATTATTTTATATTGTCGATGATTTCCGAAATTATGTATTCTATATTTCTCGAATTATAATATATACCCTTCCGAACCGCGATTCGCGCACCTGCACCCATTGGTATAAATTGGTTAACGTGTGTTGAGACGGATGCGCCTGAGAGGCGCATGGGGAATGGGGGACAAGCATGTTCAGCGTAGTAACCGGTTTGGGTTTAACCGGCTGGACCGGCATCGCCGCGATCGCCGCAATTCTGGCCGGCCTGGCCGCGTGGCAGCACCACCGCCACCTTCTGCGCATCGAGGAGAGAGAGGCCAGCGAGCGGCAAGACACAACACCGCCCCGCGTGCGTACCGCAACCTCCCGCCTGCCGGCCGCTTCCAGCCCGGAATCCCGGTCACCGCTTCAGCCCACGCCTCTGCCCGCGACCCAGCGCAGCGGGGGCGGCGGTACCGGCGATACCGAGCTCTCGCCCCAAGAGGCCTATCGCGCCATGATCGAGCAGCGGGTGAAGGATTTCGCCCGGGCGCGCGGCAGCGTGGTGCTGAAGATCGTCCATCACGAGGTGGACGAATATGTCGACACCGACACCGCGATCGAGGCCATCGACCTGATCCGCCAGGCGCCGGACAATGCGCCCATCGACATCGTGCTGCACACGCCGGGCGGGATCGCCTCGGCGACCCAACAGATCCTGCATGCGCTGAAACACCATCGCGGCCGCAAGACCGCCTTCGTGCCCTATCGCGCCAAGTCCGCCGGCACGATGATCGCCCTGGCCTGCGACGAGATCGTGATGGGGACCAGCGCGGTGCTCGGCCCGATCGATCCGCAATATGCCTGGATGCCGGCGCCGATCCTGGCCGACCTGACCGATCACAAGTCGGCGGACCGGGTGAGCGACGAGATGCTGATCCTCTCCAAGATGGCCAAGCAGGCCGTCGACGAGGCGCGCCGTTTCTCCTGCGACTACATCAACGATGCCCACAAGCAGGACGGCACCTGCACGCTGACCAACGACCTGATCGGCGGCGGCCGCAATCACGACTACCCGATTCTGCCCCAGGAAGCGGCCGAATTCGGACTGAACGTCTCCACCGCCATGCCGGAAGCCGGCTACGGCATCTGCCAGCCGCCGCCCAAGGACGATCCGGTGCTGATCGTGTCCATGTTCAACAGCCAGAACGAACAGGAGGGCGCCCCGCCCGCCGATCCCGTTTTCCGCTGAGCCGCGCATGAGGCGCAGATCGGGCGCACACACCATGTTGACAGCGCGGCTCCCGTCCCGTATCCACCGCGCTCCTTGAAACACGCTCAATAACGTGAAGGCCGAACGATGAAAGTCCGCAGCTCGATCAAATCGCTGAAGAACCGCCACCGCGATTGCCAGGTCGTGAAGCGCCGTGGCCGCGTTTACGTGATCAACAAGACCGATCCGCGCTTCAAGGCACGCGCCGGCTAGCCGGACGCCGCCGGGCCCGCCGCTGCGGGCTTTCCAGCGCATCGCCATACGCTTGTCGCATCGCCCGTGCACCCAAGTGCGCGGGTTTTGCGTTATGGAGACACCAGCATGACGACCCGTGCCGTCCTGTGGGATCTGGGCAATGTCCTTCTCGACTGGTCCCCGCGCCGCTTCTACGAGAAGCTTTTCCGCACCACCGAGGAAGTCGACCATTTCCTGGGCGAGGTGTGCACGATGGACTGGCATGCCGCCCACGACCGCGGTGTGCCGATGGCGGAGAACCGCACCCATCTGATCGAGCGCTACCCGCACTACGAGGACGCGATCCGCGCCTGGGAGACCGGGCTGGAAGGCATGCTGGACGGCTCCGTGCCCGGCACGGCGGAGACGATGGACGCGCTGGCCGGACAGGGCGTA
>Ga0207716_100171_pt1 | contig 50184 bp, 44 predicted proteins | sample TtaePargueraPR_FD_187739 | JGI IMG/M metagenome (GOLD analysis project Ga0207716, IMG submission 187739) | Aerobic enrichment media microbial communities from Bioluminiscent Bay, La Parguera, Puerto Rico - Tt and P2 (5) (SPAdes) | ecosystem: Environmental > Aquatic > Marine > Unclassified ... | reverse complement strand
CAGTCTGTGCAGATCTATAACACAAGGCGGCCACATCTGGCCCTAAAATACGAAACGCCCGATGCGGTGCACCGGGCGTTCCGATAGAAAAAGGTGTAAACCTATTTCAGGACTAGACACGTTGACCCGTCAGGCCCAGTTGTCGGTTTTGCGACTCGGTTTAAGCATGGGGATGACCAGTGCCAGCAGCACGCCTCCGAGCACCAGGCCTGCGCCCAGCAGCATGAAATCGGACTCGCTCTTGGCTTCCAGGCGCTCTTTTTCCGCCGTCAGCACTTCCAGGTCGTTGCGCAGTTTCTGGTTTTCTTCCTGCAGCTCGTCGTTGCGACGCTCGAGGCTGAGGGCGTTGGCAGAGACTTCCTTGACCCTGGCCAGTTCCGCGGCAAGCTGGCTGGAACGCTGTTCCAGATTCTGCTCGGACGAGGCCAGGTTGCTGCGCTCCTGGGTAACGGTCTGGAGTTGCTGGCGAACCTCGGCCAGCTCGCTGCGGGCGCGTTCCAGGTCTTTGTTGGCGGCTTCCAGGCGATCACGGGCGATGGGGGTGTTGCTCAGGTAGCGGGTGAGGATATAACCCTCAATACCGTCGCGGGTGCGAATACGGCTGTAACCGGACTCTTTCTGTTCCAGCAGTTCGATGGGCGTCCCGCTGCGCAGTCCCTGATGAAGGATGCGGAACTGGGTTCCCTCGCCACTGCGAATCGGCGCATAGAACGTATCGTCAACATACACTGTTTTGGCATGGGCGGAGATGCCCACCACCATCAAAAGCAGCACGCTGATAAAAAGACGAGACGGTGTCACTGATTAGGCCCCTACAAGAACGATGAAGGCCGCAATTTTGGCATAGCTGTGTGGCTATGCAAGGCGGCACGGGTTACAAAATGCTCATGTGTCCGGATCAGGGCAGGACAGCTTTGAACGGCTTGACCGTAACTTTGCGGTACACGCCTGCCGCCATGTAGGGGTCGGCGTCCGCCCAGGCTTTCGCTTCCTCGAGGGAATCGAATTCGGCCACCACCAGGCTACCACTGAAACCTGCCTCACCCGGATCGGGGCTGTCGATGGCGGGGTGGGGGCCGGCAACCAGCAGACGGCCTTCGGCTTTCAGTGCTTCGAGCCTTGCCAGGTGGGCAGGGCGGGTTTCCTTGCGCATCGGCAGGCTGTTTTCGACATCTTCACTGATGACGGCGTAGAGCATGGCTTGACTCCTTGAAAAGATCAGACAATGACCCATCCTGCCGGTTGACGATACATCGACCCGGATGGCTGATAAACTGGCCGGGTAGGCTACCCGACTGACGCAAAAGAGTAATTCCGTGACTATACCCCAAGCAACGTCCCTGTGCATCGATCTGCACTGTCACAGTACAGTTTCAGACGGCGCCCTGACGCCCTCTGACCTCATTGCACGGGCCCGGGACAAGGGGGTGACCCATCTGGCACTCACCGACCATGACACCATTGCCGGCCTTGAGCAGGCGCGCCAGGCCGCCGGTCAGGTTGGTCTTGAACTGATCAATGGCGTTGAGCTGTCCTGCCTCTGGCGCATCCAGACCATTCATATCGTGGCGCTGGATTTTGATGTTGATGACCCTGGGTTCCGGGCCGCGCTGGCGACTCAACTTGATAACCGCTGGCGCCGGGCCCGGATGATTGCAGAACGGCTGGAGCGGCTGAAAGTCGATGATCTGCTCACGAAGGCAACCAGCGTGGCTGGTGGTGATGTGCCGGGGCGTCCGCATTTTGCCCGGGTGCTGGTCGATGAAGGTGTGGTCCGGGACAGCGGGCAGGCATTCCGCCGCCATCTGGGCGCAGGCAAGCCCGGTGACGTCAGGGCGTTCTGGCCGGAGCTGGACGAGGTGGTGGCATGGATCGTTCAGGCTGGCGGCATAGCCGTGCTGGCCCACCCCCGCAAATACAAGATGACGGCAACCAGACTGCGCCAGTTGGTCAGTGATTTCCGCCGTGCCGGTGGCAGGGCCATCGAGGTGTCAACGTCCGGCCAGTCCAGTGGTGATCTTGGGTTCCTGGCCGAGTTGTGCCGGCGGGAACAGTTGCTGGCATCCCAGGGTAGCGATTTTCACTTTCCCGGGGCTCCCTGGTGTGAGTTGGGGCACATCATGAAAATGCCAGACGGGCTGGAGCCGGTCTGGCATCATTTTCGTAAGCCGGTGGTGACCGGGTAAGTCACCTCACCGGTTCAGTCAGGGGCGTGAAACAGCAGGTAGAGGTCTGTCAGCGAGTCAGGAATGGCTTCCGCCATTTGCCGGCTCAACTTCTCGTTTTCCCGCACCTTGCGGAAATCCTCGTCATCAAACAGTCCCGACAGGGTCAACATCGGCACCAGCAGGTCTGCTGCCTCGTCCTCGTTGTCTCCAAGCCACTCGTCTTCGTGCTCGAGGAAAGTGTCAACAAAACCGGCACACCAGTTTTCCAGGGCATTCATCGGATCCCCGTCCTCCGGTTCCGGCAACTCGAGCGCCTGCCCCATATCCAGTGAGTGAGCCATGCCTTTGGCCAGCTTCTCCACTGCCGAACTGAAGGCGAGGGGGACGCCTTCTGCCGGCAACTGGTCGAGGCCAGTCGCCAGCAGGAAGATATCCTCCCTGGTCAATTCGGTCGGGCCAACCACGCTGGCACACACCACGCCGTGAAGACCGAAAAAGTCTACTGCGTCCTCGCCCCAGGGCTCCGCAAACAGAATGTCTTCGAGCGCTTCAATATCCGCATTGGACAGCATCATTCATTCCCCTCGGCTTTTTTCGCCGCTTCGGCAGCCCGCTGGCGTTTGCGGACTTCTCTCGGGTCATTGTAGGCCCTGCCGGGGGTAACCGGGGGCAGAGGCTCGGTTGCTGGCCTGGTTTCCGCTGCCTTGGCTGCTTCGGGGGCGGCCGCTGGTTTGGTCTCAGCCGGCTTCTCAGTTTTCACTGCGTTGGCCGGTTTCTCGGCAGGCTTCGCATCCGTTGTCGCGTCGGTTGTTGCTGCCGCCTTGGTCTCCGCGGGTTTGGCAGTTTTTGCCTCCGTCGCATCGCCGGCTTGTTTGCCAGGCGTTGCTTCGGCCCGGGCTTCCGGTTTGTCATCGACTTTCGCTGTCGACTTTTCCGCGGTCCGGCCCTCAGCAGCTTTGTCCCCGGGGCGGCCTTCGGCTTTCGGCTCGGCTTTTGCCTGCGCCTTGCCTTCGGTCTTGCCTTCGGATTTGGCTGCGGCCTCCCGGGTGGATTCCGCCGGTGCCTTTTCTGCTGGCTTGGACTCGGCAGCCTTTACCACCCGGCTGGTGGCTGGCTTGTCAGCGGCTTCCGTCGCTGCGGCTGCTTCTGGCCGGGCCTGGCTCTCAGGCTTGTCGGCAGGTTTCTTTGCAGGCTCATCAGCCGCTGCTTTCTTCTCGGGAGCCGCACCGGCTTCCGGCGTGCCTGCCGACTTGCTGACCGGCTTGGCCTCATCTTCTTTCGGTTGCCCGGTCTTCGGCTCAGCGGTCTTCTGCTCGGCGGCCTTTTGCTCCTGGGCTTTCTGCTCTGTTACCTTCGGTTCTGCCGCCTTCTGACCGGCTGCCGGCTGTACAGCCGGTTTGGCCGTCTCAGCTACCGCTTCAACCTGGGTGTCCTGCTGATGTCGCTCGGTACGAGCGGCCTTGCGGTCTGCCGGCGTCGATGCCGGTGCCTCGGCTGGCGAGCCGTCACGGTTCCGCGGCCGGCGTGGCTTGCGGCGTTTTTCATCACCGCCGCTGCGCTCCGGGCGATCACCTCGTTCCGGACGATCGGCTTTCGGCTCACGATCACCTCGGGGTTCGCGCTCGGCCTTCGGCTCGCGCTGGTCTCGGGTTTCCTGGGGTTTGTTGCGTCCGCCCTGACCACGGGACTGTTGGCTGCGCTCGTCTGCTTCCTTACGTCCGGTGTCCTTGCGGCCTTCTCCGCCCTGCTGCTGGCGCCCCTGGCTTTCGCCCTGACGGCCGCGGCCACCGGACCGGGCGCTGTCACGACCGCCCCGTCCACCGCGGCTGCGGGCATCGTCACTACGGCCGGTATCGCTGCGGCCCTGTTCGCCTTGCTGGCGGCGATCGCCACCCGCGCGGTTCTCCGGGCGGCTCTCATCACGGGCAACCCGCGATTTGCGGCGGTCCTGGCGCGGTTGGCCACGACGGTCACCCTGTTGATTGCGGGCAGTGCTCTCGCTTTCCTGCTCGGTGCCGCCGCCGAAGAAGCACGCAATCTTGCGGCCAATGCGACGGAAAACACCTTCTTCCTGGATTTCGGCGGGGGCTGCGGCTTCGGTCGGTTCGGCGCTGGGCGCAGGTGCAACCGGACGAATGGCCTTGACCGCGGCTTCCTGGCGAACCGGTGCCTGGGTTGGCAGCAGCTCCTGGGCTTCCTCCTCGCGCTCGCTGTATTCGCGGGCTACCTGGTAGCTGGAGACTTTCTCCTGGCCCGCCTCGTCGTCGCGGAGGCGAAGAATCTCGAACTGGGGCGTTTCCATGTGCGGCTGGGGTACCACCACCACACTGACTTCCTGGCGGGCTTCAATATCCGCCAGTTCCTTGCGTTTCTCGTTGAGCAGGAAAGTGGCAACCGTAACCGGTACGATAGCGCGCACTTCGCCGGTCTTGTCTTTCGAGGATTCCTCGTAGATCAGGCGCATGATGCTCAGGGCGAGGGATTCGATGCCACGGATGGTGCCCTGGCCATTACAGCGTGGGCACACCTCGCTGCGGGTCTCGCCCAGCGAGGGACGCAGACGCTGACGTGACATTTCCAGCAAACCGAAGCGGGAGATCTTGCCAACCTGGACGCGGGCCCGGTCGAGTTCCAGTGCTTCGCGGACACGCTGTTCCACTTCGCGCTGGTGCTTGGCCGGGGTCATGTCGATGAAATCGATGACAATCAGGCCGCCCATATCCCGCAAACGCAGCTGGCGGGCGATTTCGTCCGCTGCTTCAAGGTTGGTCTGCAGTGCGGTTTCCTCGATGTCATGGCCCTTGGTGGCGCGCGAGGAGTTGATGTCGATGGATACCAGTGCTTCGGTCGGGTCGATGACGATGGAGCCGCCGGATGGCAGTTTCACTTCCCGCTGGAATGCAGTCTCGATCTGACCTTCGATCTGATAACGGCTGAACAGGGGGATTTCGTCCTTGTACAGCTTGATCTTGTTCTCGAAGGTGGGCATCACGGCGCGAACAAAGTTGAGGACGTCCTCGTACACCACCTCGGAGTCGATCAGCACCTCACCGATGTCCTGGCGGAGGTAGTCGCGAACGGCGCGGATAATGACGTTGCTTTCCTGGTGGATCAGGAACGGCGCCTTGCGCTCGCCGGCAGCCTGGGTGATGGCTTCCCAGAACTGGACGAGGTAGTCCAGGTCCCACTGCAGTTCCTCGGAGGTACGGCCGATGCCGGCAGTACGCACGATGATGCCCATGGTCTTGGGCACCTGAACCTGGTTCATCGCTTCCTTGAGCTGGGCCCGTTCCTCACCCTCGATGCGGCGGGAAATGCCGCCGGCGCGGGCGTTATTTGGCATCAGAACAAGGTAGCGGCCGGCCAGGGAGATGAACGTGGTCAGGGCGGCGCCCTTGTTGCCACGTTCTTCCTTGTCGACCTGGACAATGACTTCCTGGCCCTCGGAGAGCACATCGCGGATGTTGATCTTGCCTTCGATCTGGCCCGGGGATTTCTTGAAGTATTCCTTGGAGATTTCTTTCAGCGGAAGGAAGCCGTGACGCTCGGCGCCGAAGTCGACAAAGGCGGCTTCCAGGCTGGGTTCTACGCGGGTAATCCGGCCTTTGTAGATGTTGGCCTTTTTCTGTTCCCGGCTGCTGGATTCGATATCAAGGTCAAACAGACGTTGTCCGTCAACAAGTGCAACGCGCAACTCTTCGGGGTGAGTTGCATTGATCAGCATTCTTTTCATGGAAAGAATTGTTTCCTGTCATGTAAATGAGACAGAAAACCTGAGGGAAGTGCATCAGCGAAGCAGAACGGGCGTTCCGCGGGCGATAGAGTCGCCGGCGGCCAGACGAATCAGATCAGTACGGATACAGCTTCCGTAGGCCTGAACAAACCGCAGACGTACCGGCTGCCTGAGGGCAGGGGGAGGTCGGTTGGGGTTACTGTCTGGTGACGCATGTTATCCGTTTTCAAGTTCACGCTGGTACCTGGGTCTCACGTCGTATTCGTATGCTGGACGGCCCGGCCCTGCGTGCTGGTAATGATTCTTCGGTGATGTCGTCCGTCGGTTTTCCGTACGGTTATCATCTTCTCTTCCGGGGGCTGTGCAGGTGCCTTCTGTTTCGGCACCGCGGGCTCTCTCCGGAAGCATTTCAAGCGCCAGGTCCTTTAATGATCGGATAACTGGCGTTCAAACTCGCTTGTAGTGTCTGTATACTTCTGCCGCTCCGGCCTGTGGTGTTCCTACCATGCCGTGGACAAACGGTAAAGCACGCCGGAATATAACAGTTATCATCGGGGCCATCAATCCCGCACACTTCCCTATCGGACGTACCCTATGCCAGTCACCAGAAAACAACCCCGCCGCCCGGGTTCGCAAGCGTCTCCTGCGCCGTCTGCCGCGGCCGCTGAGCGCAAGGGTGTGCAGCGGGTGGTTGTGGGAGAGGATAATGACGGTCAGCGGGTGGATAATTTCCTGCTGGCGCAGTTGCGGGGAGTCCCGAAAAGTGTGATCTACCGCGTTGTCCGCAAAGGCGAGGTACGGGTGAACAAGGGGCGGGTAAAGCCTGATACCCGCCTGCGCCAGGGGGATGAAGTGCGTATTCCGCCGATCACCCAGAAGGTCAGGGAGGCGCCGGTGGTGCCGGGCTCGCGGGTGCAGAGTGTGATGGAGGGAGCCATCGTATTCGAGAATGAGCAGATGCTGGTGGTCAACAAACCATCGGGTATTGCGGTACACGGTGGTAGCGGGCTGGATTTCGGCCTGATCGAGGTGTTGCGGGCGGCCCGTCCGGAGCAGAGATTTCTTGAGCTGGTCCACCGCCTCGACCGTGATACTTCCGGTCTGGTGATGGTGGCCAAAAAGCGTTCGGCATTGCGGTTCCTGCAGGATGAGCTGAGGCATCGCCGTATGCGTAAGTATTACCATGCCCTGGTGGTGGGTAGCTGGCCCGCCGGTCTCGACCGGGTGGATGTGCCGTTGCAGCGTTTCGAACTCAAATCCGGTGAGCGCCGGGTCCGGGTGGACAACGAGGGCAAGGCGTCGCTGACAACCTTCCGGCTGCTGGATTCCTGGCCGGGGTACAGTCTGGTTGAGGCGTCACCGGTGACTGGCCGTACCCACCAGATCCGGGTTCACAGTGTGTGGGCCGGGCACCCTATCGCCGGTGACGACAAGTATATGGATGATGCCAGTCTGCGGGCGTTCCGCGCGGCGGGCGGTCAGCGCCTGATGCTGCATGCCCGGGCGCTGGAAATTACCTTGCCGGCCGGTGACGGTAATCCCGGAGAGCGTATTCGTCTCGAGGCGCCCTATGATGAGGCGTTCGGGGGCTTTCTTGCGAAGCTTGACGCTGTGAAAGGCAGCAGTGCCGGCGGCGGTCAGTAGTTCAGTAGCGAGGCCGAAACAGATCAGAAACAGGAAAATCCTATGCAGGTTAAAGTAGTCATTTTTGACTGGGACGGAACGCTGGTTGACTCGGTGGACCATATCGCCGACAGCCTTCACCAGGCGGCGACCGAATTGGGGTATCCGGCTCTGGAGCGGGAAGCCTACCGGGATATTATCGGGCTTGGCATGGTTGAGGCGCTGGAGGCACTTTATCCGGGGCTCAGCCGCGAAGAGATGAATGCGATCCGCGATGGCTACGCCCGCTACTTCTTTGCCAAGGTGACGACGCCCCAGAATGTCTTCGATGGCATGGCGGACGTGCTGGCGGACCTCCGTCGTGCCGGTCGCGGCTGTGCGGTGGCAACCGGCAAGAGTCGGCGGGGCCTGGATGGCGCGTTGCATTCCAGTGGCCTGGCGGCGCATTTCGATCATACCCGGTGTGCCGATGAGACCCGTTCCAAGCCGGATCCGGCCATGTTGCAGGAGTTGATCGGGGTTTATGGGATCCGGCCCGAGGAGGCCGTAATGATTGGCGATACCCGCTATGACCTGGAAATGGCGCAGCGGATCGGCATGCCGGCCATTGGCGTGGAGTGGGGTGTCCACAAGCGCGACGTGCTTGGCCGGTATGATCCCCACGCCATTGTCGAATCGGTGGCAGACTTGCGGGACGTGCTCGGGCTTTGATTGGGATTGGGCTTCGACCGGCCTGTGACCGGCACTGGTCGATGAGGTCCGGGCCTGCGCTGTGGATTTAATTCGCTAAACAGGAAGAACAGATGACAGATTGGGAATCTGACAAGAATCCGGGGTGGGGCGCTGAACCGGTATCTGCTGCGTCGCGCAGCGCCGGCGACCGGCCGGAAAGCAGTCGCGACTGGAAGCTGATCGAGAAACTGGTGATGTCCCTGCAGTCCGAGCAGCGCAAGAGCAGGCGCTGGGGGATTTTTTTCAAGCTGCTGACCTTTATCTATCTGTTCGCGATTCTGTTGCTGCTCAAGTTCCCTTTGGGGGAAAGTTTGCAGTCCGCGGTGGGTGATCATACCGCGCTGATCGAAATCACCGGCACCATCGCGGCCGACGAGTTGGCGAGTGCAGACAATATCGTGGGTTCCCTGCGCCGGGCGTTCGAGGATCCGGAAGCGAAGGCGGTGATTCTGCGGATCAACAGCGGTGGTGGCAGCCCGGTGCAGTCGGGCTATGTATATGATGAGATTGTCCGGCTGCGCAATGAATACCCCGACAAGAAGGTCTATGCGGTGATTTCAGACATCGGCGCGTCCGGTGCCTACTATATCGCCGCAGCGGCGGACGAGATCTATGCGGACAAGGCCAGTCTGGTGGGGTCCATCGGTGTGGTGGCGGGTGGTTTCGGTTTTACCGGAACCATGGACAAACTGGGGGTTGAGCGGCGGCTGTATACGGCCGGGGAAAACAAGGCCTTTCTGGACCCCTTTTCTCCCGAGAATCCTGAAGAGGTGACCTTCTGGAAGGATGTTCTCGAGACGACGCACCGGCAGTTCATCGAACAGGTGCGCGCGGGTCGCGGTGACCGGCTGGCCGATGACGAGCGCCTGTTCTCCGGGCTGGTCTGGACCGGCGAGCAGGCTCTGGAGCTGGGGTTGGTGGATGGTCTCGGCAGTTCATCCTATGTGGCCCGGGAAATTGTCGGCTACAAGGAGTTGGTGGATTACAGCAGCCGTCGTTCCCCGTTTGAGAACCTGATTGACCAGTTGGGTGTGTCCGTAGGCAGCGGATTTGCCAGTCAGCTGATCGAGTCCCGCCTGGAATTGCGCTAGCGATCAGTGAGGGGGTTGAAGCCCCATTGCCTGAACAGATCGTTCAGGGCGATCAGGGGCAGGCCGACCAGGCTGTTGGGATCGCGTCCCTCCAGGCGGTTGAACAGGGCGATGCCGAGCCCCTCCATCTTGAAGCTGCCAGCGCAGTCGTAGGGCTGCTCGGTCAGCAGATAGTGCCGGATCTCGGTTTCGGTCAGCTCGCGGAAGTGGGCCCGGAAAGGCTCGCACACGCAGGCGCAGGTATCATTGCGGCTATCGTAAAGCGCCAATCCGGTGTGGAACGTGACTGTCTTGCCGCTGCTGAGCTGTAATTGCTGCAGGGCGCGCTGGTGGGATCCCGGTTTGTTGAGCCGGGTGCCGTCCGGCAGTGCGGCCACCTGGTCTGAGCCGATGATCCAGTGGGCCGGGAAGCGGGTTGCCAGGGCGCGGGCTTTCTCCTCGGCGAGGCGGCGGGCGAGGTCCTGCGGCGCTTCGCCGTGTCGAGGCGACTCATCAATATCCGGGCTGGCCGTTTCGAAAGGCAGTCCCAGGCGGGCAAGCAGTTCCTGCCGATAAGGTGAGGAGGAGGCGAGAACGAGCGGGGCGGGCAGTGGCAAAGAAGGCATCAGGAGTCTCTCGTAACCTGCAGATAACGGGTCAGCAAGCCGGCAATCGGTCCGGAATGCGCTGGCCTTATTGTGAAATACACCTATGCTGCTGGCAAACCTTCGTGAATTCGTGACGAAGTCTTTGACAGACGGTGGTGGTGTCCCTAAAATTGCGCGCCTATGTCAAACGCCGAATTGCCCAAGTCCGTCGATCCTTACCGGCTCGCGGAGCAGAACACTGTGCTGGAGGGATTCGTTCCCCTCAGCGCCATGGCTCGTTTTAACGAATGCATCTCGGGCTTTGAAGAAGGCGGGGTTTGTCAGGTTACGCTGTCGTTTTCGATGGATGGTGAGCGTCGACGCATTGTTGTTGGCAAGCTGTCTGCGAACGTGGAGTTGCAGTGTCAGCGGTGCATGGGGCCGAAAGCGGCCACGCTGGTGTCGGAGTTCCGTCTCGGACTGGTCACCAGTGATGCGCAGGCGCAGCAGTTGCCACGCGACCTGGAGCCCTATCTGACGGAAGGCTTTAATGCCGATCTGTGGGCGATGGTCGAGGACGAGTTGCTGCTCGTGGTTCCGCCGTTCCCGCTGCATGAGCGTGACCAGTGTCCGGCCAGGGAGGCCCTTGAAGCCCTTGAGGGCACGCAGGCGTCAGCCCGGCCGGAAGCAGAGCCTCGCGAGAACCCGTTCAGTGTTCTGGCGGATCTGAAGACGAAAAAGCACTAACGATGTGCCCTTGCCGGTACATTACACGAACATTGTTTTAAAAAGGTCAGGAGCATAATCATGGCTGTACAGCAGAATCGTAAGACCCGCTCTAAGCGCGGCATGCGCCGTTCACACGACGCCCTGAGCGCCGCAGCACTCTCCACCGACGCGACTACCGGTGAAGTTCATCGTCGTCACCACGTGTCTCCGGACGGTTTCTACCGTGGCAAGCAGGTAATCGAAGCGCGCGACGAGTAAGTTGCTGCGCCTGAGCACCAGAACCTGGCGGGCGATGCAGCGGTGAACTCTGTCACCATAGCAATCGATGCCATGAGCGGTGACCGCGGCGCGTCCGTTGTGGTTGCTGCTGCGCTGGATGCGGTACGCGAAAACGAGGCCTTGAGTATCATTCTGGTGGGAATCCGGAGTGAGCTCGAGGCCTTGTTGCATTCGGGGCATCCGCGGATCTGGGTGATGGAAGCCGCCGACGTCGTGCGGATGAACGAGCGACCCTCCCATGCCTTGCGGCATAAGCAGAATTCCTCGATGGCGGTGGCGCTGACCCTGGTTCGCGATGGTGAAGCCCAGGGGTGTGTCAGCGCTGGTAATACCGGTGCGCTGATGGCCTTCGGTCGGTCCATTATTCGCATGTACCCGGGGATCGAACGACCCGCCATCACCAAGCTGATTCCGTCCCTGCGCGGTCGTTGTCACGTCCTTGATCTCGGTGCCAATGTCGATTCCAGTGCCGAAAATCTCTATCAATACGCCCTGATGGGCTCCCTGATGGCATCTGCGATCTGCAGTTTGTCCGAGCCGCGGGTGGCGCTGCTCAACGTGGGTGAGGAAGAGATCAAGGGTAATGAGCAGGTCCGCCTGGCATCGCACATGCTGGCCCAGTGCGAAACCCTTAACTACATCGGCTATGTGGAAGGCAGTGACCTGTTCCGGGATGTGGCGGATGTGGTGGTTTGTGACGGATTTGTGGGCAATATCGCCCTCAAGACCGGCGAGGGTGTTGCCGGCATGCTGATCGAGGTGCTCGAGCAGGCCTTCACCCGCAGTCTTTACGGCCGCTTCGTTGGCTTCCTGGCGCGGCCTATCGTCGGTCGCTTGCTGGCACTGATGGACCCTTCCCGCCATAACGGCGCCAGCCTGCTCGGTTTGCAGGGCGTTGTCATCAAAAGTCATGGCAATGCCAATGAACGCGCTATGCTGTCGGCCATTCGGCAGGCGGTCCGCGAGGTTGAGCTGGAAGTGCCCCGTCGTATCAATGAGCGCCTTGACGACCTTATGGTTTAGTCTCTGCTATCCTCCTGAGACTAAAGTCGGCCAGTAAATAACGGGTAAACGAACACTGCTTCGGGTTAACTTGTACTATTGGCTAATCTCCCGTAATCCCCAATGACGATAAGATTCCTACTATGAAATCAGCGTTTATTTTTCCAGGTCAGGGTTCCCAGTCAGTTGGCATGCTGGCAGAAGCGGCAACCCATTGGCCCATCATTGAGCAGACCTTCTCCGAGGCCTCCGCTGTGCTGGGGTATGATCTCTGGCACCTGTGCCAGAAAGGCCCTGCGGAAGAGCTGAACCAGACCACCGTGACCCAGCCGGCCCTGCTGACCGCCAGTGTTGCCCTGTGGCGCCAGTGGTTTGTGGCGGGTGGTACCCGGCCAGACTTTCTTGCCGGCCACAGTCTTGGTGAGTACAGTGCCCTGGTTGCCGCGGAAAGCCTGAACTTCTTTGACGCCGTTAAGCTGGTGCGCCTGCGGGGTGAGCTGATGCAGGACGCGGTTCCTGCCGGCCAGGGCAGTATGGCAGCCATTCTCGGGCTCGAAGATCAGGACGTGATTGACGCCTGTGCCGAAGCCGGTCAGGACGAGGTCGTGTCGGCGGTCAATTTCAATGCTCCCGGGCAGGTGGTCATTGCCGGTGCGACGGCTGCCGTTGAACGCGCCATTGAGGCCTGTAAGGCCAGGGGAGCGCGCAAGGCCATGCCGCTGCCGGTCAGCGTGCCGTCCCACTGTGCCTTGATGAAGGGGGCTGCCGAGGAGCTGGCGAAGGCGCTGGATGAAGTCAGCTTTAATGATGCTGTCATCCCGGTGGTACAGAATGTGTCGGCAACCGCGGAACAGGATCGCGATGTTCTGAAGGCGAATCTCGTCAAGCAGTTGTACTCGCCGGTATTGTGGACAGATTCGGTTCGCGCGCTTTCCGCTGCGGGTGTCACGGTTGCCGTTGAGTGCGGTGCCGGCAAAGTGCTGGCGGGGCTGGTCAAGCGAATTGAGCGTGGGCTGACGGTCTACGGAATTGAAGATCCGGATGCGCTGGCAAAGGCCATCGACGCGTTCGGGCAGTCATAAAAAGGAAGCGTTCCATGTCTCTTGAAGGTAAAACTGCCCTGGTGACCGGGGCCACACGTGGTATTGGCAAGGCAATCGCGCTGGCTCTGGCTGAGCAGGGTGCTGAGGTTGCCGGCACGGCCACCAGTGCCGAAGGCGCGGAAGCCATCTCCGCAATGTTCGCAGAAGCCGGCCTGAAGGGTTTTGGTCTGGTGATGAATGTGTCAGAGGCTGCCAGTATCGATGCCGGCCTCAAGCAGGTTACCGAAAAGGCAGGCGCTCCGTTGATTCTGGTCAACAATGCCGGTATCACCCGTGATAACCTTCTGATGCGTCTGAAGGATGGTGACTGGGCAGATGTGATCGAGACCAATCTTGCCAGTGTTTACCGCACCAGCAAGGCGGTACTCCGTGGTATGGCGAAGGCCCGCTGGGGACGTATCATCAACATCAGCTCAGTCGTGGCTGGCATGGGTAACCCGGGCCAGGCGAACTACTGCGCGGCCAAGGCCGGGGTTGAAGGCTTTACCCGTAGCCTGGCTAAAGAAATGTCAAACCGGGGCATCACGGCAAACTGTGTTGCGCCCGGATTTATTGACACAGATATGACCCGAAAACTGGACGAAGCCCAGCGTAACGCTATGATGGAAATCATACCCGCTGGCCGCTTTGGTGACCCGAAGGAAGTCGCAGCCGTGGTGGCCTTCCTGGCCTCGGATGCTGCAGGATATGTGACGGGCGATACCATCCACGTTAACGGTGGCATGTACATGGGATAACCGTTTCGGTTAACCCCGTGGGCAACATTTGCGCAAGCCCTTGTTGCACAAGATGTTAGACAGATATCCTGCTTGTCTGAAAGTAGGGTTTAAACTAAACTGGCAACCCAATCGCAATCGAATAGTTGCTTGGTTGACACAAAAGTGAGGACATTATGAGTACAGTTGAAGAGCGCGTGAAGAAGATCGTTTGTGAACAGCTCGGCGTTAAAGAGTCAGAAGTTCAGAACTCATCTTCTTTTGTAGAGGACCTTGGCGCTGACTCACTGGACACCGTTGAGCTGGTCATGGCACTCGAAGAAGAATTCGAGACAGAGATTCCTGACGAAGAAGCCGAGAAGCTGACAAGCGTTCAGGACGCGATCGACTACATCGTCGCGCACACCTGATACTCTGCTCGACTGAAAGGCCAAGCAGAAGCCGTCCTTGCTGGTAGCAGAAGGGCGGCTTTTTTATTGGCCGGTTTTTGGTTTCTGAAAGACAGTAAAGGATTGAGCGAAGGACGTTATGGCTAAACGACGTGTTGTGATCACGGGTCTGGGTATGCTTTCCCCGTTAGGAAATGATGTGGCTTCCTCGTGGCAAGCTATCCGGAGCGGGCAGAGTGGCATCGGTCCCATCGACCGCTTTGATGCGTCGGAATACAATACCCGGATCGGGGGTGCTATCCGTAATCTGGATATGGAGCCATGGCTTTCATCGAAGGATGCCCGCAAGACCGATGCCTTTATCCACTATGGTCTGATCGCGTCCTGCCAGGCCGTGGCTGACAGCGGACTGGAAAGTTATGACGCGCTGGACCGGACCCGTGTGGGAGTGGCCATCGGTTCCGGTATCGGGGGCCTGGAATTCATCGAGAAAAGTGTGATCACGATGGAGAAGGGCGGCCCGCGCAAGGTTTCTCCGTTTTTTGTGCCGGCATCGGTGATTAATATGATCGCTGGCAACGTCGCTATCCGGTTCGGTTTCCAGGGGCCCAATATCGCCATCACCACCGCCTGTACCACCGGTACCCATAACATCGGCTATGCCGCCCGCACCATTGCCTATGGCGATGCGGATGTGATGCTGGCTGGCGGTTCAGAGATGGCCACCACCCGCACCGGAATTGCCGCGTTCTCGGCGGCCCGGGCCTTGTCCACCCGTAACGACGAACCCGAAAAGGCCAGCCGGCCCTGGGATCGCGACCGTGACGGTTTTGTGCTCAGCGACGGCGCCGGCGTGGTGGTCCTTGAAGAGCTCGAACATGCCCGCCGCCGTGGCGCTGTGATCTACGGCGAAGTCGCAGGCTTTGGCATGAGTGATGATGCCCACCACATCACTGCGCCTCCCGAGTCTGGCGAAGGTGCCCAGCGTGCCATGGTGAATGCCATTCGTGATGCCGGTATCCGCCCTGAAGACATTGATTACATTAACGCCCATGGCACCTCTACCCAGGTCGGTGACGTGGCGGAAGTGGCCGCGGCGAAAGCGGTGTTCGGTGACCACGCCTACAAACTGGCCATGAGCAGTACCAAGTCCATGACCGGGCATCTGCTCGGGGCGGCCGGTGCGGTTGAGGCCATTTTCTCGGTACTGGCGGTACGGGATGGCATCTTGCCGCCGACCATCAACCTGGATAACCCGGACGATGGCTGCGACCTGGACTTTGTCGCCAACCAGAGCCGTTCCGCTGACCTGCGTTACGCCTTGTCCAACTCCTTCGGCTTTGGCGGAACCAACGGAACTCTTATTTTCCGCCGTTACGAAGCCTGAGGTCTGTCGTGCTGACCGTGCTGTGGGCGGATCAGGAGCCGGTGCCGGCGGATGACCGCGGGCTGGCCTATGGTGACGGCCTGTTCGAGACCATCCGGATCGAGGGCCGGCGCCCACTGCTGCTGGCCCGCCATCTGGCACGACTGGTCCGGGGCGCGGAGGTCCTGGACATTCCCCTCGATCAGGCGGCGCTGGGCGGTGCGCTTGAGGAGGCCCTGGTCCGCCATGGCCGCGCCGGTGCGTGGGTGCTCAAGCTCCAACTTACCCGTGGCAGTGGTGGCCGCGGATACCGGCCGCCGGAATCCTGTCGACCCCGCCTGATCATTTCTGCCCATCCGTTGCCAGCAGCGCTGCCGGAGAGCGGTGTCTCTGCCGGGATGACGGACTACCCCCTTGTGGTCAATCCGCGGCTGGCAGGCCTGAAAACCCTCAATCGACTCGACCAGGTAATGGCCAGTCGCGACCTCGACGACTCCCTGTACGAAGTCATCATGGCGGATCCCGCAGGCAATCTGGTGGAGGGCACCCGTACCAATCTGCTGCTGCGTTACGGTGATCAGTGGCTGGTACCGCCGCGGTCCTGCCTGGCGGTAGCCGGTGTCATGCTGGGCTGGGTGACCGACAGGCTCATTGCCTGCGGTGAGACGGTCGTTGAGCGGCCGCTGGTGCCGTCCCTCCTGACATCACCGCACTGCCGCGGCCTGTATCTGCTGAACAGTGTGGTTGGCCACGTCGCGGTTCGCAGTCTTGGGGAAAGGGATTTGCCTCTGGATGACGGGCTTGCGACAATCTGCGGTCCATTGGAAGAGCTGGAATAATTCGTTTGTTGAGATCTCTGTCGATTGCTGTTGTCTGTGTGGGTGTGCTTGCGGCAGCGGGCACCGCTCTCTGGTTGTGGCAGGGTGTGGCCAGTCTGGCCAATCCGGTGGCGCTGGAGGAGCCGATGCTTTTTGAAGTGCCCCGTGGCACGGCATTCGGCAGCGTTGCGCAGCAGATGGAGACGTCCGGTCTGGTGGAACGCAGCCTTTGGGTGCGCCTTCAGGGTCGCCTCTATCCGGAGCAGACTGCGATCAAGGCCGGTACCTACGAGTTTACGGATGGCATGAGTCCCCGGGAAATGATTGCCAGGATGGTGGCGGGTGAGACCAAGCACTGGTCAATCCAGTTCATCGAGGGCTGGACCTTCAACGACATGCGAACCGCGCTCGCTGCCAGCCCCAGGCTGGAGCAAGTGACCGCAGATTGGAGCGCGGAGCAGATCATGACGGAACTGGGCGCGGCCGGAGAACACCCGGAAGGGCGCTTCTTTCCCGACACCTACCTGTTTAACAGCAAAGAGTCAGACCTGGATCTGCTGAAGCGGGCGTTCCGCAAGATGGAAACAACCCTCGCGGAAGAATGGGAAAATCGCGCCGAAAACCTGCCGTACGCCAACGCTTATGAAGCGCTGATCATGGCGTCGATTGTTGAACGGGAAACAGGCGTGGCTTATGAGCGGGAGCAGGTTGCCGGCGTGTTTGTCCGTCGCCTGCAAAAGGGCATGCGCCTGCAGACGGATCCGACGGTGATCTACGGAATGGGTGACCGCTACAAGGGTAAGATTGGCAGTCGCGACTTGCGTGCGTACACCCCCTACAACACCTACCGGATTGATGGATTGCCGCCGACACCGATTGCCCTGCCGGGGCGCGAGGCGATTCATGCGGCATTGCATCCCGACGACGGTGACGCCCTGTACTTTGTCGCCCGGGGTGACGGTTCCCACAAGTTTTCCCGCACGCTGGCCGAGCACCAGCGCGCGGTACGGGAATTCCAGCTTAACCGGCGCGCCGATTACCGGTCCTCACCGGCGCCGGCGGAAGCGGAGGCTGCGCAATGAGTGCCGGCGGCGCGTTCGTGGTTCGTGGCCAGTTCATTACCCTTGAGGGTACTGAAGGTGTAGGCAAGTCCACCCAGTTGGCGAATGTGGCAGAAACCCTGAGGTCAAGCGGGCTCGAGGTCGTGGTGACCCGGGAGCCTGGCGGGACGCCAATGGCAGAGGCCATCCGTGACCTCCTGCTGACACCCCGCGACGAACCGGTTCACGAAATGACCGAGCTGTTGCTGATGTTTGCCGCCCGGGCGCAGCACCTGCATACCCGCATCCTCCCGGAACTGGCAGCGGGCCGTTGGGTATTGTGCGATCGCTTTACCGATGCCACGTTTGCTTACCAGGGGGGCGGCCGCGGCGTGCCGGCAGAGCGTGTCGCCTTACTGGAGAACCTGGTGCAGGGCGACGTGCGTCCGGATCATGTGATTTTGCTGGACGCCCCGGTAGAAACCGGTATGGCAAGGGCGCGCAAGCGCGGCGCGCTGGACCGCTTCGAGCAGGAGACAGTTGCCTTCTTCGAGCGGGTTCGGCACTGCTATCGCGAGCGAGCTGCCCTGGCCCCGGAACGCTATCACATCATCGATGCCGGCCGGCCGCTGGATGTGGTGAGTGCTGAAGTGAGCGCACTGGTCAGGGGTTTGGTCGGCGCAGGGTAAGCCCGGTTTTTGCTTGCGGTGGTGCTTTTTCGCCCGCTATCTGGTTTAATTAAGGCTCATTCTCAATTACCAAGCCGTTGCCTGTATGCTGAATGCGCGCCTGCTGAAGCTGCCACACGCCTCCCATCAGCACCGACACGAACATCACCAGATCGTGATCGGGGTGCAGGGAGAAGCAGACCTCAATGTGGAAGGCGCCGGATCCCACCTCGATACCTGGCGCGCTTGTCTGGTGCCCACCGAGGCGCGTCATGACTACTGCGGTGATCGGCAGAATCATGTTCTGGTCATCAACCTGGATCCGTATATTCCCGCCCTCAATACCCCGGAGCACGCCGATTATGAACGGCTGGCGCCGATGTTTGAGCGGCCCCGTACTCTGGCGCTGGATAGCCGGCTCCAGGGGCTGGTGCAGTTTGCAGCGGGGGAGTTTGACCGGTCTCCGCGGAATGATGGCCTGAAGCGGCACCTGGCAGCCGGCATTCTCCATTGCATGGCAGAAAGGCTCCATGATGGCCAACCGGCTGCCTCTGGCCGGAACAGCATCAGCCCGGATGCGATCCGTCGCTACATCCTGGCGCATCTCCACCGCAAGATCACCGTCAATGACCTTGCCGGCCTGGCCTGCCTGAGTGTGAGCCGCTTTCATGAGTTGTTCCGCAAGGTGACCGGGGTAACGCCCCACCAGTTCCTCTTGCAGACCCGTCTGGAGCAGGCCGCGCACCTGCTTTCTGCGACGTCACTCTCGGTGGCGGAGATCAGCTACCGGACCGGGTTCTCCTCCCAGAGTGCCCTGACCAACGCCCTGCGCAAACACCGCAAGGTGACACCGACCCAGCTCCGTTCGGGGCAAAATGCCGCCGAAATTGTCTGAAAGCCCGCTCTTTAATACGAATTTGCAAAATAATCGTAGAATTCTGCAAGCGCCGGATCCGTAGTAATACTAACTTACAGAGTCGGTCAAAGGTCGCCTGCGCGGGTGTTTGAGGAGCATTTGACAGCGACGCCTGCGGGATGACGACGCGACTGCCTGCCTGAAAGCGCTGATGCCCCGCATCCGGGATCATGTTTCAACGCACCTTGCGGTAACTGATATTGCCACTAACCTTAACGGAAAGGTTCCTGAGCAGGATGACGTTGCCCGGTTGATCAATGGTTTGCAGCAGGGCAGGGACTCGTATCAGCTAAGACACACAACAATAAAGAGTGCGTCGACCGGATATCACCCCGGTTAACGCACTGAACGGGCGGAGCGGGTTTCGCCCTGTTGAACTGGAGGATTTTCATGGCTATTGGTGTTTGGATCAGTCTCTTTGCTTACTTCGCGCTCATGATTGCCATCGGCATTTATGCGATGCGCAGATCCACGTCCTCATCCGAAGACTACATGTTGGGTGGGCGGGCGCTCAGTCCAAAGGTGGCGGCCCTTTCGGCCGGGGCCTCGGACATGAGCGGGTGGTTGCTGCTGGGTCTTCCGGGGGCGCTTTACGTTTCCGGTCTGGCTTCCGCCTGGATTGGTATCGGTCTGTTTGTTGGGGCCTTTTTCAACTGGGTGCTGGTTGCCCCCAGGCTCCGCGAGCAAACCGTTCACTACGGTAATGCAATTACTATCCCTTCCTTCCTGGCAAACCGCTTCCCGACACAGGCGTTGTCCCTGCGAACGGTGTCGGCGGTTGTCATTGTCATCTTCTTCGCGGTTTATACGGCGTCCGGTCTGGTCGCCGGCGGCAAGCTGTTTGAAAGCGCCTTCGCCGAGATTATCAATGTTGGCGGGATGAGTGATTATGCTGTCGGTATCGTCATCACCCTGGGTGTGGTGCTGGCCTACACCGTTGTGGGTGGCTTCCTGGCGGTGAGCATGACCGACTTTGTCCAGGGCTGCATCATGATGCTGGCCCTGGTGATCATGCCGGCGGTGGTGCTCTTTGGCGAAGGCGGCGGCGGCTTTGCGCAGGCCTCACAGACTCTTAACGAAGTTGATCCTACTCTGTTGTCGTGGACCGAAGGGCTCACCTTCATCGGCTGGCTGTCGGCGGTAACCTGGGGGCTTGGCTATTTTGGTCAGCCGCACATTATCGTGCGCTTTATGGCCATTCGTTCCATCAAGGATGTTCCGACTGCCCGGAACATCGGTATGTCCTGGATGGCAATCTCGCTGATTGGTGCGATTTCGCTGGGGGTTTTTGGCCGGGCCTATGCGGTGCGCAACGGTATGGACGTCGCTGATCCGGAAACCATCTTCATCATCCTGTCCGAGCTGCTGTTCCATCCGTTGATCACCGGCTTCCTCTATGCCGCGTTGCTGGCAGCCGTGATGAGCACCATCTCCAGCCAGTTGCTGGTATCTTCCTCGTCGCTGACCGAGGATTTCTATCGTCTGTTCCTGCGTAAGGAAGCAACTGACCGTGAGTGCGTCAACGTCGGTCGGGTATGTGTTGTGCTGGTTGGTCTGGTCGCCGCCTTGATTGCTTCTGACCCGAACTCCCAGGTTCTGGGGCTGGTGAGTAACGCCTGGGCGGGCTTCGGCGCTGCATTTGGCCCGCTGATCATTCTGTCCCTGATGTGGTCGCGTACCAATGGTGCCGGTGCGGTTGCTGGCCTGATTGTGGGTGCGGTTACGGTCATGGTATGGATCGCGCTGGGCTGGAACGGTGAGTTCATGGGTGGCCCTGGCGTTTATGAAATCATTCCTGGCTTCATCGCATCCTGGATTGCCATCGTGGTCGTGAGCCTCGCGACGGCGGATGCGGGCGAGTACCAGGCAATTAGCCGGTAATCCGGAGAGCCTGTATTGCCCGATCTGAGCAAGCAGGGCTCCGGGACAGGCTGGCACAAACCCTCACCCTATGGGTGGGGGTTTGTTTTTTTCGGGGGCGTTCAGGTTGTAAGACCTCCAGCCGGATCGACAGTGTGCCGTTTGGGCTGGCAAGTTGTCGATCGAGCCGCTACTTTAGTAAAGTCATATATCAGATAACGAATCATAATAATGATGCGAGGACAACGGGTTATGAACAAGAACCGAATTTTGACAGCAGTGACCGGTGCGCTGGCTGCGACGGTATTTACCTTCTCTGCCGGTGTGCACGCCGAGGGTAACTACGTGATGGGTACGGCGACCACCGGGGGCACCTACTACCCTGTCGGGGTTGCCATCTCCACTCTGGTCAAGGTCAAACTGGAACCCACCAGCAACATCTCTGTCTCGGCCATCAGCTCCGCGGGTTCCGGTGAGAACCTCAAACTGATGGATGAGGGGCAGATCCAGTTCGGTATCCTGCAGGGCCTGTATGGCGCTTACGCCTGGAATGGCAGCGGTCCCGTGCCGAAGGCCTACAAGGATATGCGTTCCGTCACCATGCTGTGGCAGAACGTCGAGCATTTCGTGGTGGACAGTAAGTACGTGAAGACCGGCACCATAGACGACATGACCAACTTGTATGGTGAAAGCTTCTCCATCGGAGCCCGCAACTCGGGTACCGAAGGTTCGGGACGCTACATCCTCGGTAATGCCGGGATCGACCTCGACAAGCTGGAAATGGCCTACCTTGGTTATGGCCCGAGCGCCGATGCCATGCAGAACAACAACATCGAGGGTATGAATATTCCTGCCGGTGTGCCGGCGTCTGCGGTCACCCGTGCCTATGCCAACATGGGCAAGGATATTACCACCCTGGATTTCACCGCCGAGCAACTGGCCAAGGTCAACAGTGAGTTCGAACTCTGGTCGCCGTACACCATTCCGGCTGGCACTTACCCGAGCCAGGAGAAAGACATCAACACCATTGCCCAGCCGAACATTCTGGCAGTACGTGCGGATGTGCCCGAGGAAGACGTCTACCAGATTACCAAAACCGTCTATGAGAACCTGCCATTCCTGAACAACATCCATCCGGCGACCAAAGCAATGGCGCTGGAAAAGGCCATTGCCGGGCTGCCAATGCCACTGCATCCCGGAGCGGAGCGGTTTTTCCGTGAGCAGGGCCTGACCATTCCGGATCGCCTGGTTGCAAAGTAACGTCTGTCAACGGTGGTGTCCTGCCGGCAACCCTGCCGGCGGGCGGAACAACGAGGAAGCCGGGTTCGTCCGGCTTCCGTCTTATCGGTATTATCTATGACCACGCCTGATCCCAAACCTGCACCCGCGGGTGCTCCCCTGGATGAAATACGTGATGAAAGCGCCAGTGAGGCCAGTGAGCGGCTGGACCACCCGCTGCTCGGACGTGTGATCTTCGCCCTCGCCATCATTACTTCGCTGAGCCACCTTTATTTCAATACCCTGTCCACCCTGTCGGAGTTGTGGATCTCGGCCCTGCACTTTGGCATGTTCGGCTTGCTGTGTGCGTTAACTACACCGCTGTTTCGTGGCGGTTCTGCAAGGAGTAAGCGGCTGGTCCTCGGCGTGGACATCTTTCTCGGCCTGGCGGCACTGGCTTGTGCGTGCTACCTGATTCTTTTCGAGGATGCCCTGTACCAGCGGGGTGTGAATTTCTCCACCGCTGACTGGGTGGTCTCGGTTACTGCTGTGGTCCTGGTGCTGGAATTTGCCCGCCGCACCGTGGGCTGGTTCATCCCGGCCCTGTGTATTTTCGCGTTAACCTACGTAGCCTGGTGGGGCCAGTACGTTGACGGTATTTTCAATTTCCCCGGGTTGTCCTGGGAAACCGTGCTCTATCGGGCGTTCATTGGCGGGCAGGGCATGCTTGGTTCGATTGCACGGATCTCCTGGACCTATGTGTTCATGTTTATCCTGTTCGGCGCCTTTCTGGTCAAGTCCGGCGCCGGAGACTTCATTATCGAACTGGCGCGTTGTGCCGCAGGGCGCTTTGTCGGTGGTCCCGGGTTTGTAGCGGTTTTTTCATCCGGGCTGATGGGGTCTGTGTCCGGCTCCAGCGTTGCCAACACCGTGTCTACCGGGGTGATTACCATCCCGCTGATGCGCAAGGCGGGATTCCCGGCCCGGTTTGCCGCAGGGGTGGAAGCGGCGGCATCCACCGGAGGCCAGTTGATGCCTCCGGTCATGGGGGCCGGGGCCTTCATCATGGCGTCGTACACCCAGGTATCCTACCTCACGATCATTGGCGTGGCGGCCCTTCCGGCCCTGCTTTACTTCCTCTCTGTGGCGATGTTTGTCCGTATCGAGGCCAAGCGAAGCCATGCAACCCGACTGGACGATGACACTACGCCGTCGCTGAAAGAGGTCCTCAAGGATGGCTGGCACTACCTTTTGCCATTGGTGATCCTGGTGGCGGCGCTGATCTATGGCTTTACACCCACTTACGCGGCGGGTCTGGCGATTGTTTCGGTGATTGCGGCCTCCTGGTTGTCGAAGAAACCCATGGGCTTCCGCGATATTCTGGAGGCCCTGGAGATGGGCACCCGCAATATCATGAGCACCGCGATCCTGCTGATTACCGTCGGCCTGATCGTCATGGTGGTCTCCACCACCGGAATCGGTAATACCTTCTCACTGATGATCACCGACTGGGCCGGTGGCAGCCTGCTCATTACCATCCTGCTGGTCGCCCTGGCGTCGCTGATTCTCGGTATGGGGCTGCCGGTGACCGCCGCCTACATTGTGCTGGCCACCCTGTCGGCGCCTGCGCTTTACGGGCTGATCGCCCAGAGCCAGCTGCTCGACCTGTTGATGTCGGGCAATCTGCCGGAGCAGGCGAGGGCGATCTTCATGCTGGCGGCGCCGGACAAGTTCGAGTTGCTCAATGCCCCCATGGACAAGGCCACCGCGCAACAAATGCTGGCACTGGTGCCGGAAGCCTTCAGCTCGCAGTTGCTGGAGCAGGCGCTGTCAGCCCAGGCGCTGACCATGACCCTGGTTGCGGCCCACATGATCATCTTCTGGTTATCCCAGGACTCCAACGTAACGCCGCCGGTGTGTCTGACCGCTTTTGCCGCCGCCGCTATTGCCGGAACACCGCAGATGCGAACCGGCTTTACCGCCTGGAAACTGGCGAAGGGGCTGTACATCGTACCGCTGCTGTTTGCCTACTCACCATTGATTGGCGGTGACCTGACCGAGATGCTCATGGTGTTCGCCTTTGCGCTGTTCGGAATTTACGCCATCGTGGCCGGTATGGAGGGTTTTCTGGAGCATCGCCTGGGCTGGTTTGTCCGCCTGGTGATGTTCCCGGTGGGTGCCCTGATGCTTTGGCCACACCAGATGCTTTTGCTGGATCTGGCAGGCCTGGTGATCTTTATCGGCTTCTTCATCTGGAGCAGTCGCAAGGCGCCCCGCCTGCCCCCGCGGGTTGTCGCATGAGCGGTTGCTGCCCATGAGTGTGATCGAACTGCTGGTGCTGGTCGGGATCGGCGGTGTGGCCGGATTCATCAACGTGCTGTCGGCGGGCGGCTCCATGCTGACGCTGCCGCTGCTGATGTTCCTCGGGCTACCGCCCCAGGTCGCTAACGGCACCAACCGGGTGGCCATCACCCTGCAAAGCATCACCGCGGTGGGCAGCTTCCACCGCATGGGGCATGGCAGCCTGCTGGTCAGCCTGCATCTGGCGGTACCGGCCGTTTTGGGCTCTCTGCTGGGAGCCTGGATGGCAACCCGGGTGGCCGATGCGGTGTTCGAAGTGGTGCTGGTGACCGCCATGATCGGCGCATCGGTGTTCATGCTGTTGCCGCAGCCGAAACTGGATACCCGGCCGCTGACCACCGATCGCCTTGGACCGGTAATCTACCTGGCGATGTTTGCTATCGGCATTTATGGCGGTTTCATTCAGGTCGGCGTCGGTGCGCTGTTCATCGTCGTGCTTTATCGCATGCTTAAAATCGACCTGCCCCAGGTGAACGTCTTCAAGGTGGCAATCGTGCTTATCTACACCTTGCCGGCGCTGCTGATCTTCGCCATCAATGACCAGGTTCGCTGGGGAATGGGCCTGGTGCTGGCGCTCGGTAACATCACCGGGGCATTCCTCGCCGTTCGCGTCAACCTGAGCGAGCGCGGTGCCCAGTGGGTGAAGTGGATAACCCTGGTAATGGTGGCGGCGATCCTGGTCCGGCTGATCGTCTACTGAGAGCACTGCTGGCGGCCCAAATAAGGGAAGGGAGGGCTGGCACGGAATCACTGTAGCTAGCGTCGGCAAGCAATAAAAAAACGCCAGCCCGGAGGCTGGCGTTTCAGATTGCTGACGAACCCCGGTTTTTCCGGGGTTCGTTGCGTTTGGGCGCTTTAAAATCACTTGGCGATGGGCTCAGCCCAACATGTTCGATCCGATGGCCAACTCGCCAGATCAGCCAGCTTTTGGACCCATTCCCGGATCTGCCGCTGTAAGCCAGGCATACCAAGGGATTTGAGCCATAAAAGACGCGCCAGGATCTGCGCGATCTTCTTCATATTCTGGGCGGCAGCGGCCAACAGGCATTGCTCACGCACCTTCGAGAGCCCGCGCAGGCGAGCGTAACGGTGGCCATGCAACTGCTTGGCATCGGCAAATGACCGTTCCACCGTTTCCTGTCTTCGTTTGTAGAGCGCTTTACCCCACGGTGTTAATCGGTAACTGTCGGTTCGGTCTTTGCTGTCCTGCCAGACGTGGCGGGTGAGCACTTTGACGTGGTTGGCGCTGCGGGTGCATTGACTCAGCAGCGGGCAGTCTTTGCAGTGCGTGGGATTGGATTTGTACTCCCGGTAGCCCAGGCGGTTGGTGGTGGCGTAGATCAGTTGCTGGCCTTGTGGGCAGCGATAAGTGTTGGTCTCGGGGTCGTAAGTGAAGGCGCGCTTTGGGAGATAACCCTTGGGCTTGTTGGGACGTCGGTATCCCATCACTCCGTAGATGCCTCGGTCTTCCAGACCCTTGCAGATACCTGCCGTGTAGTACCCCGCATCCAGACCCACACCCCAGACGTCGAACCCGAAGCGCTCGCGTTGACGATCCAGTCGATCGAGATAGGGGCGGCTGTCGTGCAGGTTGGCTGGTGTGGCATAACTGTCGGTGATGATGGCGTTGCGGCCATCGACGGTGCGGTGGTCCAGGTAGAAGAAGCCCTTGGGCTTGCCTTCCCGGACCATGTAGCCACTGTCCGGATCGGTGCGACTGATCTTGGTGTCTTTGGTCTTGGCTGGCTGCTCGGACAGCTTCGTTTTCAGGGGCTTTTTACCCTGAGCCTTGCGGTCACCTTCGATGGCGTCTTCCAGACTGCCCAGATAGGCCGCCACTTTCTCCTCGGCCTGTTTCAGGTCGTACTTGTTTTTGTTGGCGTTGGCCTTGAGGTGAGTACTGTCGGTGTACAGCACTTCGCCACCCACCAGACCATAGCCCATGGCCTGAAGCACGATCTCGTCGAAGATGTCCTGATAGATGGTGCTGTCCTGGAACCGCCGTCGGCGGTTCTGGCTCAGGGTGGAAGCATCTGGAATCTTGTCGGTCAGGTTGAAGCGCAAGAACCAGCGATAGGCCACGTTGACCTGAATCTCCCGCACCAACTGCCGCTCACTGCGAATGCCGAACAGATAACCCAGAAACAGCATCTTGAACAGCACCACCGGATCCAGCGCCGGCCGGCCATTGTTCGAGCAGTAAAGATGACGAACCCGATCTCGGATGAATTCAAAATCGATGTACTGATCAATCTTGCGCAGAAGGTGGTTGTCGGGGACGAGCGATTCGAGACTGACCATCTCGAGTTCGTGTTGTTGCGGGGACGGCTCTTTGAGCATAGGGCAGCCTCTGAAAAGTCGATGCCCCAATTACAACAAACCCCCGCCGCGATGGCGAGGGTTTGTCAGCAGTCTGAAACGCCAGCCCGGAGGCTGGCGTTTTTTGTGGAGCTGAACCCGGAAGGCTCGTGCTTAGGCGACGTTCGCCTCGGCAGCCTTCTTGGTGTAGTTCTCCATCTGGTCGAAGTTGAGATACTTGTAGATCTCTTTCGACATGCTGTTCAGGTTCTTGGCGTACTCCATGTACTCCGCCGGAGTCGGCAGTTTGCCCAGTACCGCGCCCACAGCTGCCAGTTCCGCAGAGGTCAGGTACACGTTGGCACCATCGCCGAGGCGGTTCGGGAAGTTACGGGTTGAGGTGGACAGAACGGTCGACTTGGCGGCCACGCGTGCCTGGTTACCCATGCACAGGGAGCAGCCCGGCATCTCGGTGCGTACACCGGCGGTACCGTAAGTGTTGAAGTAGCCTTCTTCCATCAGCTGGGCCTGGTCCATCTTGGTGGGTGGAGACATCCACAGACGGGTGGTCAGGGCGCCTTTATGCTGCTCAAGCAGCTTGCCGGCGGCACGGAAGTGACCGATGTTGGTCATGCAGGAACCGATGAACACTTCGTCCACCTTGTCGCCAGCCACCTCGGACAGGAACTTGGCGTCGTCCGGGTCGTTCGGGCAGCACACGATCGGCTCTTTGATATCGGCCAGGTCGATCTCGATCACGTGGGCGTATTCGGCGTCCTTGTCGGCACGCATCAGCTTCGGATCTTTCAGCCACGCTTCCATCTGCTGGGCGCGACGCTCCAGGGTGCGTGGATCGCCATAGCCTTCGGCAATCATCCAGCGCAGCATCACGATGTTGGAGCGCAGGTACTCGGCCACGGACTCTTCAGACAGGTTGATGGTACAACCGGCAGCAGAGCGCTCGGCAGAGGCGTCGGACAGTTCAAACGCCTGCTCGACAGTCAGGTGCTCCAGGCCTTCGATTTCCAGGATACGACCGGAGAATTCGTTGATCTTGCCCTTCTTCTCAACGGTCAGCATGCCCTGCTTGATGCCGTACAGCGGGATGGCATGTACCAGGTCGCGCAGGGTGATGCCCGGCTGTATTTCGCCCTTGAAGCGGACCAGAACAGATTCCGGCATATCCAGCGGCATAACGCCAGTGGCCGCGGCAAATGCAACCAGACCGGAACCGGCCGGGAAGGAGATGCCCATCGGGAAGCGGGTGTGGGAGTCACCACCGGTACCAACGGTGTCCGGCAGCAGCATGCGGTTCAGCCAGGAGTGGATGATACCGTCGCCCGGACGCAGGGAAACACCACCGCGGGTGCGGATGAAGTCCGGCATGGTGTGCTGCATTTCAACGTCAACCGGCTTCGGATACGCCGCGGTGTGACAGAAGGACTGCATCACCAGGTCGGCCTGGAAGCCCAGGCACGCCAGGTCTTTCAGCTCATCACGGGTCATCGGGCCAGTGGTGTCCTGGGAGCCCACGGTGGTCATGTGCGGCTCGCAGTAGGTACCCGGACGAACACCTTTGCCTTCTTCAAGGCCGCAGGCCTTGCCAACCATCTTCTGGGCCAGGGTGAAGCCCTTGGTGCCGGCTTCCGGATCTTTCGGCAGGCGGAACAGGTCGGTTGCGCCCAGATCCAGTGCAGTGCGGGCCTTGTTGGTCAGGCCGCGACCGATGATCAGCGGAATACGGCCACCGGCCTGCACTTCGTCCAGAATCACGTCGGACTTGAACTTGAACTCGGAGATGACGTCACCGGCTTCGTTCAGGATCTTGCCTTCGTATGGGCGAATCTCGATCACGTCGCCCATGTTCATGTTGTCTACCGGGGCTTCGAATACCAGGGCGCCGGCGTCTTCCATGGTGTTGAAGAAGATCGGGGCAACCTTGTTGCCAATGCAGACACCGCCGCCGCGCTTGTTCGGCACGCCGGGGATGTCGTCACCGAAGAACCAAAGTACCGAGTTGGTGGCCGACTTACGGGAAGAACCGGTACCAACCACGTCACCCACGAAGGCAACCGGCAGGCCCTTGGCCTTGATTTCGTCGATCTGGCTCATCGGGCCGGTAACGCCGGGCTCTTCCGGCTTCAGGCCGTCACGCTCCATTTTGTAGGCAGCGCGGGCGTGCAGAGGGATGTCCGGGCGGGACCAGGCATCGGGAGCCGGGGACAGGTCGTCGGTGTTGGTTTCGCCGGTTACCTTGAACACCACCATCTTGGTGCTTTCGGCTACCTTGTTGCGGTTGGTGAACCACTCGGCGTTGGCCCAGGATTCCATGACGTCACGGGCGACGGCATTGCCGGCATCCATTTTTTCTTTCACGTCGTTGAACGCGTCAAACATCAGCAGGGTGTGCTTCAGTTCTTTGCCGGCCAGCTCGGCCAGTTCAGGGTTATCCAGCAGCTCAACGAGAGTGGCAATGTTGTAGCCACCCTGCATCATACCCAGCAGCTGGACGGCCTTTTTGCTGTCAACCAGCGGAGAGCTGGCTTCGCCCTTGATGATGGCAGTGAGAAAAGCGGCCTTGACGTAAGCGGCTTCATCGACGCCCGGCGGAATGCGGTTTTCCAGCAGGTCAACCAGGGTTTCTTCTTCACCTGCCGGCGGGTTCTTCAGCAGTTCAACCAGTCCGGCTGTCTGCTCAGCGTTCAGGGGCTTGGGGGGGATTCCCAGAGCCGCGCGTTCTGCAACGTGTTCACGATAGGCTTCTAACACGATATGGACCCTCATCAGTTGGAATGTCCCGCGCATGCGGCATCATGCCTGGCGGGAGTTTTGTGGCGAAAAGGCCGCAGGAGCCTCTGAATAACGCCTCAAATCACTGACGAGGTTTCAGGATTTATTCAGAGACTCCTTGATCTGGCGCTGCATTCTATAGGAAAGCCCTTATAAAGTTAAGTTGGACAGAGGTCGGAGGGTTCTGTTATGTCGTGTATACTGCCGGGCCCGTGATTCTGACCTGAACAAAGCCATGACTGACGCCCTGCAAGAGATTCACCAGTTTCTGCCCTGCCGCACGCCGCAACGCTGGATCGAGAACGCCCTCGATAACCAGGATCTGATGCTGATCGATCATGCCCACTGCGAGAAGAAAGCCGCGTCGACCGCACTCAGTCTGATGTACCGCTATGTAGACAACAGCGATCTGCTGAACAAGATGTCCCGGCTGGCACGGGAGGAGTTGCGCCACTTCGAGCAGGTACTGGCAATCATGAAAAAGCGTGGCGTGCAGTACCGTCACCTGACTCCGGCCCGTTACGCCGCGGGCCTGCGGGAGCCGGTGAGGGGAGATGACCCGGGCCGGCTGGTGGATGTACTGATCGTGGGTGCGATTATCGAAGCCCGTTCCTGCGAACGCTTTGCGGCACTGGCGCCGTTTCTCGACGATGGGTTGGCGGATTTCTATCGCAGCCTGCTGAAATCCGAGGCCCGTCATTACCAGGATTACCTGACCCTGGCTGAGCAGGCCAACGGTGGGCCGGTGGCGGATCGTGTTGCACAGTTCCTCGCGATCGAACAGCAACTTGTTGAAACGCCGGACGCGGAATTTCGCTTCCACAGTGGACCACTGTTGTAGCGAACCGTTGTTATAACGCCCGGCACAGCTCCATCCAGCGATCAATGCCGGCACTGCGGTACTTCTGTTTGTGCAGGATAAAGTAGAATTGCCGGTCGAACTTGCGGTGTTCCGGTACGGTCAGGGGTACCAGGCTGCCCCGTTTGAAGGCGTCGGCAAGACAGACCTGTGACAGGCAGCCAATGCCCAGACCGGCTTCCACCGCCCGCTTGATCGCTTCGGTGTGCTCCAGTTCCAGCAGGATGTTGAGGTCTGGCAGCAGGCCATGCATGCCCCGCTCAAAGCTCTGACGGGTGCCGGAACCTTCCTCCCGCATGATCCAGGTAGCCGCGCGCAGATCGTCATCGGTAAGCGAGCGCTGCTTGGCCAACGGGTGTTGCGGCGCGCAGAACGCCACCAGGTTGTCCTCGCGCCAGGGAATCATCTCCAGCTCCGCGGCCTGGATCTCTCCTTCAATCAGCCCGATGTCCAGCTCGAAGTCCCGTACCCGCCTGGCGATGGTGCTGGTGTTGGCCACCTCCAGCGACACCCGGGGGTGGGTAGGGGTATTCATGTATTGGGCCATGACGCCAACGGCCAGATAGTTACCAATAGTCAGCGTGGCACCGACTTTCAGCGCACCGATTTCGGAATGTTTGCTGAAGGCCTGCTCCAGTTCTCCGGCCTGGGCGAGCAGTGACTCGACTTTGGGGCGGTACAACCGGCCCAGCTCATTGAGCTGCAGACGCTTGCCGACGCGGTCGAACAACTGGATGTCAAACTGGTTTTCAAGCTCCTTAAGAGCGCTGCTGGCGGCGGACTGGGACATGCTGAGGGATTCGGCGGCACGGGTGATGTTCTGGAAGTGGGCCGCGGCGAGAAAGACCTCCAGCTGACGGAAGCTGTATTTCATAATCGATCCAACCGAATAAGGTTATGAGAATATCCCATTTTGTCGATAGGTTAGCTGCGGGTTAGAGTTTATTCAATTCATTACTGCAACTTGAAACACGTTTTCAGAACAGGCGAGAGCACGGCATGAGCAATCTGATCAAAGAAAAAGTCACCAGCGTTCACCACTGGAACGATACCCTGTTCAGCTTCAAGACCAGCCGCGATCCGGGGCTGCGCTTCAAGAACGGTCATTTTGTGATGATTGGCCTCGAAACCGATGGCAAGCCGCTGATGCGCGCCTACAGCATCGCCAGCGCCAATTACGAGGAGGAGCTGGAGTTCTTCTCCATCAAGGTTCCCGACGGCCCGCTGACCTCCCGGCTGCAGAAAATCCAGGTGGGTGACGAGATTCTGGTGAGCCGCAAACCCACCGGCACCCTGGTGCTGGACAACCTGCTGCCCGGCAAGAACCTGTGGCTGATCAGTACCGGCACCGGCCTGGCGCCGTTCATGAGCATCATCAAGGATCCGGAAGTCTACGAAGCGTTTGACAAGGTAATCCTGACCCACGGTGTGCGCTACGTGTCCGAGCTGGCCTATCAGAAGGACATTGAAGAGCTGCCCAATAACGAGTTTTTCGGTGAAATGGTCGATGGCAAGCTGTTGTACTACCCGACTGTGACCCGTGAGCCGTTCCGCAACCAGGGCCGTCTGACGGATGCCATGGAAAGCGGCAAGATCACCCGGGACCTCGGCCTGCCGGAGTTTGACCTGGACAACGACCGGTTCATGATCTGTGGCAGTCCCAGCATGCTGAAGGATACCTGCGCCATTCTCAACAAGTTCGGTTTCAAGGAAGCCCGCGGTGGCGAGATGGGGCACTATGTGATCGAGCGGGCGTTTGTCGAGCAGTAATTATTGCTCTTGGGCCACTGGATATCCCGGCAAAAAAGCCCGGTAAACAAAAAGCCCCGGAGCCTCAGGCTTCGGGGCTTTTTGTTTTATGGCGGGGATCAAGGGTGTCTTCATCCAGCCAGGTTCCGCAGAATTTGCAGTAGCGTGCATCCCGTTCGTGGTGATCCCTGCCGCAGCCGGGACAGGCTTCACGGGAATAGCGCTCTTCACGCAGGGCACGGATGACCTCCGCGGAGAAGACACCGACGGGTAGCGCGATGATCGAGTAGCCGGTCAGCATGATCGCTACCGAGATAAACTGGCCGAGTGGGGTGACAGGTGTTATGTCGCCGTAACCGACGGTTGTCAGGGTGACAATGCCCCAGTAAATGGCCGTCGGGATACTGGTAAAGCCGGCTTCTGCCGGCTCAATCAGATAAAGGACAGAGGAAAAGATGGTTACGACCATCAGCACCGTGAACAAAAACAGCAGTATCTGGTGTCGGCTCCTGATGAGGGCATCCAGCAGCAGCCTTTTCTCGCCCTCCAGAATCATCATGTCCAGCACCCGGAACAGCCGCAACGCCCGCAGCAACCGGACGACGATCAGTGTCTGGGAGCCGGGTACGATCAAGGTCAGCCACGATGGCAGGATGGCCAGCAGATCGATGATGCCGTAAAAGCTTTTCAGGTAGAGCCAAGGCTTCTGCAGGCAGTAAATCCGCAGTACCAGTTCGATGGTGAAAAGAACGGTGATGGCCCATTCCGTGTAGAAGAACAGCTCACCATAGCGTTGGTGGTAACGTTCGATGCTGTCCAGCATGACGATGCCAACGCTGAGGAAAATTAATATCACCAGACCAATATCGAAGGCCTTGGCCGCGCGGCTGTCGGATTCAAAAAGCAGTTTGAACAGCCGGGTCCGCAGCCCCACCTGTGCGGGCTCAAGGTTTGGCATCCGCTGAAGTCTCCGTTGCACTGTTGTTGGTCCGAACTCGTCTAAACTCTAGAGAGCGGCGTGTTTATCCGTCAACCGACTTTATCCTGAGGAGGCATTATGAAGGGATATTCAGTCAAAGGTATGTTCCGCGTCGGGGTTTCAATGCTGGGCATGGTACTGGCCACGCAGACCCATGGGGCTGCGGGTGACCTGCTGGTGCGGGCGGGCGTCAGTGCCATGGACCCGGACACCGGGAGTGAAAGCTTCTCCAGCATATCGCGCAGCGCTGTCCGGCTGGACAGCGACGTGACCCTGAGTGGTTCGGTGGCCTGGTTTTTCACGGATTATGCGGCGGCTGAAATCAGTTCGTCGCTGCCGTACTCACCGAATCTTGAGGGTAACGCCCGGCTGAAAGATCTGGGTATCGGCAACATAGGCGACGTCAAATATGTTCCCACCTACCTGACCCTGAACCTGTACATTCAGGATCCCTCGGCGGTTACGCCCTATCTGGGCGCCGGGGTTGCGTTCAACAAGTTCTATGATGAGAACGCCCGGCTATCCGGCCTGGACGTCAATCTCGACAGCACGTTCGACCCCACCTTCCTTGCGGGTGTGGAGCTGGACTTCGGTACGCCGGTGCTGGTCAATTTCGATATTCGCTATACCCTGCTGGACACGGACGCCCAATTCTCCGGAGCCATAAATGAGACCGTCGAAATGGAGATTGATCCGGTCGTCTTCTCGCTGGGAGTTGGTTACCGATTCTGAGCCGGAGTTGCCGGAGTTGCTATGAAGAAGGCCGGAAATCTCCGGCCTTCTTGATTCTTGAGTTGGGGATTTATTGGCGGAAGATCACCAGGCCACCGCCGCCGTCAGCCACATAGACCCGGCCATGGGCAATTGCGGTTCCTGTCGCTTCGCCGACGGTTTGCTGGTGCTCCATCAGCACCGGGTTGGCCGGTTCGCTCCAGTCCAGCTTGGCAACCCCCGCTTCACCGTAGGCCACGTAGAACAACAGCCGTGGCTCGTCGAGGGTGTACCATTGGCCGTCACCGTCGACCAGCAGGGTATCTGCCGGGAAATACTGGGGCGTCATGTACAGTGCTTCCGGGTCGGAATCTTCCAGGCCGGGTTCGGCCTGAAGTCGGTACTGGGCGACCGGCTCCGGGCGGTAGTCGTACCCGCCGCCGAGGATCACGTTGTAGGCGTGAGGGGTCGGGTAGATGGTGGTGCCATCGGGATTATCCACGGCGTATTCGTCCACCACGGTGTTGGCGACCACGTGAGGTTCATCCAGGGCATTTTCGTCGGCGTCCGCAATCTGCCAGACGCTCATGCCGTGGGGGCCGTCAGCCATGTAGAGATATTGCGGGGATGTGGCCACACCCTGGGTGTGGCCCACCGCCAGGGGGCTGGTTGGTGTGCCATCCGGTGCGGCATAGGTTTCACTGGTGCTGGCGAAATAGGCCGGAACCGTGAACTTGGTGCTCATGTCAGTCTCGGCCGGGTCCAGAACGCCCAGATCCATGAAATTGAGTCCGCCGGCACCGGTGGCCTGGACCACATCCACAGCGCCGGTTGTGTCGCTGAGTGTGGGCATCAGAAACAGGGCGTTACCGTGGCCGCTGACCTCACCGGCGACCAGGCCGCCAAGACCATAGGCCAGGTAAACCGTGGTCCGCTCGCCGCTGCCGGAGGTGTAGGTTTCAACATCCAGCTTGTTGGCCTTGTAGTAATACTTGCCGTAGCGGTCAAAATCCGCCCAGGGTTTGGGGGCATCGAGTCCGCCGTGCCAGACGTCCTGGATTTCAAAGGAAGCCTGGTTATAGTTGGGCATGCCGGTAAAGGGATCGATATGCGTTGCCGGATCCACCACTTCTGTTGTCACGTCCATGGCGAGGAACCAGTCCTCGCTAACGCTGGTGTCGGTATACAGGTTGTAATACCCCACGCGCTCCAGAGTGACCGGGTCGTAGATGCCAAGCCCCAGGAAGCCGATGGCGGCATACAATCGGACATTGCCATCAACGTCTGTATGCAGTTGTAGATCGGCCGGTGCGCCCCACGGATGTTCGCCGGCGTACTGCAGGGTATAAACCTCCGCCGAGGGGTCGATCTGGAGCGTGCCGTCCGCTTCGAGAACGGGAGCGGCCGTAATCACGTTTGCCAACGGCACCCGATGAATCCCGTAACTCTCGTTGGCAATCCACAGGTCAGTGCCGTCGGTTTCCAGAGACTTGATGAAGCCGTGACCTTCGATGATCACGTCGGTTACCAGGTCGCCGCCGCCCTCGACGTAAACAATGTTGTCCTGGTAATAATTGACGGGGGTGGTGTGCAACACCTGCATGGCAGCCGGATCGGTGATGTCCACCACGGCTATGCCGGATTCGCGGACCGCAGCCAACGCATAAAATCGTCCCCCTTAGGGAACCACCAGAACGTCCTGAATGAAGCTCTCGAGTTCAATCTCGTGCACCGCTCCGGCGGTGGTCTGGATGGGGGTGATCGCCAGCCGATTGGCCATGTGGCCAAGCCTTGATAAATATTGTGGGCAGAGGCGTTAGTGGCACTGGCAGATTGGCCAAGAAATGCACACTCTGTACAGCCAATATAGAAGCTGGACAGGGAATCAGGTATTGATGTGTCTCAAGTTCGAGGCGTATGTAACCCCGGCCCGCATGGAGAAGTTGATGCAAGATGAGAACGAAAGGTCCCGGCAGGCCATGGCGGCCGAGGTCAACCGTGTGATCCGCTCGGAGCGCAAGCGCGGCATGACTGGCAGGCTGGCCTGGCTGTTGGTTGTGGTGATCGCGGTGGCCGTCCCGGGCTGGTGGCTGTGGCCGGATAACAGAGCGGTGCAGTGGCAGACCCACCTGCTGGACCGGGGTGACATGGTGCTGACGGCTACTGCCACTGGTAGTCTGGAGCCAAAGAGCGAAGTGTCCGTAGGCGCGGAGATCTCCGGGTTGATTACCCGGGTGATGGTGGAGGAGAACGACCAGGTGACCGAAGGTCAGGTGCTTGCGCTGTTCGCAACCGATGAGCTGGAAGTAGCCCTGGAACAGGCCGAGGCCCAACGTGCGCTGGCCCTGGCATCTGTGGCGGAGGCCGAGGCTACCTTGCAGGAAGCCCGGGTCGATGAGCGGCGGGTCAGCGAGTTGCGCGAGCGACGCACCGCCGCCCAGGCGGAGCTGGATGCCGCCGTGGCGGCCCGCAAGCGGGCGGAAGCCAAGCTGGCCTATGCGCGGGCGTCGGTGCGGCAGGCCGGGGCCTCGGTTTCCCAGGCCCGGACCCGACTGGAGAAGGCGGTGATCAGCTCACCGATCAACGGCGTGGTTCTGCAGCGCAGCATCGAACCCGGCAATACGGTGGCGGCCAGCTTCCAGACGCCGGTGCTGTTCCTGTTGGCAGAGGATCTGACAGCGATGGAGCTTCATGTCTCCATGGATGAGGCGGATGTTGGCATGGTAGAGGCCGGGCAGACCGCGACGTTTACCGTCGATGCCTGGTCCGGGCGGGAGTTTTCCGCCGAAGTGCTCAAGGTTCATCTTTACCCCGCAGTCGAGAACAACGTGGTTACCTACACCACGGTGCTGGCCGTGGACAACAGCGAAGGTTTGCTCAAACCGGGGATGACCGCCACCGCCACCATCGAAACCGGCCGGCGCGAGGATGCGCTGCGGGTGCCGAACATGGCGTTTCGTTTCACTCCACCGGCGATCGATACCGGTGGTGGCGGGCTGTTCGGTCATCCTGGTGCGCGGGTCGGTGGCAGCCGGTCCGGTCCCGGCAATACGGTTTGGGTCCTGCGTGACGGTGCGCCGGCCCGGGTGGTGGTGCAGACGGGGGCCTCCGATGGCCGCTACACCGAGCTGCCCGGCGACGAGTTGGCCGAGGGCGATGCGGTGATTACCGGCATACAGACGGCGGTCAGCCAATGAACGAAGCTGGTAACACCGCTACGCCGGACCGGATGCACCTCCCGCCCGCTGTGGTTGAGATGCAGGACATCTACAAGATTTATGGCAGTGGTGCGACCGAGGTGCGCGCACTCGACGGTGTGAGCCTGACCATCCGAGCCGGCGAGTTCGTCGCCATCATGGGGCCATCCGGCTCCGGCAAATCCACCTGCATGAACATTCTCGGTTGCCTCGATGTGCCGTCTTCCGGCGCATACCGGTTTCGGGGGGTGGAAGTGGGTGGCCTGGACCGGGATGAGCTGGCCCTGCTGCGCCGCAATTTCATGGGTTTCGTGTTCCAGAGCTTCAATCTGCTACCCCGAATCAGTGCCCTGGGTAATGTCGAATTGCCCCTGATTTATGAAGGGGTGAAGCCAGCCCGGCGCCATCAGCTGGCCATGCAGGCGCTGGCAACGGTTGGCCTTGCCGGGCGGGCCCATGCGACCTCGGCCCAGCTCTCCGGCGGCCAGCAGCAGCGGATCGCGATTGCCCGCGCCCTGGTGACCGAACCACCAGTGCTGCTGGCGGACGAGCCCACCGGGAACCTTGATACGGCAATGGCGGGGGAGATCATGAAGGAGCTGGTCTCCATCCGTGAGCAGCGGGGCATTACGATTCTGATGGTGACCCATGAGCCCGATATCGCCAGGTATGCCGACCGGGTGCTGTTTTTTACCGATGGCAAGCTGGTCAGGGACGGGACGCCGGCGGAGGTGATCCCATGAGGGCGCTGGATACTCTGGGGATGTCGGTGCAGGCCATTGCCCGAAACAAGCTGCGTTCGTTCCTGACTACCCTCGGCATCATAATCGGGGTGGCGAGCGTGGTGGCGATGGTGCATCTGGGACAGTCCGCTACCCGCAGTGTGACCGAGCAGATTGCCAGCATCGGTTCGAATCTGCTGTTCGTTATGCCGGGCACGGCCCAGCGCGGTCCCGGTGGTGTGCGAACCAATGCGGAGAATTTCGAACTGGCCGATGTGGAGGCAATCCGCAATGAGGTCGACGGCATCCTGGTGGCCCCCGCGCTCACTACCAGTGCTACGGTGGTGATCGGTAACGCCAACGACACGATTTCGGTGATCGGCACGACCAACCAGTATTTTGCGGTACGCAATCATTATCTGGCTTACGGGCGGGAGTTCGAGGCCACCGAACTCAGTTCCGGCGCGGCCGTGTGCATCATCGGCAAGACCCTGATCGACGAGATGTTCCTGGGGCAGGAGCCGTTGGGTTCGAGCATCCGGGTAGGGCGAACAGCCTGCCGGGTCATCGGTGTACTGGAGGAAAAGGGCGAGTCCATGGGCCAGGACCGGGATAAAACCATCCTCATGCCCGTGAAGGCGGTCCAGCGCAGGTTGGTGGGGGAGCTGGATGTCAGCGCCATCTACGTGTCCGCCCTCGCCGATGGGACCACCGGCACCGTGCAGGCCCAGATTGAATCCCTGCTGCGCCAGCGACGGGGCGCTTCCACGGGTGCCGCCGATGACTTTTATGTCCGCGATACCCAGGACATTGCCCAGGCCCTGGAGAGTACCACCAATACCCTCACCATCCTGCTGGGTGCCATTGCCGCCGTCAGCCTGCTGGTAGGGGGTATCGGCATCATGAACATCATGCTGGTGTCGGTGACCGAACGTACCCGGGAAATCGGCATTCGGCTGGCCATTGGTGCCCGGGCCCGGGATGTGCTGACCCAGTTTCTGGTGGAGTCCATTGCCTTGTCGACCCTGGGCGGCTTTATTGGCCTGATCCTCGGGGTGGGTGGGACCTGGCTGGTGACCTGGAAGCTGGATATGCCCCTGGTGATTTCGCCGCCGGTCATGCTGACCGGTTTTTCGTTTTCCGTAGCCATCGGGATCATTTTCGGTTTCTTCCCGGCCCGCAAGGCCGCGCTGCTCAACCCTATTGATGCCTTGCGCCATGAGTAGTCGCCGGCTGTGACAAGCGGGTTGCCATGGGCTATGGTGGCTTAAAGCGCAGGTGCGCTCCGGCAAAGGGAAATTGGGGGGAGATTGGGTGGAACAGATACTGATTGGCAAGGGTGAGGCACAGGTCAATCTGCTGGCACGCTACGGTAACCGCCATGGCCTGGTGGCGGGGGCCACCGGAACTGGCAAGACGGTGTCACTGATGGTACTGGCGGAAGGTTTCTCCCGGATGGGTGTGCCGGTGTTCATGGCGGATGTCAAGGGCGATGTGTCCGGCCTGGCCATGCCGGGTGCGCCGTCAGAGAAGGTCCACCAGCGGGTGGCCGAGATCGGTATGACGGATTATGTGGCTGAGGCTAATCCGGTGATCTTCTGGGACCTTTTCGGCAAGTCGGGGCACCCGGTCCGGACCACGGTGAGCGAGGTTGGCCCGACCCTGATGGGTCGGTTGCTGGAACTGAATGACACCCAGTCCGGGGTGCTGGAGATTGCATTCCGCGTGGCCGACGATCAGGGCCTGCTGTTGCTGGATCTGGAGGATCTTCGTTCGTTGCTCGCGTTCATTGCCGAGAGTCGCAAGGAGGTATCAGCCCGTTATGGCCTGGTCAGCGCGCAGTCGGTGGGCGCCATCCAGCGAGCGGTGCTGGGCCTGGAAAACGCCGGTGCGGCGGCGTTTTTTGGTGAGCCGGCACTGGAGCTGGGGGATCTGATGCGCACCGATCTCAGTGGCCGCGGCATCATCAGCATCCTGGCCGCGGATCAGCTGATTCTCAGCCCCCGCCTGTATTCCACCCTGCTGCTGTGGCTGGTGTCGGAGCTGTTCGAGAACCTGCCTGAAGTGGGGGATCTGACCCGGCCGAAGCTGGTGCTGTTTATTGATGAGGCCCATCTGCTGTTTGACGATGCCCCCAAGGCGCTGCGGGACAAGGTCGAGCAAGCGGTACGGCTGATCCGTTCCAAGGGGGTTGGTATCTATTTCTGTTCCCAGTTTCCCGACGACGTCCCCAATGAAATCCTCGGTCAGCTGGGTAATCGAATCCAGCACGCGCTGCGCGCCTATACCCCGCGGGATCAGAAAGCAGTCCGGACTGCGGCTGAAACCTTTGCCAGCAACCCGAAGCTCAATGTTGCCGACGTAATTTCCCGGCTGGCCGTCGGCGAGGCGCTGGTGTCCACCCTGCAGGAGAAAGGGGTGCCCGCTCCCGTTGAGCGCACGCTCATCTGTCCACCCCGCTGCCGCATGGGGCCGATAACTCCCGAGGAGTCGGCCATGGTGAGATCCCGCAGTCCGCTGAGTGGCAAGTATGACACCCCGGTCAATCGGGAATCCGCCCATGAGATCCTGACCAGGCGGGCGCAAGAGCTGGCAGCGGCGACTCCTGAGGCGGTGGGTGGCAAGCAGGGAGCGAAGGTGGCAGAGCAGGAGCGCAGTGTCATCGGCGATCTGCTGTGGGGCACCAAGCGCCGCCAGGGCATGGTGGAAACCCTGGCCAAGCAGGCAGCGCGCACCGCAGGGAGCCAGCTTGGCCGGCAGATCCTGCGGGGCATTCTTGGTGGCATTCTGGGAGGTTCCCGCCGTTGAGGTTCCTGGCACTGCTGGTTTTTGTTCTGCTGGCGCTGACCGGCTGTGACGACTCCGCCCGCCCGGGAGCGGCCGCGGATTCACAACCCGGGGCGCGACCGGAGCCGCAGCTGACCCTGACGCCGGCCGAACTGGACTGGGTTGGTGAACAGGTTTTCAACAACGAATGTTCCGGACGGCGGCACTGCCTGGTGCACTGGAACGACGGCGAGGCCTTTCCGTCGCTGGGCATCGGGCATTTCATCTGGTATCCGCAGGATGTGCAGGGGCGCTTTGTTGAGAGTTTTCCTTCCCTGATGGCCTTCCTGATTGAGCGCGGTGCCGACGTGCCGGCCTGGCTGCGTACCCTGAGACCATTTGCGGCGCCCTGGCCGGATAAGGCCGCTTTTCTGCTGGCAGAGGGCTCGACAGAAGTCGAGGAACTGCGGCGGTTTCTCGAGCAAACCCGGGGGCTGCAGGCGGAATTCATCTATCGCAGGGCGGCAGATTCGCTCCGGCAGATCATTGACGCGGCGCCGCAAGCCGAAAGGGCTGCGCTGGGCAGCCGTCTGCAGGCTCTCAGTGCCACCCCGGGAGGCGTGTATGCCCTGATGGACTATGTCAATTTCAAGGGCGAGGGCCTGGCGGCGACCGAGCGCTACAATGGTGAAGGCTGGGGATTGTTACAGGTGCTGCTGGCGATGTCCGCTGACGACCAGTTGCCGGCGCTGGCACGGTTCCGCGCGGCCGCCGCTGAGGTGCTGACCCGGCGGGCGGAAAATGCCGCCAATCCGATTGAGCGGGAGCGCTGGTTGCCGGGCTGGCTCAAGCGGTTGGAGACCTACCGTGAGCCGCCGCGGACTCTGGCCGGGAGCAGTCAGCCACCGGCCTGATCCGAGTGCGCCCCGGATCAGTCCAGGGCGAGTTTGCTCAGATCCGGAGTCTTGCCCGGTGCCACTTCCAGCCACCAGACATGGGTGTCCCAGTCCCCCAGAACGATGCGCCGGGCCGGCTCGCCGTTGGCCTCGAGTTCGTGGATCGCCGGACGATGCGTGTGGCCATGGATAAGACGCTGTACGCCGTGCGCCTCCAGTGCCTTCACCACCTCTTCCGGGGTGACGTCCATGATCGACTCCGCCTTACCCTGGTTCTTCGCCATGCTGATTTCCCGCAACTGGCGGGCCATCTGCTGGCGGTCCGCCAGCGGGCGTTGCAGGATCATCTGCTGCCACTGGGGATTGCGCATGTTGGCACGGAACTTCTGGTATTCCACGTCTGCGGTACACAGGCTGTCACCGTGCATCAGCAGGGTGGGCGTACCGTAGAGATCCACAACGGTCGGGTCGTCCAGCAAGGTGGCGCCGGCGCGACTGCAGAAATCCTCTCCGATCAGGAAATCCCGGTTGCCGTGCATCAGGTACACGGCTGTCCCGCTGTCGCTCAGGGCTTTCAGGGCGCTGGCAACGTCCTCCTGCAGAGGGGTGCGTTCGTCGTCTCCGATCCAGGCTTCAAAGAAGTCACCGAGGATGTAGAGCGCGTCGACCCCCGTCGCCCGCTCCTTGAGGAATGTCAGCAAGGCCCGGGTGATGTCGGGACGCGATTCCTCGAGGTGCAGGTCGGAGATGAACAGCGTGGTCACGCGGCGCCTCCATCCTCAACCACTTCCGCTTTCTCGATGATGACGTCGTCAGCCGGAACGTCCTGATGGCCGGCGCGCATGGTCGTGCGTACAGCGCGAATGCTGTTAACCGTGTCCATGCCGTCCACTACCTTGCCGAAAACACAGTAACCCCAGCCCTCGGTATTCTTGGCGGAGTGATCGAGAAATCCGTTGTCCTCGACGTTGATGAAGAACTGTGCAGTGGCAGAGTGCGGGTCCATGGTGCGGGCCATGGCAACGGTGCCGCGCATGTTGCTGAGGCCGTTATCGGCTTCGTTCTTGATCGGCTCGCGGGTTTTTCGGGGCTGCATGCCCGGCTCGAAGCCGCCGCCCTGGATCATGAAGTTGCTGATCACACGGTGAAAGATCAGGCCGTCGAAGAAGCCGTCACGGACGTACTGTTCGAAGTTTTTGGCGGTTTCCGGCGCCTTGTCGTAGTCCAGCTCAATCTTGATGTCGCCGTGATTGGTTTTCAGCAGAATCATTCGGTTTACCTGTCAGAAGAGTTTGGGTGCAATAACAGAGTTGAAAACAGGGCTATTGTACTGAAGAGTTTCCCGCTGTGCATGAGTCCGGCAAAGATTTGTGAGTATAATAGGCGGTTTCAGATTCACTCCCTTTTAAGAGACTGTATGAGCGCCGAGTCGAAGAAAGCCCATAACTTTATCCAGAGCCTGATCGAAGACGCCATCGCCAAGGGTGAGCACACCGGCAAGGTGGTGACCCGTTTTCCGCCGGAGCCTAACGGTTACCTGCATGTCGGCCACGCCAAGTCGATCTGCCTCAACTTCGGCATTGCCCGGACCTTCGGTGGCGAGTGCAACCTGCGGTTTGATGACACCAACCCGGAAAAGGAATCCCAGGAGTATATCGACGCAATCAAGCAGGACGTCGAGTGGCTGGGCTACGAGTGGGCTGACGAGGTGCGCTACGCCTCCGACTATTTCGATGCCATTTACGACTTTGCCGTGGAGCTGATCGAGAAGGGCAAGGCCTACGTGTGTGCCCTGACCGCCGACCAGATGGCGGAGTACCGTGGCTCGCTGAAAGCCCCGGGTCGGAACAGCCCATACCGGGATCGTCCGGTGGAAGAGAACCTGCAGCTGTTCCGCGATATGCGTGACGGCAAATACCAGAACGGCGAGCTGGTGCTGCGGGCGAAAATTGATATGGCGTCTCCCAATATCAACCTGCGGGATCCGATTCTGTATCGCATCCGCTATGCCGAGCACCATCAGACCGGTGACAAATGGTGCATCTACCCGATGTACGATTTCACCCACCCGATTTCCGATGCCATGGAGGGGATTACCCACTCCCTGTGCACCCTGGAGTTCGAGGATCACCGGCCGTTGTACGACTGGGTGCTGGACAACATCTCGGCACCCTGCCACCCGCGCCAGATCGAATTCGCCCGGTTGAACCTGAACTACACCATCACGTCCAAGCGCAAACTGAAGCGCCTGGTAGACGAGGGCTACGTGGACGGCTGGAATGATCCGCGGATGCCGACAATTTCCGGCATGCGGCATCGCGGCTACACCCCCGAGTCCATCCGCAACTTCTGCGACATGATCGGCGTTAACAAGGCCGGTGGTACCGTGGACGTGGGCATGCTGGAACACGCCATCCGCGAAGACCTCAACGTGCGTGCGCCGCGTGCCATGTGTGTGATGCGTCCGCTGCGTGTGACACTGACCAACTATCCGGCGGACCAGACTGAAACCCTCACGTTGCCGGTTCATCCGCAGAACCCGGAAATGGGCGAGCGCGAAGTGACCTGGAGCCAGGTGCTGTACATCGACCGCGAGGACTTCGTGGAAGAACCTCCCCGCAAGTGGAAGCGGCTGGCGCCGGCACAGGCTGTGCGTCTGCGTGGCGGCTACGTGATGACCTGTCGCGAAGTTGTTCGTGATGAGAGTGGCGAGATCGTTGAGCTGCGGTGTGAATACGATCCCCGGACCCTGGGTGTCAACCCGGAGGGTTACAAGGCGAATGGCGTGATTCACTGGGTGTCCGCGGTCGACAGCGTAGAAGCGGATATCAACCTGTATGACCGGCTGTTCAACCATGAGTCCCCGGACAGCGACAAGGAAGGTGATTTCATCGATCACCTGAACCCGGATTCCCTGGTGCGCCTGGAAGGTGCCCGGGTGGAGAAGAGCCTGGCGCAGCCGCGTACCGACCTGCCGTACCAGTTCGAGCGGGAAGGTTACTTCTTCTGTGACCAGGGCCAGTCTGACGCCGCCGGTCACCCGGTGTTCAATCGTACCGTCACCCTCCGGGACTCCTGGACCGGGGGCAACGGCTGAATTTTTTCTGCTAACCCTTTTCAGTTAGCCGTTTCAGTTAACCCACAGGCAAACGAGCGCAGCGTGATCAGAATCTACAACACTCTCAGCCAGCAAAAGGAAGAGTTCAAACCCATCGAGCCGGGCAAAGTGCGCATGTACGTGTGCGGCATGACGGTGTATGACTACTGTCACCTGGGCCATGCCCGGGTGCTGGTGGCCTTTGATGTGATCACCCGCTATCTGCGGCATTGCGGTTACGATGTGCACTACGTGCGCAATATCACCGATATCGACGACAAGATTCTGCGCCGCGCTGACGAGAACGGCGAGGTCTATACCGATCTGACCGGTCGCATGATCCAGGCCATGCACGAGGACGAGGCTCGCCTCGGGGTGCTTTCGCCCAATGAGGAGCCGCGTGCAACCGCGTACATCGATGAGATCATCGCGATGATCCGCCGGCTGATTTCCGGTGGGCACGCCTATGCCGCCGACAATGGTGATGTCTATTTTGCAGTGGATTCCTTTGCGGATTACGGCAAGCTCAGCAAAAAGAAGCTGGAAGACCTGGTGGCCGGTGCCCGTGTCGATGTTCAGGAAGCCAAGCGCAGCCCGGCCGATTTTGCACTCTGGAAAGCTGCCAAACCGGGTGAGGTGAGCTGGCCATCGCCCTGGGGTGAGGGGCGTCCGGGCTGGCACATCGAGTGTTCAGCCATGTCCACCCGTTGCCTTGGCGATACCTTTGATATCCATGGCGGCGGGCCGGACCTGCTGTTCCCGCACCATGAGAACGAGATCGCCCAGTCCGAGTGTGCCACCGGACACAAGTTCGTCAATGTCTGGATGCATGCCGGTGCCATTCGGGTCAACAAGGAAAAGATGTCCAAGTCCCTGGGCAACTTCTTCACCATTCGGGAAATTCTGGAGAATTATCCGGCCGAAGTGGTGCGCTATTTCCTGGTATCCAGCCATTACCGCAGCCAGGTGGATTATTCCGAGGATAACCTGGTAGAGGCTGGTCGCACCCTGACCCGGCTCTACCACGCCTTGCGGGGCCTGGTGCCGGCGAAGAACGTGGCGGAAACCGACTACGACCGGCGCTTTGCCGATGCGATGGACGACGACTTCAACACTGCGGGGGCAATCGCCGTGTTGCATGCGGTGGCAAACGAGATCAACCAGCATCGCCGTGACGGCCGGGATGCCGAGGCGCGGGAAAGTGCGGCGGTCCTGGTGCGGCTTGGCAAGGTTCTGGGCCTGTTGCAGCAGGACCCCGAAGCCTACTTTCAGGCGGACACCGGCGGCGAGCTGACCGCAGAAGACATCGAGGCGTTGATTCAGGCCCGGGCGGAGGCGCGCAAGAATCGGGATTTCGCCGAGGGTGACCGCATCCGCGACGAGCTGGCGGCAAAAGGGATCATTCTGGATGATTCGCGTGAAGGGACCACGTGGCGCCGGGGCTAGGCGCATGGCGTGCCCCTCTCCGGGCACTCCGACTAAAGGCGTGTTGTTTGTTGGGGAATGACCTTATAAGCAATTTCCCGTAAACTAGCGCGCTCGAATTATAACGACTCCCGGCTGCGGCCTGTTGACTGGCCGCAAACCGCCGGAGAGCAGGGGTTGATAATCCACTGAGGCAAACAACGATGACAGAACGCGTACAAGTCGGCGGCCTTCAGGTCGCAAAGAATCTGTTTGATTTCGTAAACAATGAAGCCATTCCGGGAACCGGCATTGATGCCGACAAATTCTGGGCGGAATTTGACAAGGTCATCCACGAGCTGGCACCTCGCAACAAGGAGCTGCTCGCCAAGCGCGATGCGATCCAGGAGAAGATGGATAGCTGGTACCGTGACCACAAGGGCCAGCCGCTGGACATGAACGAGTACAAGTCGTTCCTGACAGATATCGGTTACCTGGTGCAGGAGCCCGGCGAGTTCAAGATCTCCACCTCCAATGTGGATCCGGAAATCGCGACCATGGCCGGCCCCCAGCTGGTCGTGCCGATCATGAATGCCCGTTTTGCGCTGAACGCTGCCAATGCGCGCTGGGGAAGCCTGTACGACGCGCTCTACGGCACTGATGCCATTTCCGAAGAGGGTGGTGCCCAGAAGGGGCCGGGCTACAACCCGGTTCGCGGTGCCAGGGTCATCGAGTTCGCCCGCAACCTGCTGGACAACTCCGCTCCGTTGGCCTCCGGCAGTCACAAGGATGCGGCCCGCTACCTGGTTGAAGGTGGCAAGCTGGTCGTCAAACTGCAGAATGGTGAAACCACTGGCCTGAAAGACGAAGCCGGCTTTGTGGGTTATACCGGTGCCGCGGACGCGCCTGCCGGTATCCTGCTGGCCAAGAACGGCATGCACTTCGAAATCCAGATCGATGCCGGCCATCCGATCGGCAAGGACGATGGTGCCAACGTCAAGGACGTGCTGATGGAGTCCGCGCTTACCACCATCATGGACTGTGAAGACTCGGTTGCCGCGGTTGACGCGGACGACAAGGCGCTGGCTTACCGCAACTGGCTGGGCCTGATGCAGGGCAATCTGGAAGAATCCTTCGAGAAGGGTGGCCAGATGATGACGCGCAAGATGCACGCTGATCGCTCTTACACGGCTCCCGATGGTGGCGAAGTCGTACTGAAGGGCCGCAGCCTGATGTTCGTGCGTAACGTGGGTCACCTGATGACCAACCCGGCCATCCTGCTGAACGACGGCAGTGAGATTCCGGAAGGCCTGATGGATGGGGTGATGACGTCACTGATTGCCATCCACGACCTGAAAGGCAACAGCAAGGTCCAGAACAGCACCACCGGCTCTGTTTACATCGTCAAGCCAAAGATGCATGGCCCGGAAGAAGTCGCCTTCACCAACGAGTTCTTCAACCGGGTTGAAGATCTGCTGGGTCTGCCGCGCTTTACTCTGAAAGTCGGCATCATGGACGAGGAGCGTCGCACCACCGTTAACCTGAAAGCGTGTATCCACGCAGCGAAGGACCGTGCGGTGTTCATCAATACCGGCTTCCTCGACCGCACCGGAGACGAGATCCACACCTCTATGGAGTTTGGTCCGTTCATTCGCAAGGGTGCGATGAAGCAGGCCGCCTGGATCCAGGCGTATGAGAACTGGAACGTGGATATCGGTCTGGAGACCGGTTTCCGCGGCGTTGCCCAGATTGGTAAGGGTATGTGGGCAATGCCTGACCTGATGGCAGGCATGCTGGAGCAGAAGATCGGCCACCCGAAGGCCGGGGCGAATACCGCCTGGGTTCCGTCACCGACGGCCGCAACGCTCCACGCGACCCATTATCACCAGGTCAATGTGGCGGAAATCCAGCAGCAGCTGGAAAGCCGCGCGCGGGCGAGCCTGGATGACATCCTGACAGTTCCGGTGATGGCGGATCCCTCCGCGCTGACCGCCACCGATATCCAGGAAGAGCTGGACAACAATGCCCAGGGTATTCTCGGCTACGTGGTCCGCTGGATTGACCAGGGTGTGGGCTGCTCCAAGGTACCGGATATCAATGATATCGGCCTGATGGAAGACCGGGCGACCCTGCGGATTTCCTCCCAGTTGCTGGCCAACTGGCTGCGTCACGGCATCTGCACTGAGGCCCAGGTGCGTGAAACCATGGAGCGGATGGCCGCCGTGGTGGACAAGCAGAACGCCGGTGATGCCGCGTACCGCAACATGGCGCCGAACTTTGATGACAGTGTTGCCTTCCAGGCGGCCCTGGATCTGGTTCTGAAGGGTTGTGAGCAGCCCAACGGCTACACCGAGCCGCTGCTGCATGCCTACCGTCAGAAGGCGAAGGCCAAGTACGGCCAGTAAGCGCCGGAAGTGCATAAAAAACCCCGCTCGCGAGCGGGGTTTTTTGTTGTTACGGCACGCCTGCGATGGCGGTGGCCGTCCGCGCGGGGCGTTAGCCGGCGTGCAGGACGTCCGCGGCGTACAGGGTGTTCTGGAGCAGGGTGGCGATGGTCATCGGTCCGACGCCGCCCGGTACCGGTGTGATAAAGGCGGCGCGCTCTGCCGCTGCTTCAAAGTCTACGTCGCCCCGTAGTTTGCCGTCGGCCATCCGGTTGATGCCCACATCAATGACCGTGGCGCCGGGTTTGACCCACTCGCCCCGGATCAGGCCGGGTTTGCCAACGGCGGCGACCAGGATGTCGGCTTCGCGGACAAATTTCTCGAGGTCCGGCGTGAAGCGATGACACACGGTGGTGGTGGCGCCCTTGAGCAGCAGTTCCATGGACATCGGGCGGCCCACAATGTTGGAGGCACCCACGATGACGGCGTGCTGGCCCTTGTAGGGGGTGTCAACGCTGTCGAGCAGGGTGATGACTCCGGCGGGCGTGCACGGCCGCAGCGCGGGTTTGCGTTGCATCAGGCGGCCGATGTTATAGGGGTGGAAGCCATCGACGTCCTTGTCCGGGCGAATCTTGACCAGGATGGGGTCGGCATCGAGGTGCGCGGGCAGCGGCAGCTGAACCAGGATGCCGTCAACGTCCGGATTTGCGTTCAGTTCATCCACCAGGGCTTCGAGCGCTTGCTGGGAGGTGTCCTGCGGCAGGTCGTAGGACAGGGAGACAATGCCGGCTTCCTCGCACGCCTTGCGCTTGTTGCCGACATATACCTGGGATGCAGGGTCGTTTCCTACCAGTACCACCGCAAGGCCGGGGGCTCTGAGGCCCTTCTGGCGACGGGCCTCGACACCCGCGGCGACCTGCTGGCGAACCCGGGCTGCAATCTCTTTTCCGTTGATCAGTTTGGCGGTCATGTCTTCACTTATTTCGGTTGGGCATCAAAGAGGGCGGCATTGTCTCACGGTTCCGTGTTAACTCCAATTAGCCGCCCCGAGGACAAAAACCGTAATCTGTTATTGACGGGCGCGGTCGCCGCCGGTAATATGCGCGCCAACTTTGCTGAGGCACTTGTTGTTCAGAATTCGGGGTATAGCGCAGTCTGGTAGCGCGCCTGCTTTGGGAGCAGGATGTCGGGAGTTCGAATCTCTCTACCCCGACCATTAATCTGGATGTTCAGGTGGGCGAAAGGTTATGCGCCCGTAGCTCAGCTGGATAGAGCAACGGCCTTCTAAGCCGTGGGTCGCAGGTTCGAGTCCTGCCGGGCGTGCCATGCAGCCGTCGGTAAGACAGGTTCCCGCACCACCGTAATCAGCAAAGTTGTCGAAAGTTGTCAGAAGTACGAAAGTACGTCTCTATGTGGTGGACGTAGCTCAGTTGGTAGAGCTCAGGATTGTGACTCCTGCGGTCGAGGGTTCGAGCCCCTTCGTCCACCCCACTTTTCTTTCCCGGTTGATTTCCGCTGTTGCAGGATTCTATGATGACCGCTGGCTGCCGAGGCAGTCAGAAGCAAAAGGTTGTCGGACATTTTGTGGCTGATGTGCGAAAGTGGCGGAACTGGTAGACGCGCTGGATTTAGGTTCCAGTGGGGTAACCCGTGAGAGTTCGAGTCTCTCCTTTCGCACCACCTTTCCCTTCCCGGTTTTATCCTCCTGACTGTCCCGTGTTCCGTTTACTTTGCCCGTTGGTCGCGTCTCGTCCGGTCAGGTGATTCTCTCGGCGGGGGAAACCGTGATAAACTACCGGCTTTTAATTTTCGGGCCTTTGGGGGCAGAATCTCCTTTCAAGGCTTTTTGTAGATTTTTCATTCACATACCGAACCTGTAATTTGAGGATCTTCCATGCAAGTGTCTGTTGAAACGACCTCCAACATCGAGCGTCGCATGACGATTGGTGTGCCC
>Ga0207716_100168_pt1 | contig 50503 bp, 40 predicted proteins | sample TtaePargueraPR_FD_187739 | JGI IMG/M metagenome (GOLD analysis project Ga0207716, IMG submission 187739) | Aerobic enrichment media microbial communities from Bioluminiscent Bay, La Parguera, Puerto Rico - Tt and P2 (5) (SPAdes) | ecosystem: Environmental > Aquatic > Marine > Unclassified ... | reverse complement strand
GCCGCCTGGTGGAAACCGTCGACCAGGACATGCAGGAAACCTGGGGCGTGACCGGCATGTATCCCAACATGGACTGGATGCCGGACAGCGGCGCCATCGTCTACTGGGCCGAGGGCGGCATCCACTCCGTCGATATCGAGAGCGGCGAGGTGACCGATATTCCCTTCCAGGTCTCCGACACGCGCGACGTGGTCGACCCGCCGCGTCCGCAGGTCGAGGTGGCGCCGGACACGTTCACCACGCGCATGCCGCGCTTTGCCACGGCCTCGCCGGACGGCAGCCGGATCGTGTTCGAGAGCCTGGGCGTGCTGTGGGTGCGCGATGCCGAGGGCGGCGAGCCGCGCCGGCTGACCCGGGCCGATCCCGGCGAGCGCCGCGAGATCACGCCGGCCTGGTCGCCGGACGGGCGCACCATCGCCTTCGTGGCCTGGGACGACGCGGAACTCGGCTCGATCCGCACGGTCTCCGCGCGCGGCGGCCGCGAACGCACGCTCACCGAGGAGCCGGGCCACTACGCTAATCCGCGTTTCTCGCCGGACGGCGGGACGATCGTCTTCGAGAAGGGCTCGGGCGGCTATCTGACCGCGCCGGAATGGTCCGAGACGACGGGTATCTTCCGGGTCGCTGCCGATGGCGGCGAGATGGTGCATGTCACCGACAGCGGCTCGCTGCCGCATTTCGGGGCCGGAAACGACCGCATCTACCTGACCCGCGGCGGCGATGGCGCGAGCCTCGTCTCGGTCGATCTCAACGGCCATGAGGAGCGCACCCACATCACCGGCGAGATGATCACCGAATACCAGGTCTCGCCCGATGGCGGACATGTCGCCTTCCGCCAGAATTACGACGTCTTCGTCATGCCGCTGCCGCCGGGCCCGCAATCGGTCTCCGGCGGATCGAACGGCTCGGCCCTGCCGACCGTGGAAGTGTCCGGCAATGGTGCGACCTATTTCCACTGGAGCGAGGAGGGCTCGCACCTCAACTGGACGATGGGCCCGGAATTCTTCTCCGTGCCGCTGGCCGATTTCCGGCCGGACCCCTCCGGCGACAATGACTACACGCCGCCGGAAGCGGGCACCGACATCTCCATGACGGCGACGGCGGATCATCCGACGGGCCTCACGGCGATCACCGGCGCGCGCATCATCACCATGACCGGCGAGGATGGCGGCGTCATCGAGAACGGCACCATCCTGATCGACGGCAATCGCATCCAGGCGGTCGGAGCCGATATCGATGTGCCCGAAGGCGCCCGCATGGTCGACGGCACCGGCATGACGATCACGCCGGGCTTCATCGACGCCCACGCGCACGGTCCGCAGGGCACGGGCGATCTCGTGCCGGAACAGAACTGGTCGGCCATCGCCCACCTGGCCATGGGCGTGACGACGATCCACGACCCGTCCAGCCGGGCGAGCCATATCTTCACCGCCTCGGAATACCAGCGCGCCGGCCGCTATCTGGCGCCGCGCATCTATTCCACCGGCGAGATCGTCTACGGCGCCCGCGCGCCGTCGGTCTATGCGGAGATCAACTCGCTCGAGGATGCCGAGGAGCACGTCTTCCGCCTCGCCGCCCAGGGCGCCCACTCGATCAAGAACTACAACCAGCCGCGGCGCGACCAGCGCCAGCAGGTGGTCGCCGCCTCCATCGAGGCGGGCCTGGAAGTGGTCGCCGAGGGCGGTGCCAACTACCACATGGACATGGCCATGGTGGCGGACGGCAATACCTCGATCGAGCACAACCTGCCCCAGAACGTGCTCTACGAGGACGTGCTGCAGATGTATTCCCAGACCGAGGTCGCCTATGTGCCCACCATCGTGGTCACCTATGGCGGTCTGGCCGGCGATCCCTACTGGCGCCAGGCGATGAATGTGTGGGAACACCCGATCCTGTCGCGCCACGCCCCGCCGCGCCAGCTGCAGGCCTCCTCGGTGCGCCGCACGACGGCGCCGGAAGAGGACTTCGTGGACGACGACAATGCCCGCGAGGCGCACCGCCTGTTCGAGCGCGGCGTCGACGTGTCGATCGGCGCGCACGGCCAGCAGCAGGGCCTGGCGGCGCACTGGGAGATGTGGTCCTTCGTGCGGGGCGGCTTCACGCCGCTGGAAGCGCTGATGACGGCGACGGTGATGCCGGCCCGCCATCTCGGCTTCGACCGGGATCTCGGCTCGATCGAGGAAGGCAAGCTGGCCGACCTCGTCATCCTGCGCGAGAACCCGCTCGACGACATCGCCAATACCGACGAGATCGAATACGTGATGCTCGACGGCCGCCTCTACGAGGCGGACACGATGAACGAGACCGTCACCGGCGACACGCAGCGCCAGCCCTATTTCTGGGAATAGGCCCGGCCGCGAACGGCAAGGAAAAGCCCCGGACCGAGGGTCCGGGGCTTTTTTCTATCCGCCGATCTGGAGGACGAGGCGGCGATGCAGGGGCATGGCCGGCCGGTAGGAGTGGGGGTGCCGGTCTTCGAACCAGGCGATCTGGGCGGCGCTCGCCGTGACCGGGTGGCGGAAGACGGTCCAGGTGACGGTCTCGCTGCACGGCGGGGTGGTCAGCGATCCGGCATAGCGCCAGGCGCTGCGGTCGGCCGGCAGGAATTCGTTGAGACGCACCGAGGCGGCGATGCCGCCGGAATTGATCTCCGGCTGCGGATTGACGGCCCAGACGGAGCCGAGACTGGACAGCGGCGCGCCGGCCTCGACCAGCACGCCGATCACGGCCAGCCCGCCGTTCTCGTCGGCATGGACGAAATGGACTTCCATCGGGGCGTGGCGGCCGTTGACCGTGTGTTCGCTGGCGGCGTGGAAATGGAACTGCACCAGGGCATAGTCGTGGCCGGCGATGGTCAGGCTGCCGCCCGGCTCGACATTCACCTGGATGGTGTGGCCGTTGTCGATCACCGTGCCGGACAGGGTTTCCGGCCAGTCGATCGCCATGGACTGCAGGCCCAGACCGCTGGAGGTGCCCAGATCGATCGGCGATTGCTGCTGGCCGGCCGCGCAGGTGGCCCAGCCTTCGGACATTTCGCCCCAGTGTTGCGGGCCTTCATGGCCGTCATAGCCCCAGTGCTGGGCCAGGGCGGAGGGGAGGATGGACAGGCTCAGGCCTGCCGCCAGGAGAAATTTGCGCATCACACGCTCCCAGAGAACCGGTTGTCGGGGTTGTGGCCGGATGCCGGCCCGTGGGCGCGATCAAGCCCCGGCAATCGCCACCGGACGGTTAAGGGGGCGGTGCGTATACGGTCATAAAAAATCCCCGGGAGATGGGCTCCCGGGGATTTTTCAGTCGCCATGGCTGTGCGGCTGGGGGGCGAGGCGGCGCTTGGATGCTGCGCCTGCACAATCCACCCGGAGAGATAGCGAATATTTCTCTTCGGTGACAGGTGCGACGTCGCGCCATTGATCGATTTATCCCCCTGTGTTGCGCGAAATCCGCAATCGGGAGGCGAAACCGTCAGGCGCTGGACACCCATAACGGGTATTTCTTCATGATCCGCGCAAAGCGCGCCGAGGCGAGATGGGCCTCCAGCCAGGGCTGCAGGCCGGGCAGGTCGAGCGCGTCGAACCAGTCGCGATCGGTGTTGGCGAACTGGCGCACGAAGGGGAAGATCGCCGCATCCGCCATCGACATTTCTGCGCCGAAAAGCTGGGGTGAGGACCGCAGGCGCGCATCGAGGGACTTCAGATAGTCCAGCGCGGCGTCGCGGTGGGTCCGGGCATCGGCGTCCTCGTAGCGTGCGGCGTATTTGTAGCGGTCCAGATGGTGCTTGAACGGACCGTCGCAGCCCTCGACCAGCGCCGCCATGTCCGCGTCCGGCGGCGCCAGCCAGTGTTCCGGATCGTGCCGGACCAGCGCCCAGCGCATCACGTCGAGGCTTTCCTCCAGCACCGCCCCGTCCGGCAGGACGAGCACGGGCACCGTACCCTTGGGCGAGGCGTCGAGCATGGCCTGGGGCTTGTCGCGCAGCAGGATCTCACGGTGTTCCACCGCCGTGCCGCTGACGTCCAGCGCCAGCCGGGCCCGCATGGCGTAGGGACAGCGGCGGAAGGAGTAGAGAACGGGCAGGGGCTCGCTCATCGCTCCGGCTCGTGGCGGCCGACATGGCGTTCGCCGCGCGTTTCGGCCAGGGTCTCCTGGCGGTGGCGTTCGGCGTAGCGGGCCTGCTGCTGCTCGGAGCGCGCATCGTGGCAGTGCGGACAGCTCACCCCGTCGCGATAGAGCGGCGAGGCCAAATCCTCCGGCGACAGCGGCTCGCGGCAGCCGTGACACAGCGTGTGGGTACCCTGGGCGAGCCCGTGACCGACGGCGACCCGGCGGTCGAAGACGAAGCATTCGCCCTGCCACAGGCTGTCGGCCGGATCGACGGTCTCCAGGTATTTCAGGATGCCGCCCCTGAGGTGGAAAACCTCGTCGATGCCCTGGGCCTTCACGAAGGCCGTGGCCTTCTCGCAGCGGATGCCGCCGGTGCAGTACATGGCGATGCGGGCATTGGGCCGTGTCTCGCGGAACCGGCGGAACCAGTCGGGGAACTCGCTGAAGCTCGTCGTGTGCGGATCGACGGCGCCGTCGAACTGCCCGATGCGCACCTCGTAGTCATTGCGCGTGTCGATGGTGACCACGTCCGGCGCGCGGATGAGGTCGTTCCAGTCCTCCGGTTCGACATAGGTCCCCACGATCGCGTTGGGGTCGATGTCCGGCACGCCCATGGTGACGATCTCGCGCTTCAGCCGGACTTTCGTGCGCAGGAAGGGCTGGGCGTCGGCCCAGCTCTCCTTGTGTTCCAGGTCGCTGCAGCCGGGCAGGGCGCGGATCGCCTCCAGCACGGCGTGTACCCCGGCTTGCGGCCCGGCGATCGTGCCGTTGATGCCTTCCGGCGCGATCAGGAGCGTGCCGGCGACGTCGTTGTCCAGGCAGGCCGATTTCAGCCGGGCCTGCAGCGCCGGACCGGCGTCGAGCGGGGCGAACTTGTAGAGGGCGGCGATCAGGAAACGGGCCATGGGCGCTACGGCGGCTGAAAAACGGGACCGTCCTATACCAGCCCGCGCGGTCCGGCGTCATCCGCGGCTGCGCATGCGGGTTCAGCGGTCGTTGGAGACCGCTGCGGAGACCGGTTCGGTGCGCGGCAGGTGCAGGAAGAAATGGCTGCCGATGCCCGGCTCCGACTCGACCCAGATCCGTCCGCCATGCAGTTCGGCTACGCGCTTGCACAGGGCCAGCCCGATGCCCGACCCCTCGTACTGGTCGTGCGAATGCAGGCGTTCGAACACGTCGAAGATGCGTCCGAAATGGCGCGGGTCGATCCCCATGCCGTTGTCCGACACGCAGATCGTCGCGCCGTGGCGGTCGGTGCGCGCGGAAACCTCGATGCGCAGCGGTTCGGAGCCGCGATACTTCACGGCATTGGAGATCAGGTTCTGCAGGGCCCGGGTGAGCAGGAAACGGTCGGCCTCGATGGGCGCGCCGATGCGCCATTCCAGCGTGCCGCCGCTTTCCTCCACGGCCGGGCCGAGCAATTCCTCGATCTCGCTCCTGAGAGCCGCGGGCGGAATGCTTTCCGGATCGACCTCCGCCGCGTCGGCGCGGGTATAGGAGAGCAGGTCCTGGACGAGTTTCTGGGCCCGGTCGGCGCCGCGATTGATCCGCTTGAGCATCTGCTGGCTGCGGTCGTCCAGGTCGATCTGGCGTTCCACCAGCAACGAGGACATGCCCTTCATGGCGCGCAGCGGCGCCTGCAGGTCGTGCGAGGCGTGGGCGGCGAAGCGGGCCAGCTCCTCGTTCTTGGCCTCGATGATCGCATGGCTGCGCTGGAGTTCGGCCGTCTTGATGTCGACCTGGCGGCTGATGTCCGCGGCCCGGCGGGCATCCTTCAGGGCCAGTGCGCCGATCGTGGCCGTCGCGAAAAGCGAGAATACCAGGACCAGCCAGGGCAGGGGGCCGACACCGAGGAGATACTCCCGGCGCGGCACGATATCGATGCGCATCGTGTCGAAGGGCGGCTGGCCCGCCCAGCGCAGCGCGTAGGGCGCCGTGTCGAGCACGCTGGATACCCCCATCACCGAGGCGGAGAGGCGTGCGCGCAGGTCGACATTGCGCGCCAGCGCGAAGACCGGGCTGTCCCGGTCGAAACGGGCAATGATCCAGGCCGGGTCGGACCGCAGCTCGGTCGGCTGGACCAGGGCGTCGAAGTCCGAGGTGACGTAGGCATAGCGGTCTTGGCCGCCGTCCAGGGGCGCGATGACGGCGAAGCGGACCTGTCCCTGCGCCGCGGCCGGCAGGGGCAGGACGGCACGTCCGTCGATATCGCCGCTGCGGTCCAGGTGATTGTCGAGGGTGCGCCGGACCAGCGTGCTCGTGGACGCGTCCGGATCGGACGACAGCGTCCTGTCGTCCAGCAGAAGCCCCAGATCGCGCACCGGCGGCGCCCAGGCCGATCCGTCGGCGTCGTCGAAGATATCGATCACCGTCCCGGGTTCCAGGCCGGTCTGCACGGCATTGACCAGCTCGCCCAGTTCGGCGTTCAGCGCGGCGAAACCGGCATCGATCTCGGCGATGCGCGCGCCGGCATGATTGCGGAATTCGCGCTCCTTGGCCTGGCTCTGCCCGATCAGTGTGGCGAAGAAGAGGGCCAGCGAGACGATGAGGCCGAACAGGATGATGGTGACGGGCGTGCGATAGGCGTCGAGCAGGCCCGACAGCGTCTCGTAGCGGGCATTGACGGTGTTGGGGCCACCGGGGCCGTCCAGGCGCGTCAGGTTCATCGGCTCTGCGTCCCCGCATCGTCTGCGATCCTGGAGAAGCGGTCGATCAGGACCGGCAGGAGCGGCAGCATCAGGACGGCCGTGGCCACGGATGCGGCGGCCGTGAGCAGTTTCAGCACGCCTTCCAGATAGTAGAGCGGGTGCCAGAGCACGACGATGTTCATCAGATGGTTGATGCCGCAGAACAGGATGAAGATCCCGAACATCACGAAGGCCCACCCGAAGGGGATGGGTTTTTCAAGGCGTCTCAGGAAAAGCCCGATCACCACCGGGATGGAGAAATAGGCGATCGCGATGGCCAGGTCGGCGATGACATGCATGCCGACAAGCTCGGGCCGCCAGAGGAAACACATCCCGTGCGGCATGAAGTTGTTGATGTCGAAATAGTCCATGACGTTCTGCCCCGATCGTCGCCAGCAGCGCGTAAATGACGTATTCGCCAGCTCGGGAATATGAGCCCGTTTCCCGCAATCTCCAGGGCATAAACTATGAATGGCCCCGAAAGATCGCCCGGCGGCGTAGCACTGACACGCTGATAGCTGCAGACATGACAGAGCCCGGCAGCAGCGCTACCGGGCTCCAAAGCCTGAGGGGAAAGATAGGTCTTTCCCGTGTCCATGCCGTGTGATCTGGATCACACCGGGCTGAGGAAAGGCAATCAGGGCAGTGTGTTAACCATTCCGGTCACGTTCTCGACGGCCGACATCAGCGCGTCGGGATCCGTCTCCAGCGTGTCCGGCTGAAGGGCCGTGGGATAGGTCGTTTCCAGCTGTGCGAGCACGCCGGAAAAGGCCTCCGCGAGCTCAGGGCTCTGCGCGGCGATCATATCCATGTGGGCGCCGGCATAGCGTTCGGCAGCCTTCGCGAAGCCGTACCCGTCCAGATAGGCCTCGCCGGCGGCGGCATCGCCGGCCACCACGCGGTATTGCAGCGCGGCGCGCTCGACGAGGTCGGCCATCACCTGCGCGTGCACGGCGGCCTGGGAGGCCTCGCTTTGCGGGGCGTATTCGGCGGCAGCGTCGATCGCCGTGATGACGTCCTCGACGCGGGCGGCGACTTCCGCCTCGCCGGCGCCGGAATAGGGCGCGACCGACGCGTCGGTCATGGTCTCGCCGAACAGCGGCGCGCCGAGATTTTCCAGCACGGGTTCGAAGTCGATATAGATCTCGCTGATCGGGTGGGCGAACATTTCCGCGCCGGCCGTGCGGTCGCCCGCCTCGTAGGCGTCGATGCCGGCCAGATAGTGGGCGCGCATCACTTCCAGGGCGATCATGTAGACGACCGGATCGTTTTCCGCGGCGACCGGATCGATACCGAACTCGCCGCCGCCGGACCCGCCTTCGCCTTCACCTTCGCCTTCCGACCAGCCGCCGGCCGGCGCGGCCGGGGCGCTTTCGGTTTCGCTGGCGGTGTCCGTGGAGTGCTGCTGCGCTTCGCTCTGCGGCACTTCGTCCGCTGGCGTCTCGCTGGCCGGTTCGCTACACCCGGCCAGGCCGCCAATGAGGGCGGCGGTACCGACCGTGGTCCAGATTCGCGTGCGGCGCTTGATACCCATCTCGTATTCCCCTTGCCTAACCGTCGGCCCGACTTGTCCGACCCTGATAGACCGCCTAAACCCATTTCCAGCAAATGACAATTAGTCGCAGGTGAATTCATGCTCTTGTGTCTGCAAAATGTGTGTTCCGACGAAGCCGTGACGCAATTGCGCCAGCTCGCCTCGGAGAGCGATTACGCCGACGGCCGCAAGACGGCGGGCTGGGCGGCGCGGGAAGTGAAGCGGAACGAGCAGGTCGAGGCCGGCCCGCGCATCGACACGATCCGCAACATGGTGCGCAAGGCGCTGATGGACCAGCCGCTTTTCGTCAGCTTCGCCCAGCCCAAATCGATCACGCGCATGCTGGTTTCCCGCTATACGCCGGGCATGGAATACGGGCTTCATGTGGACGACGCGCTGATGGGCGGGCGCCGCGCGGATCTCTCCTTCACCCTCTTCCTGTCCGAGCCGGAGAGCTATGAGGGCGGGGCGCTGGTGATGGAGGGCGTGGACGGGGAGACCGAGATCAAGCTCGCCCCCGGGGAGGTCGTCGTCTATCCCACCGCAGCCCTGCACCGGGTCTCGCCGGTCACGAAGGGCGAACGCCTGGCCGTCGTCGGCTGGGTGCGCAGCCTGGTGCGCCGTCCGGACCAGCGCGAAATCCTGTTCGATCTGGACCGGGCCTGCCGGTCGCTGTTCGACCGGTCCGGCAAGACACCGGAACTCGACCTCCTGCTCAAGAGCAAGGCCAATCTCCTGCGCCAATGGGCCGAGGACTAGACGCGACCGCACCAACATCCTGCCCCTTGATGGGGCAGGGGGACCGCGCCGAAGGCGTGGTGGATGGGGTGGGGGCGAGGTGTCTGCCGCTTTGTGCTTGAAGGTCGAGCACCGTGACTCACCCCTTCCGTCCGGCTGCGCCGGACACCTTCCCCATCAAGGGGAAGGATGAGATTTGCCGTTACACGCCCTCGATCACGGCGGCCCAGTCGGGGTGGCGTTCGGCCTGCGCCTTCAGGAAGGGGCAGAGCGGCACGATGGTGAAACCCTTCTCCCGCGCCTCCGCGACGACATGGCGGGCGAGGGCGCTGCCCACGCCCTGGCCGCCAAGACTCTCCGGCACGCCGGTATGGTCGACGATGATCCGCGACGGGCTGATCCGGCTGTAGGTCATCTCGCCGGTGTCGGTCTCGCCGGCGACGTACGCGATGTAGCGGCCTTTCGCGCCGGTCTCCTCGTGGGTGATCTCGATATCCATGATGGCGGTCTTTCTCAGCTTTCCAGCGGCTTGGTCAGGGCGGGCGCGGGCATTTCAGCCGCGCGCACGGTGACGTGCGCCGACGGGTTGAGGCCCGTGGCCAGCAAGAGGCTGGCCGTCAGGCCGAGAATGGCGATCGACAGTATCAGTCCGGTCCAGCGCATGGCGCCCTCCTGTTCGTGGCGGCTATATGGGCCGGGCCGGCCGCGGCGATTAGGGGGAATGACGGAAAAAGTGTCCCGCCCGCCCGGACAGGGCCGTGCCCAACAAGAAAGCGCGGCCCGGACGAACCGGACCGCGCTCCCCTGTCCACGAGGGCGTCGTGGTCAGAACCGCCAGCCGATCGCCAGGCTGACGGAATTGTCCTCGTCTGTATCGCGGCCGATGTCGCTGCGAAGCCGGGCGGAGAGCGTGACATGCTCGGAGGCCTGCAGGTCGACGCCGAGGGCGAGCGAGGCAAAGCCATCGTCGTGATGGCCGTCCAGAACGGCGAAACCGGCATTGGGGGCGCCGGCAAGGCTGGCGGAGGTCTGGCCGTCGCCTTCGGAGATGTCCTGTTCCCAGGTCAGCTGGCCGAAGATGCGGGCATCGCCGCCGGCCAGCACGCCGTCCGTGGCATAGCGTCCGCCGATTCCGACCAGGGTCTGGTCGGTTTCGCGGCCAGCCAGGCTGGCATTGAACACGCCGGCACCGGTCTCGGTATAGCCGTCGATGTCCGTATTGCCGTGGCGCAGGCGCAGGACCGGGCCGAAAACCGCATCGCCGGCGAGCAGGTCCATGCCCATGTCGAAACCGGCATTGAGCTGGGTGGCCTCGGTGTTGCCGAGCGCCCGGGCGAAACTGTTGCCCAGCACGATCGTGCGGGTGAGGTCGTAGTCCAGCCAGCTGCCGCCGACATAGCCGGAACCGTAGAGCGATCCGCCGGCATAGCCGGCATAGGCCGCGATGGAGACCGATTCACCCTGGACATGGGCGCCCGTGCGGTTGGCCGAATAGTCCGAGAAGCCGGCATTGGCGCCGATCAGCCAGTTCGGGGCGGGTTCGAAATCGACACCGGCCACGACATGGTTGCTCTCGATGTCCATGTCGCCATTGGGCAGGTCGGTGTCGCCCCAGCCGCTTTCCGCGGAGAAGTAGACGCCGGTCCGGTCGTTCACGCCGTCCATCCGGCCGGCTTCGGCGGCGCGGGTGGCGGCCTGCAGGGCCGAGAGGACTTCCACACTGCCCGGATCGGAGGAGGCGAGCTGGATGCCGCCCTGGTCCAGGCCGGCGGTCTGCATGCCGCCATGACGGCCTTCCGCGAAGAGCGCCATGCGCGTGGCGATCGTGTCGCCCATGGCGCGCGACAGGCCGTAGCCCATCCGGTCCATGGCGAAGGTATCGCTGGGATTGGCCGTCTGCAGGCCGGTCCGCAGGGCGTCCTCGGTGGGCAGGTAGTCCAGCGTGTTCACCAGCGCGGCGAAATCCCCGCCCGGCACCGAGCCGTCCATCTGCGCGTCGAGGGCCGTGGCCACGGCACGCTGCTGGTCGGTCTCGGCAAACTCCGAATAGGCGCGCGCCTCCAGCTCGAGATAGGCGGTCGTGGCCGTATAGCCCAGCTGGAAGGAGAGGATGGGCGAGATGTCGTACTGGGGACCGGTCAGATCGGCGTAGAGAATACCGTCCTCGGCGACCAGGAAGGTCATCCGGCTGTTGCGGCCGGGCCGGTAACCGCCGGTGAAGTAGACGTCCACATTGCCCTGGAGCTCCGCCGCGCCATTGACCTGCAGGTGGTTCACGCCGCCTTCGCCCGCAGCGAACAGGATCGCACCCTCGGACAGGTAGTAATCGCCCTCGATGGTCAGGGCCCGCCCCGTGCTCGCATCGTTGAGATTGACGCCCGGACGCATCACGCCGCCGATCTGGTAGACGCCGAAGGGCGCGTAGATGGTGCCGTCGCCGCCGAAATCGGTATTGCCGAAGATCAGTTCCAGCGTGTCGATCTCGCCGCCGACATAGAACTCGCTGTCCATGATGTAGGTCTGGCCGGTGGCGTCGAAGAGCAGGCCGTTTTCATAGATGCCGGTGGCGCCGCCGATCTGGGCGAAGGTCGTGGTGTCATAGAGGCCTTCGATGTGTAGCTCGCCGCCCTCGATCAGGCTGCCGGTATAGTCGAAGTAGACGCCGGTCTCGCCGATGCGCAGCGTACCGCCGGTCTGGTGCAGCCAGTCGGTCGCGAGCACGCCGTCGACGGTGACGTCGGCGCCGATCAGGTTCATCCCGCCGTTATAGTAGGGCGAGAAGTCGAAATAGCTGCCGGTCTCGCCGATCGTCAGGCTGCCGGACTGAAGCTCCAACGCCTGGCCCATCAGCTCGCCATTGACGAGGATGTCGCCGCCGACCAGGCCTACGCCGGTATCCAGGCCGAGCTGTCCACCCTCGTCGATGACCAGGCCGGCGCCTTCGAAGACGTAGACGGCATCGACATATTCCTGCTGCTGGACGGTGGTTGTGCCCGGCGCATCGAGGAAGACCTCGTAGATTTCCGGCACCAGATACTCGCTGGTGACCACCGTCGTGCCGGCTTCGGCGCGGTCGTTTTCCGGAATATCGCCCTGATCCCAGTGGGCCGCATCGTGCCACAGCCCGTCTCCGGCAACGGCATGACGTTCGATGAAGGGATCCAGACCGTCGATCCAGTCGACATAGTTGGCGACGGGGAGATAGGCGACGAGCGTGCCGTAAAGGCCGTCATGGGCCGTCGGATGCCCGCCGTTCGAAACGATGCCGATCTGGATCAGCCCGTTGGCCGTTTCGACGAAAAGCGGACCGCCGCTGTCGCCGCGCCCGGAGATGGCCTCGCCGGGGATGGCCGTGTCGCCGAGCAGGTTCATAGCGCCCGGCCCGTCGAAGTCGACGAACAGGAATTGCTCGCTATCGCCATTCGGATCGTTGGACGGCCATCCGATCCCTTCAAAGATATCGTTCCAGGTTCCGATGCCGTCCAGCGTGTTGACGCCGTAGCGCCGATTGCCGTCGATACCGATTTCGCCGAGCGTGCCGGTCCCGGTATTGCCGTAGCCGGCCAGGGTGATCGTGCTGCCCAGCCGCGTATTCTCGCCGCTGGCGTCCTCCAGCGTCACCGGATCGGCGGCCAGGGAGGTCGTGGCCAGCGTGATCAGGGCGACATCGGCCTGGAAGCTGGACGGATCGTAGTTCTCGTGGACCGTGACGCTCATCGCGCCGAAGGAAGCGCCCTGGCCGTCCGGCGAGAAGGACACTTCGACACTCTCCACATCACCGGTGAAGCTGACGAAGCAGTGAGCGGCGGCCAGAACCTGGCGGCGGTTGATCAGCGTGCCGGTGCACACCGATGTGCCGGTCGTCTTGTGGATCTTGATCATCACGACGTTGGAGAACTGGTTCTCGCTGTCGACGATACCGTCAACGGTGGAGTCGTCGCCGGCCACGACGAGCGGCGATGCGCCGGTCTCCCGCGTGAATCCGGCAAAACCGCCACGCGGCCGGGCCATGCCCTCGATCTCGAACTCGGTTGCAAAGGGCGGGGTGAAGCCGCCGATGTTGCAGTCGTAGTACGGGCCGCAGTCGGTATCGGGCGGGGAAATGTCGGACCGGTTGTTGCTGTGAATTGTTTCCGCATAACCGCGGTTCTCGCGGTCCCAGGGCGCACGGCCGGGCGTGTATTCGCCGAAGTCGTTGCGGTTGCAGAAGCTCAGCGGCTGGTTGCGTGCGCTGCCATAGGCCTCCGGCGTACCCGAGAAGAAGGTCGAATAGGTCTGCGCGATGCAGTAACCGTGCGCATCGCCGCCGCCTTCGGGCACGACCCAGTAGTATTCGCGCCAGATCCGGCGTCCTTCCTCCCAGTTGGTGTAGACGATCTCGCCGCCCTCGGGCAGCGTGCCGCGGACGACCGGGCCCTCTTCGGCGGGCTCCTCGTCGGTCTGGGCGAAGGCCGGCGCGCCGATGGCGAGGCCGGCGCATGTGGCCAGGAGCGAGGCGCGAAGCGTCCCCGCGAAAGTGTGGTTCCGGATCCGGATGTCAGACAAGCGTGTCATGGTTTCCCCCTGCGTTAGGCGGGGGAAGACTTAGACCTCGGCGCGCTGCGGTTGAATTCGACGATTATCGTATGCGGCCCGTTTTTCGGCCGGAAAGCCGGAAAAATCAGGTCCTTGGCCGGACCGGAGTTCGCGAGGCCGGGCAGCACAGCGTCGCCGTCACGCCGTGACCGGCCCGCGAGTGCAGGTGCAGCCGCAGCCCGCCATGCTCGGCCAGGCGGAACATGATTTCCAGGCCGAGCCCGGACCGTTTGCCTGCCGAGCCCTCCTCGCCGGTGGCCAGGCCGGAGCGTTCGGAGATCTCGATATCGCCGGCCGGCAGCCCCTTGCCATTGTCCGCCACGATCAGCGACACCCGGTCGCCCCGGCGCCGGGCGCCGATGCAGACGGACTGGCCGCCGGAGTGGGAAATTGCGTTGGAGACCAGATTGGCGAGAATATGCTCCACAATGCCCGGATCGGCGTGAATCCGCGCGCTCGAACGGACGCTGCGGATCCGGACGCCCTTCTGGCGGGCAATCTCGCCGAACGCGGCTTCCAGCGCGCCGGTGAGTTCGGAGACGGAGAGATTGTCGGCGCTGACATCGCGCTTGGAGGCGTCCAGATGGGCCACTTCCAGGATGGAGGAGATCATGCGCGAGACATTGCGGGTGACCGTTTGCTGCTGGCGCGCGACATCGAGAGCGCCATCGGTGTCGCCGCGCTCGATCAGCTCGGTCAGGCGCGCGGCATTGAGGTCGAGTGCGAAGACGGGCTGGCGGATATCGTGGCCCGTGGCGGCGAGCAGGAAGGTGGTGAATTTGTGCGCCCGCTCGGCGGCCATCTTGGCCTCCTCGTAGCGCCGCATGACGTAGAAGCGCCGCCGCGCGCGCATCGACAGCATGATCGCCATCACCCAGCCGAAGGCGCAGCAGAAGACCGCCATGACGGACTGGCCGATCATCGGATGCTCCGCCGCGTCCCGCCACATCACGGCCAGGGCGAGATAGGCGGAGGCATAGCCGGTGGCTGCGATCATCACCGCCCAGGGAAAGTTCGACAGTGCAACGCCCAGCACGATGATGTGCAGCGACATCCAGAAACTGGTGAAGACCAGCACGTCGGAAATGCCGTCCGGCGTCGTCTCGACGGCCGGATAGGCGCAGGCCACCAGGCCTGCCGCGATCGTCGACACGATGACCCAGGCATGGATCAGCCGGCCCGGCCAGCCCTGGCAATCCGCAGGACGCGCGATCAGCAGCCACGCGCCGAGGGCCACGCCGAACGTGCCGGCGGCCAGGCGGCCGGTCAGGGTGGGCAGGAAGTGGTCGGTGCCCTGGAGATAGGCCAGGTCGATGCTGGAGGAGACCAGCCAGGCGACGGAAAAGGCGAGCAGGGTGATGCCCGCCTGAAGCCGGATCCCGCTCCAGGATTCCTCAAGATAATCCCGTTCCAGGGCCGCGTCCGAAAAACGTCCGTCGATCCGGCGAATCTGCGGATAATCCATGTTGTTCCAGACGCTAGACGTATATCCTGAGTTTCGGTGTTAATGTCTAAAGCGCCGGGGCGCGGGCTGGCAAGCAAGGATCATGGCCGACACGATGCGGGGCGTGGAAAATTCCATACGGGTGGTGGTGGTAGACGACCATGCGATCGTTCGCGAGGCCGTCGGCGGCACGATCGACATGCAGGCGGGCTACACGCTGGCCGGTGCGGCCGAGGACGGGATGTCCGCCATCGATCTCCTGCTGGCGGAAAAGCCGGACATCGCCGTGGTCGATTTCGCCCTGCCGGACATGACCGGGCTGGAAGTGATCGAACGCGTGCGCAGCGAGGGACTGGAAACACGCTTTCTCCTGCTCACCGGTTCCCACATGGACGATCGCGAGCGCGCGGCCCTGGCCGCCGTTGCCGAAGGTTTCCTGCACAAGGAATCGGGCCGGGAAAGCCTGCTGGATGCCCTTGAGGCCGTTGCCGGTGCGGCCCCCCGCAGGCCGGCCGCGCCGGTGGAGGAGGACGAGGAGGGCGGCGTGTTGCGCGCCGGCATGCTCACCGTCCGCGAACGCGACGTGCTGCGCGAGATCGCGCGCGGCCACTCGGTCGACACGATCGCGGAGAATCTCGAGGTGCGGGCCTCCACCGTGCGCAAGCACCGCGAGAACATCATGGCCAAGCTGGGTCTCAACTCGACGGCGCAGCTGGTGCGCGCCGCCATGCAGATCGGCCAGTACTAGCCGTTTCGCGGCAGTTTCCAGCTCTCGCCCGCATGGAATTCCGCCCGTTCCGGGTGCGCGACATAGTGGGTGATGGCGATCGCGTCCTCGCCGATCTCGAGCGCGTTGAAGCCGGCCGGTTCGCCGCGCGTGCGCCGCGAGAAGGTCGTGCCGGCGCCGACGAACCAGCAGGTATGGTCGGGGGCGCGGGCCGGCAGGGTGAAGGTCTCGTGCAGATGGCCGGTCAGGACGAGGTCGCAGTGCGCCGCGATCGTGTCGACCGATTTTCCGGCCCTTGCCGTGCGGGCCCGGCCGCGATTGCCGCCGGGGGCGAGAATGGGGTGGTGGCAGGTCAGCACGCGGAAGGCGGCGTCGCCCTGGGCGAGCGTGTCCAGGGCCCGGCCCAGGCTGGGCTGGCCGATCCGGCCGAGCGACCAGTCCGGCTGCCATTGCGCCCGGCGGGCGGTGCGCAGGCTCTCCACATGCAGGCCCTCGTCCTGGTGGCTCGGTTCCAGATAGCGGCCGATGGAACGCTCATAGCGCCGCCAGGGCGTTGTGAAGCGGCGGTGCAGGGCGCGCACGGGCACGTCGTGATTACCCGGAATGCCCACCACCGGCGCGTCGAGCGCGGCGAGGAAGCGCGCGGCGTCGTCGAATTCGCGCTTGCGGCCGGCCTGGGTGAAGTCGCCTGCGGCGACGACCAGGTCCGGCGCCTTTTCGTTGCACACCTCGGTAAAGGCGTCGACCAGGGTGCGGTCCTCGGCCCCGAAATGCATGTCGGCGATGTGGAAGAGAGTCGTCATTCCGGCCAGTTCAGAAAGTGTATCGGCTGGTTCGAGCGTTCTATCGTGATCTGGCGTGGCATGAAAACCGGTTCGCCGTCGAGCATGACCGGCAGGGGTTTGCGCGAGCGGGCCTCGATATGGGCCGTGCGGCCGTGCACGCCGGGGCGTTCGCCGTCATGGATGTCGGTCAGCAGGGTGAAACCGGCCCAGGCGACATCGCCGATATGGCGCCAGTTCACGGCGATATAGGCCATGTCGTCCTCGTCGCCGTCCAGATCGATATAGATGCCGCTGGCGCGCTTCTGCTCGTCATTGGCGTCCTCCAGCCGGTAGCGGATGCGCGGCCGGAAGGCGTGACGGGCGGCCGCGGTCACGCGCCGCGACAGCGAGGGCAGGGGCGGCATTCCGTCGGCGTCGCGCACCAGTTCGCGGGCCCGGGCCACCGTGGAGGGAAAGCCCAGCGCGGCGGCGACCAGGAAGATCTCGTCCTCGATCAGGCCGGGCCTGAAAGGATGCGGGCTGGCCGTGTCGGCGGCGTCCAGCAGGCTCTCCGCGCTGCGATGGCCGTAAAGGCGATGGGCGAGCATGTTGGCCGTGCCCAGGGGGAGCGGCAGGAGCGGGCATTCCGCGCCATTGCGGTGCGCCATGCAGGCCACCGACTGGATCGTGCCGTCGCCGCCGGCGATGGCGATGCCGTCATAGCCCTTTTCACGCGCCGAGGTGATGCGCGCTTCCATGTCCTCTTCGCCGAATTCCCACACGTCCGCGACGGCGCTGTGGCGCGTCAGCGGTTCCGCCAGCGCCTTGTCGTCGCCACGGACGAAACGTCCCGACGTGCGGTTTATCACCAGTGCGAGCTGCACCATAAGCCTACGTCCTCCTGCCTCATGTAACGCGAGTAGGCCCGGGACGTTCCCGCCGACTGCAGGTTGCAGGCAGTTGGTGCAGGGATGTTCGCTAGCCGCCGGACTGCCGGTCGCAGCCGTATTCGCCATCGACGTCGGAGGTCCACCAGGCGCCGTCCGCGCCGCAGGGTTCGTTGAGGATCATGTCCTTGCAGTCATTGGCATCGCTGTCCCAGTTGCACCAGCAGCTGGTCGGATTGCCCGCGCTGTCATGCTCGCAGCTGTAGCGCGGGCCGGTGTCCCCGCGCGACATTTGCGTTGCGGCATTCTCGTAGACGCGGCGTTCCACCGGCGTGGCGCGCGGCTGGACCCCGGCACGCTGGATCGTGGCGGTACGGGCGGGTGCCTGTGTCTGCGCCGAGGCCTGCACGGCCGTCTGGGCGAGGCTGGCGCTGGCCGGCGCCAGGCTCATCGCGAGGGCGGCTGCAAGGGCAAGGGGAAGCTTCATCATGCGGATCTCCGGCTGTCGATGTCACGTCCCAAGGGGACGGACTGTACGGCCGGACAACCGCCTGTGCCAAGCACGGCCTCTCCCCTGGCAAGGGAGAGGCCGTCGAGGGAGGTCAGTTCGGCACCGCGACGCTCGGCATCGGCGTGAACGGTTCGATGCCGAATTCCGGATAGATTTCCGTCGGGTAGTAGAAGGTCCCATCCGCGGAGACGAGCGAGACCGTCTTGATCTCCGCGAGGTCCTCGGTGGGATCGCCCGGCACGAGGAAGAAATCGGCCCGCTTGCCCGGCTCGATCGAACCCAGCGTATCGGCCGTGCCGAGATAGTCGGCCATGCCGTAGCTGGCCCAGGCGAGGATTTCCGCCGGGCTCATTCCGGTGACTTCGTAGAGCTCCAGCTCGCGGTGATAGGTGAAGGCGCCGCCCATATCCGTGCCCGGCACCATGAAGATGCCGCGCTCGTGCATCATGCGGATGGTCTCCTGGATCTGGTCGAAGGCGCCGCGATAATTGGCATCGTCCTCCTCGTTGGCGATATCGGCCCAGGCGCTGCGGGCGCTGCGCTGCACGCTCACCGGCATGTGGTCGATATAGTCCACCGTGCCCGGCGAGACCTCGCCATTGCGCGAGAGCAGCAGGGCCTCGTGGATGGCCAGGGTCGGGTCGATGGCCACGCCGCGCTCGGCCATGGCGTCCAGGGTGGACTGCACGGCCTCGCTCTGCAGGTCCAGCGCCGGCAGGCGGCGCAGGGCGGTCAGGCGCAGGAGGGTGCGCGTGTCCTCGCCCTCCTCGAGCACCCAGCCCAGCATGACCTGGTTGATATGGGTCATCTCGTCATAGCCGGCGGCGATCATGGTGTCGGCATTGGTGAAGGCGGGCACGTGGCCGGCGACGCGCAGACCGTTGGCATGCGCGGCCTCGATGACGGCGGGGATCCAGTCCGGATTCATCGAGTTGTAGATCTTCACCTGGATGAAATCGCCGCTTTGCGCATAGGTCTCCACGGCGGCGACGGCCTCGTCCTCGCTCTCCACGACGATGCCGTTGTTGGAATTGTATTCGCTGCGGCCCTCGATGAAGCCGGAGCGGAAGACGCGCGGCCCGGCGATCTCGCCGGCCTCGATACGCGCGATCAGCGCGTCCAGCACGTCATTGTCATTGCCCATGTCGCGGATGGTGGTGACGCCCGCGGCGATGTTCAGGATGGCGTCGTCCTCGCCGACATGGCCGTGCATCTCGAACAGGCCCGGCACCAGCGTGCCGCCATTGCCCTCGATGATCACCTCGCTTTCGACCGGTTCGGCGTCGAGCGGTTCGATGGCCGCGATCGTGTCGTCGACGACCACGACGGAGACCGGCTCGCCCAGCGTGGCGGTCTGCGAGTCGAAGACGCGCACATTGCGGATGCGCACCGGGGCGCCGTAGTCGTGGGCATACTCCGCCTGCATGTTCTCGTAGCGCCGGGCGCCGTATTCGGCGGCGCGTTCGCGCAGGCGCGCATCCTCGCCCTCGAAGCCTTCCGCCAGCACCGAGAAACGCGGGCTGACCACGCCGAAGAAGGCGCGGCCGTCCATCAGGAAATAGGTCGGATCCAGCGATGTGCCGGAGAGGGCATAGCTGGTGACGGTCTGCGTATCCTCGCCGTCGGACACGTCCAGCGTCTCCATTTCGGTGAGGCGCAGCGTGCCGCCGGGAATGGCCGGCAGGGACATGTCCTCGCTGCCCATCAGCGCCCGCGCGGCGATGGCCAGCCAGTAGGGGCTGGCATTCTGCGGCACGTAGAAGGCGGGCTCGGCCGGAATGGCCTGGTCGGAGCCGGTCGTGTCGGTCCAGCGCGCCTCGCTGTCGGCGTATTCGAAGCTTTCATCGACCGGATTGCCGAAGGTCGTCGCGCCCTCGATCGTCCAGTCCAGCGGCATGCCGGTGCCGTCCAGGGTGACGTTTTCCGCCAGCGTCGGGCCGCGGCCGTTATTGCGGTACTCGTAGTCGACCGTATAGCCGTCGTCGGAGGGGGTAACTTCCATCGCGCCGATCTCGGTCCCGCCCACCATGACGGTGAAGGTGCGGGCCTCTGTCGTCTGCGCGCCCGGTCCGGCTGCTTCGGTCGTGGACGTGCCGGTGTCCGGTGCCGGGCTGCAGGCAAACACTACTGCAGCAAAAAGGGCTGGCAGAGCCGGCCGGAATGTCAGTGTCATGGCTTTCCCCGAATGTTTGTTTCCCCTTCGGGTTAGCACCTAAAGTCAGGACTGTCTGCTACCGCCTTGCGGGCAGCAAAGGACCGCCTGTGCGCGGCCATGGCCCGCGGCACAGGCGGTCGAGATGCCACAGTGGAGGGATTCCCGGCGGCATCCGGCTGGTTTGCGCGGTCAGTGACGGTCCGCGCTCGCGAGTTGCCTCGCGCGATCATTGCGGTGCAGGGCCAGAAGGCGACGGTCTCCCAGGCCGGACACGACGCGATCGAGTTCGGCCCGGTGACAGTCGTCGGCCGCCCGGGTGCGCGGCAGCGACATGCGGCGATTGGAGTCGCAGACCGCCGCGACTTCACGGTCGAGACGGCGCAGGACGGCGCGGCGGCCGGCATCCGTGCTCAGCTCATAGGTCTGGACGACATAGTCCCGGCCGGTATGGCCGCGCTCGGACTGCTGGGAATGCGCCGCGGTGCCGGTCATCAGCAGGGCGGCGAGGGCGAGGCTGGTTGTGCGGATCATCAGTATCTCCTGTGTCTGGTGATGCCATGACATCTCGCCGGATTGCGGCCTCGGGGTCCTGACGTTTTCCCGACGAAAACAACCTTTGCGTACATGGCTCGAAAAACGCTGTTTTTGGAAAGGGTTGTGCGAGAAAAAAGTGCGCCTGTACGTCGTTCGGGAGGTTTTCGTCAGGTCTTTTGATTGGTCCGGCCCTAGCTCTTGCGTCATTCATGGACAAACCTGTCGGCTCGACGTGAGATTGTGGAAGGTGGGAATGACCGAGCGGCCTGCGCCAATACAAGTGCCTTTCCGGCTCGGCGAGATTCTGGTGGATCCGGGGCGTGGCACGCTGTCGCGCGGCACCATGAGCCGTCGTCTCGAGCCGCGTGTCATGGATGTGCTGTGCACGCTCGCGGCGCATGCGGGCGAGGGGGTCCGGCGCGAAGTGCTGCTTGATGCTGTCTGGGGCGACATCATCGGCAATGACGAAGCGCTCACGCGCGCCGTCTCGCGCTTGCGTGCGGAGATGCGGGCCTTCGGCAGCGAGGCCCTGGTCGAGACCCTGCCCAAACGTGGCTATCGTCTGACCTGTGCGGCGGTCGAGTTGGAGAGCCAGGGCGAGAGCCGGCGGATCGCCGGTCCGGACCGGTCACGATTCCGGTTGGCCTGGGTATGGGGGATCGCCGTGATTACCGTTGTGGCGGTGCTCGTCATCGCGGCCTGGCCACGGCAGGGACTGATCGAGGGAACGGTCGCGCTGCGCTTCGACCCGGCGGGCGAAGCAGGCCGCGAGCTCAACCCGGCCTTCCAGACCTTGAATGTCGATCGCGCCGTGTTTGCCGTCACGCCGGACCGGTCTGAATTCGTGGCGTCGGCCGGGCCTGCGGGCGAGGCCGGGGACGGACTGCTGAGCGTAGCTCTGACGGACCGGGACAGCGGCGCGGTGCTGCTGACACAGACGTTCCAGCGGGACGGCCGGGATGCCGGCGATCTCGTCCGCCACATTGCCATGGTGCTGACCGCCGATCTGCGTTGCCTGAGCGAATTGCGCAGCCTCGCCGAGCCGGGAATCGGTGCGGATACCGACATCGTCAGCCGGTTTCTGGCCCTGTGCGCCGAGGTAAGGTCCGGGGCGGGGGATGCCCTGCCGGAAACACTCACCGCCGACCTGCTGGATCTGCATCCGGAAAGCGCCTTCATGCACGGCCTTCACGCCGTGACCTTGATGTCCCGTCCCGAGCAACATTTCTTTGCCCAGATGGATTCCCGCGCCGAGCAGGTCGCGCAAGCGGCGGACCGGCTCATTGACAGCGCGCGGCGGCTCGATCCTGATGCGCCCATCCTGGCCTACGCAGAGGCCCTGGCGTCGATACGTGGCAGCAACCGGGCGCAGCAGGTTGCGGTGTTTGCGACGCTTCCGCGCTCAAGCTGGATCGGCCTGCAGATCGAGAACCGGTATTTCGATATCCTGCGGCAGACCGGGCAGGAGCTCGAGGCCTTCAGGCTGGCCGAGGACCTCGAAGCGATATGGCCGGTGCATTTCCAGACGTCCGCCTTCATGGCGATGGCCCTCGTACAGCGCGGTCTGGCGTCCGAGGCGGCAGCCTTCATCGACCGGAAAAGCCGTCTTTTTCCCGATGCCCGCCGCTTGCAGGGGCTCGCCATGATCGCACAGCTGCACTATGGCGAGCCGGATGCCGCAATGGCGAGCGTGCAGGCCGTTCTTCCGCCGGAGGCACAACCGTGCGCGATGGCTTATCTGTCCGCCAGGCGGGACGGTGTTCGCGTCTCCGAGCGCGTGGATCTGGGCGGCTGTCCCAATGTCGATACCACGCAGGTCGCACGCATGTATGCCGCCACACACGACTGGGAACGTGCGCTCACGACCATCGCGCTGTTCGATCCGCGCGCATCCCAGCTCGCCGTGGTTCTGCACTATCCCGAGTTCGATCCGCTGTGGAGCGAGCCGGCGATGTGGGACCGTGCCGACGATTTCGGTCTCGTCGATTTCTGGCAGACGACCGGCACACGGCCGGATGTCTGCCGGCGGCCGGACATGGTCACGGTTTGCGAACGCGAGATCGTGGCCCGCGCCGCGCGCTGACCCGGTCGCTACTCGGTATCGCCTGGATCGGCAAATACCGAGATGCCGTCGCGGTCCAGCCCCGCGGTCCACAGTTCGCCATTCCACACCAGGGCGGTGGTGATGCCTTCCGGATTGCCGGCATCTTCCGGTGCGCGCAGGCCGTGGACCGGCTGGCCGTCGGTATCCACCGCGATCGCGAGGGCGGGACGGGGCGGCAGGTCCGGCAGGCCGGCGATCTGGATCCAGCGCCAGGCGAGGCGTTTCGCGAAGGGCCGGGAATGCAGCGCCTCCAGGTCGGTGGCGCGCAGGGAGGGCAGGGCGGACCAGATCAGACCCGTCTGCGTGTCGAATTCCAGATTGTCCGGATATCCCGGCAGGCCCTCGATCAGTACCTCCATCTCGCCCGTATCGGGATCGAGCTGCCAGATGCGCCCGGCCCAGGTCTCGTTGATGTAGACGAGGCCGGTCTCGGGGTCGTGGTCGACGCCGTTGATGAAGCCCAGCCCGTCGGCGAGTTCCTCATAGGCGCCCGAGCCGGTGACCAGCAGGATGCGGCCGGTGTGCTCGCCCTCGAAGAAGGAGGTCATGTGATCGCCATAGCCATGCCGCAGGGAGGCATCGGTCAGCACGATGCGGCCGTCTTCCAGCACGGTGAGGTCGTCCGGGAAGACCAGCGGGCCGTCCGGCGAGGCTTCCAGCCAGGTATCCCATCCGCCCTCGGTCCGGCGCAGCAGGCCCAGCCGGGCATCGGCGACGAAGAGCGTGCCGTCCGGCGCGAAGGCGAGGCCCAGCGGCCGGCCGCCGGTCTCCGCCACCATGCGCCAGTCGCCGCCGGGCGCATGGGCCATGATCCGGCCGTCGGCCAGGCTGGCATAGAGGCGGCCGTCCGGGCCGGGTTCGAGATCCTCCGCCCCGTGCAGGTCGTCGCGCTCCAGGCGCAGCGGCGGCGTTTGCGTTTCGTAGAGCCGGTCCAGCGCCGGATCGGGCGGCGGCGGATCGAAATGTTCGGCATCCAGGGCGCCCGGTCCCCAGACGGCCAGTGCCAGAAGCACGGTCAGCACGGCGGCGATGGCGATCGCAACACGCATGGTTTGTCCTCCCCAGATTCTCGCTCTTGTTTTGGGCCGACACTAACCGCCCTTGGCCGCCGCCGGAAGCGTCTTGCTATTTCAGCGCGGGCGTCCGGTAGAGGCGCACTTTCAGCCCGCCATGATCGACCGGACGGCCCGGCTTGCCGAAGGGCAGGCGGGTGGCGCGGGCCAGGGCGGGATCCGTCGTGACCAGGCCGACCCGCCAGCCGGAAAACCGGCTGCGCAACACCTGTCCCAGCGTGCCGTGCAGCGTGACGAGCGTCGCCTTCTTGCCGATCCGGCCGCCATAGGGCGGATTGATCATGACCAGGCCGGGCGGGCCGTCGGGCCGCTGGAGATCGGCGACGAGGGCGTGCCGGAAGCCGGTCAGCGCGGCGACGCCGGCCCGTTCGGCATTGGCGAGACTCATCCGGATCGCGCCTTCATCCCGGTCGGAGCCGTAAAAGCGTATTTCCGCCGGCGGTTCGGTCCGTGTGTCCATGGCCGTGTCGCGCAGCGCCTGCCAGGCCGCCGCGTCGAAAGTGGCGAGCTGTTCGAAGGCGAAGCTGCGCGCGCGTCCGGCGGGCAGCTGCGCCGCGATCTCCGCGGCCTCGATCGGGAATGTGCCCGAGCCGCACATCGGGTCGAGCACCGGTTCGCGTCCGTCAAAGCCGCACTCGCGCAGGAAGAGGGCGGCCAGCGTCTCGCGCATGGGGGCCTTGGCGACGGCTTCCTTGTAGCCGCGCCGGTGCAGCAGCTCGCCGGACGTGTCCACGCTGAGCGTGCAGACATTGTCCTCGATCCGCACGCGCACGCAGACCGCCGCATCGGCCGTCACGGCAACACCGAAACTCTCGCGCAGGGCGGTTTCCACGCGCTGGGCCGCGGCCTTGTCGTGATAGATTTTCGACTTGCGGCAGCTGGCCTCCACGCGCACGGGCACATCGCGCCGCAGCACCTCGCCCCAGGGGAATTTGCGTGCCCGCTTGTCGAGCTGGGAGAGGTGGACGACCCGGAACGCGCCGATCCGCGCCAGCACGCGGCTGGCGCCGCGCAGCTGCAGATTGGCGCGCCAGACGTCCGGCCATCCGCCCGTCACGGTCACGCCGCCGGGCACGGCCCTGGCTGCGGCAAGGCCCAGCGCGTCGGCCTCCGCGCGCAATGCCTCTTCCAGGCCGGGGGCGGTGGTCAGGAATATCTCGAACGGGGCGGGCTGCGTCATGCGCCCCCTTTAGCGGGGTTTTCCGGGCAGGGCGATACGGGATTGCCGGTACCGGCCGGCCTGTTCTCCTGACAGCGTGTGTGTCGGAACGCGGGTGCAAGCCCCTGTTTATGGTGCGTTTCGGTTGCGCCGGGCCGGGTCAGCTGATTGTCTGGTCACATTCTCTCCGGTGTGGCCGGGAATGGGTGGATATCGTCCGGCCCGTCCGTTATGCGGGCAGGACGATCGTGACGGAGCAGGCATGACGCAGGACATCGCCGAAGCGTTGGAGCCCGGTGCCGGGCCCGCCCTGCGTGGCGGAACGGGGCAGGAGAGCGACCGGGAGGCGGACACGCCCGCGGCGCGCTATGCCCGGGTCCGCGCGCACACCGCCCGGCTCGCCGCTCCGCTCAGCGATGCCGACGCGACCGCCCAGTCCATGCCCGATGCCAGTCCGGCGAAATGGCACCTGGCGCACACCAGCTGGTTCTTCGAGGAATTCGTCATCGCGCCGGAGTGCGGCGAGGATGCGCGCTTCGATCCGGACTATGCCTATCTGTTCAATTCCTACTACGACGCCGTCGGCGACCGGCACGAGCGGCCGCGCCGTGGCATGCTGACCCGGCCGGCGCTGGACGAGGTCCTGGCCTATCGCGCCCATGTGGATGCCCGCATGGCACGCCTTCTGGAGAGCGGCAATCCGCGGGCGCTGAACCTGATCGATATCGGGCTGGCCCATGAGGAGCAGCACCAGGAGCTTTTCCTGACCGACATCCTGCACCTGTTCGCCCAGAACCCGCTGAAGCCCGCGTATCGCCCGGAGACGCCTTCCGGCACAACGCCCGGCCGCAAGGCATTGGAATGGGCGCGCTTCGAGGGCGGGATCGTGACGGTCGGGGCGGACGGCGAGGGCTTTCACTATGACTGCGAGGGGCCGCGCCACGAGGTGCGCCTCTACCCGTTCGAGATCGCCAGCCGCACGGTCACCGCGCGCGAATGGCTCGAATTCATGGCCGATGGCGGCTATGCGCGCCCGGAATTCTGGATGTCCGACGGTTTCGCGGCCTGTCAGGCCGAAGGCTGGCAGGCGCCGCTGCACTGGGAAAAGCATGAGGATGGCTGGCATGTCATGACGCTGGACGGCCTGCGTCCGGTCGAGCCGGACGCGCCGGTCTGCCATGTCTCGCACTACGAGGCCGACGCCTTCGCGCGCTGGGCCGGGGCCCGTCTGCCCACCGAGCAGGAGTGGGAGCATGCCGCGCGCACCGCGCCGGATGCGCTGGAAGGGCTTTATGCGGATGTCTGGGAATGGACGTCGAGCGCCTTTTCCGCCTATCCCGGCTATCGCCCGCCGGCCGGTGCGATCGGCGAGTACAATGGCAAGTTCATGAGCGGCCAGCTGGTGCTGCGCGGTGCGTCCTGCGCCACCGCCGCGGGGCATTCCCGGCCGAGCTATCGCAACTTCTTCCACCCCGACAAGCGCTGGCAGTTTTCCGGCCTGCGCCTGGCGCGGGATTGCTCCTGAGACCGGCCGACCTATCTAAGGGCTCGATTCCAACTCTTCATCCTGATCCATCCAAGCGGAGACCCCATGCTTGACGATGTCCTCGAAGGCCTGTCCGGCCAGCCGAAAACCCTGCCCTCGCGCCTGCTCTACGATGCGCGCGGCTCGGACCTGTTCGAGGACATCACGGTGCTGCCGGAATACTATCCCACGCGCACCGAACGGGCGATCCTGGAGGAGGCCGCGCCGGCCCTCGCCGAGGCGATCGGTCCGGGCGCCGTGCTGGTGGAGTACGGCGCGGGCGCTTCGGTGAAGACGCGCATCCTGCTCGACGCGATGATCGAGCCCGCCGGCTACCTGCCCATCGACGTGTCCGAGGACATGCTGGCCAAGACGAAACCCGCGCTCGAGCGCGACTATCCCGGCCTGCCCGTGCATCCGGTCGTGGGCAATTTCCTGGTTCCCCCGCCGCTTCCGGATGTCGATCCGCGGGCGCGCCGCGTCGGTTTCTTTCCCGGCTCGACCATCGGCAATCTCGCCGACGGGGAGATCGCGACCTTCCTGGACGGGGCGGCCGAGGAGCTGGGCGAGGACGGCCTGCTCATACTGGGCGTGGACCTGAAGAAGAGCCCGGACATTCTCGTGCCCGCCTATGACGACGCCCAGGGTGTGACGGCGGCGTTCAATCTCAACCTCCTGGAACGTCTCAACCGCGAGCTGGGCGCTGATTTCGATCTCGCGAAATTCCGCCACGAGGCGCGCTGGAACGAGGCGGAAAGCCGGATGGAGATGCATCTGGTCAGCCTGGCCGGGCAGACGGTCACGATCGATGGCCGCCGCTTCGACTTCGCCGAGGGCGAGAGCATCCACACGGAAAACTCCCGCAAGTTCGATCTGGACGCGCTCGACCGGCTCCTGGCCGCCAGCCCCTGGCGGCGGGCGCAGAGCTTCCTGGATGCCAGGGGGCTCTTCTCGGTCCTCCTGCTGGAGCGCGGCTGACCTCACGAAGATGTTATCGTCCGGCGGAGCCGGCTGATCTTGCGAATTTTTCGCAACGGCCGGTCTATGCGGTGCGGACCGGAGTGCGAGACGTGAGTATGGATGCCAGCCTGCCCCTCTTGGTGATTGCGCTTCTCGCCGCGGGCGCCGGGGCGGGGTTCGCCGGCGGGCTGTTCGGCATTGGCGGCGGGTTCGTCGTCGTGCCCGCCCTGCTGCTGATCCTGCCGCTTTTCGGCACGGCCCCGGAACAGCTCGTCCATGTCGCGGTCGGCACCTCGTTGTGCACCATCGTCTTCACCTCGCTGCGCGCCGTGACATCCCATGCCCGGCGCGGTGCGGTGGACACGGCCATCCTGCGCAGCTGGGCGCCCTGGCTGGTGCTGGGTACCGTGCTGGGCGCCATTCTCGCCGATCATATGGCCGGCGCCACGCTGGCTCTCGTCTTCGGGATCGGCGTGCTCGGCTTTGCCGCCCACTTCCTGATACCGGTCCTGTCCGCGCGTCGGCTCGCCACGGCGATGCCGGACGGTCCCGTCCGCGCCGGACTGGCCGGCGGGCTGGGTGCGATCTCGGCCATGCTGGGCATTGGCGGCGGCACCATCGCCACCATCACCATGACCCTGTGCGGCACGCCCATTCACCGGGCCATCGGCACGGCCTCGGGCATGGGCGCGATCATCGCCCTGCCCGGCACGCTGGGTTTCGTTCTCGCCGGCCTGGACGAGCCGGGCCTGCCCTGGGGCGCCGCGGGCTATGTCAGCCTGCCCGCCGCCCTCGCCATCGTCGCAACCTCGCTGGTCTTCGCGCCGCTCGGCGTTGCCACCGCCCACCGCCTGAGCGCCCCGCTGCTGAGAAGCGTCTTCGGTTGCTATCTCGTCGTGGTGGGCCTCACCATGATCCTCAATCGCTAGCCCGGTCCGCCGGATTGCTGCCAATCACCCCCAGCCAGTCACCCCCAAGGAGAAGTGCCATCATGATGACCCGAACCCTTGCCGCCGCCGCCATGGCGTTTGCCGCCGCCCCGGTGTGGGCCGATACCGGCGTCGACATCGTCAGCGACCGGCTGAGCGATACCGCGCCGGTCCCGACCTTCCAGGTGGACACGTCCTGGCCGCACCTGCCCGACGACATCATCCTGGGCCAGGTGCCCGGGCTCGCCGTCGACGGCGAGGACACGGTGTGGATCCTGCAGCGCCCCAACTCGCTCTCCGGCACCGAAGCCGGCCTGTCGCAGGACCCGCCGCTCAGCGCCGTGGAGTGCTGCCGCGCCGCGCCGCACATCCTGCGCTTCGACCAGGACGGCAATCTGCTCACCGCCTGGGGCGGGCCGGACCATGCGCCCGAAATCGAGGGCGAGACGCAATGGCCCGCAAACGTGCACGGCCTCTATGTCGACGATGACGGCAATGTCTGGATCGGCGGCAATGGCGATGGCGATCATGTCGTGCTGAATTTCACCGGCGAGGGCGAGTTCATCCGCCAGTTCGGCACGCGCGGCGAGACCGGCGGCAATGCCTCCGAGAGCATGCTCGGCAATCCGGCCGACATCTCCGACAATGGCGAGAGCGTTCTGGTGGCCGATGGCTATATCAACAAGCGCATCGTCCAGCTGGGCGCCGAAGACCTCGGCTTCCTGCACACCTGGGGCGCCTATGCCGAGGCGCCGGACGCGGAAACGCGCGAAGGAAGCTTCGACCAGAGCCAGGCGACCAGCACGAATGACGGCGGCGCCGATCCGGCCTCGCGCAGTTTCGGCGATATCGTCCACTGCGTGGTGCGCGGCCCGGAGAACACGATCTATGTCTGCGACCGGCGCAATAATCGCGTCCAGCTCTTCGAGGAGACCGAGGACGGGATCGAATTCGTCGAGGACATCGTGATCGCCCCGGAGACCGGCGGCACGCGCACGGCCTCCGATGTCGCCTTCTCGCCGGACGGTACCTATGTCTACATCGCCGACATGATGAACGGGAAAGTCTGGATCCTGCTGCGCGAGACGCACGAGATCCTGGGCAGTTTCGGCCGCGTCGGCCGCTATCCCGGCCAGTTCATCTGGCTGCACAGCGTCGATGTGGACAGCCAGGGCAATGTCTACACCACCGAAGTGGGCACCGGCCGCCGCGTCCAGCGCTTCATCTTCCAGGGGCTGGAATAGCCGCATGAAAAAGCCCGGGCGAGAGCGCTCGCCCGGGCCTTTCTTCGAGAGCCGGATCGCGGCCGGGCGCGGGCGATGCCAGGCGGTTACGGACCGGCGAAGACCGGGACGGCGCTCGCATCGCCGTCGCCCGCGCCGCGCTGGACTAGGAATCGCCCTTTAGGGGGCCGGGCCCCGGATCGTGCTGCCGCCAGCGCGTCAGATAGAGCCGCTCCAGAAGGAAGGTCGCCAGGATGGCGGCAACGGCGATGCCGATGATCCAGGGGTCCTGCATCGCCTTCAGCGTCATGAAGGCGCCCAGCGCCAGCAGATCGAAGGCGATGGCCGCGACGAGCACGGCCGGATTGGCCCCGAGGTCGTCGCGCAGGCGGCGCAGCACGCCCCAATGGATGATGATGTCCATGACCAGGTAGAAAATCGCGCCCAGCGAGGCGATCCGGCCCAGGTCGAACAGGGCGGCCAGCAGGCCGGCCAGTACGACGGTGTAGACCAGCGTATGGGTCTGGATGCGCCCCGGCATGCCGAAATGGCGGTGCGGGATCAGCTTCATGTCGGTCAGCATCGCCAGCATGCGCGAGACCGCGAATATGCTGGCGATCACCCCGGAGGCCGTCGCGATGATGGCGAGGAGCACGGTGAACCACACGCCGGCCTCTCCCAGCGCGGGGCGCGCCGCCTCGGCGAGGGAATAGTCCCGCGCCGCCGAGATCTCCTCGACGGTCAGCGCGGAGCCCACGGCCAGGCTGACCAGAAGGTAGAGGACGAGACAGATGCCCAGCGAGATCATGATCGCCCGGCCGACATTGCGCTTCGGGTCGATCACCTCGCTGCCCGAATTGGTAATCGTGGTGAAGCCCTTGTAGGCCAGGATGGCCAGCGCCGTGCCGGCCAGGAAGCCGCCGGCGGTCCCCATGGCGCCGTCATCGCCTGCTGGGCCCGTCGCGGCATATTCGAGACCGGACGCCCAAAGGGCGATCACGGCAAAGGCGAAAATGCCGCCCACCTTGGCGATGGCCGCCAGCTTGGAGAGCGTGCCGATCACCTCGTTTCCCGCGATATTGACCAGGAAGGCGGCCAGGATGAGGCCGATCGCCAGGGCGGGGACCAGCCAGTCCTGGCCCTGCGCATCGAAAAGCTGCAGCGTGTAGGTGGCGAAGGTCCGGGCGACCAGGCTTTCGTTGATCACCATGGAAAACGCCATCAGCAGCGCCGCGCCGCCGGTGATGGTCGCCGGCCCGTAGGCCTTTTCCAGGATCATCGCGATCCCCCCGGCGGAGGGATATTTCCCGGACACCTTGATATAGGTGTAGGCGCTCAGCGCGCTGATCAGCGCAGCCAGAACGAAGGCGAGGGGAAAGAGGGGGCCGGCGAACTCGGCGACCTGGCCAGTCAGGGCGAAAATGCCCGCGCCGATCATCACGCCGGTTCCCATAGCCACGGTGCCGCCCAGGGTCAGGCTTCCGGCCCTGTATTCGTTGTGATGGTCCAAGACGGTCTCCCGTGCTTGCTGAGATTTCGGGCGGTCGCGGGTCGCGCGCCGGCACCGTCATTCCTGCGGTTGTCCTAAAATTCGTGGCGGCGGTAAAGGCGATGCCCGCAATCGCCGCCTTGCGGCGTCGCGCCGCGCGACCGGCACGCGACGGGTGGCCGGGCGGGGCTGCGGCGTTAACGGTTTGGCAGCCATTACCCGAATTACGAGTTTGGTAACCAGGAAAATTTCCAAGTGTTTATTAAAACTGCGCGAGATTGCCCTCAGCCCCCGAAAAGGGAGATGGGCAATGATGAAGGCGAAACGTTCCTGGAAATCGACGACGGCGCTCGTGCTGGCTTCGGCCATTCTGCCGTCTCTTCTGGGCTCTGCTGCAGGCGCGCAGGATACCGGCACGTCCGAGCAGAAGGATGAGCGCTTCATCCTGCCCTACCACGGCGACATCAATCCCTTTCGCGGGGACATCGATCCCTTCCATGGCGATATCAATCCCTTCCACGGAGACATCAATCCGTTCTACGGCGACATCTCGCCCTTCTGGGGCGATATCGAGCCGTTCTGGGGCGACATCGATCCCTTCCACGGGGATATCAATCCTTTCCATGGCGACATCTCGCCCTTCTGGGGGGATATCGAACCGTTCCGCGGCGACATCGATCCCTTCGATGGCGACATCAATCCGTTCTGGGGTGATATCGAACCCTTCTGGGGCGATATCGGTCCGTTCTGGGGCGATATCAGTGCCTTCTGGGGGGATATCGAACCGTTCGACGGCACCACCGCCGGCGAATACGACGCCCTGGCCGGTCAGCTGTCCGACATGTTCACGCGCGCCGAGGACGTGTTCGGTCCGGCCGTGGCCGACCGCACCGGCGGCAGCTTCCGCAGCGGCTTCCTCGACGCGCTGCTTTCGGAATACGGTTTCGACCCGGCCGATCCGCGATCGCTGGACGGCGTGAGCGCGGAAGAGCGCGCCCGCTTCTTCCTGGATTTCTACGACGGTCTGATGTCGTTCAGCGGGATCGATCATGTCGACCACTGGATGCCGGCCGTGAACTGGAGCCCGGCCCTGGCGCAATCGGCCGGCAATGGCGATGGCGTGGTCGTGGGCATGATCGATTTCAGCCTGCTGGGCGATGGCGGCATCGATATCCGCTCCTCCCAGGGCGAGCGCGACTGGCTGGATCTCAACCACGGTGCGGCCGTGGCCAGCCTGATCGCCGCACCGCTGGACGGACAGGGCGTCATGGGCGTGGCTTCGGGCGCCACGCTGGTGACCTACAACCCGTTCGACGAGACGCTGAGCTCGAACTGGACCGATGTTGCCGAGGGCGTGCGCCGCCTGGTGCAGCAGCAGGCCTCCGTCATCAACATGTCGCTGGGCATGCCGGGCTGGACCTTCCATCAGGACTGGGCCGACATCATGTCGGACCGCCGCGTGTCCGTGCATGCGGAAAACGCCCTGTTCGTCGTCGCCGCCGGCAATGACGGCATCACCCAGACGGCGGATGTCGACTGGAGCGCGGTCGGGGATGTGAGCAACCTGCTCATCGTCGGCTCGGTCGATCCGAACGGCCGCGTGTCGCGTTTCTCCAACCGTCCCGGCGATGCCTGCTTCACCGTGAACGGGCAGTGCGGCGACGGCTTCCGTCTGATGGACCGCTTCCTTGTCGCCCCGGGCGAGCTGGTCCTGGCATCCGACGGTGAAGGCGGGGTCGTCCGGGTCAACGGCACGTCCTTCGCGGCACCGCTGGTGTCCGGCGCCGCGGCGCTGGTGCAGGGCCGCTGGGAGTGGCTGAACGCCTCGAACGTCGCCGATGTCCTGCTGTGGTCCGCCACCGATCTGGGCGATCCCGGCGTGGACGCGACCTATGGCTGGGGCCTGCTGAATGTCGAGGGCGCGCTGTCGCCGCTGGACGAGGGCAATCTCTATGTCCTCGACGGTCGCGGCCGCCATCACGGCATCGACAGCCTGAATATCAGCCGCGGACGGCTGCGCATCGAAGCCGGCCAGGACGGCATGATCACGGTGTTCGAACCGCTCGCCGATACCTATCGCGACTTCAGCATCTCCTATGACGAGCTGATGTCGTCCTCCGACCTGTCGGAAGAGGAAAAGGCGGCGATCACGGAAATCTACCTGGCCGAACGGGCCCGCAATACCGGCAATGCCGGCAACAGTTTCGCGGATACCTATGAAGCCGGCCGCGTGATCGGCGGCGCGGGGGCCCTGACGGTCCGGGCCTTTGCCGCCGCTGCCGACCCCTATCAGCGTTCGTCCAGCCGCGACCTGCCCTTCCAGGCGGGGATCGAGATTGCCGACCGCATCGACGGCCGCAGCCTGCGCCTGGGGACGGGCGAGGGCGCGCTGGCGCTCAACCGCGATACCGGCTTCCAGCTGTTCTCCGACCACCGGCCCGTGACCGGCGGCGTCAATCCGGTGCTCGGCTTTGCCTCGGGCGGTGCCTACATGCTGTCCAGCTGGCGCATGGGTGCGGATACCCGCATGACGGTCGGCTTCAGCGCCACGCATGACGCGCGCGATTTCGTCAATCCGTTCACGGGCGAGGAGAGGCCGGTCTTCGCCGGCATGCCGGCCTACGCGGCCACGGCCATGGTCGCCGATGTCCGTCACAGCGTGAACGATCGTTTCGCCGTGTCCGCGACCTATACCCATCTCGACGAGGCGGCCGGCTTCCTGGGCGCCCAGGCGACCGGTCCGCTGGCCTTCGACGGCGGTGCGCAGACCGACGCGGTGAGCTTCGGGGCCGAAGCCCGTCTGCCCGCAGCCCTGCAAGTGTCGGCGTCGGCCACGCTCGCGCGCAGCCGGGCCGGCCGGTTCGGCGACAGCCTGATGCAGCTCACCGAGGACGCGGTCTCCACCGCCTTCCAGGTCACCGCGCTTCGCGAAGGCGTGCTGGCCGACGGCGACGCAGTGCGGTTCAGCCTGATCCAGCCGCTGCATCTGGAAGACGGTACGCTGTCCTTCGACGGCAGCGTGGTCACCGACCGCACGACCGGCGAGATCGGCCCGTCCACGACCAGCTGGGCGCTGGGTGGCGAACGCGCCGTCTATGGCGAGCTGCTCTATGCCCTGCCGGTGTTCGGCGACCAGGCGAACCTGTCCGTGTTCGGGCGGTCCAGCCTGAGCGGCGATGCGGTGTCGGGCACCGAGACGGCCCTGGCCAGCGGACTGCGCTTCGATCTGCGCTTCTAGGCTCGCATGACCTCCGGACGAACGGCTGCCGGGTTCCGCCCGGCGGCCGTCCTGTTTTCGGGCCCTCGCACCGGCCTTTGCATGCATGAAATATGCGCCACTGTTCGGCAGGGCTTAACGATATTCCGTTAACGTGCGCACTGGCCCGCGCTGTGTGTTCGGGCAGCGGGCAGCCATTCGGCCGCCCGCGAAACGGCAACAGGCGGGCAAGATCGTGTTCTGGCGAAGTGTTCTGTCCAGCCTGGTTCTGGCTCTGGCGTCGATGGCGGCGCCCATGCCTGTCCGGGCGGACGCTGTCTCCGAGGCCCCCGACGATTTCGACGGGCTGGTCGAGGCTGCGCGTGCGTCCATGATGCGCGATCCGCAGGCCGCGCTGGACCTGACCGATGCGGCGGAAGCGCGGATCGCCCGCGACCGGACCGGCGGGGAGGGCTTGACAGCCCGGGCGACGGTCAACTGGCTGCGCGCCGAAGCCCTGACCCGGCTGGGCCGGCCGGTCGAGGCGGAACCCGCAGTCACGCAGGCGCTCGCGGATCTGGGCCCCGAACCCGCGGCGACCAAGCTTTATGCCGACATTCTCGTGGCAGCGGCCCGGATCGAGAAGCTGACGGGCCAGTACGGACAGGCGCTGGAGCATTTCCAGAGCGCCTACGCGGTCTTCCGCGAGATCGACGAGCCGCGCAGCGAAGCCATCGTGCTGCTGTCGATCGCCTCGATCTACAAGGATGCGCGCCAGTACGAGCGTGCCATCGACTATTTCATCGACGCTTCCGAACGCTATTCCGGCGATCCTTCGCTGGAACTCGCAGCGCGCAACAATCTGGGCAATGTCTATCGCGATATCGGCGATTTCGACGCGTCGCTCGCCGATTTCGGCCGCGCCTACGCGATCGCCGCGGATATGGACAGCCCGATCCTCCAGGCACGCATTCTCAGCAATCTGGCCTCCCTGCGCGTCGACATGGAAGCGTTCGATGCCGCCGATGAAGATCTGGACCGCGCCTTCGCGATCATGGGCGAGGACGGTGCCGAATGGAGCCGCTTCCTGTGGGGCGTGCGGGCCCAGGCGGCTTTCGGCCGGGGCGAGCTTGCCGAGGCGCGCGCGGCCATCGAGCGCACGTTCGAAGGCATGGACCTGCAGGGTACGCCGTCGCCCTTCAAGGAATTTCACGAGGCCGCCGCAAGCATTTACGAGGCTGCGGGCGAACCGGCCCGCGCGCTGCCGCACCTGCGGGCCTTCAAGCGCCTGGACGACGAGGCCCGCGCCGTGGCGGCATCCGCCAATACCGCGCTGCTCGGCGCCCAGTTCGATTTCGCCGAGCAGGAATTGCAGATCGAGCAATTGCGGACCGACGGGCTGGAGCAATCCCTGGCCCTGGCCGACGCCCGGGCCCGCCAGCGGCTGCAGATCGTGCTCGGACTGCTGGTCCTGGCCGGTCTCAGCCTGATCGGCGGCGGCCTCTATTATCGCGTGCTGCGCCAGCGCAATGCGATCCTCAGGAACGCGCTCTATCGGGACGCGGAAACCGGCCTTCCCACCCGTTTCGCGGCCGAGAAACGGGTCGACGAGCTCGATCTGACCGGCATGGCACCCGTGGTCATGGCGCTCGGTTTCGACCGCTACCAGCACCTGGAAAGCGTGCTGGGACTGGAGCGGATGGCCGAGCTGAAATGCGTGGTCGCCCGCCAGCTGGCAACCGATCCGGATGTCGACACGGTCGTCGTGCTCTCACGCGGCGCGCTGGGGATCGTGCTCGGACTGCCAGCCACGCGCACGCTGGAGGAGACGGCCCTGGCGCTGCAGGCCATCCTGAGCGAGCCGGTGAGCGTCGGCGATGTCGTCCTGGATATCAGCGGAACCATCGGAATTGCCGGTGAGGACAGTGCCCACCAGTCGGCGCGCGAGGCGCTCCAGGCGGTCGAGCAGGCCCGCGAGGCGCGCACCGCCCATGCCATGTTCGATCCCGGCAAGCTGCGCGACCAGAGCGGCAATCTGACCATGATGAGCCGCATGCTGGCCGCCACCGCGTCCGGTCACATGCAGATGCACTACCAGCCCAAACTGCACCTGAAATCCGGGGAATACCGCTCGGCCGAAGCCCTTGTGCGATGGAATGATCCCGAACGCGGCTTCATCCCGCCGGACACCTTCATCGGCCTGGCCGAGGAAACCGGCCGCATCCGCGAGTTCACAGAGTGGACGCTCGATCGTGTCGTGGCCGACCAGAAAGCGCTCGCCGCGGGTGGCCATGACATCGAGGTCTCCCTGAACATTTCCGGCGCGCTGGTCTGCGACCGGGAGTTCGCGCGGATCGCGCTGGACCGCGTTGCGGCCGCGCGCGGCAAGATCGTCTTCGAGATCACCGAAACCGCCGCGATGAGCGATCCCGAAGGCGCCATGGCAACGATGAAGATGTGGTGCGGGGCGGGCATCAAGCTGGCGATCGACGATTATGGGGCGGGCATGTCCTCGCTGGCCTATCTGCGCACGCTTCCGGCCCGGGAACTCAAGCTCGACCGGGCCTTCATCCGCAATGTCTCCGCCTCGCAGCGCGACCGCATGCTGGTGAAGTCCACCACCGACCTGGCCCACGCGCTCGGTCTGGAGATGACCGCCGAGGGTGTGGAGGACGAGGCCGCTCTGGCTCTGCTCAAAATGCTCGGATGCGACTGGGCGCAAGGGTATCTGATGTCCCGCGCCCTGCCGCTCAACGCGCTGCGGCACTTCCTGACGTCCGAGGCGAGCGCGCTGGCCGAACCGCCCCGCCAGGCCGGCCGGACCAAAGGCGCCACCGGCTCCGACGCCGGATAGTCGCGCGCCCGCCGTTGATACCGGACGGCCACCAGGCCGGATTATCGGAAAAAAGAAAGTGGCGGAGAGGATGGGATTCGAACCCACGAGACGGGGACACCGCCTACTCCCTTAGCAGGGGAGCGCCTTCGACCACTCGGCCACCTCTCCACGTGCCGGTTTAAAGGGGCCGGTCCGCGGCATCAAGTGCGAGGTGCCGCTGAGTTCGGGGGGTATTGCAGGTGGGCTCATACCAGGCCCTGGGCGAGCATGGCGTCGGCGACCTTACGGAAGCCGGCGCGGCTGGCGCCCGTGACGTAGTCATTGTCCTGGCCGGCATGCTCCAGGCACATGTCGTGGATATGGGCCATGACGTCCTTGAGCTGCTCGTCCAGCGTGTCGCGGTCGGTGCGGGCGAAGGCGGAATTCTGGCGCATTTCGAAACCGGAGACCGCGACGCCGCCGGCATTGGCGGCCTTGCCGGGCGCGTAGAGCAGGCCGGCTTCCCTCAAGCGCGCTATCGCGTCGGGCGTGCAGGGCATGTTGGCGCCCTCGGCGAGCATGAAAGCGCCGGCCGCCACGATGGTGTCTGCCGTGCCGGCATCGATCTCGTTCTGCGTGGCGCAGGGCAGGGCGACATCGAATTCGCCCTGCCAGGGTGAGCCGTTCTCGCACCAGCGCAGCCCGGCGCCGTCCGCGGCGTCCGCCAGGGCGCCATGGTCGTCCAGCTTGAGCGTCTTGAGCCGGCCGATCGCTTCGGCGTCGAATCCGTCGTCGCAGAGGAGGGCGCCCCGGCTGTCGGAGAGGGCGACCACTTTCGCACCATAGGCCGTGGCGCGTTCGGCCGCGTGCAGGGCGACATTGCCGGCGCCGGAAATCGCGACGCGCCGGTCCTCCAGCGTGTTGTCCGCGGCATGGGCCATGATGCAGGCGAAGTGGACCAGGCCGTAGCCGGTCGCCTCGGCGCGCAGCGGGGCGCCGCCGAACGCCAGGCCCTTGCCGGTCAGCGCGCCGTCGAAGCGGTTGCGGATACGCTTGTACTGGCCGAAGAGATAGCCGATCTCGCGCGGGCCGACGCCGATATCGCCGGCGGCGATGTCCGTGGCCGGGCCGATATGGCGGCAGAGCTCGGTCATGAAGGCCTGGCAGAAGCGCATGATCTCGCTGTCGCTGCGGCCGTGCGGGTCGAAATCGGCCCCGCCCTTGGCGCTGCCCAGGGGCAGGCCGGTCAGCGCGTTCTTCAGGGTCTGTTCCAGGGCAAGAAACTTGAACACCGAGGTCGAGACCTGGGACGAAAAGCGCAGCCCGCCCTTGTAGGGCCCGATGGCGCTGGAGAACTGCACCCGCCAGCCGCGATTGATCTGGACCGCACCGTTATCGTCTTCCCAGACGACGCGGAACCGCACGATGCGTTCCGGCTCGCTGAGCCGCTCCAGGATGCGGCTGTCGCGATAGGCGGGGGTGTCGTCGAGCAGGGGCCAGACACTGTGCGCGATCTCGCAAAGGGCCTGGTGGAACTCGTGCTCGCCGGGATTGCGGGCCTCGGCCCAGGCGAGGAAGTCCTCGCAGCTCTGGAAGTCCTGGTTCGCGTCCGTCATGACGGAACACCTAGGCCCGCGCCGGCAAATGTCCAGACGCGGGCCGGGTTTGCCGGCAGGTCTAGAAGAAGGCCTGCAGCCCGGTCTGGGCGCGGCCCAGGATCAGGGCGTGCACGTCGTGGGCGCCTTCATAGGTGTTCACCGTCTCCAGATTCACCATGTGGCGGATCACCTGGTATTCCTCGGAAATCCCGTTGCCGCCATGCATGTCGCGGGCGAGGCGGGCGATATCCAGCGCCTTGCCGCAATTATTCCGCTTCATGATGGAGATCATTTCCGGCGCCGCCTGGGCCTCGTCCATGAGACGGCCCACGCGCAGCGCGCCCTGAAGGCCCAGCGAGATGTCGGTCATCATGTCGGCCAGCTTCTTCTGGTAGAGCTGGGTCTGGGCGAGGGGTTTGTTGAACTGCTTGCGGTCCAGCCCGTATTGCCGCGCTGCGTGCCAGCAGAACTCCGCCGACCCCATGGCGCCCCAGGCGATGCCGTAGCGCGCCCGGTTGAGGCAGCCGAACGGCCCCTTGAGGCCGGACACGTGCGGCAGCAGCGCGTCCTCGGACACTTCCACCCCGTCCATCACGATCTCGCCGGTGATCGAGGCGCGCAGGGAGATCTTGCCGCCGATCTTGGGCGCGGAAAGGCCCTTCATGCCCTTGTCCAGAACGAAGCCGCGGATCTTGCCGTCATGGGCGTCCGACTTGGCCCACACCACGAAAACGTCGGCGATGGGCGAGTTGGAGATCCAGGTCTTCGACCCGGTCAGGCGATAGCCGCCCTCGATCTTTTCCGCCCGTGTCTTCATACCGGCCGGATCGGAGCCGGCATCCGGCTCGGTCAGGCCGAAACAGCCGATCCATTCGCCCGAGGCCAGCTTGGGCAGGTATTTCTGGCGCTGCTCCTCCGAGCCGTAGGCGTAGATGGGATACATCACGAGGGAGGACTGGACCGACATCATGGAGCGATAGCCGCTGTCGACCCGCTCGATCTCGCGCGCCACGAGGCCGTAGGCGACATAGCCCAGACCGGCCCCGCCATACTCCTCCGGCAGGGTACAGCCCAGCAGCCCGTTCTCGCCCATTTCCCGGAAAATGGCCGGATCGGTCTTTTCCTCGCGGAAAGCCTCGATCACGCGGGGCTGCAGCTTGTTCTGGGCGTAGCCATGGGCCGTGTCGCGCACCAGGCGTTCTTCCTCGGTCAGCTGGTCGTCGAGGCGGAACGGGTCCTGCCAGTCGAAACCGGCCAGATCCGGCGCGTCCTTGGCCTTCAGTGCGGGCTTGTCAGTCATCGGTGTCCGTCCCCTTGGTCCTGGCGCCGCCGCGGTTGGAGAAATCCGGCTGGCGCTTGTCGAGAAAGGCGCGATAGCCTTCCCGGAAATCCGCCCCGGTGAACGCGTTGGCGAACCAGGTGCGTGTCTCGTCATCGTCATGGTCCTGGCCGCCCAGCACCCGCGAAATCATTTTCTTGGTGTATGTGGCCGAGAAGGGCGACATGTCCAGCAGACGGGTGCAGTAGGCGCGCGTCTCCGTTTCCAGCGCATCCGGCTCGAATCGGCGGTCGAGCAGCCCGGCGGTCTCGGCTTCCGCGGCATCGAGCACGCGGGCGGAAAACAGCATGTCCTTGGCCATCGCGCCGCCCACCGCATCGACGAGGCGCTTGGTGTCGTTGAACGGGTAGAGCAGGCCCATCTTGGCCGGGGTGATGGCGATCCGGGCCGTGGTGTCGGCAAAGCGCAGGTCGCAGGCCAGCGCCACACCGCATCCGCCGCCGATACAGGCGCCGCGGATCATGGCGATCGTGGGGTGGGGGAAGTCCGCCAGTGCGTCCAGGGCGCGGGCGATGCTCGCGGAATTGGCCTCGCCGCGTTCCCGGCTCGAATAGATCGCCTCGAATTCGGAAATGTCGGCGCCGGAGGCGAAATGATCGCCGGCGCCGCGCACCACGAGGACGCGGCAGCGCTCGGCCAGCGTGTCGAGAATGGCGGGCAGCTCGGCCCACATGGCCTCGGTGAAGGCGTTGCGCTTGTCCGGGCGGTTGAGCACAAGTTCGGCGATGTCGCCGTCATGGCGGATGAGGAAGGGGTTGGTGTCCATCATGGTGGTCGCTGGCATGTCCGTCGCTGGCATATCTGTCGCTGGCGGGCGCCGGCGGATCGCGGCGCTTGGTGGTGTGTCGCAAACCAGCTTAAACCTCACGGCCAGGGACATGAAACGGCCGGGCTGTGTTTTGCGCCCGCGCCGCACGATGCCGGGGGAGGGCTTTCATGAACGCGGACAACTGGATCGTTCTGGCGACGCTGGTCGCCTACAAGCTGCTCCTGGTCGGGGTGGGCGTATGGGCCTCGCGGCGCAATCGCACCGAGGGCGACTTCTTCCTGGCCAGCCAGGGGCTGGGCGCCTGGGTGGCGGGCTTGTCCTATGCCGCCTCGACCTCCTCGGCCTGGGTGCTGCTGGGCTTTTCCGGCTTCGTCTACGCCAACGGGCTTTCCGCGCTGTGGATGGTGCCGGGCGTGTGGGGCGGCTATGTCGCTGTCTGGCTCTTCTTCGGCCGGCGCCTGCGGGCGGAGACCGCCGAGCGGGGCCATGTCACGCCGACGGACTTCCTGACCGCCGGGCTGGAGGACAAGGCCCGCGCCGCGATCGGCATCCTGGCGGCGTTCTTCATCCTCTTTTGCTTCATCTTCTACATCGCCGCCCAGTTCGGCGCGGCGGCCGCCGCCTTCGAGACCCAGTTCGGCCTGGGCCTCACCGAATCCGTGCTGATCGGGGCCGCCATCGTGCTGCTCTATTCGATCCTGGGCGGGTTCTGGGCGGTCAGCGTGACCGACATGCTGCAGGGCGCGCTGATGGCCGTGGTGGCCGTGGCGCTGCCGCTGACGGCCTTCATCGCGGCGGGCGGGTTCGGCGGCATCGCCGAGGCGCTCGCGGCGACGGCGCCGGAGGGCTATCTCGACATCACCGGCGGGCATGCCGGCTTCATCCTGATCGGCTTCGTGCTGGGCGTGTGGGGCGTGGGCGTCAATGCGATGGGCCAGCCCCAGCTGATCTCGCGCCTGATGGCGGTGAAGGACGAGGGCGCCCGCATGCGCGGCTTCACCATCGCCATTGTCTGGGCCGTGGCCGTCTTCACCGGCATGACGGTGCTGGGCCTGGCCGGGCGCGCCCTGGTCGGCGGGGCCGCGGACGGGGAAGCGCTCTTCTACACCCTGGCCGGCGAGCTCCTGCCGCCCATCCTGGCCGGTCTGGTGATCGCGGCCGTCCTCTCCGCCGTGATGTCGACCGTGGACTCCATCCTACTTTCGGCTTCGGCGGCCGTCTCCCACGACATGCGCATTTCGCGGCGTTTTGCGGGCAAGGAAGTGCTGGTCTCGCGCATCGTCATGGCCGTCATCGCGGCGGTGGCGGTGTGGATGACGCTCAGCCTGCCCTCGACCATCTTCGCCCGAGTGCTCTTCGCCTGGTCGGCCCTGGGCGCGGCCTTCGGACCGATCATCGTGGTGCGCGTGCTGGGCCTGGAGCCGAAGGCCTGGGCCATCGGCACGGCCATGTGCCTGGGCTTCGCCCTGACCGTCTTCTTCAACGCGCTCGGTGCCGTGGCGCCGGAGAGCCTCACCGGCGTGATGGCCATGCTGGGCGAGTGGGCCCGCGCACCCGGCGATCCGGCCGAACGCATCCTGCCCTGGCTGCCGGCGCTGGCGGTTTTGTGGTGGGGCGCCCGGCAGCGAGGCGTGTGATTTCAAGGCGCATAATGGACGAAATTCGCGGTTTGTGTTAATTGAAGGCGTACGCTGGAGATGAGCTATGCCCCGCCTGAACGTTGCCGAGAACAGCCGCATGTCCCTGCGCGTCGACAAGGAGGACAAGGCCTTGCTGATGCGCGCCGCCGCACTCCAGAACACGGATCTGACCGGTTTCGTGCTGGCCACGGCCGTGCGTGAGGCTCGGGCCACGATCGAAGCCGCCGAGACCGAGCGCCTGTCCGTGCGTGACAGCCAGGCGGCTCTCGACCTTCTCGACAATCCGCCGGAGCCCAATGACCGGTTGATGGCCGCCGCTTTTGCCATGCCCGCAAAAACGTGATGGCCCTGCCGAGCTGGCACGAGGAGGCGATCGCGAAGCATAATGCGCGCTCGCGGTTCAACTGCGGCGAGCCCGAACTGGACACCTATCTGGCCCGGTATGCGCGGCAGGCGCACGAACGCGGGGCCGCGAAGACGTTTCTCGCCATCTCCGGCGAGGCGCCCGGGCCGGTACTGGGCTTCTACAGTGTCAGCCCGGCATCGCTGGCCTTCGAGGCAACGCCCGGCAGCGTCAGGCAGGGGCTGGCCCGGCACGATGTGCCGGTTTTTCGTCTGGCCCGTCTGGCCGTCGACCGTTCGGTTCAGGGGCAGGGGCTGGGCGGACAGCTCCTGCTGGTCGCCGGGCGCCGGTGCCTGCGGGCTGCGACCCAGGCCGGCGGCGTGGCCCTGCTGATCGACGCCAAGTCCGATCGCGCGGCGCAATGGTATGCGTCGTACGGTGCGGTGGCGCGGCCGGATCGCCCCCATTCGCTTCTGCTGCCGTTTGCGACGCTGCATGCGGCCCTGAGCGCGGCCGGCCGGCTCTGACCTGCGACACCCTGCGCCTTGACCTTTTCGTCCAGCCGTAACACCACCCCGGCATGATTGCTGAACTCGGGCAGTTCGCCCTGATCCTCGCCTTTGTCGTGGCGCTGACCCAGTCCGTGATGACCGTGATCGGTCTGCGCACCGGCGATGCGGCCGTTCACGGGTTTGCGCGCGCCGGGGCGATCGCGCAATTCCTCCTCGTGCTGACGGCTTTCGGCTGTCTGACGGCGCTGTTCGCCATGTCGGACTTTTCCGCCCTGGTGGTCGCGGAGAACTCCCATACCGACAAGCCCTTCATCTACAAGCTGACCGGCGTGTGGGGGAATCACGAGGGCTCGATGCTGCTGTGGGGGCTGATCCTCACCGCCTATACGGCCGCGCTGGCCTGGACGGTGAAACCGGTCGAGGCACGGCTCATCTCGCTGACCTTCTCGGTGCAGTCGCTGATCACGGCGGCCTTCGTGGCCTTTCTCCTCTTCACCTCCAACCCTTTCGCCCGGCTCTGGCCGGCACCGGCGAACGGGCAGGACCTCAATCCGCTGCTGCAGGACCCCGGTCTCGCCTCGCACCCGCCCATGCTCTATGCGGGCTATGTCGGCTTCTCCATCACCTTCTCCTTTGCCGTGGCGGCCCTGATCGAGGGGCGGGTGGATGCGCGCTGGGCGCGGATCGTGCGGCCCTGGGCGCTGGCGGCCTGGAGCTTCCTCACCGTGGGTATCGCGCTGGGCGCGGCCTGGGCCTATTACGAGCTGGGCTGGGGCGGCTGGTGGGCTTGGGACCCGGTGGAGAACGCCTCACTGATGCCCTGGCTGGCCGGCACGGCTTTCATCCACTCCCTGCGGGTGATGGAAAAGCGCGACACGCTCAAGGCCTGGACCATACTTCTGGCACTCGTGACCTTCTCGCTGTCCCTGGCCGGGACCTTCCTGGTGCGTTCGGGTGTGTTGACCTCGGTTCACGCCTTCGCGGTCGATCCGGCGCGCGGCGTTTTCATCCTGGCGATCCTGATCGGTGTGACCGGCGGCTCGCTGGCGCTTTACGGGATGCGGGCTTCGCTGCTGCGGCCGACCGGCGTGTTCTCGGAAGTGAGCCGGGAAAGCACGCTGCTGATCAACAACCTCTTCATCGGCGCGGCCTGTGCCCTGGTCTTCTTCGGGACGTTCTATCCGCTCTTCGTGACCACCGTTTCCGACGAGACGATCACGGTGGGCGCACCCTTCTACAACGCCACCTTCAACCCGATGATGGGCCTGCTTCTCATCCTGGTGCCGATCTCCGGCATGCTGGCCTGGAAGCGCGGCAAGCTGAAACCGGTGCTGCGCAAGCTGATGCCGGCGCTGGTCGCAGCGCTGGCAGCCGGGGTGATCGCGCTGTGGATCGCCGACCGCACCCGCATCGCCGGCGCACTGGGCACGGGCCTGGCGGTCTGGATCGGTCTGGGCGTGCTGATCGATCTGGCCCAGCGGGTGAAGCTGTTCGATATCGAGCTGAAGGCCTCCTTCGCCCGGGCCGTGCGCCTGCCGCTGGGCATATGGGGCATGGCCGTGGCGCATTTCGGCCTCGCCATCACGGTTTTCGCGATTACCGGCGTGAGCGCGTGGAAGCAGGAGACGAGCGGTTTCCTGATGCCGGGCCAGTCCCTGGACATCGGAGGATACACCGTTCAGCTGGACGATGTGCGCCGTCTCGAGGGCGCAAACTACATCGCCGAGGAAGGCCAGTTCGCGATCTCGCGCGGCCAGCGCGAGCTGGGCGATCTCGTCGCCGAACGCCGCTTCTATCCCGTGCGCCAGATGTCGACGACGGAAAGCGCCATCCGCACCCGTGCCACGGGCGATCTCTATGTGACGATCGGCGAGCCTTCGCCGGAGCGTGGCTGGCCGGTCCATCTCTATATCTATCCCTTCGCCATGTGGCTGTGGGTCGGCTCCGGCGTGCTCACCCTGGGCGGCGTGCTGTCGATTGCCGATCGCGGGCGGCGCTCCCTGAAGGCCCGCAAGACCGCGCCCGCAAAGGCGAGCCGTGACAAGGTGGGCACTGACACGGGGGCCACGGCATGAGCCGTCTTTTCCTCTTCCTGCCGCTCGTCTTCTTCGTGGTGATGGCGCTCTATTTCGGTCTCGGCCTGCGCGAGGATCCCAGCGAGATTCCCTCCCAGCTGATCGACCGGGAATTGCCCGAATTCGATCTGCCGCCCATCGAAGGCTTCGAGACGGGCCTCTCCAATGCCGATCTGGCCGGGCAGGTGAGCCTGTTGAACGTGTTCGGCTCCTGGTGTCCGCCCTGTGCCATCGAGCATCCCATGCTGATGCAGATCAGCCGGTCCGGCGTGGTGCCGGTCTATGGCGTGGACTGGAAGGACCCGCCGGGCGCGGGCACCGCCTGGCTGGAGCGCAACGGCAATCCCTATCGGCGTGTCGGCGACGATCCCGACGGCCGTCTGGCGATCGATCTGGGCATTACCGGCGCGCCGGAGACCTTCATCGTCGACCGGGACGGGCGCGTGCGCTACCGCCATGTCGGCATCATCACCGAAGAGGTCTGGGACGGCACGCTGCGCCCGCTCGTCGAACACCTGCAGGCGGAGGAGGGCGCATGATGAGGGGGGTTTTCTCTGCCATGATGGCCGCCATCGTGCTGGCCGGCGCGGCGATGGCGTCGCCGGGGCCGGAAGAGCGTATGGAAGACCCGCAGCTGGAAGCGCGGGCCCGCGTGCTCTACGACCAGCTGCGCTGCGTGGTCTGCCAGAGCCAGAGTATCGACGATTCCAACGCCCCGCTGGCCGCCGATCTGCGCGCCGTGGTGCGCGAGCGCCTGCTGGCCGGCGACAGCAATGCTGAGGTGAAGACCTATCTGCAGGAGCGTTATGGCGACTATGTCCTGATGCTGCCGCCGGTGCAGGGCAATACGCTGGCGCTGTGGCTCTTCCCGCTGATCGTGCTGATCGGCGGCGGCACGGCCATCGTGCTGTTCGTGCGCAGCCAGAAACGGCGCGGGGCCGGGGAGGCCGGCATGGCGGACGATGAACGCGCCGCGCGCCTGAGCGATGACGAGGGCCTGTCATGATCTGGATCCTGATCGCACTGATCGCCAGCCTGGTGGCCCTGGCGCTGGTCCTGCCGGTCATGCGGCGCGCGCCGGAAACGGCGGCAAGCGGCATGGCGGTCTTCTCCGGCCAGCTGGAGGAATTGCGCCGCGATGCCGATCTCGGCCTGATCGAGCCGGAGGAGGCCCGCGCCGCGGAGCTGGATATCCGGCGCCGGGCCCAGGCTGCGGAGAGCCAGCAGGCCGGCGGCACCGAGGGAGCGCCGAGCTCGCGGCTGCGGATGGCGATCATCGCGGCGAGCACGCTGTCGGTGATGGCCGCGGTGCTGATCTACATGCAGATCGGTTCGCCGCATCTGACCGGTCAGCCCCCGGCACCGCAGACGCAGATGCCCGAGGAAATGCAGGCCGTGCTCGACGAGGTGGATGCGCTGGCGGCCGACCTGATGGCCAATCCGGACAATCCGCGCGGCTGGGCCGTGCTGGGCCAGGCCTATGTCACGCTCGGCCGGTACCGGGAGGCGGCGGTCGCCTTCGAGAACGCCATCGATCGCGTGCCTGACAGCGCCTATCTCTTCGCCTCGCTGGGCCAGGCCTATCTCTTTGCCGCCGATGGCGAGATGACGCCGGCGGCCCGCGAGGCTTTCGCCCGGGCACTGGACATCGATCCCGACGATGTGAGGGCGCGTTTCTTCATGGCCGAAGCCTTGTGGCAGGACGGCGAGCACGAGGCGGCCCTGGCGGCCTGGCAGCGCATGCTCGACGAGGCGCCGGAGGATGCCGGTTATGTGCAGATGGTGGAAACGCGCATCGCCGAAGCGCGCAATTCGGAGCCTGCCGACTAGGTTGGCCTGGGCCTTCGGGGCGGTGCCGGCCTAGCTCGTGAGTTCGGCGTGCTCGTCGGCATCGGGACGCTGGCCGTCGCTACGGGCCCAGTTGACGAAGATCGACAATTGCCGTTCCGCTTCCACATAGACGTGGTCGGGCAGGGCTGCGCGCTCGGCCATGTCGTCGCGGAGGGTTTGCGGACATCCCATGACCAGCACCGCGGCGCCCAGGGCACCCACCAGAATCAGCAATCCGCTTTTCATCAACGTCTCCCAACCCCTGAATCGAAACAGTCCCACTGAATCGAAGTGTCAGTATTGTTACGAAAACGTAAGACTGGGCGAGGGTCCATCCCGAGAAACGATAAATCGTCCCGTAAACGGACATTTCCGGTGCCGTCAGTGGCAGGGTATGCCGCAAGCAGTGGCATTGCGCGACGAATAATCGATCAATGACGACGCCCTTCCGGTTCTTCCGATGATTCCCTAATGTATTGGCGGGCAAGGAAAACAAGGCCGTCCGGCAAAGTGGCGGCCAAGGTGTGTGTGGTATGACGGAGTTAGGGGCAGACGCACCGGCCGCGGAGCTGGCGCGTGCTCAGGCCTTGGTGCTGGCACTCGTCCAGGACAGCGCGGATGCGGGGCGCGATCACGACCGGGCGGTCGCCTGCCTGCTTGAGCGCGTGCGCGACTATCTCGGCCTGTCCCTGGGGCTGGTCAGCGAGGTCGAGGGCAACAGCGCCACGGTCGAATATGCAGCCGGCGAGACGGGCTGGATCGCCCCCGGCGACGTGCTTCCCGTCATCAAGACCCTGTGCGGAGCCGCCCTGGAAAGCCCGCGCCCCTTTGTCTACACGCGCGATTCCGGTCCGTCCGACCCGGAAGACCCGACCGGAGAGATCCGTTCCTATATCGGGGCCCGCATCCATGTCAGCGGACGCATCTACGGCACGATCTGCCTGATCTCGCGCGAAAGGCGCGAAACCCCGATCGGCGAGGTCGAGCGCGGCGTTTTCGAGACCGCGGCCGCCCTGATCGGACAGCATGTCGCCCTGCGCCTGGCCGACGAGCGCTACGATCTCGCCATGCGCGGGTCCAGAGCCGGCTTCTGGTATCTGGACGTGCGGCGGAGCGAAATGGAGCTGTCTCCGCGCTTCCTGGAGATCATGGGCCGGCCCGATACCGATGCCGTCACCACCCTGGAGGAATTCCTGTCGAACGTGCACGCGGATGATGCGGCACTCGTCCGCGACGCGATCGCCCGGCATTTCTCCGACGCCCAGCCCTTCGATGTCGAACACCGCATGCGCCGGGCCGATGGCGAATACATCTGGATCCGGGCGCATGGCGACTCGGTGAAGGGGCCGGGCGGCGTGGCCCTGCGCATGGCCGGCTCGGCCCACGACATCACCAAGCGGCGCGATGCCGAACAGGCCGCCCTCGACCATGCCGAGGCGTTGCGTGCGTCGAATGCCGAGCTGGAACGCTTCGCCTACGTCACCTCGCACGATCTGCAGGAGCCGCTGCGCAAGGTGCGCGCCTTCGGCGACCTTCTCGCGCGCGACTATTCCGACCGGCTGGATGCGCGCGGCGAGAAACTGCTGGACACGATGATCGACGGCGCCGGCCGGATGCAGAAACTCATCCAGGACCTGCTCGGCTATTCCCGCTCGGCCCATGTGGCGATGAATGTCCAGCCGGTCGATCTCGACGCGGTGATCGCGGATGTGGCCAGCGATTTCGACCTCGCCCTGTCCGAATGCGGCGGCTCGATCGACTGGAAGGCGACGGGCGAGGTGCAGGCCGACCCCGTGCTGATGCGCCAGCTGATCCACAATCTGGTGGGCAATGCGGTGAAGTACCGCGATCCGGCCCGTCCGCCGCGGATCGCCCTGGAGCTGGAGCGGGCCGGGGATGGCGGCGTCCATCTGCGCGTCAGCGACAACGGAATCGGGTTCGCCGAGGAGCATGCCGCGCGCATCTTCGAGGTCTTCAAGCGGCTGCACACGCGCGGCGACTATCCGGGAACCGGGATCGGCCTGGCCCTGTGCCAGCGTATCGTCGACCGTCATGGCGGCCGGATCCGCGCCGAGGGGCGGCCGGGCGAGGGGGCCACATTCCATGTCGAGCTGCCGGCCCGGGTGCCGGACCGCGGTGCGCCGGACACGGAGCAATAATTGAAAACCCGCCCGATTGAATTCGGCAATTGACCCCGGGCGCCGCAACGCAGACATTCCCCCGCGTCGAGTCCGCTTGCGGGCCCCCATTTTCTTGACGAGTAAACCCCATGAATCTTGACCAACGGATCATTGCGCGTTCCGAGGCCATCCTGAAATCCTGGCGTACCCTGAACTGGGCGAGCGCCTTTTCCGCCTTCATCTATCCCGCCCTGGGCGTGGCGATGATGCTGACCATGATCATTCTCGGCCTGGCCCTGAACGGGCTGACCCTTCACTGGTGGTATGCGCCGATCTGCGTCGCCGTGATCGGCCTGTCGATCTTCGTGTGCAATCAGGGCATCGGCCCGCTGCACCGGATCTGGCAGCACCGCGCCGGCGAAGTGAAATGGCCGGCCCAGGTGCTGATCATGTTCAACTGCATCCTGGCCATGCAGGGCTCGCTGAAGGACTGGGTGAACTATCACTCCCAGCACCACCGCTTCGCCGACAAGCCGGGCGACCCGCACAATCCGCTGGAAAGCAAGGCCTGGGCCTGGGTCGGCTGGATCCTGTGGCGCGACGAGAACGATCTCGCCCGCCCGATGCCGATGTGGCTGAAGGAGAATCCGGTCGTGCGCTTCGCCGACCGTTTCCACATCACCCTGTCGCTGGTCATGCACCTGATCGTGCCGGCCGCGATCTATCTGATCGTGGCCCTGAGCGGCGGTTCGCTGATCTTCACCGCCCTGATCCATGCCAGCGCCGTGATCGGCCGCGCCATCCAGTTCCACGCCACGACGCTGGGCGTGAACGTGTTCGGCCACATGAAGACGCCGAAATGGTTCGATTACCTGCTCGCCCTGCTGACCGGCGGCGAGGCGCTGCACGATCATCACCACGAATTCCCGCGCTCCGCCCTGCACCTGCCGCGCAAGGGCATCTGGAACCGGATCGTGGACTATAACGGCACTATGCTGCTGATCATGCACCGGCTGGGTCTGGCGAAAAATCTCCAGATCGCGCCGCAATTCGCCTGATCTTCGGCGAGCATGCAGACGACAGAACGCCCCGGTTTTCGCCGGGGCGTTTTTCGTTGGGCGGACTGTCTCAGAACACCCGCCACATC
>Ga0207716_100166_pt1 | contig 50929 bp, 44 predicted proteins | sample TtaePargueraPR_FD_187739 | JGI IMG/M metagenome (GOLD analysis project Ga0207716, IMG submission 187739) | Aerobic enrichment media microbial communities from Bioluminiscent Bay, La Parguera, Puerto Rico - Tt and P2 (5) (SPAdes) | ecosystem: Environmental > Aquatic > Marine > Unclassified ... | reverse complement strand
AGTCTCGTTCAGGTAGTAATCCACCGACACCATGAAATCGAGACCCGACAGTGCCTGGTCCAGGCGTCCACCGTTGGGGCTGGACAGCACCGGATTGCCGGCCACGGTGACAAAGGCACGGATCTGGCCGTCACCGGGGGTGAGCATTTCGTCCGCCATGGTGCTGGCCGGATATTCGCCGGCAAATTCCGGTAGCTTGCGCACCCGGCTGAAGCGCTTGCCGAAGTGGCCCTGCTGGCCGGACAGTGCACCGAGAGCGACCAGGTCGATCGCCGGTTGGGTGAACATCATGCCGCCGGGCACATCGAGTTTGCCGGTGAGGATGTTGATCACATAGATCAGCCAGGTGGCAACGCCGCCGTGGGCCTGGGTGCTGGTGCCCATGCGGCCGTATAGTGCGGCTTTGCGGGTACCTGCCAGCTGGCGGGCCAGGTCGCGGATGGCACTGGCTGCGATGCCGGTGTGGGCGCTCACCGCGGCCGGGCTGAAGGGCAGGGCGGCGAGGCGCACGAGGTCGATATCCTTTGTCCACTGCTCGGCGTGGCCTGCATCCACCAGGTCCTCGTCAAACAAGGTGTGGACCATGGCCAGCAGCAGCAAGGCGTCGCTGCCCGGGCGGATAAAGTGGAACTCGTCGGCCAGCTTGCCGGTTTCGGTCCGGCGCGGGTCGATGACCACCAGTTTGCCGCCCCGTGCCTGCAGCGCCTTGAGCCGGCCGCGGAAGTCCGGCACGGTCATCAGGCTGCCGTTGGAGGCCATGGGGTTTGCGCCAATGCAGACAAACAGGTCGGTGTGGTCAATATCCGGAATTGGAAACAGGACCTGGTGGCCGAACATTTCCAGGCTAGCCAGCATGTGGGGCAGCTGGTCGTTGGAAGTGGCGGAGAAACGGTTCTGGCTGCCAATCGCCCGCAGGAACGGCAAGGTGGTAATCAGGGCTCCGTGGTTATGAACGTTGGGGTTACCCAGATAGACGCCGATACTGTTGCGGCCATGCTCCTTTCGTACCCGGTGCAGACGGTCGGCCACCAGTTCGAAGGCATCGTCCCATTCCATTTCCTGCCAGCCTTCTGCGGTGCGCCGCAGGGGTTTGCGTAGCCGTTCCGGGTCTTCATGAAGGTCCTGCAGAGCGGTGGCCTTGGGGCAGATGTGACCGCGGCTGAAAGGGTCATTGGCATCGCCCTTGATGGAGGCAATCCGGCCATCCTTTACCTCAATGGCAACGCCACACATGGCTTCACACAGGTGGCAGGTGCGGTAATGGGTGCCGTTTTCCATGGATTCTCTCCGTCGTCGTGGCCGGTCCGGCCGGTTTCATCAGGCAACCAGATTAGCAGGATTCATCGGGTTGGGGAAAACACCTCCTTGGCAGATCCGGCCATAAAAAAGGCCAGCCCGGAGGCTGGCCTGATCATCAGATCGCCCGGCTCAGTACTGGGCCGGAATCTCCTTGATGGGGTTGGAGAGGAAGTTGAGGTAGACGCCGTCGGCCGGGATTGCCAGTGGAATGGCTACCGTTGAGACGTCTGATGAATCGCCGCTGACCAGGGCTTCGCAGGCCGTCAGATCGAATGACAACAAGCCTCCGAAACAACTCGCCAGGTCAAGTACCGGCTCAAGCAATACGTTACTGCTTGATACCAGCACATTGATGGAAGGCGCGTTGGTGTTGCGCTGCACCACCTGCATGCGGCCATCGTCGAAGAATACGATGGGGCCTTTCAGTTCCAGGGTGATCGGATAGCTGTACAGGTTGTGTTGCAGCACGGTGCCGCCATCCGGCAGGGCAAGGTTGGGCGCATCGAGGGTCAGATTTGCTGTGGTCATGAAGGTGGGTTGGCCATCTTCGCCCTCGACAATGATGCCTTCCACCAGGCCCATCGGGTTGTCTTCCGTGGGTTCGCCATAGGTCATGCGCAGCACCTGCGGTCCCGTTGCCTGTTCGCCCAGAAGGTCGAGAAAGACACTGGCCGACGTGGTAGCCAGCATGGTCGGGTAGAGCAGCACTCGTACACCAATCTGCTCGCCCGCCTCATTGAGTGCCGGGCCCATGATCTCGGTATTGAGGGCATAGGTCTGGTAGATGAACTTGTTTTCCGGGCAGTCGGCTCCTGGCGCACAGCCGACATTAGCGCCCAGGCTTTCGGCACCAAGAAGTGTTGCATTGCCTGTCACCTCAAGCTTTGCTGCGTTAGCAGAGGGCAGGAACTCACCCGGATTCGCCGGATCCTCTTCGTGGTTGAAGGGCTCCAGGCAGGTCGCGGAACCGTCGCAGTCAATCACGTAGTTGGCATTGGTATCCCGGATCGGCAGGTTGCGCAGCGGGGTGAACACGGTAGTGGCGGCTTCGGCGCCCTCGAAGTAGATCGTCATATCGGGACCACCGACCCCTGCGGCCGAGGTATCGACCAGCAGGTCCGTTTGCAGCGGGAAGCCATCGGCAGAGCAGATGGCCTGGCTCGGGCTCTGGCTGCACTGGCTGGCGTTGGTCGCCGATCTCATGGTGTAGCGGTAGAAGCTGCCCACTTGCCAGGGCTGGTCCGGGTAGAAGCGGATGCGCTGGTTATTCTTCTCCAGCCGGCCGGATACCGCACCGGCAACGCTGCCGTCCGGATTGACCTGTTCAACGACGAACGTCTCACCGGCGCGGATGCTGTCCAGGTTCATTGACTGGGAGAACACCACGACGATTGGCCGGTCTTCTGGGAGGGTGGTGATTGGCAGGATCTGACCCTGGGGACCGTTTGCTGCAGCGTCCTGGCAGCGACCGTGGGTTTTGTTCGCCAGGTCAACCGCCGTGGTGGTGCAGGGGTAACCCGGGTAGGTGGTCAGTGCCAGTGGCGACACGACCTCGGGGTTGGTGGCGTCGGTGATTGCCGGCAGTGCGAACGCCAGGGTTTGGCTGGTCGCGCCGTTGCCGGCAAGATCGGTCAGGGTGCTGCCGATCTGCAGGGCGTAGGCCACCCCGTGCTGCAGGCCCCCTACCGGATTGATCACAACCGCGGTGCCGTCGAGCCTGGTGCGGAGGTTCTCGGCGGCGACCGGATTGTTATCTGCCAGCAAAGTCAGGCCGCCGGCCAGGGTTTTGCCATCCAGGGGCTCGTCAAAGTTCAGCACAATCGGGTCACCCGGGCGCTGCATCTGGTCGCGGTTGCCGGGAATCGCGTCGTCCGGGCCCGGCATCCAGCTCACCAGTTGCGGCCCCGTGGTATCCAGCGGTCGGTTATCCAGGGCATCCAGCTGCACGTCCGCATTGGTATCGGCTTCAATGCGGAAGGCGATGGTGGAATCCGTAAACTCCTGACCCAGCAGATTTGGTTCGACCATGCCAATGGCATCAATGGTCAGTACGCCGTTCTTCACAATCGCGATGCCACTCAGCTCAACCCCCAGCAGATCCTGTGACAGGGAGGCATTGGGCTGGGCTTCCGCGGTGTTCATCGACACATCCATGAACAGCTTGACGTGGCGGGGCGCCTCGGCCGACTCACTGTAGGGGTTGGGATACAGGTAGCCGGTGGCGTCGGACAGCATGGTGACCTTGATCTCACCGGTTTGCTGGATGGAGTTGGTGGCCGGATCGATGATCGGTACGAAGCCGTTGACCCTCACATCGAGGCTGCTGCTGAGCAGCTCGCTGCCCTTGGGCACCCGCAGGGGAACCGGGTGGTCGCCGGGAAAGCTCGGGGCATAGGCCAGCTCTGCATAGAGCCCGCCGGTTTGCTGGGACGGCCCGGCCACGCCTTGCAGCACCGAGTTGAGGGTGACGCCATTGATAATCTGGCCATTGAGTACCGAGCGTTGCGGTTCGGTACCCGCCAGCAATCCGGAATCAATGGTTTCCTGGAACAGGGTCACCGTCGGGCTGGTTTCGCGGGGTGTGAAGGCCGCACTGAAATCCAGGCTGTCGCCGCCCAGGGCCGGCAGGCTGCTGATCCTGAGTGTGTAGGTCTCGCCCGGGGTCAGGGCATCCTGCTGGAGGCCGCAGGATGCCGGGTCATCCACTGTGCAGGGATCGACGGTGATATAACGGCCTTTCACCAGGATGGTTGCCGGAACGGTTTCCCCGGCACTGTCGACCAGGGTGATGGCGCCGCCCAAGGTCTGCCATTGCGGATGTACGGGCTGGGTCAGCCGCAGGCGGAAGGTGGAGAAATCCATTGGCTGGAAAAAACCGTCAGCGGACGGAATCATCTTGGCAACGGCGAAGGTATCGCTGGTGTTGTCCAGCCCTGCGATACCGCTCAGACCGCCACGGGTACTGAACTGGATGCCGGCCGGACCGAAGGCATTCGGGGTAGCAATCTCCCGGTTGCCTTCGGCCAACAAAGGCGCGGCAAATTCGATGGTGTAATCGGTGCCCAGCGAAAGGCCCGCGTTGGGGGTCAGTTCCAGGCTTCGACCGCCGTCAACCAAGGTGACGCTGGCCTGGTTCGCCTGGCCGTTAATCAGGATCTTGCCGGCAAGTGTGGCTTCGTCTTCGGTCAGGGCATTGGCGAAGCGCAAGACCGGCTTCGCTTTCGGGCTGACTTCGGCCTGGCCGTCCGCCGGGAACGAATAGATCAGCGAGCCGGGCAGGGCAGGTTGGTTCATGGTCTGCTCGTCGCCACCGCAGGCCGCGAGAATCAAGGCAGGCAGCAATGCCAGGGTGTTTTTGTAGTTCATTGCAGCGTCTCTCCTCAGAACTTCAGCGTGATGGAGCCGCTGATCACATCCACGTCACCGTCGGTGCTGATCACGGTGCCGTTGTTGGTTGCGTCAGGGTTGGAGGTGCTGATGGTAAAGTCCCGGTCCTGCAGCATCTGCCGCTGGTAGCCGATGTCCAGGCGAACCGGGTAGGCGAGCAGGCGGGTGCGTGTGTATTCTGCACTCAGACCGAGGCCGACGATGTACTTGTCGTTGTCAAAATAATTGACGTCCAGGGTACTGTCGCTTTTAAGGGCGGACTCCTGGTAGGCCAGGCCGGCGGTTACTGCAAAGTGTTCACCGAGTTTCATCTCGCCGCCAATTCGCGGTATCAGAATGTCATCAAACTCTGCCATGGCCTGGTTCTTGACGGTGTCGCCGGCAAACTCGTCCTCGAGGTCGGACCAGTTCTGCTGCTCCAGGGTCAGGCCGACGCGCCAGCGCTCAGCTTTGTACTGCATGCCGAAGGCATAGACCGACGGCTGGTAGGAGTCGTAGGTGGTAATGGCGAACACCAGTGGATCACTGGCCGGAATCAGACCGGGAATCACCGTGTTGGCACTGACCGTGGTGCGGGTATTGGAACTGGTGCGGTAGGCGAAGGCGGTTTCGAAGCCGGACAGGAAGCAGCTGGACTCCGGGCAGAAGGTATCGCCGAGGTTAATGCTGGTACTCAGAATGGACCGGATCGACGGTTTCGCATTGACTGAAAGCGACTCGTACTCGGTGTTGCCGGCCAGGTCGGTGGTGGTTTTCAGGGCTGCCTCGGAGTGCAGGGTGATCCGGGTGGAGAAGCCGGCATCGATGCCCCGCCACAGCGTAGTCGCCCCGCCGAGGTTGAGAAACAGCGGCTGGCGGTCATAGGTCAGGAACTGGCCGGTATCGGAGGTCTCGGATCCAAAAGCCAGCAGCTCCTTGCCAAATTTTTCGACACCAGCGACAAAACCAAGGTAGATCGGGTGCTTGACTCGGGTCAGCGACGACAGATTGGTCTTCATGCCAATCAGCACATGCTGGCTGGGGCGATCTGACAGCACTTCCCCGGTGCGGTCTGACCCGGTTGCCCGGAGTTCCGGCTCGGCATGCAGGATGCCGCCGGTCAGCTCGCCTCTTTCGTCTGCTGCCAGGTACGCCGGGTTGTAGTAGGTGGCGGATACCTGGGTGTTGAACATGGACAGGGCCTGGGCGGAGGCGATGTCAGAAGGCAGTATGCCGTAGGTAGTACCGATGTTACCCATGCTGGCGGCAACATTCATCGAGAGGCCGGCTGATGCGGCGGCAATTGCGAGAGACAGTGCCCGGACAGAAGAGCGGGAAGAAACGACCATGAATATGACTCCAGTTATTTTTGTCTTTCCATCTGCCGGTGCCCGCGACAAAGCCCGAGGCACCAGGAATTCAGAACGTGTACTTTTGTTCTATTTCGGAGTGTAACCACCTTGTCTTTTTAGGACGTTGGCCACCATGACACCGGCTGACGTCTGAATAACCACCCCGGCTCATTACGGAGGGGCCCGGGGCGAACGGAGCCGCGGGATTCTTCCGGAAGCACGCCGGGTCCAGTAGATGGGGCGACCTCCCTATTGTTGACCGCGTTGCTCGGATATTTCCCGCCGAGATTTGTTGGAGATTTGTCAGTAAAGCCGGGAGTTTGGTGAACCTGAACACGTCGTGGTGCGGGCGTTGGGCTATTGGGGGGCTTGCGGAAGGGAAAAAACAAAGGGGCGCCATTATGGCGCCCCGAATCAGCCGGTCAGCTTTCTGTAAAGAAAACTGACGGCCTTTTAGTAACGATCAGGATGCTTGTTTTTTGCGACGCTGGAGACCGAGTCCGATCAGGCCAAGGCCCAGCAGGGCCAGGGTTCCCGGCTCGGGTACGGTCACTGTGCCGCCGTTAAACTCGGTTACGTGACTGAGCTGGAGCTCTTCCAGCTTGTGGGTACCGAAGTAGTCCAGCAGGCTGAACACTGCCCAGTCCAGGCTGGGATTGTTCAGGAACAGGATCGTGGTCTGGGCGTCTTTGACCAGGTACCAGCCCGGGCTGGTCAACAGCTCGATGGCAATGACGTTCGGATCCTCATCGGTAACCTGGAAAACTGCCGGGTCTGACTTGGATGTCAGCGTGACGTCGAAGCCCAGAACCCCCGAAACCCAATCGGTTTCGGCCTGTTCACCACTGAGTACGCCGGTTTGGTCGACATAATCATCGAGCCCACCAACGTCGGTACTGCCGACAGAATATGCGAAGGCTGTACCGCTGATGCCCAGTGCAGCCGCCGCTCCCATACTTAAAAGCAGATTTTTCATTTTCATAAGCGACACTCCTTTACCCCTTCAGCGGCACCGTGCCACTGCAATCTCTCGAGTACTTCCCGTTATCGAGACGCTCTGAGACTTCCAAAGTGGGTGAAGCAAGGCGGATGCCACATTTGTAATGGTCTGAAATAGCGAGGGAAATTCCGCGGACGGATGCCGTGGATGGCGAGGGGTGTAAGAAAATCCGACGGCCCGAGAGGGTGGTGGAGGGGAAGGAGTGGTGGGCCCGGCTGGGCGGAACAGGAAATTGCGGAAGCGAAGCTTGCGCCCTGTGGAGCGACAAAAATCCGTGATTTTTGGCTGGAATAGTGCGCTGTGGTTCAGCACGACTGAAAGGAGTGGTGGGCCCAGCTGGACTCGAACCAGCGACCAAGGGATTATGAGTCCCCTGCTCTAACCAACTGAGCTATAGGCCCGGAAGACGCGTTTCTGTATGAAGAAAGCGGGCGCCATTATACCCATGAGGGTAGGCGCCCGCTACTGATGCTGCAGAGTTATGAGCCCTGGTCGTCGATAAAGCCGCGCAGGTGATCGGAGCGGGACGGGTGGCGCAGTTTGCGCAATGCCTTGGCTTCGATCTGCCGGATTCGTTCGCGGGTCACGTCGAACTGCTTGCCCACTTCTTCCAGGGTGTGGTCGGTGTTCATCTCGATGCCGAAGCGCATCCGCAATACCTTGGACTCGCGGGCGGTAAGGCCGGCCAGCACGGAGCGCGTGGCTTCGCGCAGGCCCTCGGCAGTGGCAGAGTCCACCGGGGACAGCGCCTGGATGTCCTCAATGAAATCGCCCAGATGGCTGTCTTCGTCGTCGCCGATCGGGGTTTCCATGGAGATCGGCTCTTTGGCGATCTTCAGCACCTTGCGGATCTTGTCCTCGGGCATTTCCATGCGCTCACCAAGCTCTTCCGGCGTCGGCTCACGGCCCATTTCCTGCAACATCTGGCGGGAGATGCGGTTGAGCTTGTTGATGGTTTCAATCATATGCACCGGAATACGGATGGTGCGGGCCTGGTCCGCAATGGAGCGGGTAATGGCCTGACGAATCCACCAGGTGGCATAGGTGGAGAACTTGTAGCCGCGACGGTATTCGAACTTGTCCACCGCCTTCATCAGGCCGATGTTGCCTTCCTGGATCAGGTCGAGGAACTGCAGGCCGCGGTTGGTGTATTTCTTGGCGATGGAAATAACCAGGCGCAGGTTGGCCTCGACCATTTCCTTCTTCGCACGGCGGGCCTTGGCTTCGCCAATAGACACGCGGCGATTGATTTCCTTGATGTCAGCCACATCCAGGTCGACTTCGGCCTGAATGTTGTGGATGCGCTTCTGCAGGCGCACGATTTCATCCGCGCGCTCGACGATCGCTGCGGCATATGGCTTCTTGCTGCTGGCGAAACTGGTGGCCCATTCCAGGTCGGTTTCGTTGCCCGGGAACCACTTGATAAAGTCCTTGCGTGGCATCTTGCAGTCTTTGATGCAGATCTGCATGATCGCCCGTTCGTTCTCCCGCACCATGTCGTTGGTGGAGCGAACCACGTTTACCAGCTCGTCGAACGCCTTGTTGGCCAGCTTGAAGGGCGCGAAGACCAGGCCAAGTTCGTTCAGTGCTTCCTGGGTACGCTTGTCTGAGCGACCATGAGCGGCCAGCGCCTTGTCAGCGGCATCAAGCTTTTCTTTCAGCAGCTCGAAACGCAGCCGGGTCTCTTCCGGATCCGGACCGTTATCATTGTCGTCTTCGGTGGTGGTGCTGTCGTCGTCATCGTCATCACTGTCGGCGGCAGTGTCATCACTGGTGTCTTCCGTGGTGTCCTCACCCATAAACGGTTCGGCGTCATCGGGGTCGAGGAAGCCGGTCACGATGTCGCTGATGCGGCCTTCGTTTTCGAGAATACGCTCGTAGGCCTGGATTACGGTGCCCGCGGTACCCGGGAAGTGGGCGACGGCGGCCATGACATCCCGGATGCCTTCTTCGATGCGCTTGGCGATGACAATTTCGCCTTCGCGGGTCAGCAGTTCAACCGTACCCATCTCGCGCATGTACATGCGAACCGGATCGGTCGTGCGGCCAGCATCGGATTCCACGGCGGCAAGGGCGGCGGCAGCTTCGGCGGCGGCGGCTTCGTCAGCGGTGGAATCGCCTTCGGTCATGAGCAGGGTGTCGGCGTCGGGCGTTTCCTCGCACACCTGAATGCCCATGTCGTTAATCATGCGAATGATATCTTCGACCTGGTCCGGGTCGGCAATGTCTTCCGGGAGGTGGTCGTTAACCTCGGCGTAAGTCAGGTAACCTTGTTCCTTGCCTCGTGCAATGAGGTCTTTCAAACGTGATTTTTGCGAATTGCCTGACATAGACACCCTGTGAACTCGCTTATAAAAGGAAAAAAGTTAAACAGCCATTATAGCTGTCGCCCGGTTGCTCTGCCACCGATTGGTTAGATGGTGATCAACCCTTCAAGTTTCAAGTGGGCAAGGGAATTTTCTCCCTTGTCGCTGGTTTTCGTTGTCCGTCCGGGCCCCGGAATCCGACCCGCCAAATTCACTCTTCGCTCTGCCGGCTCAGGGCGCGCAACTCGTTGCGCTCCGCTTCGGTGAGGTCCGCCAGGCTGCGCTTTTCCGTGAGCAGGGCGCCCAGCCGCTGCTTGCGGCTGGCTTCCTGGTCGGGCGTCAGCAGTTCACGGGCGCCGGCGAGGGTTTTCTCCCGGGCCGGCACGTGTTCGATGCCATCAAACAGGCGGTAGAACCGCGTCCTCGCAGCATCGTCCGTTGCCAGGGTGTGCAGCAGCTGGCGTTGCCCCGCAATCTGCTGGCCGAGGATCCACTCGGCGAAGCTGCGGGCCTGGTGGAGCTGGCGGTCGCTGCGGCACAGTTCGGCCACTTCCGCGGCCAGGTCCGGTGCTTCCAGTAGCGCCAGGCACAGCATGCTGTCCTTGCTCAGCCGGACGTCGATCCGCTCTTCGCGGATCCGCTCCCTGCGGTCGCCAAACCTGCCTCGGTCGCCCCGGCCAAAATTGCCGGCACCCCTGTTATCGCGTGTGTTATCACGGGGCTGCCACTCCCGGCGTCCGCCACAGAGCCGCAACATTTCGTGCCACATGGCATCCCGCAGGGTGCTCTTGGGCATCTTGTTGAGCAGCGGCTCGGCGCGGGCGCGCAATTCACCGCGGTGTTCCGGCAAGGACAGGTCAAGCCCTTCGCTTTGCCTGTTGAACAGGTAGCGGGACAGGGGCGTGGCGCCGTCAATCCGCTGGCGGAACGCCTCGGGGCCTTCCTTGCGCACCAGCGTGTCGGGATCCTCGCCGTCCGGAAGCATCAGGAACTGCAAGTGAAGCCCGTCAGTGAGCAGCTCGAGTGCATTTTCCATGGCCCGGTCTGCGGCGCGGTAACCGGCAGCATCACCGTCAAAACAAAACACCAGGTGGCGCACCTGCTTGAGCAATGCGCTGAGGTTATCCTGGTTGGTTGCCGTGCCGAGTGTCGCGACGGCAAAATCAATGCCGTACTGCGCCAGGGCAATCACGTCCATGTAGCCTTCGACCACCAGCAGGCGGTCCAGTTGCCGCAGTGCCTGCTTCGCCTCATACAGGCCGTAGATCTCGCGGCTCTTGTGGAAGACATCCGATTCCGGGGAATTGATGTACTTCGCCTTGTCGTCGCCCAGGGTGCGCCCGCCAAAGGCAACGGTCCGTCCCCGGGTATTGCGGATCGGGAACATTACCCGGTTGCGGAACAGATCCCGCGGCCGGCCATAGCGATCCGAGACCGTGCCGGTTTCCAGCAGGGGGCCGCGCAGGTCTGCCGGCGCACTGTCAAACAGCGCAGTGCCTGTGCCGGGGGCGTATCCCAGCTGGTAGCGTTCGATGATGCCCTGGTCCAGCCCGCGCTGGTTCAGGTAATCCCGGGCGATGGCTCCCTGGCTGCCCAGCAGTGCCTGACGATAGAACTGGCTGGCGTAGTCCAGCGCATCGGTCAGGGTTCTGGCCTGCTGGATCTCCTGGCGTGCCGTCTTGTCATAGGGCACTTCGAGCCCGGCCCGCTTGGCCAGTTCCTCCACCGCGTCGGTAAATCCGAGGCCGTCGAACTCCCGGACAAAACTGATGGCATCACCATGGGCTCCGCAGCCGAAGCAGTGGTAAAAGCCCTTGTCGGGACGAACATTGAAGGACGGGGTCTTTTCATCGTGGAAAGGGCAGCAGGCCTTGTAGTTGCCACCAGCTTTCTTGAGCGTGATACGTGATCCAATCAGCTCTGCCAGATCAATGCGATCAAGCAGGTCTTCTACAAAACGTTGCGGGATCAGTCCGCTCATGATGTCTCCGGTACCGCCAAATAGTGCCTCAGAGATCGTGGCTGCGTGTCGGACGCAATAGCCAAAAATGCCGCCGAAGCCAGGCCCCGGCGGCATTTTTGGTCGTAGTCACCCGGCGCAGGCCAGGCGATACGGCTTGGAGCTTTCAGTCAAGTGAGGTCTGGCTAAAAACTTAGTACAGACGCTCGAACTTGCGCTGTTCCCGCTGAAGCTTCTTGAGATGACGCTTAACGGCAGCGGCTGCTTTGCGCTTACGTACGGAAGTCGGCTTCTCGTAGTGCTCACGACGACGGACTTCGGACAGGACGCCTGCTTTCTCGCAGGAGCGCTTGAAGCGACGCAGTGCTACGTCAAACGGTTCATTCTCTTTCACTTTAACAGCTGGCATTCGAAAATCACCTACCTGATAGATTCGGTTTCTGTGTTGTCCGATCGACCGAGTCGGACCGGCTCATACCTGGTCAGATTGGCTAAAACTCGACCAGTGCGTATTTAAGGCCGGCAATGATAGCGCCTGCCTGTAGCCGAGGTCAATGTTTGTTCGATGAATCTGCCGTTGGCTTTCGGGTTTCTGCTAAACTGCCGCCCAGTTTTCAAACCGATCCGAATCGTGGCCCGAATCTATGCTGATCCTTGGTATTGAAACTTCCTGTGATGAAACCGGCATCGCCCTCTATGACAGCGAGCGCGGCCTGCGGGCCCATGCCCTGTTCAGCCAGATCGATATGCACGCGGACTATGGCGGGGTAGTTCCTGAGCTGGCCTCGAGGGACCATGTCCGCAAGCTGTTGCCGCTGTGTGACCAGGTTCTGGCGGACGCGGGTTGCGGTCGCGCTGATATCGATGGCATTGCCTATACCGCAGGCCCCGGTCTGGTGGGTGCGCTGATGGTGGGCGGCTCGGTCGCCCATGCCCTTGGCTTCGCCCTGGGTGTGCCGGTGCTGGGTGTCCACCATATGGAGGGGCATCTGCTGGCCCCGATGCTGGAGCCCGAGCCGCCGGCCTTTCCGTTTGTGGCGCTGCTTGTCTCCGGTGGGCACACCCAGCTGGTGCGGGTGGACGGTATCGGTGAGTATGAAATGCTGGGCGAGTCGGTGGATGATGCCGCCGGCGAGGCGTTCGACAAGACTGCCAAAATGCTGGGGCTCGACTACCCCGGTGGGCCGCGGGTTGCCGCCCTTGCTGAACAGGGACGTGAAGGCCGTTACCGGTTTCCTCGCCCGATGACAGACCGGCCGGGTCTGGATTTCAGTTTCAGTGGCCTGAAAACGTTCACCCTGAACACGGTGACTGCGGCGGAGGAGGCCGGTGAGCTGGATGATCAGGTTCGGGCCGACATCGCCCTTGCCTTCGAAACTGCAGTCGTCGACACCCTGGTTATCAAGTGCCGGCGCGCGCTCCAGCAAACCGGCTGCAAGCGCCTGGTCATTGCGGGGGGTGTCAGTGCCAACAAGCGCCTGCGACATGCCCTCGAAGCGATGACCGGTAAACTGGGCGCAGGGGTGTTCTATGCCCGTCCTGAGTTCTGTACCGATAACGGCGCGATGATTGCCTATGCCGGCTGTCAGCGGTTGCTGGCGGGGCAACGGGACGGCGAGCGGATTGTGGCAGTGCCCCGGTGGCCGATGAATACCCTGCCGCCGGTTGCGGAGCCCCGTACCAACGGCCTGGCAGACTGACCACGCGCCGCTGCCCGGGGCAGCTCAGAAGCGGGCCTCGCGCCCCTGGGCGAGGCGAATCAGGTTGTTGCGATGGCGCACCACGATCAGGATGGCAAGCAGGCCGAACAGCGGCAGCGTTTCGGGCTCAAGCAGGGCGCTGAGCACCGGCCCGCTGACAATGGCGACGATGGACGCCAGCGCGGAAATCCGCCAGCGCCACATCACCAGGGACCAGATGGCCGCCAGTAACAGGGTCGTCACCGGGGCCAGTGCCAGGCCGCCCCCGAGGGCCGTAGCCACGCCCTTGCCGCCCTGGAACCGGTAAAACAGCGGGACCATGTGGCCGGTGACGGCGCACAGCGCCACCATCGCCTGGCTCAGGATTGACAGCTGGGCATGATGGGCCAGCCAGACCGGTAACCAGCCTTTGGCGGCATCGAGGACCAGGGTGACCAGGGCTGGCAGCCAGCCGCCGGTGCGATACACATTGGTGGCGCCTGGATTACCTGAACCCTGGGCCCTGGGGTCTGGCAGTTGCCATAGCTGGCATACCGGCAAGGCAAACAGGATCGAGCCCAGCAGGTAGGCCAGCGCGCACAGCATAACGGTCAGCAGCGGGGCGGGGATCAGATCCATGACAAAGACGTACGCCAGTAAATTGTGAGAAAATGCCGGACCGCAAAGCCGCGGCGGAAGGCTTCACACTAGCCGCTGGACGAAATGCAATCAATCATCAATGAGTCGCAACCCGGGAGACGAAAGCCGTTGACAGACAGTGTCCTGATCGAAGGTTTGGCTGTGGAGGCAGTCATCGGTGTCTATGACTGGGAGCGAGAGGTGTGCCAGCGTCTGTTGGTCGACCTCGAAATGGCCTGGGATAACCGCAAGCCGGCAGGCTCCGACGATGTCGCCGACGCACTGGACTATGCCCGGGTCAGTGAACGGGTAACCCACTATCTGCAGGGGGCGTGTCCGCAGTTGCTGGAAACCGCAGCGGAAGGCATTGCGGCGTTGCTGCGGGATGAATTCAATGTCCGCTGGTTGCGGCTCACCCTGCGCAAGCCCGGTGCAGTTCCCCAGGCACAGGCGGTGGGTGTGCGTATCGAGCGGGGTGACCGGTGATGGTTGCGGGTAAGCGGGTGTACATCAGTATTGGCAGCAATGTGGACCGTGAGCACTATGTTCGCGCGGCACTGGATGCGCTGGCCGACTGGTTTGGCGAGCTGACCGTTTCGTCGGTGTACGAGAGTGAGGCTGTGGGCTTTGATGGCGAGCCGTTCCTCAACCTGGTGGTCGGCGTCACAACCTCGCTGTCCGTGGCGGAACTCAGTCGTCGCTTCAAGCAGTTGGAGGCGGATAACGGCCGCCGTCGTGATGTTCCGAAGTTCAGTGCCCGGACGCTCGACCTGGATATCCTGACCTACGGGGACGCCACCGGACCGGTGGATGGTGTTGAGTTGCCGCGCGGGGAAATCCTGAAGAACGCCTTTGTGTTGCGCCCGCTGGCGGAGATTGCCCCCACCGAACGGCACCCGCTGTGCGGCCAAACCTACGCCGATCTCTGGCTCGCGTATGATCGTGACCAGAAGCTCTGGCCGGTGGATTTCGACTGGCGTGGCCAGCGGGTGTCCCGTGCACAAGGCGTCGTCTGACGCCTCGCGCAATGCTCTTCGCAGTTGGTGCTGGCTGTCAGCTGCCGTTGTGATGGCGGGAGCGGAACAGCTCGATCAGTCCGTCTGTTGAGCTGTCGTTGGCACCGGGCAGCGCATCCCGGCTGAGCAGCCGATCCAGAATGTCCTTGCCCAGCTGCTTGCCCAGCTCCACGCCCCACTGGTCGAACGAATCCACGTCCCAGATCACGCCCTGGGCAAAGGTCTTGTGCTCATAGAGGGCGATCAAGGCCCCCACGGTACGCGGGGTGGCTCGTTCGAACAACAGGGTGTTGCTCGGCTTGTTGCCCGGAATGACCTTGTGGGGCGCCAGTCGGGCCACTTCCTCCGGTGGCAGTCCCTGGGCTTCCAGCTCCGCACGGGCCTCGGCCTCGGTCTTGCCTTGCATCAGTGCCTGGGTCTGGCTCAGGCAGTTGGCAAACAGGATGGCGTGGTGATTGGCCACCGGATTGTGTGTGTGCAGGGGGATAATGAAATCTGCCGGTGACAGTTTGGTGCCCTGGTGGAGCAGCTGGTGGTAAGCGTGCTGGCCATTGGCACCGGCGCCCCCCCAGATGATCGGACCGGTCTGGTAATCCACGGGCTCGCCCGCCTGGGTGACGCATTTCCCGTTACTTTCCATGTCGAGCTGCTGCAGGTGTGCCGGCAGGCCCCGCAGGTAGTGGTCGTAGGGCAGGATGGCATGGGCATCTGCCTGCCAGAAGTTGCCATACCAGATACCCAGCAAGGCCAGGATCACCGGCAGGTTGTCTTCCAGTGGGGCGGTGCGGAAGTGCTGGTCCATGGCGTGGGCGCCGGACAGCAAGGCGCGGAAGTTCTCCATACCAATAGTCAGGGCGGTGGGCAGCCCGATGGCGGACCACAGGGAGTAGCGGCCACCCACCCAGTCCCACATCGGGAAGATGTTCTCCTCGGTGATGCCGAAGTCAATAGCTTCCCGGGTATTGGCGGTGACCGCCACAAAGTGCTTGCTGATCAGTTCCTCATTGCCACCGTTATGGAGGAACCACTCCCGCGCTACCTTGGTATTCTCCAGGGTTTCCTGGGTCTTGAAGGATTTGGACTGGATCAGGAACAGTGTGGTTTCCGGGTTGATGTGGCGCAATACTTCTGTGATGTGGCTGCCGTCGATGTTGGCGACATAATGGCAGTTCAGGCGCCCGTGCCAGTACGGCTTGAGCGATGCGGACACCAGTTTCGGGCCGAGAAAAGAGCCGCCAATGCCAATACTGACCACGTCGGTGAATGGCTTGTTGGTGAAGCCGCGCCATTGAGTGCTGCGTACCCGCCAGACAAACTCTTCCATCCGTGCCAGGGTGCCGCGAACCTCGGGCATGATGTCTTCGCCGGCGACGGTGATCGGCTCACTGCCCATGTTACGCAGTGCCACGTGCAGTGCCGGTCGGTCCTCGCTGGCGTTGATGTGCTCGCCGCGGAACATGGCCTCGATCCGGTCCGGCAACTGGCAGGCGCGGGCCAGGGCCATCAGCCGCGCCATGGTGTCCGTGGTAACCAGGTTCTTGGAGTAGTCCAGGGAAATACCGGCCGCTTCGGCGAAGAATCGACGGAAGCGGTCCGGGTCCTGGTGGAACAGGTCGCGCATGTGAACCTGCTGCATGCTGGCCTGATGCTCTGCCAGTGCCCGCCATTCCGGGCGCCGGCTGAGAAGGTCGTGAGCCTGGGGCATCGGTGATTCCTTTCGGGTAACGGGATTAGCGGGTGACTGAGAGATTGTCGATCAGTCGCGTCGTGCCCAGGTAAGCAGCTGCCAGAATGGTCAGCTCCCGGTCCTCGGGGCTGGCAGGCTTGAGAGTCAGGCTGTTCACAATGGTGTAGTAGTCTGGCCGGAATCCGGCATTTTTCAGCGTGTTGCTGGCAGCCCGTTCAAGGGCCGCATAATCGGTCTGGCCCCCGGTCAGCGCGCTGGCGGTGGTCTGCATGCTCTGATAGATCGCCGATGCCCGGTTGCGCTCCTCGGCGGACAGGTAGCCGTTGCGGGAACTTTTGGCCAGGCCATCCTCTTCCCGGACCGTCGGTGCACCAATGACGTCTACTGGCATGACCAGGTCTTTGACCAGCTTGCGGATGACCGCCAGTTGCTGGAAGTCCTTCTCGCCGAACACGGCAACATCGGGTTGCACGATGTTGAACAGCATGGTGACGACCGTTGCCACGCCCTCAAAATGGCCGGGACGGCTGGCGCCGCAGTGGCCATCGCTGACTTCCGGTACCACCACCTTGGTGTGCCTGGCCAGTCCTTCCGGGTAGATCTCATCCGGTGCGGGAGCAAAGACCAGGGTATTGCCGGCGGCCTCGAGCTTTTCCTGATCATCCTGCAGAGTGCGGGGATAGGTATCCAGGTCTTCGCCGGCACCGAATTGCATGGGGTTGACGAAGATACTGGTGACTACCACGTCGGAGGCCTCCAGCGCCCGTCTCACCAGGGATATGTGGCCCTCGTGGAGGTTGCCCATGGTGGGCACCAGCCCGATGCGTTTACCCTGCTGGCGGTAGCCCTGGAGGATGGCGCGAAGTTCTTTGAGTGTATGTACGGTTCTCATGCCTTGAACGTATGCTCCTCTGCCGGGAAGGAGCGCTCCCGGACAGCTTTGACGTAAGCCTCGACAGCGGCGGATACCGAGTCGGTCCCGGCCAGGAAGTTTTTCACGAAGCGCGGCTTGACGCCGGTGGAAATGCCCAGCATGTCATGCAGCACCAGTACCTGGCCATCGGTATCTGCGCCGGCGCCAATGCCGATCACCGGTGCCTTGACGGCCTGGGTAATGCGGGCGGCCAGCACTGCCGGAACGCACTCCAGCAGAATGACGTCGGCACCCGCCGCTTCCAGTTCACAGGCATGCTCAATCATCATCTCGGCCGCATGCTCATCGCGGCCCTGGACCTTGTAGCCGCCGAACTTGTTGACGAACTGTGGTGTAAGGCCAAGGTGGGCGCAGACCGGAACGCCCCGTTCGCTCAGGGCGGCGATGGTGTCAGTCATCCAGTCGGTACCTTCCAGCTTGACCATGTGGGCGCCGGCGCGCATCAGTTCGGCCGCGTTTTCCAGCGCGGCTTCGGTGGTGCCGTAGCTCATGAACGGCATGTCGGCCATGATTAGTGCCCCCTTGTTACCCTTGGCCACGCAGCTGGTATGGTAAATCATCTGGTCCATGGTGACGGGGAGGGTGCTGTCGTTGCCCTGCAGAACCATGCCGAGTGAGTCGCCAATCAGAATGATGTCAACACCGGCTTCACTGACAACCTGGGCAAAGGTCGCGTCATAGGAGGTGAGGGCGGCGAAGGCTTCGCCCTTTTGCTTGTATTCCCGCAGGGTATTGATGGTAACAGCCATAGGATCCTTGCCTTTTGGGTGGATATGCCTGGACTGGGCCGGAGCTGCCGGCACGATCAGTGGTTAAGGTTAATCCCGGGCTGATCGTGAGGCAAGGCCACGGTCGGGTGTCGGTTATACGGGAGCTTGCGTTTCCCGGGGTAGCGGATTCAGTTTTCGCAGTGCGTTATCCGGGCACTGCGCCCTGGCGCGGGCCAGCGATGTGCCATCAGGCAGCGTGAGTTCCGGCTTGAGGTCCAGCAGGGGTTGCAGCGCGAAATCGCGGTTAACCAGTTCCGGGTGGGGAACCGTCAGTCGCTCATCGTTAATGACGTTGTCGCCGTAGATCAGCAAATCCAGGTCCAGCGTGCGTGGCCCCCAGTGCTGGATGCGCTCGCGGCCGTGGGCCAGTTCGATGGCCTGGAGATGGTCGAGCAGTGCCAGCGGTGGCAATTCGGTACGCAGCCAGACGGCGCCATTGATAAAGTCTGGCTGGTCCTGGGGGCCAACTGGCCTGCTGGCGTAAAACGGCGACTGGGCAACCAGGGTGGTCATGGGCAGGCTGGCGAGCTCGGTAACGGCCGCCGCCAACTGGCGCTCCGGGTCGGCCAGGTTACTGCCCAGGCCGATAAAGGCGTCAACCGGGGTCATGACGGTTTCCTGGTTACAGGTTTGCGGCGCCGCCGGCGTTTGGCGGGCGCGGCGCTGCCGAGCTGGGTGAGCATACGTTCACGACCGCGGTCATCGGTGTTCTGGAAGTCGGTCCACCACTGGCCGAGCCCGGGTTCGATTTCCCCCGCGGCTTCCCGGACCAGCAGGAAATCATACGCGGCGCGGAAGCGGGGGTGCTCCATGGTAACCAGTGCCCGTTTGCCCTGACGGCGCGGCAGTCGCATCTGCAGTTCCCAGATTTCTTTCATCGGGCCAGAGAACCGCTTGGGAATGGCCGTAGCCTGGACCTGATGCCCGATCACTTTGCCTATTGCCTGGTGCAGAGCAAGCTGGACCGGCTCGCCGTTGTCCTGGCGCCGAAGCCATTCTGCCTGCAGCGCCGGCCACAGCATGGCGGCAAACAGGAAGTAGGGCGTTACGGATTTGCCCTGGGCGATCCGGGCGTCGGTATTCTGTAATGCCCGGCGGATCAGCTCGTCCGGTTCGCCGGCATCAATGGCCCGAACGGTTTCCGGGAACAGCGACTCCAGCAGACGGTAGGATTTGAGCAGGTCGTAGGTAGCTTCACCGTAACCTGCCGAAAACAGCTTCAGAACCTCGTCGAACAGCCGGGCAGAGGGAATATGGGTCAGCAGCGGGGCCAGGTCCCGAATCGGCGCCGCGGTTTCCGGTTCGATCTCGAAATCCAGCTTTGCCGCAAAGCGAATGGCCCGCAGCATTCTTACCGGGTCTTCGCGATAGCGGGTTTCCGGATCACCAATCAGCCTCAACTGGCGGTTGCGCAGGTCCTCGATACCGTTGGCAAAATCAATGACAGTAAAGTTGCGGATGCAGTAATAAAGGGCGTTGACCGTGAAGTCGCGCCGCAGGGCGTCTTCCTCAAGGTTGCCGTAGACGTTGTCTCGCAGCAGCAGGCCATGTTCACTGGTTTTGCGATCATCGTCGGCGCTGTCGACCTCGGTATCGCCGGCATTGCCGCGGAACGTGGTGACCTCGATTACTTCGCGGCCGAACAACACGTGGACAATACGGAAGCGCCGGCCAATCAGCCGGGAATTGCGGAACAGTTCATGCACCTCTTCCGGCGTGGCATCGGTGGCAATGTCGAAATCCTTGGGCTGGCCATCCAGCAGGATGTCACGGACGCCGCCGCCTACAAGGTAGGCCTCGTAGCCGGCCTTGTTGAGGCGGTTCAGCACTTTCTTGGCCGGCTCGCTGATCATTGAGCGGGACACGGTGTGTTCTTCCCGGGGAATGTCCCGGCGCTTGTAAGTGCGGGGTTTGGGTTTCCCGGTACCGGGAATCAGGGACAGCAGTCGTTTTAGCATTTAAATCCGTGGATGCGTTGAGCAAAAACGAGAGTTTAACGGTTTGCACAGGATTTGCACACGTTAGACCGTGATTCCGTGCTGATGAGGGGCGCGGGGAGGTGTTTCGGCAAGTTGCAGGGACCAGATAATCAAAAGGCGGATCCGTTTTCACGAATCCGCCCTGAAAGCGTTGACGATCTGCATTATTTTTGTTGTTGCAGGGATTTTTTTGGTTTTTTTGCCCCTTGTGCTCCCCAAGACGGGGGCGTCCAGGAATGCAAACGGAAAGCTTTGAACACATTGAGCGGTCAGCGACATCGGGCGGATTCTTGAGCAAATGTAGTGGCGCCTGGAGGACGATTCTTCTCTACATCTACAACCCGCACGAGCCAAGGGACCACTAAAAAGCATAGTACCCAAAACACTCAGTTCGCTTACGTTCTGTTCTTGTTTTTGTTGCCGAACGTTCTCTGCAGCTTTTTGTTTTTGTTGTTGCCGCTGCGTTGTCACTGTTGTTTTTGTTGTTGTGCGCTATATAGAGTGCACTGCCCGTGCCAGTTTTTAAAAAACCTTTATTAACAACACCTTGAAATTTTTTAACCTGGAGTGGCCTGGCGATATGAGACTAAGGTGTTACCCAGATCACAGTTTTCATTTTGATGGTGTTACCTGGGGGAACACCGGGTAACACGTATTGCGGGGAGGGGCGGTAACAGTTCCCGGTCAAACCGGGAACCGGGAAATTCAGCTGCCGGTGGTTTTCTTGCGGGGAATACCCAGGCGCTGACGACGCTCCCAGAGGGACTTGCGGCTAATGCCCAGCTTCTGCGCCAACTCGGTTTCGCTCATGCGGTCCTGGTTCTCGAGCACGAAGTGCTGGAAGTAATCCTCCAGTGAGAGATCGCTGGTGGCATCGTTATCCCGCGGGCGCATTTGTTCGTTATTGCCCTCCACCAGGGTTTCGGGAATGTTGACGTCGCCGCCTTCGCTTTCCAGATCCAGCAGGCCGGGGGTAATGACGTCAGTGTCACAGAGAATGGTGGCACGTTCGATCGCATTCTCCAGTTCCCGGACGTTGCCGGGCCAGCGGTGTCGTTCCAGGGCACGCATTGCTTCCGGACTCAGGTTCAGCCCCGGCTTGCCCATCCGTTCTCCCTGCCGTTTAAGGAACCGGCTGGCCAGGCCCAGGATGTCGCCCTGGCGCTCACGCAATGGCGGAATCCGGATCTGCATGACGTTCAGGCGGTAATAAAGATCTTCCCGGAACTCTCCGGTACGGGTCATGGCCTTGAGGTTGCGGTGGGTAGCGGCAATCATCCGCACATCCACCTGGCGGCTCTGGGTGGAGCCGACCTTGCGGATTTCGCCTTCCTGCAGGACCCGTAGCAAGCGTGCCTGCGCTTCCGGAGGCAGTTCGCCGATTTCGTCGAGAAACAGGCTGCCACCGTCAGCGGCTTCGATCAGGCCGGTACGGGCAGAAACGGCACCGGTAAAGGCGCCTTTCTCGTGGCCAAACAGCTCCGATTCGATCAGGCTTTCCGGAATCGCAGCGCAGTTGACCGAAATCAGTGGTCGTGCCGCCCGTGGGCTGAGCAGGTGCAGGGCGCGGGCTGCCAGTTCCTTGCCAGTGCCGGATTCACCCTGGATCAGCACGGTGGTTTCGGTAGGTGCTACCTTGCGAATCAGGGTGAAGACCTTCTGCATGGCGTCGCACTTGCCATACATGATGGTCGACGGATCGATGGTGCCATCATTGCCGGCGGGCTCCTCAGGGGCATCCGCCGCGTGCTGGTCGGGGGCCTGGCGGCGTTGCAGAATCGCCGCCACAGCAGCCAGCATTTCATCATGGTCGAACGGTTTGGCAATGTACTCAACGGCCCCCATTTTCATGGAGTCCACCGCAGAACGCAGGCTGGCATAGCTGGTCATGATCAGTACCGGGGTGGCAGCTGCCCGGGTGATCAGTTCGGTACCGGGGGCGCCGGGCAGCCTCAGGTCGGAAATGATCAGATCAAAGTCGTTCAGTTCGTAGCCGCTGTCGGCCTCGTCGACCGAGCCGGCGACGGCCACCTCGTAGCCGGCGTGTTGCAGCAGTTTCCGCAAGGCGGAACGAATAATCTCTTCGTCTTCTACGATCAGTATGCGGGGCATAGCTGTTTCATGACCTTTCGTTCTGGCTGAGGGCGGACTCGGTGTCGGCTTCGTAGGCTGGCAGAGTCAGTCGTACGCAGGTGCCGTGGTCAGTCGTGGGACTGGCCGGGCTGATGACCTGGATGTTGCCGTAATGTTCTTCGATGATGCTGTAGACCAGGGACAGGCCGAGTCCGGTGCCCTGGTTGGGTCCTTTGGTGGTATAGAAGGGCTCGAAAATATGATCGAGCTGGTCTTCGGGAATCCCGGAACCCTCGTCGGTGACCTCGATGATAGCGGAGTATCCCTCGCGGTTTCCACTGATGCGGATCAGCCCGCCCTCGGGGGAGGCGTCCCGGGCATTGGCCAGCAGGTTGACGAATACCTGTACCAGGCGTTGTTCGTCCCCCAGCACCATGAGATTGACCGGACAGTCGTTCTGGTAGTGGATGCCGGCGCCTTTGTCGCTCAGCGACAGCAGGTTGATGGACTCCTCCACGCAGCGCCGGATGGTCACCGGTTCGTAACGGTTGGCGGGGGCGTGGTTGCCGGAGCGGGCGAAATTCATCAGCGATTGCAGGATTGCGGAGATGCGGCGGGTCTGCTGCTGGATCTGCTCCGCGGTGGCAAGAATGTCCGGGTTGTCGGTTTCCAGCTTCAGGTTCTGTGCCAGCGACGAAATGCCGGTCACCGGGTTGCCGATTTCGTGGGCGACGCCGGCCGCCAGCCGGCCCACCGAGGCCAGTCGTTCGCTGTGCATCAGCTCGTCCTCGAGCAACCGGGTTTCGGTCTGGTCTTCTACCAGGATGATGCTGCCTCCTTCGGGATGGTCGGGGCCGCTGAGCGCCGCCTTGTGCAGGTTGAGCCAGTGGGGGCGGCCCTTGAGGTCGAGCCGGTGCTTGTAACGGTGCAGATCCGGACCATTAACGAAATCCTCGAACAGGGCGGCCCAGTGTTCGGGCAGGGCCATCAGCCGGGCCCCGACAACGTCGTCCGCAGCAATCCCGGTCAGCTGCTCCATGGTGTGGTTCCACATCAGGATTTCGTCGTCATCCCCGACCGAAGCTGCCGGTATCGGCAAGTTCTGCAGGGTCTGGCGGTAGTGGCGGCGGAGGTTGTCCAGTTCGCCGGCAAGGCCGGTCAGCTGATTCTGGTATTCACCAAGAGTCCGTTCCACGTAGCGGATGTCCTGGGCGGTACCGCTGCTGGCCATGGGTTTAAAGCCCAGGTGCCGCTTGACGATATCGCTGGCCACGGAGGGACCGAGCAGGCCTGACAGGTTGATCTCCACCTGATCGCGCAAGCGGCGTAACTGGTAGGGGCGGTACTCGACCTGAGGGAGTTTCAGCTGGCTGATGGCCCGCTCGACTTCCCGTCGGGCGACGCCAAGCCCGAGCGGGTCCGCCAGTTGCTGGACGAAATCCCGTGAGGAGGTGGCGACCAGTTCGCGGCGCTGGGGACGGGACAGGGCGCCGAGGGAGCAGGCCTGTGCCGAACTGCTTTCTTCAGCCGAACTGGCGCTCAGGACTGACGCAATGGCAAAAACGGTGACGTTGGCGGTCAGGCTGATAAAGGTGAACAGGTGCCAGTTGCCGTATTCGGGAATAATCGGGGCACCGAGCCATTCCAGCAGGTTGGCGGTGTGGGAAAACGGTAGCACCAGGGTGACCACCCAGATCAGGGTGCCTGTTACCAGGCCGGCAATGAGACCGCGCCGGTTGCCTTCCGGCCAGTAGATGACCCCGAGCGCGCCGGGCAGCAATTGCAGGACGCCGGTGAGGGAAATGGCGCCCAGAATGGACAGGTCCAGGTTGTTGCCGACGGTCTCGTGGAACAGCAGGGCGGTCATGATGATCACGACAATCAGCAGACGCTTGGTCCAGCGCAGCCAGCGATAGATGTCGGCATGGTCTCGCGGCGTACGCAGTGGCAGAACCACGTGGTTCAGCACCATGCCCGCCAGCGCCAGGGTGCTGACGATCATCAGTCCGCTGGCGGCCGAGAGGCCTGCAATGTACATCAGCAGGGTAAGCAGGGGGCTGCCCAGCGCCTGCGCGATGCCGATGGCGAAGAAGTCGGGGCCGGTTGTCACGCCGAGTTCCTGGCCGCCCCACAGGATGACCGGCACTGGCAGTGCCAGCAGCAGCAGGTACAGTGGCAACCCCCAGCTGGCCTTTGCCAGGGCCTTGGGTGACGGGTTCTCGCTGAAAATCATGTGATACATGTGGGGCAGCACCAGTGCGCCGGCGAAAGACATCAGCATCAGCGCGCGCCAGCTGCCGTCGTCGATGCTCATGGTCATCGCGCCGGCGGGCGAGGTGTTCAGGCTGAGCCACTGTTCCAGGCCGCCCATGCCGCCGAAAACGCTGAACAGCAGGATGCCACCGAGCAGCAGCAGGCTGGCCAGTTTGATCAGGGAGTCAAAGGCGATGGCGACAACCAGTCCCTGGTGGCTCTCCGAGCCCTGGTCACGGCGGGCGCCGAACAGCATGGTGAACAGCACGACGGTGAGGCTGAAGTAAACACTGACCACGCCGGGAGAGGCCTCCGGCGCCAGCAGGCTGGCGGATGTCGACACCGCCTGAATCTGCATGCTGAGCAGCGACAGGATGGCCGCTCCGGAGCACAGGGTAACCAGGGTGCCAGCCCACTGGCTTCGGTAACGGAACGCAAACAGGTCGGCCAGGGAGGTCAGCTGGTAGGCGCGACCGATACGCATGATCGGATTAAGCAGCACCGGTGCCAGCAAGAACGCGCCACTGATGCCCAGGTAGTAGGCGAGAAAGCCAAAGCCGGATTCTGCCGCCAGGCCAACTGCGGCGTACACTGCCCAGATGCCGGCATAGACGCCGAGGCTGAGTACGTAAACCAGTGGGTGGCGGACCCAGCTGCGGGGGATCACCCCGCGTTCGGTGATGTGGGCGATGCCGAACAGCAGGATCAGGTAACAGAGGCTGCTGCCCAGCAGCGTCAGCAGGCTAAAACTCATTGGGATCCCGACGCCATTCGAGCCAGAATCCCATGGCGATCAGCCCACCCCAGATCACGTAGGGGCTGTACCAGGCGTTCCCGGGGGCGATCCACCAGTCGAGAATGTTCGGGGAGAATATATAGATGGCCAGCACCAGCAGGAAAACAAGGCGGTAGATATACATCAGGCTTCAGGTCCGGGCTGTCAGTATGAACCGGTTTATACCACGTTGAGGGCGCCACTGTCAGTTGTGCTGACGGTCCGTCAGGCAGTCCGGTGCCTGGTGAGGGTGGCGCGGGATGGCATCGCGCCGCCAGTGGCGGACGGCCCAGGCGAGGATTTCGGCGGGCGTGCAGCTGCGCAATTCTGCAGGCGGCTGTTGGCCGAGCGCCTGCAGCGCATCGGTCAGGTTGGCAGCCGGGGTGGTGTCATTCAGTGCCGGAGCCTGATTCTGTTTGCTGAGCTTCTGGCCCGCAGCATTGAGGATGACGGGGATGTGCAGCCAGTGCGGCGGCTGATGGCCGAGGGCTCGGAATAGCTGCTGTTGTTGCGCGGTCATCCCCAGCAGGTCGGAGCCGCGGACGACGTCGGTGATGCCTTGGTCAATGTCATCCACCACGACAGCGAGCTGATAGGCGAAAAACCCCTCCTTGCGCAGCAGAACCGGATCATCCAGCTCCCGGCGCACCCACTGGTGTTGCGGGCCAAGCAGTTCATCCTGCCATTCACTGCGCTCGTCTTCCAGCGCAAAGCGGATAGCGCACGGGGTGCCGCTGTCACTGAGGTGCGCGGTCCGGCAGTGATCCGGATGACGGCCACCATGGGCCAGCAACTGTTTGCGGGAGCAACGGCAACGGTAGGCCTTGTGTTGGCTGATCAGGCTGGCAATCGCGGCATGGTAGGCGGCGTGGCGCCGGGACTGGAAGCGAATCGGCTCGTCCGAAATGAGCTGGTGGACTTGCAGGCTATGAAGAATCCGGTCGGCGGCATCCGCGGGTTCCCGCAGCGGGTCGAGATCCTCAATGCGAACCAGCCAGGTGCCGGATCGGATTCGGGCCTCGAGGAAGCTGGCCAGCGCTGTCACCAGGGAGCCGAAATGAAGCGGGCCGGTAGGAGAGGGCGCAAATCGGCCCCGGTAGGGATTCTCGGTCATAGGTAGCCAGGTAACGGCCTCCGGGGAGGCCGGTACGGCAGGGCAGCGGTCAGATACCGGTCTGACGCTCGCGGATTTCCGCCAGGGTTTTGCAGTCGATGCACAGAGTCGCCGTGGGACGGGCTTCCAGGCGGCGAATGCCGATCTCGACGCCACACTGGTCACAGAAGCCGTAATCGTCCTTGTCGATACGGTCGATGGTCTGGTCGATTTTCTTGATCAGTTTGCGCTCACGATCGCGGGTGCGCAGTTCCAGGCTGAACTCTTCCTCCTGGGTGGCACGGTCGCTGGGATCCGCGTAGTTGGCTGCATCTTCCTGCATGTGATGCATGGTGCGGTCAACTTCTTCCATCAGCTCCTGCTTCCATTGCAGCAGCAGATTGCGGAAGTGCTCAAGCATGTCCGCGCTCATGTAATCTTCACCCTTCTTCATTTCATAGGGGGTGAAGTTTGAGAAACGCTCGCGTGGTTGTTCTGCAGTGTTTGCCATTGAACCCGGCCTCTTATTGGTACTTCGCTAGAACGCTTTTCTGTCGATGGCAGTGGCAATCCGCCACCGCCGCGTATTCGTTTTCCTTGCACCTGTACAGGGACAGGCACCTTCTCAGGGGCAGAAACGTTCGTCCTGAAACGGGAATTTGCGGAAAATAGCAGATAAGGCATGGGCGCGCCAGCCTTGTGATGGCACCTTTTACTCTGCGTTGGCCTCCGGCGGTCAGGATACGTATGATGCGGCAAACGAAAATCCGAGGATTTTGTCATGGAGTTTCCGTCTCCCCTGATCGGTGGCCGGCTAATCCGGCGTTACAAGCGGTTTCTCGCCGACGTCCGGCTTGAGGATGGCTGCGAGGTGACGGCTCATTGTCCCAATACCGGATCGATGCTCGGTTGCCAGCCGGAAGACGCCAGGGTCTGGCTGAGTGAGAGTGATAACCCCAAGCGTAAGTTGCGCTATACCTGGGAACTGGTGGACACCGGCGCCGGGCTGGCCTGTATCAACACTGCCAGACCCAATGGCCAGGCCCGGTGCGCGATCGAGGCGGGTATGGTGGCCGAGTTGGCGGGCTATGGCAGCTGCCGGTCGGAGGTTCGCTATGGCAGTGAAAAAAGCCGCATCGACCTCCATCTTTCAGGCCATCCCTCGGCCCCGGATGCCTGGGTGGAAGTCAAGAATGTCACGCTTTGTGAGGCAGGGGTGGGCTATTTTCCCGACGCGGTGACCGTGCGCGGCCAGAAACACCTGCGGGAACTGATGGGCCAGGTCGCGGCCGGCGAGCGCGGGGTGCTGTTGTTCGTGGTTAATCACAGCGGAATTCGTGAGGTCCGGCCGGCAGATCACATTGATCCGGCTTACGGCAAGTTGCTGCGGGAAGCGGCCGCCGCGGGGGTTGAAGTATTGGCTTACCGGGCTGACCTGGAGAGCAACGGCGAGCCGTCCGGAGCACTGGGTCTGGGGCGGGCGGTCCCTGTCTGCCTTTAAGGCGTGTCCTTACCGGGGTTGACCCGCACAATGCCTTCTTTGACCTGAACCGGCAGTGGCGTCAGGGCGTCGCCCTGGCAGGGGCCGGCGATACAGTGGCCGTCCTCCGGGGTGAACAGTGCGCCATGGGTGGCGCACTGGATGAAACAGCCATCGATATCGAAAAAGCGGCCCGGTAACCAGTTGAGTTCGATGCCCAGGTGGGGGCAGCGGTTAACGTAGGCGCAGACCCTGTCGCCGCGCCGGAACACGAAACCGCGGGTCGGCCGGGTCGCTTCGCCGAGGCTGAACTCGACGAATACGCCGCCCGCCAGCTCCTCCTCCTTGCAGATTGCCTGCCAGCCGCTCCCGCTCATTTGGCAGGGTCGGACAGACCGAAATGCTGCCGGATACGGTCAGCGAGGGCTTCTGCCACATGATCCTGGTCGGTATGGATGTGGATCGTGTGGCTCTTCTCCTCGGCGGTCAGCGGTTCGAACCAGCTGGCTTGCTGGTCCAGCAGTTCTTCGGTGGCTTCCGAGGCATCGTCGGAGCGCTTGCGGATCCATTCCCGGCGCAGCTGTTCCGGCGCCTCGCAGTGGATCAGCGCGAACGGGGCGCCGTGTTCTTCCGCCACTGCGGTCAGCAGTGCCCGCTCGGTCACTTTCAGGCTGGCGGCATCCACCACCACGGGCAGGCCGTCGTCGAGCATTTCCGCTGCCAGCCGGGCCAGGTGTTGGTAGGTAGCCTCGTTGGCTTCCGCGGTGTAGAGGTTTTCCCCGGGGGCAGACTTGCTCTGGTCCAGTGGGCCAAGGCCGTGCAGCCGCTTGCGTTCAACGTCGGAACGGATCCGGATCAGCCCCAGTTCCGCCGCCAGCGCGGCACTCACGCAGGATTTACCGCTCGCTGACAGGCCGGTAGTGGCCAGCATGTAGAGATTGGGGATGGTGCTGTAGCTTTCGGCCAGGTTGGCGTAATCGCGGTAGCGTTGCAGCAGGCCGATTTTGTCCTGCTCGCTGAGCCCCGGGGATGCCATGGTGAACAGGGCAATCTTCGCCCGCACCATCGCCCGGTAGGCCTTGTAGAGGGGCAGCAGGGCCAGGGCGTTATAGTCGCCGCGATACTCCAGGTAGGTGTTCAGCACCAGGTTGGCGAGCACGGTTTCCCGTCGCGATTCCAGATCCATCAGCAGGAAGGCCAGGTCGTTGATCACGTCGATCCAGCGGAAGGGTTCGTTGAATTCGATGCAGTCAAAGACGGTAACACGGCCTTCGAAGCTCGTGATGTTGGCCAGATGCAGGTCGCCGTGGCATTCGCGGACAAAACCCTGTGCCCGGCGCTGCGCAATCAGGTCCCGGTGGCGCTCGAAGGTGGTGCGGGTCCAGTCTTCCAGCACGTCCAGTTGTCCGAGCAGGGTATCGTCCTCGAGCAGTGGCCGGATCTGGTCAAAGTTCTCCTGCATGGCGGCAAACACCGCTTCGGGGGTGCCCAGTGGTTGGTCATCGGCGACCGGAGGCAGCTGGTCGTGGAACTGTGCAACCTGGCGTGCCAGGCTGTTCAGCAGCTCGCTGTTTAGCTGCCCTTTCTCCTGTAGCACGTCAAACAGCTGGTCCTGGTCGAACCGGCGCATACGGACGGCGTACTCAAAGGCCTCCCCCTGGCCGCCCAGCTGCGGTTGCTCGGGGCTTCCGGTAATCGGCACCACTCCGAGGTACAGGTCGGCTGCGAGACGACGGTTCAGCCGGACCTCTTCCTCGCAGAAATGCTTGCGCTGCGCCAGGGTGGAGAAGTCCAGAAAGCCGAAGTTCATAGGCTTTTTGATCTTGTAGGCGTAGTCGCCTGCCAGAATGACCCAGGAAATATGGGTCTGGAGGACCTGGAAGTCCGTGACCGGGTGGTCGTAGAGCGCCGGATTCTGTAATGCGCTGATCAGATCGGTGTTGGTGTCAGTCACGGGCCTCTCCTTAGAACTCGATAGTTATGGCTGCGGCTATCATAACGGGCATAAATCGCAGATTACAGAAATAACATGGAGCGGGGCTGCATCATGGTGGCCCGCTTTCGCTATAATCGGCGCCATGAAAAAGTCCAGTTCCCCAAGAAAAAATCCCAAAAAGAACAAGCGCAAACACAGTAAACCCTGGTTCTGGCGTTTGTTCTTCCGGCTCGCAGCCATCGGCCTGGTCATCCTGGCCGGCTGGACGGTCTATCTGGACGCGGTGGTCACCTCCCGCTTTGAGGGCCGTCGCTTTGAGGTGCCGTCGCGGGTATATGCGCGTCCTCTGGAATTGTACGACGGGGCCAGTGTCAGTGCCGGGGGGCTGCTTCGCGAGCTTGAACTGGCAGGGTTCCGGCGCGGCGATGGCGTCCAGCCTGGCACCTTCCGTCAGAGCGGGGGGCGGTTTGTTATCAGCTCCCGTGGTTTCCGCTTTGCCGATGGCGCCGAGCCCCGGCGCCAGTTGTCATTTACGGTGTCTGGCGACCGGGTCAGTAATTTCCGGGTTGTCGCCGGAGATGCCTCGCCCATTGTTCGCCTCGAACCCGCCCAGATCGGCGGAATCTATCCGGCCCACAAGGAGGACCGGGTCCTGATCCGTCTGGAAGATCTGCCACCGATGTTCGAGGAAACGCTGCTGGCGGTGGAAGATCGTAATTTCTATGATCATTCCGGCATTGCACCGTTGTCCATTGCCCGTGCTATGTGGGTGAACCTGCAGGCTGGCCGCGTCGTCCAGGGCGGCAGTACCCTGACCCAGCAGTTGGTCAAGAATTTCTTCCTGACCCGTGACCAGACGCTGATCCGTAAAGGGAATGAAGCACTGATGTCGCTGCTGCTGGAGCTGCATTACGACAAACGGGATATTCTCGAGACGTACCTGAACGAGGTCTATCTCGGCCAGGCCGGCAGTCGCGGAATTCACGGCTTTGGCCTGGCCTCCCAGTTCTACTTCGGGGAATCCCTGGGCAATCTGGAGCTGCACCAGCTGGCGTTGCTGGTCGGCATGGTCAAGGGCCCCAGCTACTATGATCCGCGGCGCCACCCGGAGCGGGCGCTGGAACGGCGTAACCTGGTAATCGATGTGCTGGCGGAAACCGGTCATATCGACGCTGCCCAGGCCAGTCGTGCCAAGGGACGTCCGCTGGGTATTGCTGCCCGACCGTCGTATTCTGAGAACCGTTATCCCGCCTACATCGACCTGGTGCGTCGCCACCTGGCGCGGGATTATAAGGAAGAAGATCTGAAGAGTGAGGGGTTGAGGATCTTCACCACCCTTGATCCCTTGTTGCAGCACGCCGCCGAGTATTCGGTGCGGGAAACCCTCGATGGCCTGGGCGGCGCGCCTACAGAGGGCGGGCTGGAGTCTGCCATGGTCGTTACCGCCAGGGACAGCGGGGAAGTGCTGGCACTGGTAGGCGGCCGCGATCCAAAATTCGCCGGTTTCAATCGTGCGGTGGATGCCAGCCGTCCCATCGGCTCGTTGGTCAAACCGTTTATTTACCTGGCCGCCCTGCAGCAACCCCAGCGTTATACCCTGATTACGCCGGTGGAGGATCGCTCGTTCTCGCTGGTGTTTGATGATGGCCGCCGCTGGGAACCGCAGAACTATGACAAGCAGGAGCGGGGTGACGTGCCGCTGCACAGCGCGCTGTCCCATTCCTATAACCTGCCTGCAGTCCGGGTGGGGCTGGATGTGGGTATCGACAAGGTGATCGCCGTCCTGCAGGACCTGGGTGTTACCAGCCCGGTTCCCGAGTACCCGTCGATGTTGCTGGGAGCGGTTTCCATGTCGCCGGTCACCGTAGCCCAGATCTACCAGGGACTGGCGACGTCCGGTTTCAACACCCCATTGCGGACGATCCGTCAGGTTACCGATGCCAAGGGCGAGCCGCTGTCACGCTACAATCTCAAGGTCGACCAGGTGGCGGACCCGGCGGCGGTTCACCTGGTTCAGTACGCCATGCAGGAAACCATGCAGGAGGGCACCGGGCGCTCGGCATACCGGTTCGTGCCGGGAAGCCTGACCCTTGCAGGCAAGACCGGAACCACCGATGATGGCCGGGATTCCTGGTTTGCCGGTTTCAGTGGCGACCTGCTGGCGGTCACCTGGGTTGGCCGGGACGACAATGGGCCGACGTCGCTGACCGGTGCCAGTGGAGCGTTGCCGGTATGGGCGAGGTTTATGAGCCAGGTGCCCCAACACGGGTTTTCCCCTGTGGTGCCGGATGGCGTCCGCTATCACTGGGTCGACCCCGCTGCGGAAGCCCTGACTGATGAATTTTGTGACAATGCACGCTTCGTACCTTTTATCGCGGGCAGCGAACCGACGGCGACCGTGTCCTGTTCCGGGCGGTTGCAAAAACGGTTGCGAGGCTGGTTTGAAGGATTGTTCCAATGATGATGTCGAAACTGAAATACGCCACACTGCTTGTCACGGGTCTGACTCTGGCCGGGTGTGCCAGCAGCCCCGGGGGTTCCATTTACGTGCCGATTGGAGGCTCCCAGCCCCGCGAACAGGCGCCGGAGCCGCCCCGCAGTACCCAGGGTAGTTACCCGGAATCCGCCGCTGACCAGGGTTATGAGGAGGACGAGCCGGTCGTCAGTCAGCCGGCGCCTGAGCGGGACTCCTCCTCACGGCCGAGTTATCAGGACCAGAGTGAGGCTCTGTCGCCCGCTGCCGCCAGCCTGATTCGCCAGGCGGACAACCTGCTGGCCAGTGGTGATGCCCGGGGTGCGGTCAGTCAACTGGAACGGGCCCAGCGCATCGCACCACGCTCTCCTGAGGTGTACTTCAAGCTGTCCGAAGCTTACGTCGCAATGAATCAGCTTGGCTCGGCGGAACAGTTTACCCTGAAGGGACTGTCACTCGCTGGCAGCGATAGCCGGCTGCAGCGCACCGGCTGGCTGTTGTTGGCCGATATCCGGCGGGCAAGGGGTAATACCGCAGGAGCCCGTGAGGCCGAGTCCCGGGCGGCGATGCTCTGATCCGATCCGGCGAGATCGGGTGAGGTGCGGAGGGTGACATCGCCAGGGTTGGTGGTGTCGCGCCGGACATACAAAAAAAGAGCCCGCAATGGGCTCTTTTTTTGGGTTGGGCGGAAACGCTCGGACAATCAGAAGTCCGCAGTCGTTGTGGTGTCCGCAACCACGGTGACGTTCTGCGTGCCGTAGAAGGTCAGCTCCTCATCCACCAGTTCGCCATTAGCATCCTCCCGGGTGTCCAGGTCGCAGGTATAGCTTACGGTGTAGTTGCCGGCGCTGATAAAGGCTGCGGTGTAGGAGTAAGCGGTACCATCGAATGCTACGGGAGCAATCACCAGTGGCTCGTTGGTGCTGCCAAGGTCATCCGGAACCTGGTCTGCGCCGGTGTGGACATAAACTCCGCCATCAAAGGTGGCGGCATCGGTGCAGGCTTCGGCGATCAGTGTTCCGTCGACGGTGCCGCTGATGGTGCCCGCTTCAACATTGTCGATCAGCCGTAATGCCGGCTTGAGAAAGTACTCGGCGCCGCTCGGGTTGCTGCCCTGGGGATCGACGATGGATTTGCGCACGTCGAAATCGATGGTGAAGTCCGCATCGCCACCGGCAGGTACGGTGAAGCCGCTCACCAGCTTGAGTCCGGTTTGTGCGCCGGATGGAATGTAGAGATCATGGACGCCGCCGTTCATATCTACGGCAGTCAGTTCGCCCGGCTCGGTGCTGATGTACAGGCGGACCCAGTTGTATTCGCCTGCAGGTACTTCCTCGTCGTTCAGCAGCAGGGCGGCGTTACCGCCTTGCAGAGCCAGCAGGTCGAGAGCCAGCGGCTCCTCGAAATCATAGCGCCGGCTTTCGCCGGAGGCCGGCTTGATTTCCACGCCGGCTACTGTGATGTTCACTTCCTTGAGTTCGTCCACCGGGGCATCGGTAATGCCCAGGGACAGGGTGCCTGTAGCCTGGCTGTCGCCACCGTCGCCACCACAGGCTGCGAGGCTGGCCGCGAGGGCTGTGACCGTAAGAAACTTCAGCGAGTTATTCATTTTGTGTCTCCATTCTTTTGGCTGGTCACGAAATGGGTATGTGCGAAACGTTGCACATCCTCCCTATTAAACGACACATTCCGTTACCGGGTTCCTGCCGGCTTGTTAACGTTTTCTAACTTTATGAGTGTAAAGTTTACGGATTGCCGCGGGTAACTCATATTCCCGGCTCTGGTTCTGTTATAGACTGGCCTGACCCGATTTCATACCTGATCACCTGAAGTAAGTGAGCACTGGATTTGGCGTTACTTCCATTTCGGCCTTCCCGGTCCAAGCGATTTGAACGGCTTGTGCAGCCCCATTTGCAGGGTATGTACCGCTTCGCCTTCAGATTGGCCGGGCAACAACAGGACGCCGAAGACCTGGTTCAGGATGTGGTGGTAAAACTCTATCCGCGCCTCGAGGAACTGGAAGCGGTCGATCAGCTCAGACCGTGGCTCAATCGTGTGTTGTACCGGCATTTCATTGACCAGGTTCGTCGCAAGGGCCGTCAGTCGGATCGGCCGATCAGTGAAGTGGCAGACCCGGAGCAGCAGGCTGGCTATCTCGATGCGTTTGCCTCCGACACCCCGGAGCTGGGTGAGCAGCTCGATCTTGCGCGGCTGGGTCCACAGCTTGCCCGGGTGCTTGAGAGCCTGTCGCCCGATCAGCGAACGCTGATCATGTTGCACGATGTCGACGGCTGGCGGCAGGAGGACATTGCAGAAGTACTTGATGTGCCCATCGGGACCATCAAATCCCGGCTCCATCGGTGCCGGGCAGCACTCCGTGAACGGTTGCAGCGAGAAATGGAACCTTTTTCCGTTACCGGGCGTGTGGAACAATGAGGTGATGGATATGACTTGTCGTGACTGCCAGCGTGATCTGGTTTCTTACATTCTGAACGAGCTTCCGGCGGCGCAGGCAAAAGGGGTTGCCGCCCATCTTGCCGGCTGCGAGCGCTGCTTGTCACGGCTGGCCAGTGAAAGGGCGATTCTGGATGCGCTTGCGCAGCACGGCATTCCGGATCCGTCACCGGATTTCGAGCAGCGGGTGCTTGGTGCCGCGACTACTCGCCATGGCGGCGGGGGTGCAGGGCAGGGCTGGAGCACGCCGATTCTGGGTGGCGCCATCGCAGCGGCGCTGGCGTTGGGCATTGCTTTAGGTGTGGGGCTCAAGTCCGGATCGGGCGAAGGGGAGCCGTCAGCCATGGCTGACGCGACTGCGACGTCAGTTGCGCCGGTTGCAGAAGGCAGCTCGGACAGCGTTCCGGTAGTTGTCGACAGTGTCCGGACGGTGCGGCTGGCTTTCAATTCCGGCGAGGCGCTGACCGGTGTGACCCTGACACTGGAACTGCCTCCCCATGTGGAGCTGGCAACCTACCCGGGTCATCACCAGCTGAGCTGGAAAGTGGACCTTGCGGCGGGTGAAAACGTCCTCGCGCTGCCTCTGAGGGTACTGTTCCCCGGGGCCGGAGAACTGGTTGCTCACCTTGATGACGGTCGCCGACAGAAAACCTTCCGGGCTAGTATCCCCGGAGCTACTGCGGCGGCAACAACGGAGCCTGCATCATGATTGAGGTGCTGAACAAGATGGCAGGGCGGGTATCAGGCGTGCTGGTTTTGCTGGTGTTCGTGGTAACGACGGCGCACGCCAGTGATGATCTCGATGTCACCATGCGAATGGTGACGGACGATGCCGAACTCACGGAGTCGGTGGTCCGGGAGATTGAACTGCCACAGCCGGTGATTACGGACCGATTCGAGATGCCGGGACTGCGGGACAGCATCGACGTGCTGGACAGCACGCGGGAGCTGAGTGACGCGGTCAGCGAGCAGACCAGCGATATTCAGGATCTGGTCGATGATGATCTGCTGAATACCGAAGATATACTCGAGGGTCCCGGCGATATCCTTGACGGAACTCTTGATGGCACCGGTGACCTGTTGGATGGCACCGGTGATGTTCTTGATGGCGTTCTCGGTGATAACGGAGGTCTGCTGGATGGCACCGGCGACGTGCTGGACGGCACCCTCGATGGCGCCGGCAACCTGCTCGACGCCACTGGTGACACCCTGGAGCAGACAACCGATACGCTGCTGAACGGCTCGGGCAACTGAGGGTTTCGCCGCCAGCGGTCAACGGAGCTACCCGAGGACGTTCGGGCCATTCTTGCCGAGGCATGTTGCCCACTTTAACTCCGGCTTCCCAGCCGGCCTTCGCTGTTATACTCTCCAAGTAACGAGGTCTGCTCATTGGTCGCCAACTGACGCGGAATTGCGGGATTCTCCGGCAAATACTGCGTAGTGGTTGCGGCTGGTGCGTTATTCACACCTGTTCCGGGGAGCCCCGCTTGCTTGCAAGTTGGCGATTAGTACCGATTCTGCTTGTGCTTTGCCTGCCGGTGTCTACGGTCGTCGCCGCGACCGGAGCGGGAGCAGCTGATGCCCAGGCGTCGTTTCGTTCCGGTGTGAAGGCGTTCGGAGCGGGCGACTTGCAGCTGGCGCGCCAGTTTCTTGAAGAGGCTCGCAGCCGGGGCCTGACCCGTCTTTCCTTGCACTACAATCTTGGCGTTGTCTATTTTCGGTTGGGCGAATACTCGTTGGCGGAGACCGAGTTTACCGCCTTGCTGGATTCCGATCACCGCACCCTCGCAATGTACAACCTGGGCCTGGTTGCCCTCGGGGCCGGCAATACATTGTCTGCGCGAGACTGGTTCAGCTCGGTCCGACAGTCCGGGAGTGATGACAAGCTGGTGGCCCTTGCCACCCGCCAGCTTGACAGACTGGAGGCCGGTCAGCAGGAGATGCGGGTAGCCGACCGCGAATGGCAGGGCTACCTGTCCCTCGCAGGTGGCTACGACGACAATATTGCCAGTGCACCAGAGTCGGCCGCGACCGGACGATCGGGTGCCGCCTGGGAGGCCATACTTGCCGGCTCAGGTATCGCTGCCGGTAACCGGGACTCCGGGCTCCGCATTGAAGGTGCCGCTTATACCCGCCGCTACCCCTCGGCAAGTGATTTCAATACCGATCTGGTCCGGTTGGGTGTTGCGTGGTTGCAACAGGCTGGCCCGGGACATCTGGTGACGACGGTCAGTGGCTCCCAGAGCTGGCTGGACAGCCGGGAGCTCGAGCGTCAAGCCAGGCTGGACCTGGCCTACGAGGCCGACAATTGCGCCCTGTTGGGTAACGGAGGTGACTGCAAGGCGACGGTATCCGGCAGCTCGGTCACCGGCGGTGAGGCGTTTCAGGCGTACGATGGTGAGTGGTATCGTGCGGCGTTTCGCGCCCGCAAGAAGATGGGCGCCTGGAGACTGGATGCCGAGTATCGCTATGAAGTAAACGACCGCGACGATCTCGAAACCTTCTGGGAGTTCTACAGCGTCTCGCCGCGTCGGCACTTTGTCGAGGCGGGAGTGCGCCGCTTGCTGACCTCGCGGTTGCAGATAGGTGTCGAGGCCGGGTATCGGCATAGCCGGTATCCGGATCCCCACCGCCTTATCAGCGATGGTGTGATCCGGACCCTTGAGCGTGAGGATGAACGTGTCGAGGGTGGCGTGCTGGCCCGTTACGTGCTGAGTCGTCAATGGGTGATCAGTGCGGAATGGAATCTCACGGATAACGACAGCACCATCGATCGCTACGAGTATCGCCGTCAAACTGCCCAGATGGCGCTCGAAGGAGTCTTCTGACGAAAACAGAACGGCCGCAAGGTGCGGCCGTTCTGTTTTCTGGTGTCGCTCTTCAGGTGCCGGGATCAGAGTCCGGCATTTTTCAGGCGGTTGGCCTGCTGGAGGTAAACAGTCTTGGGGTCGGTTTCGAACAGACTGTGCAGGCCGAGAGTCTGGTTGACCTCATCCAGATGGTTCATGAAGTAATCATCGCGGATTACCCGTCCGAAGTGGGAGCTGCACCGGCCAACCAGGCCGTCGTTCGCACTGAAGCCAAAGGCCAGGCTGGTGGTGCCCATGAGCGCATCCGACGGATCCAGGACGTTTGTCAGCACTCCGGTGCCCCCCCAGGAATAGAAGCGGATACCGTTGGCGGAATAAGCCCCTTCGCTACAGCTGCTGGAGGGCATGCCGGCAGGCGCAAAGCGGTTGAACTCGGCGCTGCCTTCGGTAGTGAGTGAATACAGGCTGGCGCGCATGTCCTGGTTGTAGCCACCGCCGGAAAGCAGGTCGATCAGGCCCGCAAGGGCATTGCCCAGAGACGCGGCAAGACCTTCGGCGGGTGAGCCGTAGATCAGGTCGGCAACCGGAGATCCTGTGTGGGGGGATCCGACGGATGTCACCGAGGCAACGAGGTCCGGACGAACCCTGGCAATATAACGGGCGGTTGGGCCACCGTGGCTGTGACCGATCAGGTTGACCTTGCCGTGGACGGCCGCGATGGCCTGGATCTGTGACAACAGAGCTTCTCCACGGGCAACCGTGCTGTCGAGCGCCGGCACCTGAGTGGTATAGACATCGGCACCGTGGCGCCGGAGGTCTTCAGCGATACCGTACCAGTAATCAACGCCGGCGAGTGAATCGAAACCGAACATGCCGTGTACCAGTACGACCGGGTAACGGGTGTCGGTGTAATCGGAAGGGGTGTTATCCCACCACCAGGCCATTGAGGGCGCGGACCAGGCCAGGGCCAGCGCCAGACTGCTTGCTTTCAACCATTGTTTCATTGCTGCACCTACAGTTTGTTGTTGTCTTTGTTGGTCAAACTGCGGTCGGGGTCCAGTGGACCCGTGTCAACCTAACGGGCGTCTCCAGAGACATCTGGACATCATCCTGCGGACTGATGCTCACTTCTGTGCGCTGACTTCTTTTGGAATTGTTAGATCGTCGCAGTCAGTGCATCTCCTGGGAGATCTGATCAGTTTTCGGACAATATTGCGGGCAAGTCAACGAAGTTGGGGCGTTATGGGGCGGTTTTTGGCGGGTTTGTGATGCGGGTCGCCACCCTGGCCCGGAATGACATCCGGACCAGGGTGGCATCGAAACGCCTGGGGAGGGCGCCCGGTTTATTTCAGGGTTGCCATTACCTTGCTGGCGGCTTCAAGGGTATGGGCGATGTCGTCTTCGGACAGCGCGCCGCAGGTAAAGCCCGCCTCGAATGCGGAGGGTGCCAGGTAGACGCCTTCTTTCAGCATGCCCTGGAAGAAAGCCTTGAAGCGCTCAATGTCGCAGGCCATCACCTGGTCAAAACGGGTGATCTGCGATTCTGAGCTGAAGAAGAAGCCAAACATCCCGCCAACGCCCTGTACGGCCATCGGAATGCCGGCCTTGTCTGCGACAGCCTTCAATCCGTCCCGCACCGCAGCAGTCCGGGCTGCCAGGCGGTCGTGGAATCCGGGTTCGCAAATGGCATTGAGGGTCGTCAGGCCTGCGGTCATTGCCAGCGGATTACCGGACAGGGTGCCTGCCTGGTAAACCGGCCCAAGGGGGGAGATGTGCTCCATAATCTCCCGTTTACCGCCAAAGGCACCCACCGGCAGGCCGCCACCGATGACCTTGCCAAGTGCAGTCAGGTCCGGGGTGATGCCATAGTGGCCCTGGGCGCCGCCGAGAGAAACCCGGAAGCCGGTCATTACCTCATCAAAGATCAACACCGTACCGTACTGGTCACAGACCTCCCGCAAGCCCTCCAGGAAGCCCGGCACCGGCGGAATACAGTTCATATTACCGGCCACCGGCTCGACAATGATGGCGGCAACCTGGTCGCCGAGGCGGGCAAAGGTTTCCCGCACGCTGTCGATGTCGTTATAGGTGAGCGTAATGGTGAGTTCGGCAAGGCTGGCCGGAATGCCCGGTGAATTGGGCACCCCCAGCGTCAGTGCCCCCGAGCCGGCTTTTACCAGCAGCGAGTCGACGTGACCATGGTAGCAACCCTCGAACTTGACCACTTTGTCCCGGCCGGTATAGCCGCGGGCGAGCCGGATGGCACTCATCGTGGCTTCGGTGCCGGAGTTGACCATCCGCACCAGATCGATCGAGGGCACAAGTTCGCAGACTTTCTTGGCCATTTCGGTCTCGATCGCGGTCGGTGCGCCATAGCCCACCCCCAGTTCGATCTGCGCGTGCAAGGCATCCTTGATGCGCTTGTCTGAATGGCCAAGGATCATGGGGCCCCAGGAGCCGATGTAATCAATGTATCGGCGGCCATCTTCATCGTAGAGGTAGGCGCCCTCTGCGTGGTTGAAGAACAATGGAGTGCCACCCACGCCCCGGAACGCCCGGACCGGCGAGTTAACGCCGCCAGGAATATATTTCTGGGCCTGCTCAAAAAGGATTTCGGAATGGGTCATGATTCAGGACTCCCGTACTGACGATAAATGAAAAAGGGGATGGTGGCGGCTGAACAGGTTAGCAAATTCCCGGGCCCGCTGTTCGGTGTCGTCGCTGCCGAACAGTCCGCCCACGACGGCGAGCAGGTCAGCACCGGCGCAAATCATCTGCGCAGCATTATCAAGGGTGATGCCGCCGATGGCTGTTACCGGTTTGCCAAACTGGCGGGCGCGCCCGAGCACAGCCGGATCGGCTGGTGGCGCGGTGGGTTTGGTGCCGGAAACGAAGAAACGGCCAAAGGCGAGGTAGTCGGCGCCGGCCTGATCGGCGGTGCGGGCCAGCTCCAGGTCGCCGTGGCAGGTGATACCGACGATGGCGTCGTCACCCAGCAGTTGCCTTGCTTCGTGAAGTGGGCGATCGCCCTGGCCCAGATGAACACCTGCCGCCCCGACCCGCAGTGCGAGCTCCGGGTCGTCATTGATGATCAGCAGGGCTCCGGCATTGCGACATGCGGCCTGCAGGCTGCGGGCCTGGCTCAGGCGGTCGCTCGGCGGTGAGTTCTTGTCACGATACTGCACCATGACAGCGCCGCCGTTGAGCGCGGCTTCCACGTCGCGGATCAGTCGCGAGTCTGGCATCAGGGCGCTGTCGGTAATGGCATAGAGTCCGGGGCGAATGCCCTTGCACGCGGGCGCTGTCATGATTCGAGCCGGACGCTGCGGTCCGGAACGGGCTGTCCCTGGCCGACTGCCAGGGCGTGCCCGATGGCTAGCGCAACGAACTGCTGGGCCTGCTCGATGGCGGCCTCAAGGGGCAGGCCGGCGGCCCGTCCCGCCGCAATCGATGCGGCCAGGGTGCAGCCGGTGCCGTGGTATTCACCACCCACCCGGGTGATGGACCATTGGGTTGGTGCCTGGCCCGAGCGGTACAGCGTGTTGATGATTTTTGCTCCCTCGCCATGGCCACCGGTTGCCAGCACCGAGTGACAGCCTGCCTGCAGCAGAGTGTTCGCAGCACTCGGTGGGTTGTCGCTCTGGCCCAGCAAGGCTAGCTCAATGCCGTTCGGCGTGATGACCTCGGCGCGGGGAAACAGGTCGCCTCGCATCCGCGTAATCAACTCGGCGTCGGCCAGGTCACCACCACCGGCGGCTTTGATCACCGGGTCGACTATCAGGGGAATTCCCGGGTGCAGATCGAGAAACCGGGTAATGGCCCCGACCACGCTGGCGTTGCCCAGCGCGCCGGTCTTGATGGCGTGGATCGGTGTGTCGGCAGCCAGGCACGCCAGTTGTTCGCCGATCAGTTCCGCTGCCACCGGTGCCGCATTGTAGACGTTGCGGGTATCCTGCACCGTCAGACAGGTCAGCACCGGCAGTGGATGACAGCCCAGTGCGGTGATGGCCTGGATGTCGGCCTGGATGCCGGCCCCACCACAAGGGTCCAGTCCGGACAGGACGAGGACCTGGGGGCGTTGCTGTAGTTTGATAGCGCGACTCCTTGAATCAGTTCATCAGAACGGTCGCACCGTGGCGAGGATGATCACCGCCACCAGGATGAAGACCGGAATTTCATTGAACCAGCGGTAAAAAACATGGCTGCGGGTGTTGCGATCGTCCCGGAACACCCGCACCAGGTGGCCGCAATAAAAATGGTAAATAATCAGCAGGACAATAAGGCTGAGCTTGGCGTGCAGCCAGCCCTGGCTGAGGTAACCGGCCGTATTGTAACTGATCAGCCACACCCCAAAAATCACCGTGGCGACCATTGAAGGCGTGGTGATGCCACGATACAGCTTACGCTCCATGATCTTGAAGCGGTCGCGCCCGGGCTGATCCTCACAGGCGGCGTGATACACGAACAGCCGCGGTAAATAGAAGATGCCGGCAAACCAGCAAACCATGGCAATCAGGTGGAGGGCTTTAACCCATAGCATGTGTCAGCTCCGTCGGTATTGGTAATAACTCTCGATATCGGACCTTAGAACGACGCCATAGATCCGCTGGATCATCGGCGCCGCATGACGCTGGACAAAAAGTGCCTCCGCGCTGGTTTCATCAAATTCGTTCAATGCCTCTTCGAGCGTGGCCTGGTACTGCACCGGCGCCACGTCACGGCGGTTAGCCGGAATGTCCATCAGGTCAATGGTTTCCGGCAGTTCCACTTCGCCTTCGCTGGCGAGAGTGGCGATATCCTCGAGATAGCGTGCGAGGTCCACAGAGGGCATCAGGGCGGTCGGCCCGTCACTGCCATCAACGATGAGCCACTTCGGCTCGGCCCTGAGAATCTGGCGAGCCTCCTCCAGGGGCAGGTAGCGTTCGGTGCGGTGAATGCTGCGATCCATGATGGCGCCGACCGACACCCGCCGCAGGGCCTGGATAATCGGCGAGTTCTGATAACTCAGGCCCTGGCTCTTGAGGATGGTCAGAAACAGCGACTTCTTGCCGAACACTTCACTGGTCACCAGGCTGGCGGTGGTGATCACCAGCATCCCCGGCAGAATGATATTGGGATTGCGGGTCAGCTCGATCAGGGCCATCAGCGCGGCGAGTGGCGCCTGCAGCACCGCACCCATCATCGCGCCCATGCCCAGCATGGCATAGAAGCCGACCGAGGACGCATGTTCCGGGGCGACATGGGCGCCCACCAGCCCCATGGCCCCGCCCAGGGTTGCGCCCATGAAAATGGTGGGGCCGATGACGCCGCTGGGCATGCCAAGGCCGATCGTCACCGAGGTGATCACCAGCTTGGCGAGCCCGGCCCCGAGCAGCAGCCAGAACGGCAGCTGATTGTGGATGGTAAGGCTAACGGTGTCATATCCAATACCCATCACCTGGGGCACGAGGATTGCAAAGGGAACCATCAGCACGCCGGCAAAGGTGAGTCTCAGCCAGATCGGACGGTGCTGGAAGCGGCCACTGCTGTCCACCAGGTGGATAAAGGCTGCGGCCGCCACCCCGATGATGACGGCAATCGCCAGGATCCAGGGGATCTCCATCAGTGAATTCATCGTCAGTGCCGGAACGCTGAACGCCGGCTCGGCGCCGTACACCACCTGGGTGACGATGGCGGCACTGACGGCAGCCAGGATAATCGGCGTGAAGCCGGCGATGGTGTATTCCATCATCACGACTTCCATGGCAAAGATGACCCCGGAGATCGGGGTGTTGAATGACGCTGAAATGGCGGCAGCGCAGCCACAGGCTACCAGGGTCCGGATGCTGTTGTTGGGTAGCCTCATCCACTGCCCCATCAGACTGGACACCGCGGCGCCAAGGTGTACTGCGGGGCCCTCGCGGCCAGCTGACTGCCCGCTGATGACGGTGCCGACGCCGGCGACGAACTGGACCATCATGCTGCGAAAGGAAATGTAGCCCTGATGGTAGTTCAGGCGCTCCATGACATGGACAATCCCAACCTTGCGATCCTGAATGTGCAGACGGTGCAACAACACGCCCAGGGCGATTGCTCCGCCCAGCGGAAGCAGCCCGCGAGTCAGGATGTCGAGGTTCTCGAAGCCTTCGGAGCCCCGCCCGGGCAGGAAATAGTCCAGTGGCCACTCAATGGCCTGGCGAAACAACAGGATGACGGCCCCGGTAAAGATCCCGGACAATAGCCCCAGCAACGCGAGCTGGGGCAGAGCATCCACACCGGACAACCTGCGTCGGAACATCGGGATCAGGTTCTCGGTGATGTAATGCATAATGTTGGGCATGGATGCCGGAGTTCCGGGTTGCGAGGCTGGAAAACGTTCTTGAAAAGGTATTGTAACGGGCAGTTAGGATGCTGCAATAAGTCGATGGTTTATCATGATAGACTAGTTGGCCGGAATTGGTCGCGCGGTGCTGGTCAGGCCCGCCAAATTAATTGTCAGAAGGTGGAGTTTTCGGTGATTAAAGTAGGTATTGTTGGCGGAACCGGTTACACCGGTGTGGAGTTGTTGAGAATTCTTGCCGGGCACCCGGATGCCGACGTGCGCTGTATCACCTCCCGCTCGGAAGCCGGCATGGCGGTGGCTGACCTGTATCCCAACCTGCGCGGCCATTTCGACCTGGCGTTTTCTGAACCGGATCTGGATACCCTGGCCGCCTGCGACCTGGTGTTCTTTGCGACTCCCCATGGTGTCGCGATGCGCATGGTGCCGGAACTGATGGCCCGGGGTATCCGTGTGGTGGACCTGTCTGCTGACTTCCGGATCAAGGATCTGAAGGTATGGGCCGATTGGTATGGTATGCCCCATGAGACTCCGGAGTGGGCGGCCAAAGCGGTTTACGGTCTGCCGGAAGTGGCGCGCGATGCCATTCGTGCGGCGCAGCTGGTGGCCAATCCCGGTTGTTATCCCACCGCGGTGCAACTGGGTTTCCTGCCGCTGCTGGAGAATGACCTGGTGGATACCTCACGACTCATTGCCGACGCCAAGTCCGGTGCCAGTGGCGCAGGGCGCCAGGCCAACATAGGGATGCTGCATGGTGAAATCGGCGAGAGCTTCAAGGCCTATGGGGCGTCCGGTCACCGGCACCTGCCGGAAATCCGGCAGGGGCTGGCCAATGCGGCTTCGGGCGCGGACATAGGTGTCACCTTTGTGCCGCACCTGTTGCCCATGATTCGTGGCATCGAGGCTACCCTGTATGCCGAGCTGCGTAATCCGGCCGATTTTGACCGCCTGCAGAGTCTTTACGAGGAGCGCTTCGCGGACGAACCGTTTGTGGATGTGATGCCGTTCGGCAGTCATCCTGAAACCCGCAGTGTCCGCGGTGCCAATGCCTGCCGCATGGCGCTGCACCGGCAGCCGGGGAGCAATATGGTCATTGTCAGTTCCGTGATTGATAACCTGGTCAAGGGGGCGGCAGGTCAGGCAGTGCAGAACATGAACATCATGTTTGGCATCGACGAGACCCTGGGCCTGGCTGCTCCGGCGTTGTTGCCGTAGGTCGTCCGGTGAGTATAAGCAAAAAGCCGTCGGAAGAATTTGTCGTCGTTCGCCACCGGCCCGGTCACAAGCTGCGCCGGTTTCTGGTGATGCTCGTTGTCACGGTGATGGCGGCGTTGATCGGATATGCTGCAGGCAGCACGCTGGAGGGTTTCCGGTTGTCGGATGTGACGGCGTCCCGTGACGAGCTGAAAACGGAATTGCGGGAGTTGCGGTCCCGCTATGCCGAAGCCAGCCAGCAGCTGGTAAACCTCGAGCGCGGTCGCACCATCGATCAGCAGGCACTGGCACAGACCCGCCGGACCATTGCCCGGCTGGAAACGCAGATTTCATCACTGAAAGCAGACCTGACTTTCTATAAAAATATCATGGCGCCGTCAGAAACCAGCACGGGCCTTCAGGTCGACCGTTTTACGGTCAGCCGGGCCCGCCAGGAAGGCGCCTACAACTTCAAGCTGGTGCTGACCCAGGTTGGCAATAATAAAAACTATATCTCGGGAATGGTGGCGGTGAACGTCATCGGATCCCGGAATGGCGAAAAAGAAGTCGTTGCCTTACGAGACCTGTCCGACGATATCGAGGATCTGGGAGTCAAGTTCCGGTTCCGTTATTTTCAGGACATTGACGGCCTGTTTGCCCTGCCGGAAGGATTTGAGCCCCTGGAAGTCCAGGTGGTGGCTCAGGCCGAAGGCAAGAAATCAACGCAGGCTGAACGTACCTTTGATTGGGGTTCTCTGACGGAGAAGTAGTTATGCTCGGAAAGAAAAAACAAAAGCCGCGTCGCCCGGCTGGTCATTTTGATACGCTGATTTCCGCCAAGACGTCGCTGGTGGGTGATATCCAGTTTTCCGGAGGGCTGCACATTGATGGTCGTGTCACCGGTAAAGTAGTCGCGGAAGACGGAGCTGATGCCATTCTGCGCCTTTCCGAAGTCGGTGAGGTTGATGGAGATATCGTGGCACCCCACGTCATCATCAACGGCACCGTGCATGGAGATGTCTATGCCTCGGCGCACCTTGAGCTTGCCTCCAATGCCTCCATTAATGGCAACGTCTATTACAACCTTATCGAAATGGCAATGGGTGCGGCCGTCAACGGTAACCTTGTTCATCAGAAGGAACCGGTGGGGCTCATTGGCCAGTCAACCGGCAAGAAGGACAAGCAGTCGGTGACCAAAGTTGATGCTGAGGCAGATAGCAGCAAAAAGGCCGAAGTTACCCTGAGCGCGGAATAGTTGATTGTTTTGGTCGGGAATACGATAATTGTGGCCAATTTACGAACAATGTACCGGAGGCGGACTTGAGTGTAGTTCAGCAACAAATGCCGACACCGCTGTTTCTCAGTGACAGTGCAGTTGCGAAGGTGCGTGAACTGGTCGAAGAAGAAGGCAATCCCGACCTTAAATTGCGGGTATTTGTGACCGGAGGCGGTTGCTCCGGTTTTCAGTACGGTTTTTCGTTTGACGAAGCGCAGGATGAAGAAGACACGGTGATTGAAAAAGACGGCGTCACCTTGCTGGTAGATCCGATGAGTTACCAGTATCTGGTGGGGGCAACCATCGAGTATCAGGAAGGCCTCCAGGGCTCCCAGTTCACCGTCAGCAATCCCAATGCCAGCTCCACTTGCGGGTGCGGATCCTCTTTTTCCATCTGATCTGACGGGGTAGTCAACCCGCCGTGTCGCACTCATGCTGGCCGGCGGGGGCATTCAGGGCAGGTAGATGGCTCCCAGTATCCGACTTCCACGGGCGCCAGTGGCGCCGGGCAGGTTGCCAGTTTTCCCTTCGAGTGTCTGTTTGGCCAGCCATGCAAAGGCGCTCGCCTCCACCCATTGTGGATCCAACCCGAGTTCTGCCGTTGAGCGGAGCGTGCGAGGTTGGATGGCGTGAGCCAGTTCGTCGAAAAGCAAAGAGTTTCTGACCCCTCCTCCGCAGGCATAGATAGTTACTGCCGTGTTCTCCGGTAACTGGTCGACGATGGTTTGCACGGTCAAGGCCAGCAGGGTCCGCTGAATATCTGCCGGAGGTATGTCCGGATGGCGCTGCACCACGGTTCGGATCCAGCTCAGATTAAACTTCTCTTTGCCGGTGCTTTTCGGCGGATGCTGGGCAAAGTAGGCATCTGTCAGCATGTCGTCGAGCAGTTCCCGGTTTACCTTGCCTTCGCTCGCCCAGTGGCCGTCCTCGTCAAACGGGCGTCCGGTCTGGTCGAGGCTCCAGGCGTCAAGCAGGGCATTGGCCGGACCGGTATCGAAACCGCTGGCGGACTCAGGACTACCGGCCGGTAGCCAGCTGATATTGGCGATACCGCCGAGATTGAGGATGCAGCGATCTTCCTCGCTGGAGCCAAAAAATGCGCGATGAAAGGCAGGCACCAGTGGTGCCCCCTCGCCGCCGGCGGCCATATCCCGGCGCCGGAAGTCAGTGATAGTGGTAATGCCGGTTTTTTCAACGATCAGGTTCGGGTCACCGATCTGCATTGAAAACGGGGCGATGTGGCGTGGTTGGTGACGGATCGTCTGGCCATGGCTGCCGATGGCGGCCACCTCGGCAGCTGTGGTATGTGACTTTTCCAGAAGACCGCAGGCGGTAAGTGCGAAGAGTTCGCCGATGGCGTGGTCAACCTCGCCAATATCGTCCGGCGTCCCCTGGTTTTGGCTCAGGCGGCAAACGCGATGGCGAAGGTCATCCGGATAAGGCATGGAGTGGGTGGCATGTATTTCGACCCGACCGGTCGGGAACGACACCAGGGCGGCATCTATCCCGTCCATACTGGTTCCCGACATCAGCCCGATGAATTTTCCGGGACGGGCGCTCCCTGCCTGTCCTGACATCAGTCACCCCGCGCGAGAGTCATCCGTGCCGTATCCCGATAGGTGTCCAGTTGTGCCAGGCTTTGCTCGGTGGCCGCCTTGAACCGGGCCATTTCCGCTTTGGGAATGGGAGCCGCGTCTGGAAGTTTCACTGTGACCGGGTTGCGTGGCGCGCCGTTGAGGCGGAACTCATAGTGCAGGTGCGGTCCTGTAGCCAGTCCGGACGACCCCACATAGCCAATGACCTGACCCTGTTTGATCCACTTGCCGGAACGAATGCCTCGTGCAAAACCCTTCATGTGAGCGTAGAGCGTCGTTATGTTGTTGCCGTGCTGGAGTACAACAGTATTGCCGTACCCGCCCTTGCGGCCGGCCAGGATGATTTTGCCGTCACCTGCTGCCTTGATGGGAGTGCCTGGCGACGCAGCATAGTCAGTGCCCTTGTGCGCGCGGATCTTGTGCAATACCGGGTGCTTGCGCTTCAGGTTGAAGTGCGACGAAATCCGGGCAAAGTCCACCGGGGTGCGGAGAAACGCTTTGCGCATGCTGCGCCCGTCCGGAGTAAAGTACCCGCTGACACCGTTATCGTCGGTATACAGGACGGCGGCGAGATCCCGCCCGCTGTTCTGGAAGTTGGCCGCCAGGATTCGACCATTGTCAATTTTCTCACCGTCCAGGTAGAGCTCTTCGTAGACCACGCTGAAACGATCACCCTTGCGGATATCCATTACGAAGTCGATATCCCAGCCGAAAATCCCGGCCAGTTCCATCGTTAGCTTGTCTGTAAGGCCGGCAGACTGTCCTGCACCGAACAGCGAGCTGTCAATTTCCGCCTCTGCATAGGTAATGCGGGCTTCCGGTTCGCGAATGACCCGTTCGCCGTGGAAGCCGTCTTCCGCCCTTTTGATCTCCAGGGTCTCCAGCAGGCTGCGTTCCAGCCGGATGGCGTCAAGCTCCCCTTCATCGCCCCGGGCGAAAGCGATGGTCTCACCGGCGTAAAGGTGTTGAAGCTGCTCGGCATCGCCTTTGCCATGGATCACGGACAACATCAGGCGATCGTTGAAGCCGGCCTGTCTGAACAGTGATGACAGGGTGTCACCGCTCTTGATTTCAAAGCGATCCCAGGTCTGTTCGGGTTCAGCGGGAACATCCTCCGACGTTGTGGTCGAAGCGGTGGCGTTTTCTGGATTAACGGCTTCGCCGGTCGGCGATATCATGGCGATCGCCGGCTGCTGGGTGTCGGTGACTGGCTTCCCGGACTCTTGTTGATTCAGGTCCAGCGAAACAGACATTCGCTTTGCCTCAACGTCAGCGCTGGGACTCAACATCATCGCAGTACCGACAACCGCTCCGGCAAAAATCGCGGCCGCGAGGTGCGTTTTGGGAAACATTTTAAGCACGTCTGAAACCTGTTTTGGTTGTTAGGTCGCTAGGTTGTACAACCCAATTAAAGTTACCATTAAAGTATAGTTCAACAGACTACCGTATAAAAAGCGTTCAGGGTAGCGTCAGTCATGGCGTCACAAGCATCTCAGGCGCGGATTTTCGCTTCATGGATTGCTATAATGCTGCCCTTTTTCCGGGGCTGGCCGTTGTTTTGACTGGTCAGAAATCACTCTATCAGGCTTGGCAGTAACGCACAGATTCGATTTGTAGAACTCTGTAACTGGCCGGCCTGTTTCAGATATGTGGGGAATCACTGTTCATGGCATCCATCGAAGAAGCTCTGGCCATCATCAAGCGAGGAGTGGATGAATTACTTCCGGAGGACGAACTGGTCGAGAAGCTGCGCCAGGGGCGTCCATTGCGGATCAAGGCCGGCTTTGATCCCACTGCGCCGGATCTTCACCTCGGGCATACCGTGCTTATTAACAAGCTCCGCCAGTTTCAGGACCTTGGTCATGAGGTGATCTTCCTGATCGGTGACTTCACCGGGATGATCGGTGACCCGACGGGAAAAAGTGCCACCCGGCCACCGCTTACCGAAGAACAGGTTGCCCAGAATGCCGTTTCTTATAAAGAGCAGGTATTCAAGATCCTTGATCGGGAGAAAACCCGCGTTGTCTTCAATTCCGAATGGATGGGCAAGATGACCGCTGCGGACATGATCAAGCTCGCGGGCCAGTACACCGTGGCACGGATGCTCGAGCGGGATGACTTTACCAAGCGTTACCGTTCCGAGCAGTCTATTGCGATTCATGAATTCCTCTACCCGTTGGTGCAGGGTTACGACTCCGTTGCCCTGGAGGCGGATGTTGAACTCGGCGGAACAGACCAGAAGTTCAATCTGTTGATGGGGCGTATTCTGCAAAAGCACTATGGCCAGTCCCCTCAGGCGATTCTGACCATGCCAATCCTTGAGGGGCTGGATGGTGTTCAGAAAATGTCCAAGTCGCTGGGTAACTATGTGGGCGTTAATGACGCGCCGGGTGAAATGTTCACCAAGCTGCTGTCCGTGCCTGACGAGTTGTTGTGGCGTTATTTCGAGTTGCTGAGCTTCCGGCCGATGGCGGAAGTTGATGAGTTCCGCCAGGCGGTTGCCGGTGGGGCCAACCCGCAGGACTATAAGAGGTTGCTTGCCGAGGAGATCATTACGCGCTTCCATGGCGAGGATGCTGCGGCGACGGCGCACAAGTCCGCCGGTAACCGTGTTGCCCTGGGCGAAATTCCTGAAAATGTGCCCACTGTCGAGGTTTCGGCTGAAGGTCAGGGCGAGCTTCCGATTGCCGCAGTGCTCCGGCTGGCCGGCCTGGTAAAGAATGGCGCGGCAGCGCGGGACGTTCTTGGGCGTGGGGCGGTTTTTATTGATGGGGTTCAGCTTGAGGGCGAGCGCCACTTCAAAGTGGGTGATGAGGCGGTTGTACAGGCTGGCAAGAAGAAAATTGCCCGGGTGGTGGTCACGGATTGAGCTGTTTTGCGGGGGCTGCAAGAAAATCTGAAATTCTTTGCTGGCCCCCGTTGACTCCTCGGCTGAGGTCTGTAGAATGCGCATCTCTTTCGAGGGGCAAGCCACTGAGGCGGGCCGGAAATCGAAAGACAACCGTTTGAAAGTATTGAAGAAATTGAGTTTGAAAGTTCTTCAGAAAGCGGTTGACAAGGTGGCGGTTCAGTGTAGAATGCGCGCCTCGAATCAAGCAGTAAGCCGGAGCATTTTTCGGCGGTTTCCGGAAGGGAAGCGGCGGAAAATAAACGGTTGACAGGGCAGCGGAACGATGTAGAATACGCGGCCTTGATTGAGCAACAGCTCAAA